>Ga0075471_10000324_pt1 | contig 28036 bp, 30 predicted proteins | sample DEB19_08_DNA_2_FD_74787 | JGI IMG/M metagenome (GOLD analysis project Ga0075471, IMG submission 74787) | Aqueous microbial communities from the Delaware River and Bay under freshwater to marine salinity gradient to study organic matter... | ecosystem: Environmental > Aquatic > Marine > Coastal ...
GGTTGTTTTGAACGTCCGCCGTGTCGAGATCAAGAGCCTGGCCACATACGTACCGCCGCGCGTGCTCACGAATGCCGACCTCGAGAAGATGGTCGAGACCACCGACGAGTGGATCCTGCAACGCACGGGCATCCGGCAGCGCCACATTGCTGATCCCGGTGTGGCGACGAGCGATCTGGCAACGATGGCCGGCCGCGAGGCGATTGCCAGGGCCGGACTCACGCCGGACGACATCGGCGTCATCATTGTCGGCACGGTGACGCCCGACATGCTGTTCCCGAGCACGGCGTGCCTGGTGCAGGCCAAGCTCGGTGCCAGCAACGCCTGGGGATTCGACCTGTCGGCAGCGTGTTCCGCTTTTACGTATGCGCTGACGGTCGGCAACACCATCGTCGCGTCGGGCGGTGCGAAGTACGCGCTCGTGATCGGCGCCGACGTGATGTCGAGCATCATCGACTACACCGATCGCGCAACGTGCGTGCTGTTCGGTGATGGCGCCGGCGCGGTTGTGCTCGGTGTTTCAGACGATGAGAACGTCGGCATCCTCGACTACGACCACATGATTGACGGCAACGGTGGCCCGGCGCTGTGCATGCCTGCCGGCGGCAGCAAGCTGCCGGCGTCGCATGAGACGGTCGATCAACGGTTGCACTACGTCAAGCAGGACGGCCAGCAGGTGTTCAAGTTTGCGGTGCGCAACACCGGTGAGATTTGCGAGCGGCTGTTGAAGCGCAACAACCTCACCGGCGACGACCTCGACCTGTTTGTCTCCCACCAGGCCAACAAGCGCATCATCATGTCTGCGGCCGAGCGCATCGGGATGCCCGAGAACAAGGTCGTCATCAACATCGACGAGTACGGCAACACCACAGCGGGCACCATCCCGCTTGCACTCCATACGGCCGTCGAAACCGGACGCCTGAAGAAAGGTGACCTGATCCTGCTGACCTCGGTGGGCGCCGGATTCACGGTCGGTTCTGTGCTGGTGCGCTGGGCCTTCTAAGCAGACGCAAAAGCAGACTGTCTAGAAACAGGACGTTAGATGGGGCCGCAGGCATTCTGTGGCCTCCTATAAGTGCTTCATTCCTCATTAGTTGATCTTACTGTCTTCTTGCGGCATATCAATCCGGCTATTTCTCAATAAAGAACATACTCTGTAAAACTATACAAATAAGACACTTGCTGTCTGTATAGGCTTGGATTCAAAAACTAGTGTGTCTTTTTGGATCACCGCTCAAAAGATTATCGATTCGTTTCAGACACTCAATGGTTTGTTATTGTCATATTAAGTACTATATTGACGCTGTTTGGAAGGCTCGGCCATAGTTGGAATGAGCCTTGCTCGACAGAGAGCCTATATGGACCGAACCTGGTTCCCACGAACCGTCGCCGCACTCGCCGTGCTGCTGGCCATCGCCAGCGCCACAGGGGTCGCATCGGCACAAGACACCAACGACAAGCTCGACCGCGCCCTGCGTAACGGCAAGCGGTCAGGCAAATCGCAGCGCGTGATCGTCAAGGCGAAGGCCGGCTACGAAGCGTGGGCGCGCCAGCTGCTGGCGCAGCAAGGCAAGAACATCGATGCCGAGTTACCGAGCATTGGTGCGCTGGCTGTGGAGCTGTCGCCGGCGGAACTCGAGTTGTGCAAGAGCGGCCTGCTCGATGGATGCTCAGAGGATTCCTACGTGACGCCGAGCGGCGCCGCGGCAAAGCCGGCGCCCGTTCGCGATCGCAAGAAGACGCCGACCTCGAGGCTTGTACCCGTGCCGTCCTACAGCGCGCCGGCCCTGAATACGTTGCTCGGTACGCTCGGCCTCACCCCGCCGCCCAACTTTGGTCTCGGTGTGACGGTGGCGGTGATCGACTCAGGCATTCATCCGTCGGCGGCGTTCGCCGGCCGCATCGTGGCGTTCTACGACTTCACGACTGGCGGCGTTCGCGCCAAGCAGCCATTTGATGACTACGGCCACGGCACCCACGTCGCCGGTTTGATCGGCGGCATGCAGACGCTGGCGGACCTGGAGTACGAGGGCGTGGCGCCGGGCGTGAGCTTCGTTGGGCTGAAGGTGCTCGACAAGAACGGCGGCGGCCGCACGAGCGACGTCATCCGCGCGATCGAGTTTGCGATTGCCAACAAGAAGAAGTTCGGCATCGACATCATCAACCTCTCGCTCGGCCACCCGATCTTCGAGCCTGCGGCCACCGACCCGCTCGTGCAGGCGGTTGAGAAGGCGTCGAAGGCCGGCATCATCGTCGTGGCGTCGGCCGGCAACCACGGCGTGAACGACCAGGGTGAGATTGGTTTCGCGGGAATCACCTCGCCCGGTAACGCGCCCTCGGCGTTGACAGTGGGCGCGGCCGACCACAAGGCGACCGTGACGCGCGACGACGACCGTATCGCGGTGTACAGCTCCAACGGCCCGACATGGTTTGACGGATTGGTGAAGCCGGATTTCGTCGCGCCGGGTCACTTCCTCGCGTCCGAGGCGTCGCCGAACAGCTCGTTGTTCAAGACCTACCCGACGCTCCGCAAGAAAGGGAAGTCAGGCAAGGAATTCCTGCAGCTGTCAGGCACCAGCATGTCGGCGGCGGTTGTCAGCGGCGTGGTCGCGGTGCTCAAGCAGCAGAGCACGCAGGCGCTGACGCCGAATCTGGCCAAGGCGGTTCTGCAGTTCACGGCCATCCCCGTGAAGGACGACAGCGGTGCCGACTACAGCCCGTTGCGCCAGGGCACCGGCGAGATCAACGCGCTCGGCGCCGTGAACGTGGTCAGCGCCCTGCGCCACACCTCCAGCTTCACCGAACCGCGCCTGTCGCTGGCGACCGTCCGCAAGACCACCATCGGGAATCAGTCCTACGCCTGGGCCGGCAACATCGTCTGGGGCGAGAACATTGTGTGGGGCGACAACATCGTCTGGGGTGAGAACATCGTGTGGGGCGACAACCTCCTGAAGCCCCTCGATAACTCCAACCGCGCCTTCAACGACGACAACATCGTGTGGGGCAACCTCTCCGACGACAACATCGTGTGGGGTAACAACGACGACAACATCGTCTGGGGTAATAACGACGACAACATTGTCTGGGGCAATGCCACGAATGTCCTGGTGATCGGGAAGGGAGGCAAGTAATGGAAAAGATGCCTTACCAGCCCGACCTCGACAACGGCGCCGTCACCAGCGACTGGAAGAACGCGCTGCCGGTGATGGTCGGCTCAAAGGTCACGTTGCGCGAACTCGAAGTGTCCGATGCGGCTTCGCTGTTTGCCATGTTGACGACGGAAGAAGTGTCGCGATTCATTTCGCCGCCGCCGACCACCATCGAAGGCTTCGAACGCTTCATCATGTGGGCCAAGAGCGAGCGCGCTGCGGGCCGCTACGCCTGTTTTGCGGTTGTCCCACACGGGATGACCACGGCGATTGGCCTGTTCCAGTTGCGCCAGCTCGAACCGGGTTTTGGCACCGCCGAGTGGGGTTTTGCGATCGGCTCGGCCTTCTGGGGCACGGGCATGTTCAAAAACGGGGCCGAACTGGTGGTGAATTTCGCCGTCGAGACGATCGGCGTCCTCCGCCTCGAGGCCCGGGCAGCCGTCGCAAACGGCCGCGGCAACGGCGCGCTTCGTAAGTTGGGCGCGGTCCAGGAAGGGGTGCTCCGCCGCTCTTTCCTGAAAAACGGCCAGTTTTTGGACCAAATGCTCTGGTCTATCCTTGGCGACGAATGGCGGAAGGCCAAGTCAGCCTGGGGGCCCGGCCTCGTTCACTAGCCCCCGCTTTTCCCCTCTCCGCGGTCCTTCTGCGCCACCCCGGTTTTCCCGGGGCCGGCGCAGAAGTGTGATCTAGCATTGCAGGTGGTGCTTGTGTAACCTACGCAGGCTCGACTTCCACTATTTGCACGGCTTTGTAGTCCTTGCAGGATCACGTCGCGGTGACGACGCGCACTACCTTGGAATCCTTAATGAAACTGCACGTTGCCAATTGGCGTCTGCTTCTCGCGTCGCTCGCACTGAGCGCGGTGGTAGTCGCTCCGGCTTTTGCAGGTCGCGCCGATAGCTCGGTGCGTGACGCGATTGCGTCGGGCAAGACTGCCCGCGTGATCTTGCAGTACGCGTCGACCGCCGAACGCGACGCTGCATTCAATCGCCTGCTCGATCGCGGCGCCGCCGTGCGCGCTGTGGATACCGAAGCGGGTCCGGCTCTGGTCGTGCTCGGCAGCCCCGCCGCCTTCGGCGCGGAAGTGGAAGCGGCCGCTCATGCGTCGCTTGATGCCGGCGTTTCCGTGCTGGCGCAGCGTGGGCCCGCGCGCGGCACCTGGTCGCGTAGCGAGAACCCGAGCCGAACATATCAGGGACCGTTCAACGGTAATGGCAACCGCAACGGCTATGCGGTGGCGATCATTGACTCAGGGTTTACGCCCCACGCCGATCTCCCGCTCAGCCGCGTCCGGTTCTACAAGGATTTCGTGACCGGTGGCCGCACGCCGGTTGACAACTGCGGCCACGGCACCCACGTCGCCGGCATTGTTGCTGGCAGCGGCTTGCGCTCGAATGGCGCCTATGCCGGCATCGCGCCGCACGCCGACATCATTCCGCTGCGCGTGCTCGGTGACGACTGCTCGGGCAACACCAGCGACGTGATCGACGCGCTCGAGTGGGTCAACGACAACTACATCAAGTACAACATCGGCGTCGTCAACATCTCGCTCGGCCACGCGGTGCTGGAGTCGATCTTCACCGACCCGCTCGTGCAGGCGGTTGAACGCGTCTCGCGCAAGGGCGTGGTGGTCGTGACCGCCGCCGGCAACAAGGGTATTAACCCCGTCACCGGCAAGCCTGGCTACGGCGGCGTTGGCGTCCCCTGCAACGCACCGTCGGCGGTGTGCGTTGGTTCGCTCGACACCAAGGCGACCTCGCGATTCAGCGACGACCGGGTTTCGGATTCCAGCTCTCGCGGTCCGACCCGCTTCGACCTGCTCGCCAAGCCGGATCTCGTAGCGCCCGGCGTAAACATCGTGTCGCTTGCCGCTCCTGGCAGCCGCTTGTTCACCGAGTTCGCCGACCTCCGCGTCGAGGGCAGCAACCACCAGCCTGAGTACTTCACATTGTCGGGCACCAGCATGGCGTCACCCGCCGTGGCGGGCGCGGCCGTGCTGCTGCTGGGCCAGAACGGCGCGCTGACCGCCAACACCATCAAGATGTCGCTGCAGTTCACCGCGCGCATCGTCAAGAAGACCGACGTGCTGACGCAGGGCGCGGGCGCACTGAACGTCGGTGGCGCGCTGACGCTGGCCGGCGCCATCAACCCGAACGCTCGTCTTGGCCGCAACTGGATCACCCACCCGATCACCGCGGCGAACCGCGACGCGTCGGGCCAGGTCATCGCGTGGGGCCAGCGCATCATTTACGGCGATCGCTTCATGCAGCCGCGCTACGCGCAAATCCGGCTGTTCCGCTGGAGCGACGACATCGTCTGGGCCTACGACGCCATCGAAGACAACATCGTCTGGGGCAACGACGACAACATCGTCTGGGGTAACGACGACAACATCGTTTGGGGCAACGAAGACAACATTGTCTGGGGCAACGACGACAACATCGTCTGGGGCAATCGCGAAGACGACAACATCGTCTGGGGCAACGGCGAGAGCGACAACATCGTGTGGGGCATCGACGACAACATCGTCTGGGGCAACAGCGATGACGACAACATCGTGTGGGGCAACAGCCAGCTCCGTGCGGTGTGGGCGTCAAACGTGGTGTGGGGCTTCTGGGACGACAACATCGTGTGGGGCAACATCACCCGCGCGACCGAAGACAACATTGTCTGGGGCAACTGCAACATCGTGTGGGGCAATGACGATGACAACATCGTGTGGGGCAATTCAGTGCTGACGGGCGGGAGACGTTAATGGAGAAGATGCCTTACCAGCCCGAACTCGAGCGGGCCACCAGTATGGCGACGCCGTCGACGGTAACCACGTCCGACTGGCGCCGGAGCCTGCCGGTTCTTGCGGGATCGAATTTCATCCTGCGCGAACTGCGGGCCGAGGACGCGCCGTCACTGCTGGCGATGCTGACAACCGAAGAGGTGTCGCGGTTCATCTCGCCGCCGCCGACGACGGTTGACGGCTTCGAGCGCTTCATCGAATGGGGACAGCGCGAGCACGAGCTCGGCAACTACGTCTGCTACGGTGTCGTGCCCGAGGGCATGACTCACGCGGTCGGACTCTTCCAGTTGCGTTCGCTCGAGCCCGGCTTCGGCTCATGCGAGTGGGGCTTTTCGATGGGTTCGCAGTTCTGGGGCTCCGGACTGTTCGTCGAGTGCGCCAACGCGATCCTGGACTTTGGTGTCGACGTGATCGGCCTGCAGCGCTTCGAGGCGCGTGCCGCCGTGGCCAACGGCGGCGGCAATGGAGCGCTTCGCAAGATCGGTGCGGTGCAGGAAGGCGTGCTGAGTCGCTCGTTCCTGCGCGCCGGCCAGTATCACGACCAGGTGCTGTGGTCGATCCTCGCAGAGGATTGGCGACTGCAGCGCATCGGCCAGCGGACGCCGGTCGTTCACTAACCGGTTTTTCGTCACACGTACACTGGCCCGACGCCTCCAGGGGGCGCCGGGCCAACTTTTTTGCCGCGCCAAGTGGACCTCAGCGCTTTCGACTTCGATCTTCCCAACGACCTGATCGCACAGCAACCGCCGGCGCTGCGTGGCGGCAGCCGGTTGATGACCCTCGATCGAGCGAGCGGCGCGGTCGGGCATCGCGCATTCGGCGACCTGCCGTCGCTGTTGCGCGACGGCGACCTGCTGGTGGTCAACGACACCCGCGTGTTCCCGGCACGACTCATTGGCGTGCGACTGCCGGGCGGTGGCGCGGCCGAGTGCTTCCTGGTGCGACCGAGCGGGGACCCGGACTGCTGGATCGCACTCGTACACCCCGGCCAGCGGCTCCGCGAGGGCTCCCAGATGCGATTCGAGCGCGCCGGAAAGGTGCTTCGCGCCGAAGTCACCGCGCGCCATGTTCACGGGCGGCGCATCGTGCGTCTATCGACCGAGGACGGGTCGAGTGTCCGCGACGCTATCGATGCGATCGGCCATGTGCCGCTGCCGCCGTATATCAAGCGCGACGACGACCCGAGCGACCGCGATCGCTACCAGACCGTCTACGCGCGCGAGCGGGGATCGATCGCCGCGCCCACGGCAGGCCTGCACTTCACGCCGGCCATTCTCGACGCGATTGCCGCCAGGGGCGTGGAACGGGTTCCGATCACGCTGCATGTTGGTTACGGCACGTTTCAGCCGGTGCGCGTCGACAACATCGACGAGCACCAGATGGAAGCGGAGCAGTACGAAGTGACTGTCGCAGCCGCCGCGGCGCTGTCGCGCGCGAAACGCGATCGGCGGCGCATCATCGCCGTCGGCACCACCACCACGCGTACCCTTGAATCGCTGACGCTGACGCCCGGCGGGGACGTCGTCGAGGGACGCGGCGAGACGGCGCTGTTCATCCGGCCGGGTCACACCTTCCAGCTGGTCTCGGGCCTGATCACCAACTTTCACCTGCCGCAATCCTCGCTGTTAATGCTCGTCTCCGCGTTTGCCGGGCGGGACGCGACCCTGGCCGCATACCGGACCGCCGTGGAGCAGCGCTATCGCTTCTACAGCTACGGTGATGCTATGTTCATCGCCTGATGAAGCTGCCGTACGAACCGTTCGACCTGTCGGGGATCAAGACCTACCCGCTGCGATCACGACAGAGCAAAGTCGGACTGGCGCAGTTTGCGACGCCATACACGCAAGGTTCCGGCGTCAACGGGCTGCTGAAATCGTTGCCGGGACTGCTGGCCGCACGCGACTTCACCGACGTCGTTGACGCAATCGTGGCCGCGCGACGCGGCGGCCGGGCCATCATCTGGGGCCTTGGCGCCCACGTCCTCAAGACCGGATTGTCGCCGGTGCTCGTCGATCTGATGGAGCGCGGCTACGTCTCTGCCGTCGCCACCAACGGCGCGGGGATCATTCACGACTTTGAGATTGCGCTTTCGGGCAGCACCTCCGAAGACGTCGATGCGACGCTTGGCCCCGGCACGTTCGGCATGGCCGAAGAGACCGGCACGCAACTGAATCACGCCATTGTCGAGGGCGTCGCCGCGGGCCTTGGTCTCGGGCAGTCCGTCGGCAGATTTCTCGACACGGCCAAGCCGCCATTCGCGCAGATCAGTGTCGCCGCATCGGCGTGGCGCCTGCAGATCCCGCTGACGGTGCACGTGGCGATTGGCACCGACATCATTCACATGCATCCGCACGCGTCCGGAGCCGCGATTGGCGAGGCCAGCCTGCGCGACTTCAAGTACTTCGTCTCGTGCGTGTCGAAGCTCGCCGGCGGCGTCTACCTGAATTGCGGATCTGCCGTGGTGCTGCCCGAGGTGTTCCTGAAGGCCGTGGCGATCACGCGCAATGAGGGAACGCCGCTCGATGGGCTCACCACCGTCAATCTTGATTTCCTGCGTCACTATCGCCCGATGACCAACGTCGTCACCAGGCCGACGGCCGGCACCGGCAAGGGCTATTCACTGACCGGACATCACGAGCTGATGATTCCGCTGCTGGCCGCCGCGATCCTCGAGCGCGAGTAGATCAGAACCGGGTCGGCTGGAAGAAGCGGATCAACTTGTCTGCGACCCCCACGACCCCGCTTCGTGACGGGAAGTTTGCGGCCGGTGTGAACGGCGCGAAGGTCAGCGTGAAACTTCCGGACCCGCTGCCTCGAGTCGGATTTGCGGTCACAAACGCGCTCGCGAGATTGGTATCGACGGTCCACTCTGGAAGGCATCCGGACGTCGTGACCGCCGTCACCGTAAAGCCATAGCTGCCGCCCGCGATGGGAACCAGCAGTTCGTCTGCCGGCGACACCGTAAACGTGCACGGCCGGAGCGGCGCGGTAGTGACGTTGCTGGCGCCGTTGCCACCCGAACTGCCGGCGCCGTCGTCGCGGCTGTCGCCTTTCGCGCCGCCCAGCACGATCGCTCCTCCAGCGATCGCGCCGACGCCGCCGACGATGCCCCCGATCGCGCCCGCGCCAAGCCCGCCGCCGCCCGCCGCGGTTCCTGCGGCCGCGCCCGCGGCTGAACCCCCGCCGCCACCAGCGGCCGCGCCCGACGCGCCACCGGTGACGCCTGCAGCCGTCGTGAGGGTCGCGACGTTGGTCTGGGAGATGATCAGTGCGGCCGCGAGATCCTTGAACGCCGCCGTCACGGAGATTTGCATCGGGCCGGTGGCCGTCGGCATGACCCCCGCGAGCGCCGCTCGACCGGCGGTATTGGTCGTGACGGTCAGCGTCGAGGCGGCCGTGCCCCCCGGGCCGGCCACGGCAAACGTGACAGTTGCACCCCCGACTGGGAGGTTGTTCTGGTCGCGAACCTCGACGACCGCGCGCACGGCAGTCCGCTGCTGGATGACGTTGACGGCATCCTCACCGTCGATGACGACGATCTTGAGCGCCGGGGGCTGTGCATTGACGGCGCCGCCCACGAATAACACGAGAGCAATCAGCAGTTTGCGCATGGCCGAACCTTAGGTATCATAGAAGGTTCTTGCCGGAGTAGCTCAGCTGGTTAGAGCACGCGTCTCATAAGCGCGGGGTCGGCGGTTCGAGTCCGCCCTCCGGCACCACCCCTCAATCAATGCGGCACCAGCGTCACGGTGGCGGAAGCCGCACCCGTGACGATCCCAAATTGCCCATTGTCGATGCGGACGTTGTAGCGCAGCGTTCCCGTGATGCTGCTGCCGCTCTTCACACCCTGAAAGTTGAGGACATTGGTCGCGCCGTTATTATTCGGGCCGCTTGAGGGCCCGTTCTCGGTGTACGTGAACGTGATGTTGGCCGCAGGGCCCGAAGCAGGAGTGGCGTTCATTCCCCACGGGAACGACTGTCCGGTTTGCGGACCCGTCACGCAATCCCTGGTGGCGCTCAAAACGGTCATTCGTCCGTCCTCGATTGTTGCCGTGCCGTTCATTGGATCGGCGTCCAGGTCCGCGGACTCGATGGCGACCAGTCCGGTGTAGCGCTCGACTCTCGTGCATGCGACGAAGACGAGCGTCATCTCCATGGTCACGTTGCCGGCGAGCTCACGCTTGCCCCCTCCGCCCGCCACCTGCGTAGCGATGATTGCGCCGCCGCCAACCGCCGCCGCGGCGGCGCCCACGATTCCGATGGTCGTTCCTGATACCCCGCCGCCCGCCGCCGCTCCACCAGTCGCGGCGCCGCTTCCACCAGCGCCGCCACCCGCACCCGTTGCGCCGGCCGCGCCCACGGCCTGTGCCGCCGTCACACGTTGGTCCGGGTGATGGTCGCGGTGAGCGCCTGGCCCTGCACCAGCGCCGAGGCATTGATCTGGATGGCGCCTGCGGCGGTTGGCGTGAATCCAACCGCCGCGGCCTGGCCTGCGGCATTCGTCGTCACGGTCAACGTCGACAGGCCGCCAAACGTCGCGCCCTGCCCGGTGATCGAAAAGGTGACGGTGGCGCCGGCAACCGGCAGGTTGTTGCGGTCGCGAATCTCCACGACGGGCGCGACCGCGGTCTTCTGCTGGATGATGTTGACGGCGTCCTCGCCCTCAACGACGACGATCCGCAGGCCCGATGCGGCCGGTGACTGGGGGATCAGCGTGAGAAGCAACACGAGCGACGTCAGAAAGGGTGTCATGCGCCTGACCTGGTTGGGGGTACCGGTGAGTTGGCGCCGATCCTATGCGTATGATCATGGCTGGTCAATAACCGTTATGGGGAGTCTCGTCGACCGCGTTCGCCTGTTCTCGTCACGCCATTCGCTCTGGTCACCGCGCATGCGCGTCCTCGCGGCCGTATCCGGGGGCTCGGACTCGGTTGCGCTCGCCTTCATCCTTCGCGACTTCGCCGCGCGCGGGGAGATCGTTCTCGCGGGACTTGCACACCTGCACCATCACATCCGCGGCAACGCGGCGGACGCCGACGCCGATTTCTGCCGCGCGCTGGCCGACCGCCTGGGCGTGCCGGCTGTAATCGGCGACGCCGACGTGCCGGGCGAGTCCGCCGAGCATCGTGTTTCCATCGAGCTGGCCGGCCGTCACGCTCGTCAGCGGTTCTTTCGCGAAGCCATGACGTCGGTGCGCGCGGAGCGCGTCGCGACGGCGCACACGCGTGATGACCAGGCCGAAACGGTCCTGCTGCGCCTGACCCGTGGCGCCGGCAGCAGCGGCTTGTCCGCAATGGCGCCTCGGCGCGAGCACCTGGTCCGTCCGCTGCTTGAGCTGTCGCGCGTCGAGCTGCAGCAGCATCTCGGCGCGCTTCAGGAATCCTGGCGCGAGGATGCCACCAATAGCGATCAGTCGATCCCGCGCAACCGCATTCGTCACGGCGTGATGCCGCAACTGCGGCTCATCAACCACCAGGCCGACGCCGCTCTTGCGCGCGCGGCGGAGTTGCTGCGCGCCGATGACGAGTTCCTGGAGAACCTGGCCAATGCCGCGTTCGTTCGCACGGTCGACGTCGAAGAGCAGGGTGACGGTGTCAGCGTGAAACTGCGCGTTGAGGAGTTCCTCAAGTTGCCGCTTGCCGTGGCTCGCCGTGTCGCCCGATTTGCCCTCGAAACCGCGAACCCGTCGCGCACGTATGGCTTAGAAGAGGCCGACGCGCTGCACCGCGCACTGGGAGCCGGGTCCGGCGGCAACATTCCCGGGCTGGCGGTGGAACGTTTTGGCGCCAGCGCTGTCTTAGTAAGTAGGGGTCCAGAGGATCCTGGGGGTCCGGCGCCGGAGGTGCTCCTGCTGGAGATTCCCGGAACGGTTACGACGCCCCGTGGCGGCTGGACGCTGTCAGCTGAGGGCCCGCTGCCGAAGCCCTCGTCGATGACATCCGATGCAAATCAGGTGTTGGTCGATGCCAGCGGTGTCGGCACCCGCCTGATCGTGCGGAGCCGCCGTCCGGGGGATCGGTTGCGGCCCCTGGGTGCACCGGGGCGCAAGAAAGTGCAAGACGTGCTGGTCGACCGCAAGGTCCCCCGCGACGACCGGGACGCGCTACCCATCGTCACAACTGAAAGTGGCGAGATTGTGTGGGTGGCGGGGCAGGTGTTGGCGGAGCCCTTTCGGGTGACCCCGCTCACGACGAGCGTGGTAGTCTTGACACTAAGACGCTAGACGTCTGGAGGAAGTGTTGAACACGACAGTGAAGAGCGTCGTTTTCTGGGTGGCGATGATCGTTTTGGTCGCCCTGGTGTGGAACTTCTCATCGCGGTTCCAGCGTAACGAAGTGCCTTTCAGCTTCAGCGAGTTCATCTCGCTGGTTGATTCCGGCCAGGTCGCGAACGTCACGATCACCGGCAGCGAATTGACCGGTCAGACCCTCGCGAAGGAGAAGTTCCGTACGACCCTGCCCGAGCAGTACGAGGGCCTGGTCAACCGTCTTCTCGAGAAGAAAGTCGTGGTGCAGGCCAAGGAGCCGACCGCCTCGCCGTGGGCGGCGTTGCTGCTGTCGTGGGCCCCGATCCTGCTGCTGATCGGCTTCTGGATTTTCTTCATGCGCCAGGTGCAGAGCGGCGGCAACAAGGCGCTGTCGTTCGGCAAGAGCAAGGCGAAGCTGTCATCGTCTGCGCAGAAGAAGGTCACGTTCCGCGACGTGGCGGGCGCCGAAGAAGCGAAGAGCGAACTGCAGGAGATCATCGAGTTCCTCAAGGAGCCGCAGAAGTTCCAGAAGCTCGGCGGCCGCATTCCCAAGGGCGTGTTGCTGATGGGCCCTCCGGGCACCGGCAAGACGTTGCTGGCGCGCGCGGTGGCAGGTGAAGCCAACGTGCCGTTCTTCTCGATCAGCGGTTCCGACTTCGTCGAGATGTTCGTCGGCGTCGGCGCGTCGCGCGTGCGCGACCTGTTCGAGCAGGGCAAAAAGAACGCGCCCTGCATCATCTTCATCGACGAAATTGACGCGGTCGGCCGTCATCGCGGCGCCGGCCTCGGCGGCGGTCACGACGAGCGCGAGCAGACGCTGAACCAGTTGCTGGTCGAGATGGACGGCTTCGAATCAAACGAGGGCGTCATCCTGATGGCGGCGACCAATCGTCCCGACGTGCTCGATCCGGCGCTGCTGCGCCCGGGCCGATTCGATCGGCGCGTGATCGTCAATCGCCCCGACGTGCGCGGCCGCGAAGGCATCCTCGCCGTGCACACCCGCAAGATCCCGATGGCCGACGATGTCGACATCAAGGTGCTGGCGCGCGGCACGGTGGGCTTCACCGGCGCCGACCTGGCCAACCTCGTGAACGAAGCGGCCCTCAACGCCGCGCGTCAGAACAAGAAGCTCGTCGCGATGTGGGACTTCGAGTACGCCAAGGACAAGGTGATGATGGGCGCCGAGCGGCGCTCGATGATCGTCACCGAAGAAGAGAAGAAGATCACCGCAATCCACGAAGCCGGACACGCGCTGCTCGGCATCCTGCTGCCGCACGCCGATCCGCTGCACAAGGTCACCATCATTCCGCGCGGCATGGCGCTTGGCCTGACGATGTCGCTGCCTGCGGACGAGAAGCACAACTACTCGAAGAACTACTTGATGGACCAGATCGGCCTGCTGCTGGGCGGCCGCATCGCTGAAGAGCTCACGACCGGCAACATGACCACCGGCGCCGGCAACGATCTCGAGCGCGCCACGGACATGGCGCGCCGCATGGTGTGCGAGTGGGGCATGAGCGAAGTGATGGGCCCGCTGACCTTCGGCAAGAAGGAGGAGCAGATCTTCCTCGGCCGCGAGATCGCGCAGCACACCGACTACTCTGAGGACACGGCGCTGAAGATCGACGCCGAGGTCAAGCGGCTGGTCGCCGACCAGTACACGCGCTGCACCGCGCTGCTGACGGAAAACAAGCAGCGGTTGATCGACATTGCCGACGCGCTGCTGGCGCGCGAGATCCTCGACGCCGACCAGGTTCGCCGCCTCGCATACGGACATCCGCTGGACGAACTGCCGGCTGTCGACATGCCGTCGGGCGATAACACTTCGCCCGCGAAGGAGAAGGAGCGGTCCTCGATCGTTCCGCCGATGGAACCGATCCGCAAGCCGCTCGCGCAGGAGTAACCGGCCTGGCGCCGGACCGGAGTGATTCGCGCTCCTCGACAGACGTTTACCGTGCCTCTTCCGGGCCGGGCACCACTGGTGCTCGGCCCGCGCACTTTGGTGATGGGTGTGATCAATGTCACGCCCGATTCCTTTTCAGACGGCGGCAAGGCGCTCGACCCGCTCCGCGCGCGTGACATCGCCCTGGCCATGCAGTCGGCCGGGGCGGACATGGTCGACGTTGGCGCCGAGTCCACGCGACCCGGCGCGCCGCCTGTTGGCAGTGCCGAGGAGTTGTCGCGACTCGTGCCGGTCCTGAAGGCGATGGCCGGACAGCTGGACATTCCCATATCGGTCGACACCTACAAGGCCGACGTTGCCAGCGTGGCGCTGGATCTTGGCGCCGCCCTCGTCAACGACATCAGCGGATTCGAGTTCGACCCCAGGCTTGGACCGCTGGTGGCGTCGCGTGGCGTGCCGGCCGTGCTGATGCATACCCGAGGACGCCCGCAGGAAATGACGGAGCGCGCCGACTACACGGATGTGATGGCCGACGTCTCACGCGAGCTGCAGGACGCCGTGGATCGCGCGCTGGCGTGCGGCGTGGGGAGGGATCGGCTGATCATCGACCCCGGTATTGGCTTTGCCAAGCGCGCCGAACACAGTTTGCAGTTGCTGGCCGGGTTGGATCGGCTCGCCGCGCTGGGTTTGCCGCTGCTGGTTGGCGTCTCGCGGAAGTCCTTCATGACCGCCTCGACCGGCCCGCTCCCGGCCGCCGAGCGTGACTGGCCGACCGCCGCGGCGGTGACCGCCGCCATCCTCGGCGGCGCCCATATCGTGCGCGTCCATAACGTGGAAAAGATGGTCCACGTAGCGCGAGTTGCGGACGCGTTGAGGGCGTCTGGCTGATAGGATTCTTGCAGCCCGATGAATCCCAACGAGCTGCTCCAGCGCTTCACAGATTTGCTGCAGCGCCCCCCGGTCACCTGGTGGGACGTGCTGGACATCCTCGTTGTCGCCATCATCATCTACGAGCTGCTCAAGCTGATCCGCGGCACCCGCGCAGTGCAGATTGCGGTCGGCATCGCCTCGATCATCGGCCTGTTCTACCTGTCGCGCGGCCTCCAGCTCGAAACGCTCAACTGGCTGATCCGCAACATCGTCGGATACGTGGTCTTCGCCGTGATCGTGCTGCTGCAGGCCGATATTCGCCGCGCCCTTGTCCACCTCGGCCGCGGCAAGCTGTTTCGCTGGTTCGACCGCAAGGCCAGTGATGACGACACGGTTGAAGAGCTCGTGACGGCGGCGACGACGCTGGCGTCCAAGAAAACCGGCGCGATCGTGGTCATCGAGCGATCGATTGGACTGCGCAACCTCATCGAGAGCGGGATTCCGCTTGATGCCAAGCTGACGTATGACTTGTTGGTGAGCATCTTTCAGCTCACCTCGCCGCTGCACGACGGCGCCGTGATCGTGCAAGGCGATCGCGCGGCGGCGGCGGCATGTTTCCTGCCGTTGACCACCAACCCGCGCCTGAACCGTGAGCTGGGCTCACGACATCGCGCGGCGATTGGCGTCACGGAAGAAAACGACGCGGTGGCCATCGTGGTGTCGGAAGAGACCGGCCGGATCTCAATTGTTGAAGACGGCAGCCTCGAATACGACATCGATGCGGCGCGGCTGCGGGCGCGCTTGAAATCGGTGGTCACGGTTCGCCGGGCGGCGCGAGGCAAGGAACGCCAGGCCGGGTACTCATTGAGCTGATGGCTTACCATCCCTTCCGCAATCTCGGGCTGAAAGGCTTGTCCACGTTGGTGGCGATCCTGTTGTGGCTGATCGTCGCCGGTGAACGGGTGGTCGAGCGCGTGATGCGCGCTCCGGTCGAGTTCCAGAACCTGCCCGCCGGCCTGGAGTTGGTTGGCAATCCTCCGGACACCGTCGAGGTCCGGCTGCGTGGCTCTTCAGGCGCGTTGAGCCGCATGGCTGGCGGCGACATGTCGGCCGTCATTGACCTCACGACCGCTCGCCCCGGCCGGCGGTTGTTTCACATCACGCAAAGCCAGGTGAACGTGCCTTACGGCATCGAGATCGTGCAGGTCGGCCCGTCGACCCTGACGATGGAGTTCGAGGTCTCGGGCATCCGCCGCGTGGCGGTCGAGCCGGATATCGATGGCCGCCCCGGCGCAGGTTTCGAGATCACGAAGGTGACCAGCGATCCTGAAACCGTGGAAGTGGCCGGCCCTGAAACGGCGTTGAAGCTCTTGAAATCCGCGATCACCGAACCGGTGTCCGTCACTGACCAGACGCGCACGATTCGAGAGGTCGTCACCATTGGCGTGCCAGACTCGACCTTGCGGCTGCGGACCCCACAGACCGCGGTCGTCACGGTCACGATTGCTCCCATACCACCCAAATGAAACTCTTCGGAACGGATGGAATTCGCGGGAAGGCAGGCCAGGCGCCGCTGGTTCCCGAAACGGTCGCGCGTGTTGGCGCGGCGCTCGTCAGGACCATGTCGGCAGCGGACGCCAGCCATCGGCTGCGCTTCGTCATTGGACGCGATACGCGCGAGTCGGGCACCTGGATCGAGGATGAACTGGCGCGCGGGCTGACATCCGCCGGCGCCACGGTGGTCAGCGCCGGAGTCGTGCCGACGCCGGCGATTGCGTATCTTGCGCGCACGGAAGGTTTCGACGCCGGCATCGTGATTTCGGCATCGCACAATCCCTACGAAGACAACGGCATCAAGGTGTTTGGCGGATCGGGCACCAAGCTGACCGAGCAGCTGGAAGCGTCAGTTGAAGCGTTGGTGGCTGACACGTCGTGGAGCGTGCCGGCGCAGGCCGGCTCGATTGATCGCGACCGCGGCGATCTGTGCTCGCACTACATCGGGCACCTCCTGGAGATCATGAAGAGCGCCGGCGCGCTCGCTGGCGCGCATATCGTTGTTGATTGCGCCAACGGCGCCACCCAACCGGTTGCGCCGGGCCTGTTCCGCGACCTTGGCTTCAAGGTTGAGTCGATCGGTGTCGAACCAAACGGGCGCAACATCAACCTCGATTGCGGATCCACGCACCTTGACGGGCTGGCGAAGGCCGTGGTCGCGTCGAAGGCGCGTCTCGGCGTGGCCTTCGACGGTGACGGCGACCGTGCGTTGTTCGTGGATCACACCGGCAAGATTGTTGACGGTGATGCGATCCTGCTGATGGGCGCAATCTACCTGAAGGATCGCGGCCGGCTCCCCGGGTCCACGGTCGTGGCCACGGTGATGAGCAACATCGGCCTCGAGATCGCCCTGCGCGAACGCGGCATCGAGATGGTGCGCACCGCGGTCGGCGACAAGTACGTGATGGAGGAAATGGTCAGGCGCGGGTTCGCGCTCGGTGGCGAGCAGTCTGGCCATGTGATCTTCTCGGATCACTTGTTTACCGGCGATGGGCTTGCCACCGCGTTGAACGTGCTGCGCATCATGGCCGACACCGGCGCGGAGCTCGCCGAACTGGCCTCGGCGCTGGTCACCTATCCGCAGGTGCTCGTCAACGTGCGCGTCAAGCAGCGCACCGATCTCAAGACCGTGCCGGCCGTTGCCGCGGCCATGCAGCAGGTTGAACAGCGCCTGCAGGGCAACGGCCGGTTGCTGGTGCGCTATTCGGGCACCGAACCGTTGCTGCGCATCATGCTCGAAGGCAAAGACGACGGCGAGATCCGCGCGTGGGCGGATGAGATTGCCGGCGTGGTGAAGGAACACCTCGCGTGACCAAGCTCTCGGTCAACGTCAACAAGGTGGCGACGGTACGAAACTCGCGCGGCGGGCACCTGCCGTCGGTGATCGAGGCGGTGCGCACCTGCATCGATGCCGGAGCTCCCGGCATCACGGTGCATCCGCGCGACGATCAACGGCACATTACAACCGCGGACGTGCACGACATCGCCAACGAACTGGCGCCGTTGAAAGGCCGCGTTGAATACAACATCGAGGGCGACCCGCGGCCCGGGTTCCTGAAACTCGTGCTGGCGGTGAAGCCGGACCAGTGCACCCTCGTGCCGGTGAAGCCCGGTGAAATTACCAGCGAAGCCGGCTGGCCCGCCGATACACCGGCCGCGATGCTGTCCGGCGCGATTGGTGCGATGCACGATGCGGGCGTACGCGTCAGCTTGTTCGTGGATCCGAAGTCCGACGCGATCCACTGGGCGAAGTCGATGGGCGCGGACCGGGTCGAGCTGTACACCGAGCCGTTCGCGCGTGCCTTCGAACGTGGACCCGACGCGGCAGCGGAAAGTTTCAGGACCTACGCCGAGGCCGCTGCAGTGGCGCACAGCCTCGGCATCGGGGTCAACGCCGGTCACGATCTTGATCTCAAGAACTTGACGCTCTTCAAGCAGTTGCCGCACCTCGACGAAGTGTCGATCGGGCACGCGCTGATCAGCCGCGCGATCTTTGTCGGCCTCGGGCGCGTGGTGAAGGAATATCTCGCGGCGCTGGCGCTGTTGCTGCTCGCCTTGTGGCTGTCGGCGCCCGCTGCCGAAGCGGCCGGCCGCCCGGTGACCATCCCGACGGCCGACGGCGTCTCCATTGCCGGCGAGTTGTTCGAAGGTTCGGCGCGGCCCTCGCCCTCGGTGCTGCTGGTCCACATGCTGACGCGCAACCGCAGCGAATGGGGCAGCCTGCCGGACCGCTTGCGCGATGTGGGCCTGACCGTCCTGGCGATCGATCTTCGCGGCCACGGGCAGTCGACCGGTTCAGCCGGCGATCTTCCCGCGATGACGCAGGATGTGCGTGCCGCCTTGCAATGGTTGATCACAAGGCCGAACGTTCGCAGCGATGCCATGGCGGTGGTCGGGGCGTCGTTGGGCGCGACGCTGTCGTTGCTTGCGTCCGTCGATGTGCCGCAAGTCCGGGCAATCGGATTGTTGTCTCCATCACTCGATTACCGGGGGCTGCGAACGGACGTCGGGCTGGTCAAGCGGCTGGGCGCGCGGTCCTTGTGGATGGCGTCGAGCGCCGAGGATCCGTTGGCGTTGCGAACGATGAAGGATTTTGCCGCCGAGCCGTCCGGCCCGCGCGAACAGCACGTCGCGACGGTCGCGGCGCATGGCACCATGCTGCTGGATCGCGACGCCGACGTCGGCCGCACGCTGGTGGACTGGCTGCGGCGCACATTGTTATCCTGAGAATTCACACATGCGAGCAGATGCCATTGTTTTCGGAATTGCCGGAGCGCTGTTTGGCGTGATCGTCGGCTGGGTGCTGGGCACGCAGCAGGCGGCACGGACGGCGCGCGAGACGGCGCCGGTCGCCCAGGCGGCGCCGGCGCAACAACAACAGCAGCAGGCGGCTGCCCCGCAGGCCGTGCCGATCGATCCGGCGCAGGTGAAGACGCTGGAAGAAGCGGCCGGCAAGGATCCGAAGGACGTGCAGACGCGCGTCCAGCTCGGCAACATGTTCTTTGACGCCGAGCAGTATCCGCAGGCGATCACGTGGTACGAGCAGGCGCTGGCGTTGAATCCGGCCGACACCAACGTGTCGACCGATCTCGGCGTGGCCTACTACTACACCAATCAGGCAGACCGTGCGCTTGCGCAGTTCGACCAGTCGTTGAAGAACGACCCGAAACACGTCAAGACGTTGTTGAACGTCGGTATTGTCCGCGCGTTCGGCAAGCAGGACCTGGCGGGCGCCGGTCAGGCCTGGCAGACCGTCGTCGATCTCTCACCGGAATCGCCTGAAGGTCAGGCGGCCAAGAAGGGCCTCGAAGGTATCAAGGCGGCGCAAGCGAAGTAGCGCCATGGCCCGTTTCATCCTCCTGCTCGTGCTCGCGATGGTCATCGCGCGGACCTTCTGGCGGTTCGTCGATGCCGTGGTTCGCGGCGCGAGTGGAGCGGCACCGGGCGGCCGCCGGGCAGGCGGTCCTCCCGCGTCGGTGAAGATGCAACAGTGCCCGGTCTGTGGCACCTACGTGGTGCCGGGCAAGGCGATCGAAGTGGCCGCCGGTGGCACCCTGATCTACTTCGATACTGAAAAGTGCCGGGCTGAGTACCAATCGCGATGAAGGCTGAAGAGCAGGCACGAGCGGACATCGTCGAAGTCGGCCGCCGCCTCTGGGAGCGTGGATTTGTCGCTTCCAACGACGGCAATATCAGCGTCCGGCTCGACGAGCATCGGCTGATCACCACTCCGAAGAGCGTGTCGAAGGGCTTCATGACCCCCGACATGATGGTGATCACCGATTTCGACGGCAAGCGCATTGCCGGCGAACGCGAGCCGTCATCGGAACTGAAGATGCACCTCGAGGTGTATCGCAATCGTCCTGACGCGCGGGCGGTCGTGCACGCGCATCCACCAACCGCCACCGGATTCGCGGTGGCCGGCATCGCGCTGGACCGCGCCGTGCTGGCCGAGGTCATCACCACGCTCGGCAGCATCCCGATCGCGGAGTACGCCACCCCGTCGACCGAAGAGTTGCCCACGGCGGTGCGCAAGTACGTCAAGGCCCACGACGGATTGCTGCTGGCCAACCACGGTGCGCTGGCCCTGGCCGGCGACGTGATGGCGGCCTATTACCGCATGGAGACGATCGAGCACTTCGCCAAGATCAGCCTGGTGGCCCGGCAATTGGGGCGTGAGCACGTGTTGTCGCGCGACGAGGTCGAGCGACTCCAGGGGCTGCGCGGCATGTACGGCATCGCGTCACCCGCGCCGATTTGCACGGACGATGACGTCAAGACGTCCGGCGGGCAGCTCGAGTGCCAGGTCGTCCAGGCGCCGGACTCAGGCGAACGCCTTGTTGCCCAATCGCTTAGCAGCCAGGCGTTGTCGACGCTTTCTGTGCCTTCCACCGCCGCTGATGGGGAAATTCGACTAACATATCGCGAGCTAACTGCACTGATTGAGGACGCGATTCGCGCGTTGAAATAAGGGAGCATCGAATGGGTGAAGCACTCGGGATGGTCGAAACCAAAGGGCTGGTCGCGATGATCGAAGCGGCCGACGCGATGGTGAAGGCCGCCAAGGTGACGCTGGTCGGCTGGGAAAAGATCGGCGCTGGATACGTCACGGCCGTGGTGCGAGGCGATGTGGCTGCGGTCAAGGCCGCGACCGACGCCGGCGCCGCCGCCGCGCGCCGCGTCGGCGAGCTCGTGTCGGTGCACGTGATTCCGCGCCCGCATGCCAACCTCGAAGACGTCCTGCCCATCGGCAAAGCCAACGCGAAGGGTTAAGCGAGGCCGCTGAATGCTCCTCGCTCGCATCGTCGGGACGGTGGTCGCGACGAGAAAAGATCCGCGGCTGGTCAGCACCAAGCTGTTGCTGGCCCGCCCGGTCGATCCAAAAGGCAAAGCCGAGGGCAACTACCTGGTAGCGATCGATACGGTCGACGCCGGTGTGGGCGAGACGGTGTTGATTGTCAGCGGCAGTTCGGCACGCATGGCTGCGGGCATGAAGGACACGCCGGTCGACGCCGCCGTAGTGGGCATCATCGATTCGGTCGATGTAGCCGAGTAACGGCTGGGCACCCATGCAGCTGGCCAGGGTCATCGGCGACGTCGTCGCCACCATCAAGGATCCCAACTTCCACAGCATCAAGTTGCTGCTCGTGCAGCCGATTGGCGCCGACGGCAAGGATGTCGGTCGTCCGCTTGTGGCCGTGGATTCGGTCGGCGCCGGCGTTGGAGAGCAGGTGTTCTTCGTGAAGGGGAAGGAAGCGAGTTTCCCCTGGCACCCGATTGAAGTGCCGGCCGACGCCGGCATTGTCGGGATTGTCGATCACTTCCACGCCCAATCATGATCCTGGCACGCGTGGTCGGAACCGTCGTGTCGACGCAGAAGCGTCCTCAGTTCGAGGGATCGAAGCTGCTGCTCGTGCAGCCCGAGACGCCGCAGGGCGACCCGAAGGGCGCGACACTGCTCGCGATCGACTCGGTTGGCGCCGGTGTCAACGAGCGGGTGATCGTCGTGCTCGAGGGCCGCGCGGCGCAGGAAGCGCTTGGCAAGAAGCTGGCGCCGGTGGACGTGGCGATCATCGGCATCATCGATCAACTGGACTACGTCGAATGAACGACGACGAACTGCGCGGGTTGATCCGGGCGGCGATCCAGAAGCACATGGGGGCCGCCTCCGGGAGCCCTGGATCAGGCCAGTCGCTGGAAACCGTCCGGCTGAAGCCAGACGCCCCAATAGCGCCGGCGTTGTCGATCAGCTTTTCTCAATACCAGCTGCCGCGCGCCGACGGCGACACGATGTGCATCGTCGAGCCCGCCGTGCAGTGCAACCACTGCGGATTCTGCAAGTGCCACGGGCACTAAGACAGCGTCCGACAGCTCCAGGGGTTTCCAGGGTTGGCGCATAAGGTTCTCGTTACTCGCAAGCTCCCATCGAAGGTCATTGCCAGGCTCGAGGAACACTTCGACGTCGATCTCTACGTTGGCGACGCGGCCATTTCCCGGGACGAACTGCACCGCAGGGCGGCGGGCACGCACGCGATTGTCTGCTTGTTGACCGACACCATTGACGCCGCTGTCCTCGACGCCGCCGGTCCGCAACTGAAAGTGGTGGCGAACGTCGCGGTCGGCTACAACAACATCGACGTGGCGGCATGCCGCGCACGTGGCATCGCCGTCACCAATACGCCCGATGTGCTGACCAATGCGTGTGCGGACTTCACGTGGGGCCTGATCCTCGCGGTGACGCGCCGGCTGGGAGAGGGCGAGCGCGTGGTCCGCGCCGGCAAGTGGGGCGGCTGGGCGCTTGACTACATGCTCGGCATGGAACTGCGCGGCAAGCAGCTGGGCCTGGTCGGCGTTGGACGCATCGGCAAGGCCGTCGCCGACAAGGCTCCGGCCTTCGGGATGACGGTCGCCTACACCGCGCGCCGCGCGGCGGATCTTCCGGGCGCGACACAGATGCCGCTGGATCGCCTGCTGGCGACCTCCGACGTTGTGTCCCTGCACTGCCCGATGACGCCCGAAACCAGGCACCTGATTGATCAGAAGGCGCTGACCAAGATGAAGCGCACCGCGTATCTGATCAACACGTCTCGCGGGCCAGTGGTCGACGAAGCGGCGTTGGCGTGGGCCCTCAAGGAACGGCTGCTGGCCGGCGCTGCGCTCGACGTCTACGAAAAGGAACCGGAGATTCATGCGGCGTTGATGCCGCTCGAGAACGTGCTGCTGATTCCGCACCTGGCGAGCGCGACGACCGAAACCCGCACTGCGATGGCCGACCTTGCCGCCACCAATGCCATTGCCGTCCTAAATGGTCAAGCGCCCGTCACGCCGGTCCCCTAGGTCCACGGCTGCGATCGAGGGTCGCAACCGGATTGATCCGGTCATGAAGACCCTCGGCCGTGCGATCGACGGCCTCGAGTTGCCCGCGGTCGAAAAAATCTCCGAGAGCCAGAAGAAGGATCCCTTCCAGATCCTGATCTCGACCTTGCTGTCGGCGCGGACCCAGGACGCGACCACGCTGGCGGCGTCGACACGGTTGTTCGCCAGGGCGCGGACGCCGGAGGCGGTGGCGAAGCTCACGGTCAGGCAGATCGAGAAGCTGATTTTTCCGGTCGGCTTCTACAGGACCAAGGCAGTGTACGTGCGCGACGCGGCGAAAATGCTGCTGTCGAAGTTTGACGGCAAGGTGCCCGGCACGCTCGAACAGATGGTGACGCTGCCGGGCGTGGGCAGGAAGACCGCCAACCTGGTGATGATCCTTGCCTTCCAGAGTGACGAGAACATCTGCGTGGACATCCACGTCCATCGCATCTCGAATCGGCTTGGCTGGGTCCGCACCCGCACACCCGAAGAAACCGAGCTGGCGCTGTACCGGGTCATGCCTCAGCGATGGTGGCCACTGGTGAATCAATATCTCGTGACGTGGGGACAGAATGTGTGCCGCCCGGTGTACCCTCGTTGCCAGGCGTGCGTGCTTGTCACGATGTGCCACAGGGTAGGAGTGTCATGATGCGCGAGTTGATGAAGGGGTGGGTGGTCGTGGCGTTGGTGGTCCTGATGGGTGGCGTTGCCGCCGCGCAGGACAAGTTGTCACCAGGCGCCGGTCCGTCGATCGTGGTGGTCGAGACCGAGAAAGGCACGTTCGAGTTTGAAACCTACCCGAACGAAGCGCCGAAAACCGTCGCGCACATTCTCGGCTTGATCCAGAAGCGCTTCTACAACGGGCAGCGCGTGCATCGCCAGGTGCCTGGCTTTGTCGTCCAGTTTGGCGATCAGCAGACGCGCGACATGACGAAGGAAAAGATGTGGGGCCGCGTCGACGGCCCGAAGGTCGGCGTCGCGGAGTTTTCGAAGGTGCGCACGCACGTGCGTGGCGCTGTGGCGCTCGCGCATAACGGCGACGCGTCGAAGGCCGACACGCAGATGTATGTGACGCTGGCGAATACGCCGCGTCTCGACCTGACCTACGTGGTGTTCGGGAAAGTGATCTCTGGCATGGAGGTCGTCGACAAGCTGCGCTACGCCGACCGGATCGTCAGAGTAACCGTGCGCGCGGCAAAGTAGGGACGATCCCCGCGAGATCCGGAAATCGTTCGACCAGTTCTTCAGGCATTCGCCTGGTCAGCGGCTCGTCGAGCATCTTCTTCAGCGTCACGGCGTTGGCCACCGACTGCGCGGAAAAGTGGTTGTTGAGGAAGAGGTACGCCTTCTTGACCATGGCCCTGACATCGCGCACCGCTCCGGCGATCGGCGCGAGTTCTTCCTTTGCATAGAGGTAGTTGTAGCGATCCTCTGACTCTGCGTGGTCCCACCACTGCGCGGCGTTGCGCCCGTGCAGACGGAGGTAGTAGATCTCGGCACCGCCGCCGACCAGGTCTTGCCGGATCGACGACGAGAACTTCGGCTCGTCGATCTGGACCCAGGCCGCTTGATGCGCGTCGAGGATCTGCATCGTCTCGGCGGTGTCGCTCCAGGTGCGATGCCGCAGTTCGATGGCGAGCGCGTAGTCGGCAAACGTCTGCATCAGCCACTCAAGATAGGCGACGGCTTCAGGGCTCCGCTGGAAGCTGGATGGAAACTGCACCAGCACCGGCCCGAGTTTGCCCGCGGCCGCAAGCGGATCGAGGCCGCCTTTGAACGCGTCGACGTCCGCCTGCGTGATGGGCCCTGGATCCACCGACATCGCCGGGTGGGTGAATTTCTGGAACATCTTCACCGCGAACTCAAAGTCCGGCGGTGTGCGTTTCGCCCAGCCAAGGGTGACGTTGGCGCGCGGCTGCCCGTAAAACGTGCTGTTCACCTCGACAGCGTTGAATCGCTCGGCGTAGAAGCTCAGCTCATCAAACCCGCGCTGCCGATCCTCCGGGTGAGGATAGAAGATGCCGTTCCACGTCCCTTTGCCGGTGGGATAGTTCCAACCGGAGGTTCCGATTCGCAGGGTCGCCACGCTAAAATAATAGGTTGCAGTGCTGACAATTAACGAGATCTTCCACTCAATCCAGGGCGAGTCGACCCATGCGGGCCGGCCGTGCGTCTTCGTGCGGCTCACGGCATGCGACCTGCGATGCCGCTGGTGCGACACCCCGTATGCGTTCCACGAGGGCCGCAAGATGAGCGTGGATGAGGTGCTGGCGGATGTCGAGGGGCGCGGATGCCCGACCGTCGAAGTAACGGGCGGCGAGCCGCTGCTGCAGCCTGACGTGTATCCGCTGATGCAGCGCCTCCTCGATTCCGGGAAGACGGTGCTGATCGAAACCGGTGGTCACCGCAGCATCGAGCACGTGCCGGACGGCGTGATCCGCATTGTCGACATCAAGTGCCCCGGCTCCGGCGAGGCCGACAAGAACGACTGGGAGAATCTCACGCGGCTCACCGCACGCGACGAGGCAAAGTTCGTGATCGCCGACCGCCGTGATTACGAGTACGCCCGCGACATCGTGCAGCGTGAACAGCTGCCGTCGAGGGTCAACGCGGTCCTGTTCTCACCGGTGCACGGCGAACTCGAGGCCAAGCAACTGTCCGAGTGGGTGATTGCCGATCGCCTCGACGTCCGCGTGCAGCTGCAAATGCACAAGTACATCTGGAGTCCCACGACTCGTGGCGTCTAGAGCGGTCGTCCTCCTCAGCGGCGGCCTGGATTCCTACACCGCCGCCGCCGTGGCCAGGCGGGATGGGTTTGAGCTGTGCGCATTGAGCTTCAATTACGGGCAGCGGCACGTGCGCGAGCTCGATGCGTCGCGGACCGTGGCGGCGTCGCTTGGCGTCGCGCGGCATCTCGAGCTCGATCTCGACCTCACGCGCATTGGTGGATCGGCACTGACGTCCGCGCTGATTGATGTGCCCAAGGATCAACCACTTGATCCGACGGTGATCCCGAGCACCTACGTGCCGGCGCGCAATACGATCTTCCTGTCGATCGCGATGGGGTGGGCCGAAGTGCTGGACGCGCAGGACATCTTTATCGGCGTCAATGCGCTCGACTACTCGGGCTATCCAGATTGCCGGCCGGAGTTCATCCGCGCGTTCGAGCACATGGCGCGCCTGGCGACGAAAGCCGGCGTCGAAGGGCGGCCGCTGACGATCCACACACCGCTGCTCGAGCTGTCAAAGGCGGAGATTATTCGGCTCGGCCTGTCGCTTGGCCTCGACTACGGCCTCACCCACAGTTGCTACGATCCGGCGCCGAACGGCGGCCCCTGCGGCCGCTGCGACAGCTGCCGCCTTCGCGCGGCTGGATTCGCCGAGGCCGGCGCGACGGATCCGCTCGTCACGCAACTCCCTTCGACTTCGCTCAGGGCAGGCTGATACCATTCGGCCGGAGCGCCCATCTCTTGGCTCAACCCATCCGCCGCCAGCTGCTGATCGTCATCGCGGTCCTGACCGTCGTGGTCTACATCGCGATTGCGGCCGGAGCGCGGCAGACCTATGCCGAGCACGTTCGCCAGCTGACGATGGAGACGCGCACCATGGCGGCGACGGTCGTCGTCTATGTGAACCAGAACCTGGCGACGGCGGATGCCGTGGCCGACACCGCGTCTCGTCATCCAGCGATGCGCGCCGTGGATCCGGTTGGCGCGGTCGAGGTGCTGGCGCCGCTGGTGGTGCCGGGTGGCCTGCTGCACAATGCGCTGCTGGCCGACGGTGAGGGTCGGCCCATTGCCTGGGCTCGGCCTCCCGATCCAACCGTCGAAGGCACGCTCGATCCCGCGTGGCTGAAGTCGATCGTCACCACCGGCACGGCGCGCGTCAGTCCAATGCTCGGCGCCACGGGCAACGAGGCGCACGCCCTGGTGCTCGGCTATCCGATTGCGTCGCAAGGCAAAGTGGTGGGCGCGATCGGGTTGTCGGTGCACCTTGAAGCGCTCAAGCGCGTGCTGGCGTCGATTCCGTTGCCTCCAGGGTCGGTCGTGACGCTGACCGATCGAGCGAGCGTCGTGGTGGCGAGAAGCCTTGACGCCGCCCAGTACGTAGGCCGCGCGGTGGTGCCGGCCGATCAGGCGCGGGATCCCGCAGAGATTCCATCCACCGCAATTCTGACCGGCATTGACGGCGTCGAGCGCGTGTTCGGCAACAGCGTGGTGACGCGTGGTCCGTGGCTCGCCAGCGTCGGCATCCCCACCTCGGTGGCGCTGACCAGAACGCTGCCGATCTTCCAACGCAACTTCGGCATTTCGATCGCCACGACCATCGTCGTGCTGCTGGTCGCCTGGATCCTTGCGCGGATCTGGATGAGGGCTTTCGATCACCTCGACGAGACCGCGCGTCGCGTCAGCCGTGGCGACCTGTCGCCGATCCAGGTGAGGCCGATGCCGATCGCCGAACTCGAGCGGTTGCAGCAGACGGTTGGCAGCATGATCACCAACCTGCAGCGCGCACGAGAATCCATTGCCGCCCAGGTTGACGACGAACGGCGGATGCGCGAGGAACTGCAGTCCCTGCAGCAGCAGGTGATTCGCCAGGAGCGCCTGGCCGCCATTGGCGTGCTGGTCTCCGGCGTGGCGCACGAGCTGAACAACCCGCTC
>Ga0075471_10000325_pt1 | contig 28018 bp, 21 predicted proteins | sample DEB19_08_DNA_2_FD_74787 | JGI IMG/M metagenome (GOLD analysis project Ga0075471, IMG submission 74787) | Aqueous microbial communities from the Delaware River and Bay under freshwater to marine salinity gradient to study organic matter... | ecosystem: Environmental > Aquatic > Marine > Coastal ...
CGGCCACTGGTGCCCTCCTGATGCGTAGGCATGCGGCCGAACTCGGTGCACCAGACGACGAGCACATCGTTCAACATGCCTCGCTGCTTCATGTCCATGAGCAGCGCGGCGGTGGGCTGGTCGAAGATGGGGCAGTGCCGCTCGTAGTCGGCCTTCAATGTCTTGTGCGCATCCCAGTTGAGGAAGCCGTCCACGTTGCTGGCGCGTGAGGCGCAGTAAAGGCTCACATAGCGAACGCCTCGCTCGAGGAAACGGCGGGCAAGCAGGCAGTTGCGGGCGTAGGCAGCCTTGAGCGAGTTCGCATCGCCGGTGCCGTAGAGATCGTGAACGTGCTTCGGCTCGCCGCCGAGATCGCTGACCTCGGGCGCGGCGAGTTGCATTTTTGCGCCCAGTTCATAAGCGGCCATGCGGGCGCCGAGTTCGCTGTTGCCGGGATGCTGCTGCTCGTGCTCGCGATTGATTGTGCGGAGGAAATCCCTCGCCGCCTCGTCCTCTGCGCTGCTGATCGATGCGGGCCGTGCGAGATTGCGCAAAGGCTGCTGCGCAGCCATGGCGACGGCCTGAAAACGCGCGGGGAGGAAGCCGTTGCTCCAGTTTGCCTTGCCGTTCGGCGGCTCTCCGCGCAGATCCTGGATGGCGATGTAGGTGGGCAGGTTGTCATTCAGACTGCCGAGCGCGTAGCTGACCCATGAGCCGGCGCTGGGATAGCCCTCACGGGTGAAGCAGGTATTCATGTTGATGCAGCCAGGCCCGTGCGTGTTGGTCTGGCTGGTCATGCTGTGGATGAAAGCGATGTCGTCCGCGTGTCGCGCCATGTGTGGCAGCATGGTGGACAGCATCTTACCGGACTTGCCCGCAGGCGCGAAGGCCCACGGCGGGCGCATGAGATTGCCGTTTTTTCCTTGGAAGGAGACTTCCTTCTCACCGCCAGGAAGCGGGGTGCCGTGAAACTTCTCCAGCAGGGGCTTGTGTTCCCACAGGTCGATGTGTGAGGCGGCTCCGGGGCAGAAGATTTGCAACACTTGCTTCGCTTTCGGGGCAAAGTGCGTGCCTTTGGGCGTGGCACCCTCTGCGGCGAACAAGCGTGATAGGGCAACACCTGTGAGGCCTGTGCTCATCTGGCCGAGGAAGCGGCGCCGGGTTTGGTCGAGAGGCGAGTTCATTCGAGGTAGATGAGTTCGTTGGAGTTCAGCAGTGCGCGGCAGAGTGCACGGAGACCGTGTTTGGCCAGCAAAGCGTGGGCTGCGCCGGACTCGGTCTCGCTGGGTTCCCGTTGGAACAGAATCCTGTAGGCTGTCACGACTGCCTCAGGCCCGTCCGCTCTTCGTGCGAGAGCTTCGGCCATGTCGAGTGTGAAGCGGTGATTCATTAACGTGAGCGACTGGAGCGGCGTGGTGGTGCTTGCCCGCTTTGGTGAGGCAAAAGCCACGTCAGGGAAATCGAAGTCTCCCAGCACATCGACCACACTGGCACGGGCGTTCTGATGATAGACGGCGCGGCGGTAGGTCTCAGGGCCGTGCTTCTCTAGCGGGAAATAGGTGGAGACGTTGTTCTGCGTGAATTTGTAGAGCCGGAAACCGGGGCCCCCCATCGGATCGAGCCGCAAGGAAGCGGTGACCGCCAGCATCGTGTCGCGCACCTCCTCCGCAGCAAGGCGGCGCGGTGGGAAGCGCCAGAGCAAACGGGACGCTCCGTCCACCTGCATGCCTGGATTCGACAGTGCTGATGAGCTTTGCTGATAGGTCCGTGAGAGTAAGATCTCACGATGCAGCGCTTTCAGCTTCCAGCCATTCGTGACAAGTTTGGCAGCGAGATAGTCGAGCAGTTCGGGATGCGTGGGCTTGCTGCCGAGATAGCCGAAATCGCTCGGTGTATCGACGATGCCGGTGCCGAAATGGTAGTGCCACACGCGGTTGGCGAGCACTCGAGGCGTGAGCGGATTTTCCTGGCTGACGATCCATCTGGCGAGAGCGAGCCGGCGTTCGCCTTCCGGGGCATCGGCGGAGAGTTGGTAGGGCTTGGTCACGCCGTCCAACACGTTCAGCGAGGCGGCGGTGACTTCGTTGAGCGGTTTCATCGGGTCGCCACCGCGGAAGAGGAAAGTTTTCTCCTTCGGCTGGGCAAACTTACCCGCCCAGATCTCTGGCAGTTTCGGCACGCGGGCGATGGCGGCATTCACTTCGGCGATTTGTTTTTCCAAACCGGCGAGCGTGGCCTTTTCATCGGCGGTGATGACCGTCCGGCGTGCCATGACGATGCCGAGCGCCTCCGTGTAGGGTTGCCGGGCCTCGCTGCTCGCCACGGTTCGCCACGTCGTGCCATCCATGGAGACCTGCACCTCATATTCGGTGGGCGTGGCACCGCGCACCTTGCTGTCGTCCTCGGCATCCTCTTTGCCAGCGCGTGAGTTGATGAAGGTGATACGGTTGATCTTCTCCGGCCTGGCAAAGGTGAGCGTCAGCACGGACGGTGTGCCGATGAACCATGCCTCGCCCAGCCGGCCGTCGATGCAATACTGCGGACCGTAGGCTTCAGGAAAGTCCTCCGCCGTGGCGGACTTCGCGCCCTCCGCCTTAGTGCCTTGAGTGGCGAGCGCGATATTTTTTCCCGAACTGCTCCAGACTTGGAACTCGGTAAGCCTTCCACCAAGTCCGCCGGGCTTGGCTTTCGAGTCTGCATCGGAGGTGAAGCCGCTGATGACGAAGCGCAGCATCTTGGCCTCGGTGGCCGTGAAGCTCTCGTCTGTGCCGAAACGGTCTACTGGTGGTCGCGTGAACTTCATCTGCGCAAATTGCGTTTTGGCGCGGGTATCGATCTTCTTGTCGAGCGCTTCCTTTTTGGCATTCAGAGCCGCGAGCTTTGTGGTCAGCGGCCTCATGGCGTCCGCGTGGGCCTTGCGTTGCTCGTCGGTGGCCACCACGCGCCGGCCATGCGTCACACCCTCGAAGGCGGCACGCACGCGGTAGTAGTCCTCTGCGGGAATGGGGTCGAACTTGTGATTGTGGCAGCGTGCGCAGTTCAGCGTGAGACCGAGGAACGCACCGCCGGTGGCGGTGACCATGTCGTCGATGGTGGCCGCGCGAATGTTCTTTTGCGCGACGGGATCCTGGTTGCCCACATCATCATAAGGCCCCGCCACGAGGAAGGCGCTGCCCACCTCAGTATCAGGCTTACCCTTGCCGACCACATCGCCCGCGAGGTGCTCGACCATGAACTGATCGAAGGGTTTGTCCTCGTTGAAGCTGCGGATGACGTAGTCGCGGAAGGGATGCAAGTCGTCGATGATAAAGTTCCGCTCAAAGCCGTTCGACTCGCCAAAGCGGATCACATCGAGCCAATGCCGACCCCATTGCTCGCCGTAGCGTGGGGAGGCGAGCAGGCGGTCGATCAGGTCTTTGCTGGCCCTTGTGTTTGTCTCACAATCCTTCACGAACGCCTCCACCTCCTCCGGAGTCGGAGGCAGGCCGTGCAAGTCATAGGTCATGCGCCGGATGAGCGCTCGCGGGTCGGCGGGTGGATTGAAGCCGAGACCTTTTTCCTTCAGCTTCGCTTCGATGAAATCGTCGATGCTGCCCGCGGTGGCGAGATCAGTCTTGTTCGGCTGAAGTGACCACCACGATTTGTCGCCGCGCTTTGCCGCCACCTTCGCGCCATCACGTGGATCGGGTGCGCCCATTTTCACCCAAGTTACCAGATCGTCGATGACCGCCACCGGTAGCTTGGGTTTCTTCGGCGGCATCTCCATGTCTTCTTCCAGATGCTGGATGGTGCGGATGAGAAGGCTCTCATCTGGCTTGCCGGGCAGAATCACCGGTGCACCGCTGTCTCCACCTTTTTCCCAACCCGCCTTCGAATCGAGGTAGAGATTGCCTTTGAGCTTCTTGGCCTCCGCGCTGTGGCAGGCGTAGCAGTGCTCTACCAGCACCGGGCGCACTTTTTGCTCAAAGAAAGCGAGACCGACCGCATCTTCCGCCCCACAGGCAAGCAGCTGGGAGAGAAACACGGCGGCGGAGGTGGAGGATGAAGCGCGAAACAAAGAGGCCATAACCGAGGTGGAGGAATACGTCATCCTGCGGCAAGCTCTACGCCCACAGTCTCAGGAGCTAGGACTATTGTCTCACGGTCGTTTTGCCAGCCCGCCGGCCCTCTGCTACATGAGAGGCTGTTATGCGTGTAGCCAGAGAAACCATCCTGATTCCCAGTGGACACTCCTTTCGGGTGCTGAAATGGCAAAACAGCGTGCGTGCTGTAGAGTGTATCACGGGGCCGGGGCGTGCCATCCAAATGAGGGGAGAAGGAGATCACTGGCATTTTCACACCGAGATGGAGCTGACCCTGTGGCACGATGGTTCCGGCACACGCTTCGTCGGCGATCATATTGGCACCTTCACCTCTGGAGACTTGGTGCTTCTGGGTGCGAAACTACCGCATTACTGGCATGCATCGGGGCTTTCCTCCGGTCTTTCGCTGCAGTGGCATTTTCCGGAGGGCCATCCGTTCTGGGCCTTCCCCGAGAATCTTGCGCTTTTGGATCTCTTCAAGCGTGCCGGTCGTGGTATACGTTTGAGCGGCCAGACTGCGTCGTCAGTCTCGCAATATCTGCGTGAACTGCCCGTTGCCTTCGGAACGCAACAGCTCGCCCTATTCTTCAATATCCTTTCCTGCATTGCTTCTGCCCCGCCACAAGACTGTACCGTGCTATCTTTGCGATCGTTCAATCTCCCACTTGAGTCACGCTACCAGATGGCCATCTCGAAAGCGGTGCGTCATCTGATCGCCCACTTCCGCGGGCAGGTTTGCCTCGAGGACTTGTTGAGGATCACTGGCTTGAGCCGTCCGACTTTTGCGCGGCAGTTCAAACAGCACTCTGGGCGCAGTTTCAGCGCTTTCCTCAATCATTTACGCCTCCAAGCCGCTTGCCACGAGCTCCATCATGGCAACCGCACTGTGCTTGAGATCGCCCTGAACTGCGGCTTCACTCAATTGTCGTTCTTCAACCGCCTGTTCCGCCGGGAACTGAAATGCAGCCCCACGGACTACCGGAACAAGAAGCGCCCTCACTCCAGGTGAGCCAACTTTCCATGTCCGCCAACGGCTCATCGCATCGGGCCAAGTCGGATCGCAGCGCTCTGAGCGCTGCACGCTTTTTGTGCTCGCTTGGCAAAACCTCGCATAAACGCAGGATGTATTTCTTGAGCAGACTCCTGCCACGTTTAAACGGGAGCGCATGCCAAGCCGTATTCTCCCGATCCTCAATCCACCTCTTCGGCGATGGTTTGAGGCGCGTGGATGGAAGCCGATGTCGTTTCAAAAAGAGACATGGGAGGCTTATGCGGCGGGCAAGAGCGGGTTGATTCATGCACCCACGGGTTTGGGCAAAACCCTCGCGGCGTGGCTGGGACCGGTAATGATGCACGGCGAGGAGAGTGGGCTGAGGGTGCTGTGGATCACGCCGCTGCGGGCGCTGGCGGCGGACACGGTGCGCAGCCTGCAGGAAGTGGTCGAAGAGTCGCAAAAGGTTGAGGCACGCACGGGTGACACGTCGAGCAGCGTGCGGGCGAGGCAGAAGACCAAGCCGCCCTTTGCGCTGGTGACGACACCGGAAAGCCTCTCGCTGCTTTTGACCGATGACGCGCAAAAAGCGAATTTCAGCGGCCTCCGCGCCGTGATCGTGGATGAGTGGCATGAACTCATGGGCTCAAAACGCGGCGTGCAGACGGAGCTTTGCCTTGCACGGCTGCGTGCGCTGAATCCGCAACTGCGCGTTTGGGGCCTCTCGGCGACGATTGGCAACCTCGACGAGGCGATGAGTGTGCTGCTCGGCAGTGCTGCAAACGACGGCGTGCTCATTCATGGCAAGGACCGCAAGCGCATCGAGGTGGAGACGCTGATGCCAGAGGATGTGGAGACCTTTCCATGGAGCGGTCACCTCGGCGTGAAACTCGTGAAGTCTGTCGTGCAGCGCATCGAGGCCGCGCAGACGACACTGCTCTTTACCAACACGCGTTCGCAGACAGAGATTTGGTTTCAAGAGCTGCTGGAGGCGCGGCCGGAGTGGAGCGAGCATCTTGCGATGCATCACAGCAGCATCGACCGCGAGGAGCGCGAGAGGGTGGAGCAGCGCTTGCGCGCTGGCACGGTGAAATGCGTCGTCTGTACATCGTCGCTCGATCTTGGTGTCGATTTCTCACCGGTGGAGCAGGTGATTCAAGTCGGCAGCCCGAAAGGCATCGCGCGCCTGTTGCAACGCGCCGGCCGTAGTGGCCATCGACCTGGCGAGACCAGTCGCGTTCTTGGCGTGCCGACGAATGCGCTTGAAATCATCGAGTTCTCCGGCGCTCGTGAGGCGATGGAGTCGCGGCGCATCGAGCAGCGCCGGCCCGTGTTGAAGCCGCTTGATCTCCTTGCCCAGCATCTCATCACCATCGGCCTCGGCGGCGGCTTCAAAGCAGACGAAATGTTCACCGAGGTGCGCTGCACGCATGCCTTTGCTGAGCTCACGGATAAGGAGTGGCAGTGGACGCTCACCTTTGTGACCACCGGCGGCGTGTTGAAGGCCTACCCGCAATATCAAAAACTTCGACTTGATGAAAACGGCCTCTACCGGCTCACGGATACCAAGATGGCGCGCATTCACCGCATGAGCATCGGCACTATCGTTGCGGACGCTGCGGTGTCGCTGCGACTGAAAAATGGCCGACGACTCGGCAGCGTGGAGGAGTGGTTCATTGCGGGCATCCGGCCTGGGAAGTGTTTTATCTTCGGCGGACGCGTGTGGGAGCTTGTCCGCGTGCACGCGCTCGTGGCGACCGTGCAAATGCCGACGAAAAAACAGGCGCGCGGCGAGATCCCGAGTTGGCAGGGTGGTAAGAGCCCGCTCTCCAGCGAACTCAGTGCTGCTGTAAGCGAAAAACTGCGTCGCTACCGCGCTGGCGAGCGTGATGCGACGCCGGAGATGCGCAAAGTGGCACCCATCCTCGCCACGCAGGCGAAATGGTCGCTCGTGCCGAATCCCGACGAACTGCTCATCGAGACCACGCGCACTCGCGATGGCTATCACGCTTATGTGTATCCCTTTGCCGGTCGTCTCGTGAATGGCGCACTCGGCACGCTCATCGGCTATCGCCTCGGTCGCGAAAAGCCGCTCACGCTGCGAGTGACACCGAATGACTACGGCGTGGAGCTTTTCAGCAGCACACCCTTCGAGTGCGATGAGGCCCGCTGGCGCGAATTACTCTCACCGCACGATCTTCTCACCGATGTGCTCGCCTCCGTGAATGCTGCTGAGCTGGGTCGGCATCACTTTCGTGAGATTGCGCGAGTCGCCGGGCTCATCCTCAGCGGCACACCCGGCTCGCCGCCAACGCTGAAGAGCCTGCAAACCAGCAGCGGCCTGCTGTGGGATGTTTTTGCGCAATACGATCCTGCAAACCTGCTGCTCGCCCAGTCGCAGCGCGAGGTGCTGGAGCGCCAGATGGACTTTACCCGTCTCGCCGAGACGCTGCACGCTCTGCAATCCCGCCGGCTCGTCCTTCGAGAGTGCGCTCGTCTCACGCCGCTTGCGTTTCCGCTGTGGGCGGATCGCATCTCCCACTCCGTTGGCAAAGAGGATCCTGCGGATGTCCTCGCGAGGATGCTGCAAGAACTCGAAACCGCCGCCGCGAAGCCATGACGATCTCTTACGACTCCAACGACCTCCAACTGCTTCCCGAAGGCGCGGCCTTCGATGCGCAACGTGGGCTGCTGTTCGTCAGCGACCTGCATTTGGGCAAAACGGCCGTGTTTCGCGATGCAGGCCTCGCCTTGCCGGAAGGACCCGATGATCGCATTTTGACTCGATTGACCGATTTGATGCTTCAAACAGCCGCAAAAAGCCTCGTGGTCCTTGGCGATGTGTTTCACGCGAAATCGCCTGGCACACAGCAAGTTGTCGAAAAGCTCGCGAAGCATCGTGGCGACGTGAAATGGCTCATTGTGCCTGGGAATCACGACAAGCGTGTTCCATGGTCCCAGTGGCTGCCCGGTGCCGAAATCCTCGATGAAGGCGATTTCGTCGGACCGTGGTGTGTGCGGCATTTTCCACCCGAAGAATTCGTGGAGCCAACGTTGTGCGGCCATCTGCATCCCGGCATCGCACTTGGACCCGCGCGACAGCGCAAAGTGAAGCTTCCATGTTTTTGGCAGCGCCGCGGAGCACTTGTTTTACCTGCCTTTGGCGACTTCACCGGCCTCAAGATGATCCAACGCGAGCCCGAAGATCAGGTTTGGGTCACCATCAACGATCAAATCGCTGAAGTGCCGCGTCGGACATAGTTCTCGAGTGATCATAAAACTGGTAAGCACGTTGAACTTCCGCCGTTTCATCCGCCCTCTATCATGAATCGTCTGCATCTCCTCTCCGGCATTGTTGTCTTTTCTTTGTTCACGTCCCTTGCTCATGCGGCGGACGATTTGAAAAAAGTGGGTGTCGCTTTGGATGGTTATCGTTTCGAGTTTCCGTGCCGCGATCCCATGCCGGAGAATCCCAAGCCCGGCGCGGATGGCATCTCCGCGCGCATGACAGATGATCCGAAGACGAACGATCAGTTTACCGATGTAAAAACCTTCGGCGGCGAAAAGGGCAAGCGCTATCAAGTGACTCTTCGTGTGCGCGGCGTGGTGGAGCCGATGATGTACAAGGATGGGCAGCAGGTCGGCGAGCGCTTCTACATCGGGGGTGTGCCAAACAACAAGACCTACAACATCTACCAGCTCAGCGTCTCTTCGCCCGCGCAGCACTTCTTCTTCAACCGCGATGATAAGGTCGGCCACCGCATCTTCATCATCGATTACACCACGAGTATCGAAATCGACGGCGGTGCCACGCTCACGCTTCACGGCGATGGTCAGAACGGCCACATGATCACCAACTTCGCAAAGCTCGTCGTGCCTGGTATTGCTCCAGCGCCGCAGCCGTTCAACGGGCAGTTCATCCAACTCGATGTCATCGATGTGGTCCAAAAAGCAAAGCAGACGAAACCGGAGCGTCCGCAGCCGCCCACGCGTCCTTTTGATGCGCCGACGGCCCCAAAGTTCACCCGGTTGGATGGCAAGCCGGGTGCGAATGCTCCGGCGGATGTGGATGGCGATTTCGTCATCGGGCCGGACTATTTCGCCGCGCCGGAGACGAAGGTGGTGGAAGGCGTGCCGCAGGGCAAGGTGATGCAGTTCGTGATGGAGTCGAAGGACTGCAAGCTCTTCAACCCTGGTATCGCGCGGGATGTTTTCGGCACTGTGGACCCGAATAACCCGAAGACACTTATTGTAGAGACACACCCTATCGACTACCAGCGCTTCGTGACGGTCTATGTGCCGGCACAATACGTCGCAGGTTCGGAGGCTCCGTTCCTCGTGGGACATGACGGCCCGCGCGGGAAACCGGACATGATGATGCCGAACATCCTGAACAACCTTATCGCGCAGAAACGCGTCCCGGCACAGATCCTGATCCAGATCTCCAGTGGCGGCGGTGATGCCCAAGGGCATGAGCGAGGTCGTGAGTATGACACGATGTCTGGCCTGTATGCGGAGTTCATCGAGAACGAGGTGTTGCCGCTGGTGGAAAAGAAAGCGGGGGTCAAACTCACCAAGGATCCTGAAGGCCGTGCCACGATGGGCAGCAGTTCCGGTGGATCGTGCGCGCTGGCGATGGCGTGGTATCGGACCGATTTGTATCATCGCGTCCTCACCACCTCGGGCACCTTTGTGAACCAGCAGTGGCCTTTTAATCCCGAGACACCGGATGGAGCGTGGGGTTTTCATAACAAACTCATCCCGGAGAGCCCCAAGAAGCCCCTGCGCATTTATTTGGCCGTGGGAGATCGCGATCTACTCAATCCCAACGTCATGCGCGATGGTATGCACGACTGGGTGGAGGCCAATCATCGCATGGCGAAGGTGCTGAAGGCCAAAGGCTATCCGTATCAATATGTCTACTGCCTGAATGCCGGTCACGGCCTCGGTCCCGCACGGTCGCAGATTCTCCCGCATGCGCTTGAGTGGCTGTGGAAAGGCTATTCGGCCAAGTAAGCCGCCGTAGGCATCGCGAGAGCAGATTCATGGCTTCAAAACATGGTGGGTCCACGCACCCAAGTGTTAGCGCCGCCTTTCCTCACGGGCTCTAGAATCCCAAGTCTTGACGCCGACTTGGCCTTCTTGGCGTGCTTCACTCCGCGAACCGAAGCGCATACAAATCCGCGTCCTTCATTGTCACACGCAGCGTCACGGCTTTTCCGATAAGCTTCGAGGTGTCGAGCACGTTCGCTTCAAACTCATCACCGTAGATTTCGGCGGATTTGGCAGCGACGACACCGTTTTCATCGAGGGCTTCGATCACCAGTGAGCCGGTGGCGGAGGTAGCGGAGTTGAGCAGGAGCTTCGAGCCGGAGACCTTGATCAGCTTCGTGGTGAAACTGCCGCCTTTCGCATTAGCATGCATGGAGGCAAAACCCTGCTTGCGCACAGTAAGGCGTCGGATGCGATGATCGGGGTGGCGGTAGTGCTCGCTGATGTAGAGCGACCATTCGCCATCACCGGGATCGTAGATGCCGCAGGCGGTCATGTTGCTACGCTCGGTCCAGTTTTGGAGATCGGATCCGGGCCGCACCCAGGCCTCAAGGAAGGGGCGATCCCAGTGTGTGCCATCGCGGCTGCTCATGAAAACGGCATCGCTCACGCCTTTGCCGCCGACGTGGCCTTTCACCTTTTCACGTGTGGTGGCGAAGCGTTTTGGAAACGAGAGAAACAGATGCGGCGCGGTCGGGCAGGGCACGGTGGCACTCGTGTAGAAGTGCTCGAAAGGCACGCCCTCGGCGTATTGATGCGCCGCGCCGTCGCTCCAGCTCAAAAAGTCCGCCGAGGTCATGCTCTGGATGGCGCGGACCTTGTTCGTGAAGATGCGGCTGAAGCTCGCGTAGCGATTCCGCGTCACGTCCCAAAAAGCGAGGTTTTGCGAGTCAAACGCCCCCTTCGTGATCACCGGCGTGTCCTGCATCTTTTTCCAATGAATGCCATCCGGCGAGGCAAAGGCATACAAACCGCCCGGTGTCTCGCCCTGATGCCAGTTCTTGCCGGGTTGCTTCACGCCGCCGAGCGCCTTGTAGCGCTCCGCGGCTTTCGCGTTCGGATTCGCATCGAGAAACGGCGCGAAGTTGTGCGACTCGACGCCGCGCCAGATGACGTTGTTGTCCTTCGTGCCGCCCGCTTCGATCAAACCGAGCTTTGGTCGCGTGAAATGGATGCCGTCCTCGCTTTCGACGAAGCAGGTGACCTGCGCATCGCTGTGATCACTGCCGCCCGCCGATCCGCGATAGTAGAGCCGCACCTTTTTGCCATCCTGAATGGCGGAGAAGTAGCCGCAGGTCGGTCCTTCCCATGGCTTGTCGGTGGTGAGCACGATTTCGCGGCGCACCGGCTCATGCAGCTTTAAGGCGAGGCCTTCCTTTTTCGCGACGAGGTAGTCATCGACGAAGATTTCCCAGCGCGTGCCGAGATCGAGCGGCGTGGCGGCGGAGGCTAGCAGAGGGCAGAGGATGGAGAGAAAGAGAAGTCTCATACCCTCCTAAACGCAGCCACGGGCCGCTTCTGCCTTGGTCTCGCGGACAAACCAGTGAGCCAAGGCGGGCAAGAGTGCCTGCTTCACTGAGTCAGCGGTAGATGAGAGGCTTTTGCTGCGTCTCCGGCTCGGCGAGAGTCATCTGCGGCGTTACCTTGATGTCCATGCGACGGTAGAAATCGAGCATCTCCTCCGTGACGAGGCGGCTGGCCTCCAGACCGAGCCGGACCATTTCCTTGGTGTCGGTGATGACAGGCTGCTCCATGAGACGGTTCGTGTTTATAAGGTCGTGGAGGTCTTCGATTCGATGGGATGTGTCGTCTGCGATCTGGCGATGCGGCGGCTGGGAGTTGTCCCACAAGACCCATTCGTCGGCAAGCTGCACATAATCCTCCACAAAGTGCTTCCGGCTGCGGTCAAAGCGGCGGCGCACATCTTCTTCAGGCACATGATGACCTCCATGCATGACCCGCAGAGCCACGCGGCTCACTGCCTGCGAAGCAGACTCGATCATGATGTAGTGTATGATGAAGCGATAACCACGTTCCTTGGCCTCGCGGATCATGCTGAGGTAGGTGCGACCGCTCAGAGTGGACTCGATCGCGAAGCTGGAACTTGCCGTGATCAGTTCGCGAGCTTCTTCGATCAGCAAACGTCCCGCCTTGAAGGCTGCGAGTGATGGATCGACCGGCGACAGACCCTTCGCGATCTCATCCGCATTCAGGAATGCGATGAATGCCGAGCATGGGCAGCAAGCGACGCGCCAGCGTGCTTTTGCCCGCGCCGTTGCAGCCGCCGAGAATGTAGAGGTTCGATCTCACGGCTTATACCTTCCTCAAATCCTCGACGAATCAAACTGCGCCTCACCCGATCCGGCTCAGGCTCACAAACTCCAGCGTCGGTTTGCCATCTTCGCGGGCCTGCGGCAGATCGACGCGGAATTCGAGCTGCCAGTCGTTGAGTTCTTCGGGGTCGATGAGGACTTGGTTCACGCGCCAGGTTTGGCCGTCTTCGCTGGGCACTACATAGGTGTGGCGGCCGTTGCGGGCTTCGTTGTCGAGGCGGATGCGGTCGTGGTCGGCGTAGTAGTCGTCGAGCTCGGGGAGGTCGATCTGGCCGCGGATGAGCTGCTGCAGGTAGCGGAAGATCTCCGTGCGGATGAGGGCGGTGAACTCGCGCTTGTTCCGCGTGATGTCGGGCGCTGCGACGGGCTTTTCTTCGACCTCGTCTGGCTTGTAGTTGGGATCGCGCAGCTTTTCCCATTCATCGAGAAGGCTGGAATCGGTGCCGCGAAGCACGCCGGCGAGCCAGGCCTCCATTTCCTGCACCGGTTCGGTCTTGAAGCTGTCCGGCACCGTCTGCGCCAGCACCTTGAGCGTGCCGGAAAGATGGCGCAGCAGCACGCCCTCGGCGCGGTGGAGGTCATAGTCGTGGATGTAGTCGGCAAAGCTCCGAAAGTTCTCAAACATCTCCCGCGTGATGCTTTTCGGCCGGATGTTTTCTTGGCCGACCCACGGATGCGCCTCGCTGAAGGCGTTGAAGGTGCTGTAGATGAACTCGCGGCAGGGTTTCGGGTATTCGAGTTCCTCCAGCTTGGCGATGCGCTCCTCGTAGGGCACGCCTTCGTTCTTCATCGCGGCCATCGCCTCGTCCTTCACCTTGCTGAGCTGGCGGCGCAGGATGACGTCGGGGTTTTCGAGGATGGACTCGCAAAGTGTCATCACATCAGCGGCGTAGGTCGCGGAGGCGGGATCGATCAGCGCCAGTGTGTCGATGAGATACAGCGAGAGCGTGTGGTTGAGTGAAAAGTCGTCCTGCAGCTCCACATTGAGCTGGAGCTTGGTTGGATCGGCGCCGCGTTTCGCGGGCGGGATGATCTCCACGATCTTTCGCTGCACCAGCGCCCGAAAAAGCTGCCACGCACGCTTCTCGTGCTGCGTCTTCGCATTCGCCGTTTCATGCGATCTGGCGATGAGCTGCCGCATGGCCGCGCAACTGTCTCCCGCTCGACTCAGCACCTGCAGCAGCATGCCGTGCGAGACTTGAAAACGCGACACCAGCGGCTCCGGCGAGGCAGCTTGCAGCTTTTTGAAGGTGTCCTCGCTCCAGCCAACAAAACCTTCCGGCGGCTTCTTTTTCACCATCTTGCGCAGCTTCTTCACATCGCCCGCGGCCTTGGCCTCCATCTTGGCGTTTTCGATGATGTGCTCCGGTGCCTGGCACACGACGTAGCCCACGTCGTCAAAGCCGCGACGACCGGCACGCCCGGTGATCTGGTGAAAGTCACGCGCGGTGAGCGTGGCCACCTTTTCGCCGCTGAATTTGCTGAGTCGCGTGAGCAGCACCGTGCGGATCGGCACGTTCACACCGACGCCGAGCGTGTCGGTGCCGCAGATGACTTTGAGAAGGCCACGCTGCGCCAGCTTCTCGACGAGCACGCGATACTTCGGCAGCAAACCGGCGTGATGGATGCCCACGCCATGGCTGAGGTATTTTTTCACCTCCTTGCCATACGGGCTAGTGAACTTCGCCCCGGTCATCAGCTCCTTGATGGCTGCCTTTTCGGCGGCGGAGCAGAAATTCAGGCTCATGAGATCCTGCGCGGCCTGGGCGGCCTCATTCTGCGTGAAGTACACGAGATAGACGGGCGCTTTGTTCGCCGCGACGAGCTCCTGCAAGGTCACATCGACCGATGTCTGCGCGTAGCTGAACTCCAGCGGCACCGGACGCTCATACGAGGCCACCACGGTCGTCTCCGCCTTCGTGAGCCGCGTGAGCTCGTCTTTGAAAAACGCCGATCCGCCCATCGTGGCCGACATGATGAGGAAACGCGAGCTGCTCATCGTCAGCAGGGGCACCTGCCAGGCCACGCCGCGTTCCTTGTCCGAGTAGTAATGAAACTCGTCCATGATCACCTCGCGAAACGGAGCCTCCGCGCCATCGCGCAGGGCGTAGTTGGCCAGAATCTCCGCCGTGCAGCACAGGATCGGCGCGTTTCGATTCACCGTGGCATCGCCCGTGGCCATGCCGACGTTCTCAGGGCCGAAGTCGCGGCACAGCGCGAGGAACTTCTCATTCACCAGCGCCTTGATCGGACAGGTGTACACCGAGCGCCGCCCCTTCGCGAGCGAGCGGAAGTGCAGCGCCAGTGCGACGAGCGATTTCCCCGAGCCGGTGGGCGTGTTGAGGATCACGTTGCGATCATCAAACAGCTCCAAGATGGCCTCCTCCTGCGCCGGATAGAGCGTGAGCTGCTTCTCCGCCACATAATCGAGAAACGCCGCCAGCAGCTCGTCATTCAAGCAGTCATTGGATTTCGGAAGTCGGCGCAGCAGCGGGTGGTCGGCCATGGGCAGCGATTTATCGCGCAGCAAGTTGGCCTCCGCCATCCTTCAAATCTCTGACAGTACATCTTGGATAAGAATCACTGAACCACTCTGCTCGCGGCTGCGGATGCCGGCGATGATGACGGCCATGAGTTCGACGGTTTCGTCGAAGGGTAGCGGACGCTGGCCGGTGCGGAGCATGTCGATGAAGGCGACGAGCTGGCCGCGGAAGGCGTGGTAGGTATCGGTGAGCTTCACGGCGAGATCGCCTTTGGTGCCGTAGAGATGCACAGCTCCGAAGCTGCCATACGCATCGTGCAGCGCCGCGAGGGTGACTTTGACACCGCTGCGATGCGTGAGGTGCATGACATCGCCACCGGCATCGCTGTGGGCTTGCACGGTGAGGAAACCGGGGCCGAGCAACGGCTCGACGGCCTCCAGCGCATGGATGCCGTAGCGTTCCCAGGTCTTGCAGGTGAAGCTGGTGATCCAACGCAGCTCGCCAAGCGCGGAGAAGTCCGCCCGCATCTCGGGTGCGTAGCGCATGCCGCTGGTGGAGAGCAGCACGCGGCCCTCGCGATGCCACTGCACCATCTGCCGCAGCTCGGAGATCGTCGTGGCCATCGGCTTGTCGATGAACACGGGCAGCCCGGCCTCCACAAAGGGTCGCGCACGCCGCACATGATCCGTTCCATCATCGGTGGCGATCACGGTGGCATCGACGTGGCCGATCACGTCCTCCGGTTTTTCGACGATGTGCTCGATGAGGCTGGCCGCGGCCACCTTCGGCGCATCGGCGGGATCATCGCACCAGATGTGCGTCACGCGGGCACCGGGGATGCGCACAGAGTCGAGCGGCTGTTTGCCCATGTAGATCGGAATGCCGGCGTAAGGGCACTTCGCCATCTCGGCGGGGTTGTAGCCGTTGATGATGCCGCTCCAAGAATACGGATGGCCGTTTCCTTCGATCATGCCGAGCATAGCGAGCTTCAATTCGCGGTTCATAGGTCGATGGCGGTGCCGGCGTCGGAGGAACGGAGGGCGGCGAGGTTGAAACGAAGGGTCTGCACAGCCTCCTCGAAGGTGCAGAGCGGATTCGGGAGGCCTTTTATGCCGTCGAGAAAGGCGTTTGCCTGGGCGATGAAGAGGTCGTCACGCTCCAGCGGCGGCGTGACATGCCAGGTCCAGTCCTTCTCGCCATGCTTGAGCACGCCCCATCGCTGGAGATGGCCCTCGATCTTCACGCTGCCGCGCTCGCCGTGGATGTGGAGCGTGTTTTCATTCGGCGCCTGGAACTGCGTCATCGCGTAACTGACCATCACCGCGCCATGACGGGCCGTGACGTTCACGGTGTCCTCAATGGTGACACCTTCGAGCGCCTGATGCGCCGCATCGCAATACACCCGCGTGCAAGGCCCGAGTAGCCACTCGACGGCATTCGCGAGGTGCGTGAGCGCATCCTGGATCACGCCGCCGCCCGTCTCGCGTCGCGTGTAGTAGATCTCGCGATAAGCCGGGCGAAAGGTGGGGAAGTGCTGGCCGGAGACGGACGTTGCCTGGAGCACGCGACCGATTTGACCCGTCTGCAAAAACGCTCTCGCCTGCTGAATCCACGGCATGAGATGGAACACATACGCCACCGCCACAAAACGATCCGCCGCAGCGATGGCCGCACGCACCTCCGGCACGAGCGACTCATCAATCGCGAGCGGTTTTTCGATGAAGACATGCAAACCGTGCCCGAGCAGCCGTTTCGCCATCGGCAGGTGCAGATGCGCCGGCGTGCAGATCACCGCCGCATCATAGCGGGAGGCCGCGAGCGCTTCATCCAGCGTGGCAAAGCCTGCCGCGTCGTAGCGTTGCCGCATCGCGGCGAGCAGCGCGGGATTCGTCTCGCACGCGGTCACGGTGCAGCGGCCGGTCTTTTGAAAGCAGCGCAGATGCCGCTCGCCGATGCTGCCGCAGCCGATGATGAGGAGAGATGCCATGAGTGAGCGGATTGAACCTCATCACGCCCGTTTTGCCTGCCTGAAATGATGGTTTCGCTCCGTGACCACCTTCACGCCCAAGAAACGACAGATAATTTCCGTCATCACAGCACGCATCGCTGTTTGACGGACCGCGTGCCCCCGCCCAACTGCATCCCAAGTGACCTTCAGCCTCCATCACACTCTCTTTGTGGCCCTTCCGATCCTGCTGGCAGGCGCGGTGGTGCTGCGTCGCGGTGGCGATGCCGTGACGCGGGCGCAGGCCTCGATGCGGCTGTGCCTCGGCGTATCGAAATGGGTGCTGCTTGTCGTGCCGCTGTGGCGCATTGCCACGTTGGTGCTGGAAAACGAACCGCAAAACGTGAGCTGCGGTGCAGCTTGGGCAAGCCTACTGTCGCTGAGCGTGTGTCTAGGCCTGCTTTTCACCAGTGCGGGCGATGTGAGCGCGGGACTCGGTGGCTGGCTCGGTGTGCCGACGCCGCCGCTGTTTGAAAAGGTGCTCACGGTGAAACGCAAGTCGCTCGTCTTGCTTGTGATCGCCTCGATCCTGGTGATGCTCGCCGTTACGGGTTCGCCGATGCAGACGGCCTTGTTTTTAAAGGCGCTCGTCGTGCCGCCGGTGCGGACGTATGCCGTTCTCTTCCAGGAAATGAGGGTGTGGACGGATCTGCACATCCTCACGCTCGCCGCGGGTGCCGCGGTGTTTTTTCTCGCGCCGCTCTCGGCCTCCTTTCTGACAGTTTGGAAGCCTTGGAAGGGCTGGTGGTGCCTCGGCGTGCTCGTGGTGGCCGTCGTGATGCTTTGGACGCAAATCTCGCCGATGTGATGAAACCGACCGCCCCGCCCATCGACGCCTCGAAACGCACCGAAGTCATCCCAGAGCGCACGCTGACGGCTCCGGAGGCCTCGCTCATCACGCGGGTGTTTCTCGTGCTGCTGCTCGCGCCGATGCTGTTTGAGATCAGCGCGTGGGTGACGCCGGGCAAAACGAATCTGCTGGCCGTCTGGACCCGCACCGGCATGCAGCGCGTGCTCACTTGGACGCTGCGTCAGGGTGGCAACGAAGCCTTCCTCGGCAACGAAGGCTGGCTCTTCGATCAACGCGAGCTTGAGCGCATGCTGGCCCACCGCACCGCCGATGCGCCCGCCAGCGAAGCGGTGATGGTTTTTGCCGCTGAACTCAAAAAGCGCGGCATCCCGCTGATACTCGTGGCTGTGCCCAGTCGTGCCACGCTCTACCCCGAAAAGATTCGCGAAGGTCGTTACTGGGACCCAATTCGCGCCACCAGCGAAAAACCGCGCTTGGATGCCTTGCGCCAAACCGGCATTGACGTGCTCGACCTTACCGATCCGTTCTGGAAGCTGCGCGATCGCAAACAAGTCTATTTCCGCCGCGACAGCCATTGGACACCTGAAGCCATGAAGCAGGCCGCGTTGCTCACCGAAAAACACCTGCGCGAAAAGTTTCCCGCCTTGCTCGGCAGCGAGACGCCGCTCATCTCCGCCACGATCCTCACGCATCTGGACGCGGGCGATCTCACGCGGAAACTCGATCCGCGTTCGCCAGACAAACTCTTCGGCCTCGAACAGGCCGAGCTTGTCAGCATCGGTGGCATCGAGTTGGATGCCAAATCACCCATCCTGCTCGTCGGCGGCGATTTGATGTGGATCTACGACGACGAGACCCAGCATTTTGGGGGCGACAGCAGCGCCGGTTTTGTCTCGCAGATGGCTCTGCTGGCTCAAAAACCCCTCGATGTCGAGGTCTGGCCGAATCCGAATCTCGTGAAGCTCGACGGCAAAAAGCTCGTCGTGCTCGTGCTGCCCATCGCGGAGGTGCTGCCATGAAAATCCTCAAAAAGCTCCTGCATCTGGTTTTCGGCGGCGTGTTTGTTTACGCCGGTGTTTTGAAAGCTTGGAACCCGCAGGTCTTCCTCGACGACGTGCACAGCTTTGACCTGCTTGGCGATCCTTGGGCCGCGTGGCTCGCCATGGGCCTGCCCTGGCTCGAAATCTTCGCCGGCCTCGCCGTCATCACCGGCGTGCTGCGTCGCGGCGGCCTGTTGGTGCTCAACGGTGCACTCGTGGTATTCCTAGCTGTCATCGCTCTCTCTTGGTATCGCGGCATCGACATTCGCTGCGGCTGCTTCGGCTCCGCCGAGGCCAGCTCGAACTATATCGAGCTTATCGTGCGTGATGTTTTTCTGCTGGTACTTGGCTTGTGGCTCTTTCTGCTCAGAGATACGCGGCGATGAGCATCGAACTGAAGTATCACTTTGCCTCTGACAACACCTCCGGCGTCTGCCCGGAGGCTTGGCAGGCGCTGGAAGAGGCGAATGAAGGCTATCAGCCCAGCTACGGTGCCGACAAGATCACCGCTGAGGCCTGCGAGACCTTCCGGCGCTTCTTTGAGACCGATTGTGATGTGTACTTCGTCTTCAATGGCACGGCTGCGAATTCGCTGGCACTCGCGACGTTGTGCCGCAGCTACAACAGCATCATCACCGCGCATGAGGCGCATGTGGAGACGGATGAATGCGGTGCGCCGGAGTTCTTCAGCCATGGTTCGAAGATTTTGTTGGCCCGCAGTCCGCTGGGGAAACTCGATCCCGAGGATGTGGAACGCATCGTATTGAGCCGGAATGACCTGCATTTCCCCAAGCCACGAGCGTTGAGCATCAGCCAGAGCACGGAATTGGGCACGGTCTACCGACCCGGCGAAATCAAGGGCTTGGGAACCGTCGCGAAGCAGCATGGGCTGGCGATTCACATGGATGGTGCGCGATTTTTCAACGCACTCGGCGGTGTGAACGCATCGCCCGCCGACATGACTTGGCGGGCGGGCGTGGATGTGTTGTGCTGCGGCGGCACAAAGCTCGGCATGGCAGTCACAGAGGCGGTGGTGTTCTTCAACAAGGAGCTGTCACAGGACTTTCAGTATCGCTGCAAGCAGGCTGGCCAGCTGTGCTCGAAGATGCGCTTCATCTCCGCTCAGTGGTTGCGCATGCTGTCAAACGATACTTGGCGTAAGCATGCAAGCAACGCCAACGCGCTCGCGAAGAAGCTCAGCGATGCGCTGGGGGATCTGCCCGGCATACAAATTCTCTATCCTGTGGACGCCAATGCCGTCTTTGCGAAACTGCCGGATAAAATAAAAGCCGGGCTCAAGGAGCGCGGCTGGGTCTTCTACAGCTTCATCGGCGGTGGCACGAGGCTGATGTGCTCTTGGCGCACGACAGAGAAAGATGTGGATGCCTTTGTCCGTGATGCGATGGCTCTGGCGTGATCAACGCAATATACGCACCTGAAAGCCGGAAAACTCCGCCCACACATTGCGCGGCGGTGCCCATGACTCATCGTTGCCACCGTAGAAGGTATTGAAGAGGATGGAATCGACTCCGTAGGTTTTGCCGCGTCGCCATTGCAGCGTGGTTTTCTCCACCATAAGCCTTTCATCGGCCCAGACGCGCAACGCGCCGTTTTGTTTGCCCGCATCATTCATCGTCACTTGCATGCGGATGGCGGTGGCGCGGCCGGGAACGAAACGGAAGTCCTCGGGAAAGTCGAACTCGTCGCCATACTTTGATGGCTGGTGCATGTGATAGACGTAGGCTTGGCCACGGCCATCCTTCCGCCACATCACACGAACGGAGAAGCCCTCCATGCCGTTTACTGTGTCGCCGCCGGTGATCGTCTTGGGGCCGCCGCAGAGTCCAGGCAGCTTGCCGCCCTTCACAAAGTCGAAGGCCTCATCCAAGCGCACTTCGTAGCGCAGCTCCGCAGCCTCGTGCGTGCCAAACGGAAATCTCCACCCTGCACCACCCTTGTCCGCACCTACGCTGCCCTTCGGGTAAAGCACACGTAGCCAGGGTTTTCTTTCGCGTATGACGAGCGAGCCATGTCCTTCGGATAAACCATCCTCGTATTCACAGCCCGGCCAGTCCGTCTTCCACTGCTCGACAGTGTAGGGTCCTGCCGCGCCGCTGAACTCGAGTAGAAACAATGGTTCGGCATGCAGCAGGGTCATGGCGAGGCCCAGCGTGAGAAAGAATCGTTTCATGGCGTGAACGCAATGAACGGCTCAGACTAGCCTTCCCGTCACATAATTCTCCGTGAGTTGGTTTTTTGGCGTGGTGAAGAGTTCTAGTGTTTCGCCGCTTTCGATGATTTGGCCTTTGTAGAAGAAGGTGGTGCGGTCGGCGATGCGTTTGGCCTGCTCCATGTTGTGGGTGACGATCACGAAGGTGTAGCGGTCGCGGAGGCTGTGGATCAGCTCTTCGATACGCGCGGTGGCGATAGGATCGAGCGCGGCGCAAGGCTCGTCCATCAACAGGATGCGAGGCTCGAGCGCGATGGCTCGCGCGATGCATAAACGTTGCTGCTGGCCACCGGAAAGGCCGGTGGCCAGTTCATGGAGACGGTCCTTCACTTCATCCCACAAGGCGGCGGCTTTGAGGCTGCGCTCGGCGGCGTCGAGCAGTTCGGCTTTGTCACTCACACCAGCAACGCGGAGGCCATAGACAGCGTTTTCGAAGATGCTACGGGGGAAAGGATTGTACTTTTGGAACACCATGCCGACTTGGCGTCGCAACGCGATGGGATCGACCTCGGGCGAATATAAATCGACGCCATCGATCCGAATGGTGCCGCTGACGACACGGGCGCTGTCCACGAGATCGTTGATGCGGTTGATGCTGCGCAGCAGTGTGCTCTTGCCGCAACCTGAAGGGCCTATGAAAGCCGTCACGTCTTCGCTGCGGATCGGCAGATCAATATCGAATAGCACTTGGTGATCACCATAAGCGTAGTTGAATCGCTCAACCGAAATGAGCGGGGGTCCAAACGAAGCTGGGGGTTCGGCGGGCATCAGGAAAAAATTTACGAAAACGTGCCGCGCAGATACGAATCAGTTAGTTTCTCGCGAGGATTGGTGAAGAGTTCTTCGGTGGGGGCAAATTCGACGAGCTTGCCCAGATGGAGGAAGGCGGTGAAGTCACTCACCCGCACGGCCTGCTGCATGTTGTGTGTCACAATGACGACGCTGTAGTTCCGGGCGAGTTGAGCGATGAGTTCTTCGATTTTCAGCGTCGCGATGGGATCGAGCGCAGAACAGGGTTCATCCATTAAAAGCACGTCTGGCATCGTGGCGATGGCTCGTGCGATGCAAAGGCGTTGTTGCTGTCCGCCGGAAAGACCGAGCGCGTGGGCCTGGAGTCGGTCCTTGAGCTCGTCCCAAAGCGCGGCCTGCGTGAGCGATCGTTCAACAGCCTCGTCGAGGGTAGTTTTGTCCTTCACGCCGTGTACGCGGAGCCCGTAGGCCACGTTTTCGTAGATGGTCTTCGGGAAGGGGTTTGATTTCTGGAAGACCATGCCGACCTGCCTGCGCAGTTGCGTGAGATCCACATCGGCGTCGTGGATGTTCTTGCCTTTGACGAGGATTTCGCCCTTCGACACGCGGGCTCCTGCCACACGATCGTTCATGCGGTTGATGCAACGCAGCAGCGTGCTTTTCCCGCAACCCGAAGGACCAATCAAGGCGGTGACGCGATGGTATTCGACGTCCAAATGGATGCTGTGGAGCGCTGCCTTGCTGCCGTAACAAAAGTCCATGTCGCGCACTTGCACGACAGGAGCATGTTGGGCGGCGGATGAGGCAGTTTCGGGCATTACCACTTGTACTTTTTGCGAAGATGTATGCGCAGCCAGATCGATGTGGCGGCGAGTGAGGCGACAAGAATGAGGAAAACGAACACGGAGCCATATTGAGCCTGCTCGGAGTATTCGTTTTGCGGTATCTTCGCGGCGAGGGTGTAGATGTGATACGGCAACGCCTGTACGCTCTCGGTGAAGATACCGAGGAAGCGCTGCACGCTCTGCTCCCAGTGTGCAAACATACCTGCATCCGCGGGCAGCGGCGGCAGGTCTTTTTGCCATGGCAGCTTGTCTTTGAAGGCAAGCGCGGCGGTGAACATGATGGGCGCGGTCTCACCAGCGGCACGGGCGATGCCGAGAATGGTCGAGGTCAAAATGCCGGGTGTGGCGAAGGGCAGCACACTGCGCCAGATCGTCTGCCAACGCGTGGCGCCAAGGGCCATGCTGGTCTCGCGGAAGCCTTGTGGCACAGCTTGCAGGCATTGCTCGCTTGCGGTGATGATGACGGGCAGGATGACGAAGGCTAGGGTGAAGCCGCCGGAAAGCACGCAGGTGTCCCAGCCTTGGAAACTGAGATTCGTGAAACCGAGCGGGATGACAAAAATGGCACGATCCGCCGGCGCATTCGTTAACACTGGCGCGGTGAGCACAAATGCCCCCAAACCGAACAATCCGAAAACCACTGAAGGCACGCCTGCGAGGTTCAAGATGGCCAAGCGAACGGTTTCTAGAAATTTGCCTTTCTTGGCATACTCACTCAGGTAAATGGCGCAGCATACGCCTAGGAAAAGCGCGACGCTGACGCTCACGAGCACCAGGAGAGCCGTTCCGACGATAGGACCGAGGATGCCGCCTCCGGAGTAGGAGATGGTTTTTTCCGACACAAACTGGTCGCCGAGCTTTTGTTTCATCGCATCGGCTTGCGCGGGGCCGGTTTGGATGATCTCGCCGGATTTGGATTCGATCACATGCAGTGTGGAGGTCAGCTCAGTGAGAAATCCGGGCTTCGTGGCATGCGGTAGACCTTTGAAAGTGATGAAGAGGAAAATCGACACCGTGAGAAAAACGACAGTGTAGCTGCCCATGCGCAGCGCCCAGCGTGCCGCGGTCTCGCGTCGCTGAATGCGTGTGTTGTCGCCGGCAAAAGGATTGTTCATGCCTTGGGATGCTCAAAACGTTTCGCGATGGTTCTCGCACACCAGTTCACGGAGAGGGAAATGACAAATAGCAGGATGCCGACCATGAACAAAGCCTGCCAGTGGCTCGATCCGCGGGACACTTCACCGAGTTCCTGAGCGATGATCCCCGTCAAGGTGTGTGCGGGCTGGAAGATGACGCCAAGGCCATCACCGAAGTCGGGGATGGCAATGCGGTTTCCGGCGACGAGCAGAACGACCATCGTCTCACCGATCACGCGGCCGAGGCCGAGCAGGATGGCCGCGAGGATGCCGCTGATGGCGGCTGGCACGATGACGCGGAAGACGGTTTGCAACTTGGTGGCGCCCAAGGCATCACTGGCCTCGCTGTAGGCACGGGGCACGTTGTTGAGGGCATCTTCGGCAAGGCTGAACATCGTCGGCACAGCCATGAAGGCGAGCAGGAAGCCTGCGTTGAAGATGTTGAGGCGTTCCTGAATCGGGAAGCCGGGAATCCAGCTCAAAATCTCCCACTGGCTCACGCCTTTGATGAGATCACCCACGACGGCGATGCCGATGAAGCCAAGCACGACGCTGGGAATGGCTTGGATGAATTCGATGACCGGTTTGATGATTTCCTTCTCTTGGTCCGAAGCGAACTGGTTCGTGTAGATGGCCGCACTGACGCTGATGGGCGTGGCAATGAGAAGCGCGACGAGCGAGATGAGCAGCGAGCCGGTCAAAAGTGGCACCACGCCGTAAAAATCCTGCCATGAGCTGTTCGTAATCCAACCGGTGCCGAAAAAGAAACTCCGTGCGGCGGTGAAAAACGATACCGGCTCCTGCCATGACCACGTTTCGAGCTTTTTCACCGCTGCATGCACCTCGGCGATATGCGCGGGCACCGCTGTCTTCACGTCCGCCACGGCATCCGGCAGTGCGACGGCGGCAGTGCCGAGCACGGTGGTGTAATCGGTGAGCGCTTTGGCAAGTTCCTCGCGGCGGTCGATCACAGCGGCGATGCGTTCTTCGTAGTTTGGCGCATCCACTTTAGACAACTCGGCTTCTTTCAGCAGATCCGCTTTTCTCGTGGGGTCGCTGGTGCTGTATGCAGCAGCGAGGAGCTGCAGACGCCCCACTTCGAGGGTATGAAATTCATTCGCGAGCTCCTTCGTCTCCGTGGCATGTGTCTTGAGTTCGCTGACAATTTCGTCGGCAGGCTCGATGGCAGTTTCGAAGGCTTCCTCGGCATCGCCAAGTGCTCTCTTGGCTTCATCACTCGCCGCGGAAGCCTTGGCGCGACGCAGCGCGCTGGTGAGCTGCTGCTGCTGCTTCAGCGGTGTGTCTGCTATGTCGCAGAATTCGAGGCCTGCTTTGCGATACACTTCCAGTTCATGATGGTAGGTGCTCAGGAAGCCCGCGCCCTCCCGCAGCAAGAAAACCATGATCAGCACCAGCACGACAATGGTGATTCCGGAGTTCGCACCGAAAAAGGTCTTGATGATCTTCTGCGGGTCCATGCCCAGCATGGAGCGGCTGCTTTTGCGCAGCAGCTTGCTGCCGAAGGGGCCTGGAGTCGTGGGCGATGCAGGAGGCATGTTTGAGAGACAAAAATCCGGCGGAGGATGTTTTTCCTGCCGCCGGATCGTGAAACGGTCAAACGAGGATTACTTCGCGGAAAGGGCAACGAAACCAGCTTTCGAGATGATCGCCTCGCCGGCAGGACTCAGGCAGAAGTCGATAAAAGCTTTCGTGTTACCCGCTGGTTCGCCCGCAGTGTAGAGAAAGGTAGGGCGGGAAAGTGGATAGCTCTTCACAGCAGCGGGATTCGGGGCCTTGCCATCGATGGTGACGATCTTCGTGCCTTTTGCGCCAGCATAAGCATAGCCCACGTAGCCGATGCCGTTTGGGTTGCTGCCCACTTCCGCGGCGATTTGCTCGTTGCCAGCCATCTTCTGGCTATTTTTGCCGTATTCGCGGCCCTTCATCGCCATCGTCATGAAGTCCTTGTAGGTGCCGGAAGAGGTATTGCGGGTGTAAACGCTGATTGGGCCAGACGGGCCGCCGACTTCGCTCCAGTCGGTGATGTCACCTGCGAAGATCTGCATGATCTGCTTTTTGGAGAGATCTGAGACGGAGTTTTTGGCATTCACGACGATCGTGATCATATCCCAGGCGACTTCGATTTCATTCAAGGCGACACCTTTGCTGCGGCAAAGCGTGCGCTCATCGGCCTTCACTTTACGGGATGACATGCCAATCTCGGCAGTGCCTGCGGCGAGATTGGTGAAAGCCGTGGAGGAACCTTCCGCGGCGATGTCAAAGCTCACCTTGCCACCCGTCTTTTTGAAGGACTCAGCGAGCGAGGGAATCAATTTGGCACCGAGTGTGTCAGAGCCGCGGATGCGAAGGGTGGACTGCGCCTCTGCGGAAACGGTGACGAGCGTCAGGAGTGCGATGGTGAGGATGCGTTTCATCATGGGATGTGGGATGCCTCATCCATGCGTGCATCATGAGAAAGCAACCAGCGGGCTTTCGTTACAATTTCGACACAGACTAAGGGTGCTTTTTTATGTGACGGAAGTGTCACCGCAAAAATCTGGTCGGCCTGTCTATGCCGCAGCTAAAGCCACAGCATCGTGACAGTTACGATAAACCAAAAAGCAACATAAACGCAACATTCTCATGCTGAAACTCACTTCACAAAGCCGCCTCGGTCGTTTTCTGGCGCTCTTGATGGCGGTCACGGTGGCACTGCCTCCTTCGATGCCCTTATCCGCCAGCCCAGCGATGGAAAAGCTCTTTTACATCCTCAAGCAAAAAGGATCCATCACCGCCGATGAATATGACCTGCTCATCTCCACGATGAAGGCGGAGGAGGCCTCCGGGAAGCAGGCGTCCGCGGCGACAACAGCAGCCACTCCTGCTTTGGCCGAGCGAATAGAGCAGGCCGAGGCCAAGGTCGAAAATCTGGAATCCACCTTGCTGAGCACCAAAGGGCAGGTGGAGGAGCTATCGCGTGTGAGTGACAATACCTCGCCCTCCACGCTGACCAAGTCAGATCTCGATGCCCTTCTTTCGGATAAATGGTATGAACGCGTGAAGATGCGCGGCTACATTCAGAATCGGTTTATTGGCATCTTGGGCGATGACGACAACCCTGGTTATAACCAGCCTAATGACAGCTTGGCCAGTGACAGCGCCGCGATTGGCATCCGCCGAGCTCGACTGATCTTGAGTGGTGATGTCACCGATCATGTGTTTCTCTACTTGCAGGCGGATTACAATGCCTCTGTCGGTGGCTCAAGCTCCCTCCAAGCGCGAGACATCTACGCGGATGTGTCGCTTGATCCGGCCCGTGAGTTTCGTGTGCGGCTAGGGCTTTCCAAAGTGCCCTACGGCTTCACCAACATGCAATCCTCGCAAAACCGCTACGCATTGGAGCGTCCAGACGCGCTCAACAGTGCGGTCGAAGGGGAACGTGACATGGGGGCCTACCTGATCTGGGCACCGTATGAGAAGAGAAATATGTTCAAGGATCTCGTGAAGATGGGTCTTCGCGGCTCAGGTGATTACGGGGTGCTCAGCCTTGGTGTTTTCAACGGCCAGGGCATCAACAACGCGGATCGCAATGGCGAGCTTCATTATATCGCTCATGCCGCATGGCCCTTTGAACTCGGCAGTCAGATCGTCGAGGTAGGGGCCAGCTACTATCATGGTCGGTATGTGCCAACAGCCGCAGCCATCACCGGTGTGGGCACACCCACGTTTGACCCCACCGGCACACGTGACTCGCGGTTTGCTCTCAATGCCATTCTGTATCCGCAACCCTTCGGTCTCGAGGCGGAATGGACATGGGGTGATGGCCCACAGTTAAGTGATGACATGCGCTCCATCAGCACCCGAAGCTTGAATGGTGGCTTTGTGCAGGCGGTTTACCGCCATGTCTTCCCGAATCAGTCTGAGCTGATCCCGTTTGTGCGCTGGCAGACGTTTGACGGTGCTCGCAAGTTTGCCACCAACGCCCCGCGCAATCGGGTGGACGAGTTGGCCATCGGCCTCGAATACCTCCCCTATCCCGAGCTGGAGCTAACGCTCATGTATGCCAGTGGCACTCGCACCAACACGGTTGACAATCCTGCAGCGGCAGGCCCGCGTTATCGCGATGTGAACTACCATTACCTTGGCATTCAGGCACAGATTAACTTCTGATCCATCTTCCGTGTAGGTTGGGCCATGTACGGCCGGATGCGCTTGGTTGGCGTATCCGGCCTTTTTTCATTTCAACCGCTTGGCCGTTCTATCGCTCAGGCAAACATGGTG
>Ga0075471_10000326_pt1 | contig 27996 bp, 24 predicted proteins | sample DEB19_08_DNA_2_FD_74787 | JGI IMG/M metagenome (GOLD analysis project Ga0075471, IMG submission 74787) | Aqueous microbial communities from the Delaware River and Bay under freshwater to marine salinity gradient to study organic matter... | ecosystem: Environmental > Aquatic > Marine > Coastal ...
GGCCGATCAAGAACGCCATCAAGAAGTTTCGCGGCGAGTTCGAGGACTACATCAAGCAGACCAACCCGCACGGCTGGATGGTCACCGACCCGGTGCCCGCCCTGCAGATCGTCGGAGCCCACCACTGATGCCCACAGTCATCGTCGACGGCAAGGAAATCGAGATCGGCGCCGACGAGCGGCTCAACTGCATCGAGGCCGCGCGCCGCGCCGGCAAGGAGATTCCGCACTACTGCTGGCATCCGGGCCTGTCGGTCGTGGCGAGTTGCCGCATGTGCCTGATCGAGACGGGCCAGCGCGACGCGGCCACGGGCAAGGTCACGATGATGCCCAAGCTGGTCCCCGGCTGCCAGACGCCGGTGAAGGACGGCACGGTGATCGTCACCGAGAGTCAGCTCGTGAAGGACAGCCGGGCGCGGGTCGAGGAGGCGCTCCTCATCGACCATCCGATCGACTGCCCGATCTGCGACAAAGCCGGTGAGTGCCTGCTGCAGGACTACCACTTCCAGCACGGCCAGGCCGAGCGGCGGGCCGACCTGCATCCCTTCACCAGCCGTCGCCGCGACGTCGGCCCGACCGTCACGCTCTTCGTCGACCGCTGCATCATGTGCACCCGCTGCGTGCGGTTCACCCGCGAGATCTCCGGCACGGCCGAGCTGATGGTGACCAGCCGCGGTGCGAAGGAGGAGATCGACGTCTTCCCCGGCCACCCGCTCGACAACAAGCTCTCCGGCAACGTGGTCGATCTCTGCCCGGTGGGCGCGCTCGGCGACAAGGACTTTCTCTACCAGCAGCGGGTCTGGTTCATGAAGCGGGAGGCCAACGTCTGCGGCGGCTGCTCCGCCGGCTGCTCGATCCACACCGAACACAACCAGGACACGGTCTACCGGCTCAAGCCCCGAGAGAATCCGCACGTCAACAAGTGGTGGATCTGCGACGACGGCCGCTATGGCTGGCACCACCTCCATGACGCGTCGCGGCTCGTGGGCGCGGCCCGGGCGGCGACGGGCCGGCGCGGTCCGCCCGCCTTCGACGACGTCGAATGGCACGAGGTGGCCCAGCGGCTCCGCGCGGACCTCGCGCAGGCCGGCCGGCTGGCGGTCGCCGTCTCGCCGATGCTGACGGTCGAGGAGGCATGGATGCTCTGCGCCGTCGCCCGGTCGATCGATCCCGAGGCGTTCCTGGCGGTCGGCCACGTGCCGCGCGAGGGAGACGACCAGACCTTCCCGGGCGGCTTCACGATCCGGGCGGAGAAGTGCCCCAACCGGCTGGGGGTCGAGGCGGTCGTCGCGGTCTTCGATCCCGCGGTGCGGGGCTGGGACGCGCTCGTCGAGCATGCGCGCTCGGGCGGGGCCGACGCGGCCTGGATCACCGCGGGCTATCCCGGCGCCTGGATCGACGACGACACCGCCGCCGCCTTCGGCGATCTGAAGTGCCTCGTCGTGCAGGATCTCTTCGACTCGCCGCTGTCCGGCATGGCCACCTGGCGGCTGCCGGCTGCCGGCTTCGCCGAGCGGGCCGGCACCTGGGTCAACGTCGGCCACCGGGCGCAGTGCTTCGAGCAGGCGGTGCGGCCGCCCGCCGGCGTCTGGCCGGAGGGCCGGCTCTATTGGAACATGCTCGGCCGCCGCGGTCTCTACGATCCGTCGTCGGTGCGGAGGCAGATCGCCGAGTCGTCGGCGGCGCTGGCGGCGCTCGCAGGCGACGTGCCGGCCACCGGCATCGACCTGCGGATCGGACAGCTCGCCTGACTTGCACGGTATTCCCTACCCGCTCACTCCCGCGACATCCTTCACGCCCATGACCGCCTACCTCCCCTCGCCGACGACGATCGCAGCGCTCGTGAAGATCGGGCTGCTCGTGGGCGGTCTGATGACCGCAGCGGCCTATCTCGTGCTCGTCGAGCGGTGGATGGCGGCCTGGGTGCAGGACCGCAAGGGGCCCAACCGGGTCGGCATCCCGCTCACGAAGATCCGGCTCTTCGGCCTGGGGCAGCCGCTCGCCGACGGCCTGAAGATCATCCTCAAGGAGGACTTCACGCCCCGGCACGTCGACAAGGTGCTCTACACCGCCGCGCCGCTGGTCATCCTCGCGGCGTCGCTGGCGATCTTCGCCGCGATTCCCTTCGGCAGCGTCCTGCCGCCGCTGGGCATCCCCGGCCTGCCCGATCCGGTGCCCTTCCTCGTGGCGCCCGGGCTCGACGTGGGCGTGCTCTGGGTCTTCGCGCTCTCGAGCATCGCCGTCTACGGCGTGCTGCTCGGCGGCTGGGCGAGCAACAACAAGTACGGGTTTCTGGGCGGCCTGCGGAGCAGCGCCCAACTCGTGGCCTACGAGATCCCGCTGGGCCTGGGCCTGCTCGGCGTCGTGCTGGCCGCCGGCTCGCTCAAGCTCGATCGCATCATGAACGCACAAGCGGAGAGCGGCATCTGGTACGCCTTCGCGCAGCCGCTGGGCTTCATCGTGTTTCTCGTGGCCAGCTTCGCCGAAGCAGCCCGTCTGCCGTTCGACCTGCCCGAGGCGGAACAGGAACTCGTGGGCGGCTATCACACCGAGTATTCCGGCATCAAGCTGCTCTTGTTCCTCGTGGCCGAGTTCCTCCACATGGTCACGGCGGCGTTCCTGATCGTGATCATGTTCCTGGGCGGCTGGCACCTGTGGGGCGTGACCGGCTCGTCGCAGGAGGTCACCTGGCTGCAGGCCTTCATTCGTTTCGGCGTGCTCTCGGCCAAGATCCTGGCGGTGATCCTGTTCTTCATGCTCGTCCGCTGGAGCTGGCCGCGGTTTCGCTTCGACCAGCTCATGAACCTCGCCTGGAAGGTGATGCTGCCGCTGGGCATCGCCAACCTCGTGACAGTGGCCACGATCGAGGAGTTCCGGCCGCAGCTGCAGCGGGCGCTCGGCGCGGAGCCGGCGGCCCTCGTCGCCCTGGCCGCCCCCTGGGCGGTCTTCGTGCTCGGCTGGCTTGCCGCCGGCCTGCTCACGCCCTCCGGCACCGACAACCGGCCGATCCGCACCCACGGCCCGCTCGACGCCGAGCACCGTCTCCGCGACCGCGAACTGGTGGAGGCCTGACATGAAGCCCAACGACCCCGCCATCACCTGGATCGAGGAGAAGCCGCTGGGGCTCGCCGAGCGGCTCTATCTGCCGCTGCTGGTGCAGGGCCTCACCACGACGGCCCGCCATCTCGTCAGCCCCAAAGTGACCGTGAGCTTTCCCGACCAGCGGCCGAAGGTGGGCAACCCGCTCATCTACCGCGGCGTGCACCGGCTCAACCGCGATGCCGAGGGCCGCGTGAAGTGCGTGGCCTGCTTCCTTTGTGCCACCGCCTGCCCCGCCCACTGCATCGACATCGTCGCGACCAACAGCCCCTGGCCCGACCGCGAGAAGTATCCCGAGAGCTTCTCGATCGACGAACTGCGGTGCATCTTCTGCGGGATGTGCGAGGAGGCCTGCCCCGTCGACGCGATCGAGCTCACCAGCCTGCTCGACCTCACCGGCAAGAGCCGCGAGGAGATGATCTTCGACAAGGAGAAGCTGCTGAGCGTGTTCGACATGACGAAGGATGCCGAGCCGATGAAGTCGGCCGGCATGGGAGGGACGCTGTGACGCCGGCCTTCGATCCCCCGCTGCCGGGCACGATCCTGGCCGGCGGCGTCCTCGCCGCGGCGGCGAGCCTGTGGCTGCTGCTCCCCAACGGCCCCGACCGGGCCGGCTCGCGCCGTCTCGGCACGCTCCTGGGCCTGCTGGCCCTCGGCGCCTTCGTCGTCACGGGCCGCCGTCTCGGCGGCCTCGGCGAAGAGGCCGTCTTCCTGATCGTGTCGCTCGTGGCCGTCGTCGCAGCCGCCGCGACGATCGTGTCGCGGTCCCCGGTCTATGCGGCGATTTGGTTCGCGCTGTCGCTCGTGGGCGTGGCCGGCGTGCTCCTCGTGCTCGGCGCGCAGTTTCTCGGGGTGGCCACGATCGTGGTCTACGCGGGGGCCATCCTGGTCATGTTTCTCTTCGTGCTCATGCTCGCCCAGCCTGCGGGTCTCGCACCGTATGACCGCGTCTCGAACGAGCCCTTTCTTTCGGCATTGGCGGGAGCCGTGCTGCTGGGAGTGCTGTCGCTGTCGATCGGCCGGCTGTCGGCATCACCGCCGGCCTGCTGCGGGCTGCCGAGCAGGGCCAGGGCGGGCGCGGATGCCGCGGGCACCGGCCAGCCGCCGCCGGCCGCCGCCGTCGCGGATCCGCTGGCTGAAAACCACGTCGCCCGGCTGGGGGGCGAGCTCTTTGGACGCCACCTCATAGCCGTCGAGGCGGCGGGGGTGCTGCTCCTGGTCGCGCTCATCGGGGCGATCGCGGTGGTGGGTCGGGGCGAGGCCGCCCAGGCATCCGCCGACGCCGACCCGGGGAGGCCGCTGCGATGAACGCCATGCAATCGCTTCCCATGCTTCAAAACGCCCTCACCGTCGGCGCGCTCCTCTTCAGCCTCGGCCTCGTCGGCATCCTCACGCGGCGCAACCTGATCGTGATGTTCCTCGCCGCCGAGATGATGCTGCAGGGGATCTCGGTGAGCCTGGTCGCCTGGAGCCGTCACCACGGCGACTGGGGGGGACACGTGCTCGTGATCTTCGTGCTCACCGTCGCGGCCTGCGAGGCCGCGGTGGCGCTCGTCTTCGTGCTGCAGGCCTTCTCGCGGACGGGCCGGCTCGACGCCGCGGCCTGGCAGTCGCTCCGCGAGGCCACCGTCGGCCGCACCGTCGACCGCGAGCTTCCCGCGATCGATGCGGTGCCCCCGCGATTCCCCACGTTGACCCGGGCAGGCGTCCTGCCTCCGCCCGACGAGAACGAGCCGCTCCAGCGCGAGCACGTGTGACGCCGGGCCATGGCGGCCCTTCCTCTCCCCATCCTGACTTTCCTCGCCGGCATCGACCACCACCATGCAAGACCTCTCCCCCGCCACCCTGCTGGTGCTCGTGCCGCTTCTGCCTCTGCTCGGCGCGATCCTCACGGTGCTGCTGGGCCGCGCGCTCGGCCCTCGCGCCCACCTGCCCGCCATGGCGGGCATCGCGGCCGCGGCCGCCGTGGCGATCGCGCTGCTCGCGGCGACCGCCCGGGACGTGAGTCCGTCGCATGGTCCGCGGTCCGAGCCGATCCGCCCGGTGGAGATGATCGCCACGCTCTGGAACTGGGCGTCGTTCGATTCCGCGTACGCTCCTCCGCCCGGCAGCCCGGCCGCGGATCTCCGCCTCACGCCGCACGATCCTGCCGCCGGCCGCGACGTCCGCAGCTTCTCGATCCCCGTGTCGCTCCGGCTCGATCCGCTCACCGCCACGATGCTCACGATCATCACGTGCGTCGGCCTGCTCGTGGCGATCTATTCGACCGGCTACATGCACGGCGACCCCGGCTACCCGCGGTTCTTCGCGTTGGTGGCGATGTTCGTCTTCTCGATGTCGATGCTCGTGGCCGCCAGCAACTTCCTGCTGGTCTACGTCTTCTGGGAGGCGGTGGGCGCCTGCAGCTACCTCCTGATCGGCTTCTGGTTCACGAAGCCCGAAGCGGCCCGCGCCGCGAAGAAGGCATTTCTCGTCAATCGTGTGGGCGACTTTGGCCTCGCCATCGCCGTGTTCCTGCTCTGGATGAGCTACGGCACGCTCGACTTCCACGACACGATCTCCCCGCAGGGCGTGATCATGCCGGGCATCCTCGGGCAGACCCGGCTGGCCGACGCCTCGGGATACGCGGGCGGGGTCGTCGGGACGGCGATCTGCCTTCTCCTGCTGCTGGCCGCCTGCGGCAAGAGCGCCCAACTGCCGCTCCACGTCTGGCTGCCCGACGCGATGGAGGGCCCCACGCCCGCCAGTGCCCTGATCCACGCCGCCACGATGGTGACCGCCGGCATCTACCTGATCGCCCGGTCGGCCCCCCTCTTCGCCGTCTGTCCGGGCGCACTCACCGTCGTGTCGATCGTGGGGGCGACGACGGCCCTCGTGGCGGCGCTCATCGGCACCGTGCAGAACGACCTCAAGCGGGTGCTCGCCTATTCAACGATCAGCCAGCTCGGCTACATGTTCGCCAGCCTCGGCACCGGCACGCTGCTCGGCTTCACGGCCGCCATCTTCCACCTGCTCACACACGCCTGCTTCAAGGCGCTGCTCTTCCTGGGTGCCGGCTCGGTGATGCACTCCATGGGCGGCGTGATCGACATGCGGAAGTTCGGCGGCCTGCGCCGCGTGATGCCGATCACCGCGGCGACGTTCCTCGTCGGGGCCGCGGCACTCGCCGGTGTCGCCCCATTCGCGGGCTTCTTCAGCAAGGACGAGATTCTGGCCGCCCTCCACGCGAAAGGCTGGCCCTCCGCCCACGAGCCCCACCATGCCGCCGCCGTGGAGCCCCACTCCGCGATCGTGCGGCTGGCCTCCTTCGCAGCCGACAGCCGCGCGGTCGCCCCTGTCGGCCTCGACGCGCTCGATCGCCCCGAGGTGTGGCGATTGCTCTTCTGGATGTCGCTCGTGACCGCCGGCCTGACGGCCTTCTACACCTTCCGCGCGGTGTTCATGACGTTCACCGGCCCGACGCGGGTGCCGCCTGGCGCCCACGGCCACGGTGGCCACGGCCACGAGTCGTACGAGTCGCCCCCCTCCATGACGCTGCCGCTGGTGATTTTGGCGATAGCCTCGGCCGTGGTGGGCTGGCTGCTCTTCAGCACGAACTGGCTGGCGCACTTCCTCTCCGCCACGCCGTCGCTGACCGCGCCCCTCGTGGCGAGCACCGCCGCGCCGCACGCCTTCCACATCGACCTGGCGATCCAGGGCACGCTGGCGGCGGCCCTCGGCATCGTCGTGGCCGCCATCGGCCACCTCGGCCGCCGCAGCGACGGGCCGCAGATGGAGCGGTTTCTCGGGCCCTTGCAAACGCTCTTCGCCAACAAGTTCTACTTCGACCAGATCTACGCCGCGCTGGTCGTGCGGCCGCTGGAAGCGCTCTCCCTCGTCGCGGCCCTCGTCGACCGCCACCTGATCGACGGCGCGGTCGACGCGGTCGCCGGCATCCCCGTGGCGCTCGGCGAGGTCGTCCGCCGCGGACAGTCCGGCCTGCTGCAGCGCTATGCGCTGGCCGGCGTGATGGGCGTGCTCACGATCGTCGTCCTTCTCGCCTGGCAACTCCGGGGCTGACACTCCCCACCGTTCATCCATCACTTCCCATGAACCAACTCGCTCCCAGCCCCGGCGTGCATCTGCTGCTCGCGATAGCGACGCCGCTCCTCGGCGCGTTCAACATCTGGCTGCTGGCCGGCCGCGGCCGTGCCGCCGTCCGGCAAAGTGCCGTCGTGACCACGGTGCTCACGCTGGCGATCACCGGCTGGCTCGTGCTCCGCACCCTGGCGAGCCCGGAGGCGGCGGCCGGCGAGCCCTATGCCGTGGTGTCGGCCCCGTGGCTCGTGGGGGGCATCTTCGACGTGCGACTGTCGCTGGGGCTCGACGGCCTGTCGCTCTGGCTCTTCGGCCTCTCGGCGCTCCTGTCGCTGACCGCGGTGCTCGTCAGCTGGGACGCCATCACGGAGAAGCCGGCCGGGTTCTACGCCCTGCTGCTTCTCCTGGAAGCGGCCATGCTCGGCGTCTTCGCCGCCCGCGACGTGATCCTCTTCTACGTCTTCTTCGAGTTCACGTTGGTGCCGCTCTTCTTCCTGATCGGCATCTGGGGGCACGACGACCGCCGTCGGGCCGCCGTGAAGTTCTTCATCTACACGCTCGCCGGGAGCGTGCTCGCCTTCCTCGGTCTGCTCACGATCGTGCTCTGGCACGCCTCGCACACCGGCACGATCACCTTCGACATCGCCGCCCTCACGGCGGGTATGAAGGCCCATCCGCTGCCGATGAGCCGCGACGGCGGCTGGCTGCAGATGATCGTGTTCCTCGCGCTCTTCGCCGGCTTCGCCGTGAAGGTGCCGATCGTGCCGTTCCACACCTGGCTGCCGCTGGCCCACGTCGAAGCGCCGACCGGCGGCAGCGTCGACCTGGCCGGCGTGCTGCTCAAGATCGGCATCTACGGCTTCCTGCGGTTCTCGCTGCCGATGCTTCCCGACGCCACGGCCGCCGCCGCCCCGTGGCTCTTCGGGCTCGGGGTGGCGGGGATCCTCTACGGCGCGCTCGTGGCCCTCAACCAGACGGATCTCAAGCGGCTGATCGCCTACTCGTCGGTGAGCCACATGGGCTACATCGTCATGGGCCTCTTCGCGCTGGAGCCGGTGGCGGTGGAGGGCGCCATGCTGCAGCTGGTCAACCACGGCCTCTCGGCGGCCGGGCTCTTCGCCCTGGTCGGCATGATCTACGAGCGGTTCCACACGCGTTCGATCGCCAACCTCGGCGGCATCGCCACGAAGGCGCCGTGGCTGACGGTGTTGTTCATGCTATTCACGTTCTCGAGCATCGGCCTGCCGGGGCTCAACGGCTTCGTCGGCGAGTTCCTCATCCTCGCCGGCTCGTTCCAGCGGGCCTGGACGGGAGTCTCGGCGGCCATCCGTCTGCCGTATCTGGTGATGGCGATATCGGCCGTCGCCGGCGTCGTGCTGGGCGCCTGGTACATGCTCTGGGCGGTCGAGCGGGTCTTCTTCGGCGGCTCGAAGGAGCCTCCGGCGGGTGCGGCCCACGCTGCCCATGCGCATGGACACGCGCGCGGGCATGACCATGCTGCCGATCATGGCCACGACCATGGCCATCATGCAGAAGCCGGCGATCGGTGCGATCTGCGGTGGTATGAATGCGCGGCGCTGGCCCCGCTGGCCGTGTTCGTGCTGTGGATCGGCCTGGCGCCGGCGACCTTCCTCAAGCCTCCCGCCCAGCTGCTGCGCTCCGCCACGCGCGAAGCCACGGCCGCGTTCGACGCCCGCATGCAGCCCGCGACGCCCCCCGCGCAGGTCATCGCGACCGCCGCGTGCGACGTCACGACGCCGGCCTCCTCCCTCCCGCCTCGGAACCGCCCATGACCTCCCACATGACGACGCTGCAGACCTTCCTCCTGCTCGCACCGGAGCTGGTGCTGGTCGCTGCCGCGCTGGTCGCCTTCCTCGGCGGCAGCTTCGCGGGCGTCCGCCACGGCTGGTTCGTGGCATTCATCGGGATCGTCGTGGCGATGCTGGTGGCTGGCGGCCAGCCCGCCGCCGGCTCCTGGGTCGCGTCGGGAGGCGTCAGCATCGATGCGTTCTCGAGCTACATCCGGTGGACGGTGCTGGTGCTCGGGGCGCTCTTGTGCCTCGTGCAGGCCGGCGACCTGTTTCCCTCCGCCGTCACCCGCACCGGCATCGTCCGCGGCGGCGGCACCTGCGAGGAGGCCGGCACGTTCCTCGTGCTGCTGGCCGGCCTGTCGCTGGCGGCCGTGGCCGACGACCTCGTCCTCCTCTTCGTGGGCCTCGAGCTGGTCTCGATCCCGACCTACATTCTGCTCGCGCTCAAGCGGACCGACGCGCATGGTCAGGAGGCGAGCCTCAAGTATTTCTTCCTGTCGCTCGTGGCCTCAGCCCTCTTCCTCTATGCATCGGTCTGCCTCTACGGCATCGGGGGCTCGACGAACCTCACGCTCATCGGCGCCCGGCTGCGGTCGGCCGAGCCGACGCTCGTGGGCATGGCCACGGTTCTCCTGCCGGTCGCCATCGGCATGACGCTCGCCGGCGCCGCCTTCCGCCTGGCAGCCGTGCCGATGCACTTTTACGCTCCCGACGTCTACGAGGGCACGAGTCCGTCGAACGCCGCGCTCCTCTCCACGCTTCCCAAGGTGGCCGGCCTCGTCGTGCTCGTGCGTGTGCTGGCCTTGGCGATCCCGCCGGCGGGTGCGCTTGACGCCGCCGCAGTGGGCGGGGCGGCGACGGCCTACCTGGCGCTCTTCTGGAAGGTGGCCGCCATCCTCGCCGCCGTCACGATGACCGTCGGCAACGTGATGGCGCTCGTGCAGCGCAACCTGCGGCGGCTGCTGGCCTGCTCCTCGATCGCCCACGCGGGCTACCTGCTCGTCGGCATCGCCGCCGCCGCCGCCGCCGAGGCCACCAGGGCGGCGCCGCACGCCCCGGCCAACGCCGACACCGCCTGGACGATGGGACTGGGCGGCCTGTCAGCGTCTCTCTTCTACCTGGCCACCTATGCGCTGGCCACCACCGGCGTCTTCGCGGCCCTCACCTACCTCGGCCACCGGTGGCCTGAATGGACGGCCGGCAGCGGCCCGCGGCCGCCACGCGAGGAGGTCACGACGGTCGACGACCTCGACGGCCTCTCGTCCACGAACCCCGTCGTCGCCTTCGCCATCGCGCTGTTTCTGCTCAGCCTCGCCGGCATCCCGCCGCTGCCCGGCTTCTGGGGCAAGCTGACGCTGGCCACCTCGGCGCTCGAGGTCGACTGGAACGCGGCGATCGAGTTCGGCAGCCGCCGGGCTTGGTTCGTGTCGCTCGCGGTGATCCTCGTACTCAACGCGGCGATCGCGGCCGCCTACTACCTGCGCATCATCGCCGCCATGTATTTCCGTTCCACCAAGCGGGGCGTCCAGTCCGACGGCGGCCTGACCGCGGGCATCGCCATGCTCCTCTGCACGGCGCTCGTGCTCGCGGTGACGCTCCAGCCGCGTGGCCTGTTCTCGTCGTCCGCGCAGGCCGGCACCGCGATCGAGAAGCACGTACGCTGAACCACCCATGCCGCCAGCCCCCACCCCCGTCGATCGCGCCGCCGTCGAGGCCGTGCTCGGAGCCTTCGCCGACCCCGAGACGGGACGGCCGCTAGGGGAGCTCGGGCAGGTCCGCGATGTCCGTGCCGAGCCGGGAGCGATCGGCGTCACGGTCGGCCTGACCTCGCACTCGGCAATCCTCTGGAAGCAATCGCGGGCCCGCATCGAGGAGCTGCTGCGGTCCCGGTTTCCCGCAGTGGCCACGGTGACGGTCGAGGTCGTGCCGCACGATCGGCCGCCGGTGAAGCTCGGCCAGATCGGCCTCGAGGCGAAGAGCGTGATCGCTGTCGGGTCGGGCAAGGGGGGCGTGGGCAAGAGCACGATCGCGACGTCGATCGCCATCGGACTGGCGCGGGCCGGCAGCCGCGTGGGTCTGCTCGACGCCGACGTCTACGGCCCGAGCGTGCCACACCTGCTGGGCCTGTCGGGCCGGCCGCAGGTCGAGCAGGGGAAGATCCAGCCAATGGTGCTGCAGCTCGGCGCGACGAGCATGCCGGTGATGTCGATGGGGTTCCTCGTGCCGGCGGGCGAGGCGGTCGTGTGGCGCGGTCCGATGCTGCACGGCGCAATCACGCAGATGCTCCGCGACACGGCCTGGGGGCCGCTCGACTATCTGATCATCGACATGCCTCCGGGCACGGGCGACATCGCCCTGACGCTCTCGCAGGTGCTGCCGCTGACCGGCGCCGTTGTGGTCTGCACGCCGCAGGACGTGGCGCTGCTCGACGCCACGAAGGCGATCGCGATGTTCCGCAAGGTGAGCATCCCCGTCCTCGGCATGGTGGAGAACATGAGCTTTTTCGTCTGCCCCGACACGAAGAAGCGGTACGACATCTTCGGCACCGGGGGCGCGAGGCGCACGGCGCAGGAGCTCGACATCCCCTTTCTCGGCGAGGTGCCGATCCAGATTCCGATCCGCGAGCACGGCGACGCGGGCCGCACGGCGGCCAACTACGACGACGCCGACAGCCGCCCGTGGCTGGAGGCGATCTGCGAGCGTCTGGTGGGCAACCTCGCCGCCTCGCACGCCGCCCGCCCGCCGCTCCCCGCGCTGCCGGTGCTCTGAGACGGACTGCGGATTCGCCTCGGCCGACTGTCGCAGGCCGCCTTTCATCGGTCAGCTGGTGGTCTTGTTGCACGAGGGCGGCACATGGTACCCCGCGGACCTCTCCGGCACGCCCGGCTGATGGCGTCTGCTCGCCCCGTTGGGTTCGATCAAGCCGGATTGTCGCTTCGCAGGTCGCTGTTCTGAAAGAGCGCTCGGCCGCTCATTGTGATTGGCATCATCAATGAGCAGGGGGCAACTGAACTGTTTGTCGAATCCATTCGGTGCACGAGGCCGATGAGCGTGAAAACCAGATTGTCAGCGCTCCTTTATTTTTCCTTCACACGCTCCCTCATAAACCGCCACTGCAGCCTTTGCTATCAGATGGGTGATTCTGTGGGGCTTACCGGCAGCTTCTTGAGTTCCCAGGATTCGCGGTCACAGCAATCGCCCTATTGAGCACATCTTCGATCTGTTCAGTGTGCTTGGGTTTCATCCGGGGTTCCTTGACCTTGCGGACTCGCAGACCCGGCACCCTCCGCCTGCCAGCCAGGGCCCTCGCTGCCAATGCCGCTCGATTGATCCAGCCGGATGCCGATGCGATTTAACCAGCACTGTAGCTCTTGCTGCAGCACATCGATGCATTCGCATCCTTCGCAGTGCAAAGCAAGCCACCTACGAAGATGGTTTGTTCGTTCCGTTGCACCATTCTTGCGTGGGCCGGCATTGTCGCTTTCAGTGGCTTTGGTGCTTAGCGAATGATCCTCGATACCGATGGCAAAACCTTTTCCGTCGCTAGAAGACAGGGCCTGAAGACTCAGCGTCACTGGATGCCCTCCAACGAGAATTGGCATGAACTGCATGCCCGACTCGACATTGTCCGCGGCATTCTGCCCGGCAAAAGCCTTCATGGCCGTGATGATTTTGCTGCCGACGTCCAGCTCCAACGGCACAAGTTCGTTCTCTGCCTTGTTGTCGGTGCCATATACGCGATAGCGGTTACCACTCGGCTCCAGCCGTAATCGTGTCCTACCGTCTCGGATGGCTGCCAATAACATGACGAACAGCTTTTTGCGACTGGGGTCTTTATCATCGAATGACTCGACGCTGCATAAATCGAACCGCTGGCGACCGGCAGGGAGTGATGCGACCCAATTCGATAGTCGAAGAAGTGACGCAGCAACCAAAAACACTGTAAATCCCAGCGCCCAGCCAAGAACAAATGCCGGGTCCCCCGGCTTCACGCTCGGCAAAAGACCTTTGTCCCACGCATACAACATGGACAGGTACGGTGCTGCGAAGAGTAGTTCGTAAATAACGAACGTGGTCCATTCCCGTACTGATTTACCCATGGAAGCCCTCGATTACATCCTTGCCCCGTGCCTTCCGCAGCTTCATGCGATAGGGTCTCCAAGCATGCGCGGCGACTTGTTTTTTTGTCGACGGTGCTCTGAAGCCAAGACGGGACGCGCGTACCGTCGCGCCATCGCCTCCATGCGGCCGCAGGCCAACGCCACCAGGTCATCGCGGGCCCGCAGGTCGCCCGCCTGGAGCCTCTCCACGCACGCCTCGAGTCTCACGGTCGTGCCGCGGGTCGATGGAGCAGGGTCACGGGCTGGATTCATGGCGTCGCATCCGGCCGCAGCAGGGAATGCATGACTCCTCCGCCGAGGAAGGGTATCCTCGTCGCGGAGGGTATGTTGTTGCATTCCCCTCGGAGTGTCAAAGCCCTGCGCCGCTCATGCAAGACGTCACACTAACGCCTCCCGAGGACGCGACCGCCGGATCGATCGGGAAGGCGCGGCTCGGCATGGCGCATTCCCGACGGTATCTGGCCGCGATCTGCTGCATGGCGGCTGCCACGGCGGCCCTGCAGCATCGGGCCGAGCTGCTTGGCCTGCTGCAGTCGCCTGCCGTGACGCTCCTGAAGTTGGGCACCGGTGTTTTGATGCTCATGTGGATGCGTACCGACTCGCGGCTGCGCGGCGCGCCGATACCCGGCGGCGGCCTGCTTCTCGCCGGAGTATTCCCGCCGCTGACGGTGCCCGCCTATATCCTGTGGACCCGGCGGTGGAAGGGTCTCTTCACGCTCATAGTCGCACTGCTGGCGATCCTGATGGCGGTCATCATCGGTCAGTCGGCCGCGCGGCTGGCGCTGGGGCTGCCGATCGTGGTCGGATAGCGGTGGGCGGTGTCTTTCAATACAGCGAGAGCGTGCCGCCCAGCGCGAGCTCGAGCACTGGTTGCCGCGTGAACCGCACCGCGCCGGCGAGTGAACGCACCTCCGCCCCGCGCGACCCCACCGCCACCCACCGCGCCAGCGACCGCGTTGCCGCCGGCCCATCCTCGAGCCCCCAGGCCGCGCAGGCCCGGCCCCAGACCGTGTCCAGCCGCCGCCGCCGTACGTGGATCGCATCGAGCCCATACCAGTCGCCAGGCTGGTCGATCATCGCGGCACCGTGGGCAGCGGCGATCTCCGCCAGCGCTTCGTCGAGCCGGAACGCCGCGTCCTTCACCTCGTCGAGCGGGAGTCGGCAGCCGGGCACGAAGAGCGTCCGCAGGGCCCGGTAGCGGGCGGGGCCCACGCCCGCGATGCTCGTCAGCGGCAGCCGCGTGACGGCGATCCGCGCCCCGCGGTCGGCGAGGCGGCCGACCGCCTCCTCGAGCCACGCCGCCACCTGCTCCACCGAAAACCCGTAGAGCAGGTCGTTGCCCACGTCGGTCACCAGCGCGTGCAGCCGTGGACGATCCATGGCGTCGCGCCGGCCGGCGGCCATGTGGCCCGCGCGGTCGAGCCCGCGCCACAGCCCGCAGCGCAGGATCGACGGCAGCCGGCGAGCCCAGACGCGGCTGTTGGCGCCGTAGGAGCGTCCATGGCCCGCAGCCACGAAGATATCGGCGGGAGCGGCACGCGACTCGATCGCACCGATCAGCCCGGCCAGCCCCCTCGACACGTTGCTCGCCCCGAGCACGACGAACCCCGGGGCGGAACCGGGAGCCGACACATCGGCCTTCAGTTCCACCGCCGCCACGGCGTGTCCTCGGAGAGGCTCTGGAAGCAGGAGACCGTCAGCATCGCGAACATGATGCCGAGATAGGGTTCGCCGTGCGTGTATCCCCACCATGCCACCACGGCCCCGGCCACGACGCCGATGAACGAGGCGATCCGCACCGCATCGGACACGCCGAGCGCAAGCAGCCCCTCGCGCACGATCTGTCCGCCGTCGAGCGGCGGCACCGGCACGAGGTTCAACAGCGGCCAGAAGATGTTGACGTGCAGCAGGAAGAAGACGACCGCGAACGCCAGCCGCGAGCCGAGCGGCCTGCCCACGTCGAGCCCCAGGGCCTCGCCGAGGCCCGCGAGGGGAAACGGCACCGCATAGCCGCCCACCTTCAGCACCGCCACGATCGCGGCCGCCAGGCCGAGCTGCACGAGCGGCCCGGCCGCCGCCACGATCAGCCGCTCGGCGGGCCGGCGGGCGCCGCGTCCGCCCCAGGCGTCCGGGATCGCGAGTCCCCCAAGGTGATAGAGCACCACGTGCGCCGACCGACCGAAGCTCCTGTAGGCGAGGGCATGCCCCATCTCGTGCACGAGAATCGACACGAAGACCGACGCGACCCACACGATCAGGTAGCGGAGCAGCTCCCGCTGGTCGCCCCCGGAAAACGCCCGCGCGATGCCCCAGCCCAGCAACGCCGCGGCCAGCCAGAACCATACCGACACGCGCACGGAAATGCCGAACAGCGAGAACTGCAGGTCGGCGGGAGTCGGCTGGGGCGTGGCGAGGAACATTCGCGGCATTATGCCGCATCCGCCAGCGGCCGTGGGGGGGCGACCGGCCGTCCGGCCGGCAGCACGACCGACCCCTCTCCCCGCCCGCGCCGCGCGATGGCGAGCACGGCCGCGGCCGCCCGCTGCGCGGAGCCGCCGCCGGCGACCGCCGCGGCCACGGCATCGAGCCGGGCCACCACGCGCCGCCGGGCGGCCGGATCGCGCAGCCACTCCACCACGTGGGCGGCCAGGTGGTCGGCCGGATCCTGCACGGCGAGGTATTCGGGATAGACCGCCTCGGGATCGGCGGGCTCGACCCGTCGAGGCGGCTGCCAGGTCGGCCGCGTCGGACCGATGGGGTCTCGCGCGGCCAGCAGATTCACCAGCGTGATGAACCGGGCGTGCCGAAACCAGCTCTGCACGACATGGGCGAAGCCGGCGATCCGGTAGACGATCACGGCCGGCACCCGCGCGGCCAGCAGCTCCAGCGACACCGATCCGCTCACCGCGATCGCGCACGACGCCTCGCGCATCAGGCTCCGCGTGCGGCCCGTCGCGACGTCGAGATCGACGCCGGCCAGCTCCCGCCCCAGCGCGGCGATCGCGACGCGGACGCGGGCGGCGTGACGCTCGTGCAGGGCCCCGACGACGAATCGTGCCGCCGGCACCCGCGCGGACACGCCGGCGGCGGCCCGCAGGATCGTGGTCAGGTTCGCCTCGAGCTCCTGGCCGCGGGATCCGGGGAGGAGGAGCACCAACGGCCGCTCGCCGCCGCCGTCGCACCGCGCGTCACCGCGGGCCGACACCATGGCGTCCTGCAGCTCGTCGAAGAATGGATGGCCGACGAGCGTGCTCTCCATGCCCTGCGACAGGAACCAGTCGTGCTCGAAGGGCAGCGCGGCGAGCACGTGGTCGACGAGCCGCCGCATCTTGCCGACCCGCCAGCTGCCCCAGGCCCAGATCTGCGGCGGGCAGTAGAACACCACCGGGATGCCGTGCCGCTTCGCCCGCCAGGCGAGCCACCAGTGGAAGCCCGGGAAGTCGACGAGCACGCAGGCATCGGGGCGATCGTCGAGGAAGCTCCGCTCCGCCCGGCGGGCGAGATCGACGAATCGATGCAGGCTGATGATCACACGCAGAAACCACATCACGGCCAGCTGCGTGAGGTCGGCGATCAGCCGGCAGCCGGCGGCTTCCATGCAGGGGCCGCCCAGCCCGACGCACTCCACGTCGGGCCGCCGCGTTACCAGCGCCCGCACGAGCGCCGCGGCGTGATGGTCGCCGGACGGCTCGCCGGCCGAGATGAACACGCGCATGAAAAAGAAAACTCCGCACGGGAGGCAGCTCCCGTGCGGAGTATGTCAGGCTGCCGTCGACCGACCTAGGCCATTTCCCGATGCGGCTGCCGGAGCCGGTTCGACGGGCGCTCGAGCGGGACTCACGCGACTACTTGGCCGCGAAACCCTTCTCGATGTTGCCGAAGACCATGGTGACCTGCTCCTCGGCAGAGGCCTTCTCGACCTTGCCCTTGCAGTTGTTGCAGCAGAAGCCGACCTCGGCGTCGCCGATCGACACCTGCGTGCCCGCCTTCACCGGACCGCCGCTGAACGGGCAGCCCTTCTGCACGAGCTGGCCGGTCGAAACCATCTGCTGGTGGGCCTTGGCGGCGAACTTGGCCGAGTCGCCCTTGAAGGCCGACTCGCAGTTGCCACAGCAGAAGTAGACCTTGCCGCCGGCGAAGTCGGCGCTCTTCGCGGGGTTGCAGGCCTTGCCCGACACGGGGCACTTGGCGTCCTTGGGCTCCTTCGGGGCGGCCATCACGACCGCGGCCGAACAAATGACAACGGCGACCAGCACGAGGGCACTCACGCTACGGAACTTCATGACCATCGCCTCCAGGCAGTGGGGAATGTGACGCACGGGTTACGGTGTGCGATTCCCAGGAGCATACGCCCGGGCGGGCCACCGGAGCAATCGTTCATTTTTCGGATTTGCGGCCGGTTTCCCGGCCGCCGGACCCCGGGGAAGGCCGTCCATGGCCGGATCAGCGGTGCCGCGGCTCGGGCAGGCCCGCGGCGCACACCGCTCCCGCGGCGATCACCGCCGCCCCCGCCACGAAGACCTGCCGGAACCCCAGCCAATCCACGGCGGCTCCCACCAGCGGCGACACGACGAACGGCAGCGCCAGCGCCGCCCCCACGATGCTCACGTACCGGGGATGCTCGGACAGTGCCGGCGCGAGCTCGAGCGCGTAATTGGTGAAGATCTTCAGCGTGATCGGGTTGAGGCCCAGCGGCGCGTAGACGATCCAGAACCATTCCACGGCGGTGGCGTGCGGCAGGAGCGACAGCAGCGTCACCACCAGCGGCGTGAGAGACGAGAGCGCGACGAGCCACACGAGCACGATCCGGGTGCCGCGGCGATCGGAGAGTGGACCGGCGACGATGCTCACGAGCCCCGTCGCGGCATTCTGCACGACCACCCACGTCAGCAGGCTCGCGGCGCCGCTGCCCAGCCGATCCCGCGCGAACGCCTGATAGTGCGGAAACAGCATGAGCACCGCCGAAAAGCAGGCCGCGACCGCGCAGAGCCGCACGAGCGCCCGGTCGCCGCGGAGCGTTTGCTGCCACGCTGCCACGCCCTGCGCTACCCGCGGCAGGATCCCGGCGACGTCTCGCCCGCCCGACGCCGGAGTCGCGACGTTCTCATCCGGCTCGTCGAGCATGAGCGGCGCGAGCCCGGCCAGCGCGAAGAACGCGGCCGTGGCGGCGAAGATGCTGGGGAAGTCGCCGCGATTGAGCCACGGGCCCAGGAAGAGCACGGCCGCGGCGATCGCCAGCACGCTCCCGACCGTCACGCTCACGACCATGGCCCGGCCCCGGTGCCCGGCGGAGATCAGCTTCCCCTGGAGGGACGCGAGCGTGAGCTGGTTGAGACCGTTCGCGGCCGAGAAGCAGGCATAGAGCACGAGGAACAGAACGGCGAGCAGATCGGGCCGGGCTGCCGCCAGCGGCGGCCAGGCCAGGGCGAGGAGGGCGAAGCAGGCCGCCATGGCCATGCTCGTGCGCACCAGCGACCACTGCTTGCGCGGCCGCCGGGCCAGCCGCCCCGCGAAGAAGAGCGGCGGCAGGCTCTGCCCTCCCCTGTTGAGCACCGGCAGCAGCCCGCGCAGGAGACCGGAATCCACCACGGCGTCGAGCACCGCGGGCATGATGATCGTCTCGGTCTTGAAGATCCAGCCGACGCGAACGACGACCTGGTAGCACTCCATCCAGAACGTGTTGCGGGCCTCGCGTCGCAGCTCCGCACCGGCGGTCCGCGGTCCGGGAGCGGCATCCCGCAAAGTGGCGGCGTTGCGTCGGTCGCGCATGGGGGTACGATCTGGGGATGCGGGCACCGGCTCGAGCCGGCCGAGGCCCGTCCATCCGCAGCATGAAGGTTTCGCACGATGCCGTCCACCATCCGCCACGTCGGGAGCATCGCCGTCGTCCTCGCCGCCGCGGCCGCCGCGAGGGTCGCCTGCGGCGCCGATGCCGCGGCTGCCGGTGAACGGCTCGTCTGGTTCGGCACCTACACAAACGCCGCGGCGGGAAAGCCCGTCAGCGAGGGCGTCTACGTCTCGCGATTCGACTCCGCGACGGGCCGCCTCACGCCCCCTGTGCTCGCCGGCACGGCGAAGAACCCGTCGTTCGTCGCGCTGCATCCCACGCTGCCGATGCTCTACGCGGTGTCGGAGGTTTCCGATGCGGACGGCCGCCCCATGGGTGGCATCATCGCCTTCGCGGTCGACGAGGCCACGGGAACGCTCACCCGCAAGAACCATCAGCCCTCCGGTGGCAAGGGGCCCTGCCACGTGTCGGTCGACCGCGGCGGCCGCGTCGTGCTGGGGGCAAACTACGGCGGAGGCAGCGTCGTCTGTCTGGGACTCGAGCCGGACGGCAGTCTCAAGCCCGCGACGCCGGGGTCGCCGGGCGGATTCATCCAGCACGAGGGCAAGAGCGTCCACCCGCAGCGACAGGAGGGGCCGCATGGTCACTCGATCAATCCTTCCGCCGACGGCCGGTTCGCCATCGCCTGCGACCTGGGACTCGACAAGGTCTTCGTCCACGCGCTCGACGCGGAGAAGGCCGTCATCTCACCGCATCGCTTCGGCGCCACCGCCCCGGGCGCCGGTCCACGGCACTTCGCATTCCATCCGGACGGCCGCCATGGCTACTCGGTCAACGAGCTCGATCTGACCGTCACGGCGTTCGCCTTCGACCCGCAGGCGGGCACGCTCGAGCCGTTCCAGGCGCTCTCGACGCTGCCGGCCGAGGTCACCGACCGAAAGGGCTTTTCGACCGCCGAAATCGTGGCCCATCCCGGAGGCCGGTTCGTCTACGCCTCCAACCGCGGCCACGATTCGATCGCCATGTACGCGGTCGACGCGGCCACCGGGAAGCTCGCGTTCCTGGGCGTGGAGCCGATCCGCGGCCAGACGCCCCGGAACTTCGTGATCGATCCGACCGGCCGCTTCCTGCTGGCCGCCGGGCAGCATTCCGACACCGTGACGGTCTTCGCCATCGACGCGGAAACTGGCACACTGTCCTTTACGGGCCACTCGATCCAGGTTCCCTCTCCCGTCTGCATCCGCTTCCGCCCCGCTCCGCCGCGATGACGATCTGCCTGCTGAAGTCGAAGATCCACCGCGCCGCGGTGACGGCCGCCTCCGTCGACTACGAGGGGAGCCTGACCATCGCGGCCGACCTGGCCGAGCGGGTGGGCCTGCGTGCCTACGAGCGGATCCTCGTGGGAAACCTCTCCAACGGCGAGCGGTTCGAGACCTATGTGATTTACGGCAAGCCGGGCTCGGGCGCGATCGAGCTCAACGGTGCCACCGCGCACCTCGGCGCCCCGGGCGACCGGCTCACGATCATGTCGTTCACGTGGGTCGACGCCGCGGCCGCCGCCCGGCACAAGCCGGCGATGATCCTGCTCGACGAGCGCAACAGCGTCGTCCGCTGACGACGGCACGTCAGCGCGGCACACCGGACTGCAGCACCAGTTCGAGGTAACTGCGCCGCTCGGGCGTGCCGCAGCCCAGCTCGCGGGCCAACGATTCGAGGCAGGCACGGGCCAACGGCACCTCGCCCTGCCGGGCGATCAGCTCGAGCTCGAGAAAGTCGCCCAAGCCGTGCACGTGGTCGATGGCGGCGTCGATCTCCGTGCCCTGCCAAGGCACTCGTGCCGGCAGCCGCCGCTTGGCCACCGACATCACCGGGCGAAACCCGACCGCCTCGAGGAGCTCCGTCCAGGCCGCGAGTGTCTGCTCGACACCGCGGCCGCTGTCGCCGGGGACGGCCGCGGTCGGGGCGAGGGGCAGCTCGATCTCGCGGCGGGTCTTCGTGGCGGTGTCCACACGCGGCCCCTTCCAGGTGATCGCCACGTCGTCCCCTTCGCGCCGCAGCCGCAGCGCCTCGTCGGTGCGGGCGAAGTCGCGGCACGGATGGGCGAAGTAGCGGTCGATCTGCTCGACCGGCTCGCGAAACCGGGCCGCCAGCGCCACCAGCCGCCCCTCGACCGCCTGCGGCTCGGTCAGGGGAAATTTGAGTTCGACTTCGTACACTGCATGCACCTCCGCCCGCGACCAGCCGCCACCCGACCGCCGCCCACGCCCACGATGATACGTTCCCGCGCCGCCGCGTTCCGCACGCAGCCGTCACGGCTGTCGTCGCTGGCCTGCTGGCTGGTGGTGGTGGTTCCGTGCTGGGCTGGCTGCGGCCAGCCTGTCGGCCATCCGGCCGTGGGCCGCGACGTGGGCGACCTGCCGCTCGTGTCGCTGGCCGACCGGTCACGGCCGCCCCCCAGCTTCACGGGGAAGGTGACGCTTCTGAACTTCTTCGGCACGTGGTGCATCCCCTGCCGCCGCGAGCTGCCCGGCCTCGCACGGCTCGCGGAGCGGCTGCGGTCGGAGCCCGCCTTCCAGCTCGTGGCGATCTCCTGCGGCGCGGGCGGCCCGGACGACCCGGCCAAGCTGGCCGCGATCACCACCGAGTTCCTCGCGGAGCAGCGGCTCGCGATCGACGCCTGGGCCGATCCCACCGGCCGCACGCGACTGATCTTTCACTCGGCCTACGCGTTCGATGCGTTTCCCAGCACCTACCTGATCGGCCCCGACGGCCGGATCCGCGCCGCCTGGAGCGGCTATCAGCGGCGGGACGAGGCCGACATGGCCCGCGCGGTCGTGGCCGCCCTCAAGGAGCTCGCGTCGCCGGCTGCGGACGCCGCGCCGTCGCCAACTGCTCCAGCTGTTCGATGAGGACTGCGGCCGCCCGGCCGGGATCGGTGGCGGCGGTCACCGCCGACGCCACGGCGACGCGGGTGATGCCCAGCGCCGCCACCTCGGCGAGCCGCGCGGCGGAGATGCCGCCGATGGCGAACGCCGGCAGGCTGGTCTCGCTGACCACCTCGCGGAGAAACGCCGGGGCCGCGTACGACTCGAAGGCCTTGGTCGCCGACGGATAGCAGGGACCGACGCCGAGGTAGTCCGCGCCGTCGACCGCCGCCGTGCGGGCCTCTGCCGCGTCGTGCGCCGTGCGGCCCACGAGACGCGCCGGGCCGACGACGCGCCGGGCCAGCGCCGTGGGCAGGTCGGATTCGCCGACGTGCACTCCGTCGGCCCCGGTGGCGGCGGCCACGTCGGCCCGGTCGTTGACGACGACGAGCGCCGGCCGATCGGGCCGACGGCGGGCGGCGGCGAGGGCCAGGCTCGTCCGGGCCGCCAGCGCCCGTGCGTCGAGGTGCTTGTCGCGGATCTGCAGCATCCGCACGCCGGCCTCCAGAAGCGACTCCACCAGCCGCTCGAAGGCCGCCGCATCGTCGCGACCGTCGACGAGGACGCAGAGACGGACGTCGGCCAGCCGGTCGCGGGACCGCACGGCGACGAGCGCCGCCCGTTCGAGCGCGTAGAGCCGGTAGCGGAGCGGCTCGAACCGGTCGGCGGCCCGCGTTGCGACCAGCGGCGCGAACTCCTCGAGGCTGCGGATCGCCTGCATCGCGCGGGCCGCGTTGGCGGCGATCACGTCGGCCACCGAGGCCCGCGGCACGGACGCTGCGGCCGCCAGGCCGGCCCCCACGTCGGCCGGCACGTCGCGGAGGAACACTCGGTCGCCGAGCCCGTCGGCCAGCACCGCCGCCAGATCATGCCGCAGGTCCTTCGCCAGCCGGGTGAGGTGGCCGTCGTCGAGGCCGAACCGCACCACGTCTTCCAGCACCCGCAGGGCTTCGCCGGCCCGATTGGCGGAGGCGTCGATCGCCCGCCACGCCTCCGCCGACTCCCCAGCTTCCGCGAAATCGCCGCTTTTCATGCCCCCGTTGTACCCGCGTGCATCCCTTGGAGAAACCGGCGACCGGCGGCTACCCTCCCGCCGCCGGCCGCGGCGCAGCGGCAGCAGCCCCTGCGTGAACCGCCGGCCGCGACTCTTCGGAATCCGTGCCGTGGCACTCGCCCGCTACCTCACGCTCGTCTGGCCGGGCATGCCCTGGCTGTGGCTGCGCGGCAGTTTCGCCGGACTCGTGCTGGCGCTGGCGTTCGCCGTGGCGGTGGACGTGGCGGTGCTCACCACCTTCATCTGGACGGAACTGGTCGACGTGCGGATGTCGCTGGCCCTGTGGACCGCCACGGCCGCCGTCTGGCTCGTCGCCACGGCCTCCGCCGTCACCGGTTTTCCGCCTCCCCTCACCCGCCGCCGCGATGCGTCGACAGAGCCGCTCTTCGTCGCGGCGCGTGATGCCTACCTCGGCCGCGACTGGCTCTCCGCGGAGACGAAGCTCCGGCAACTCCTCGCTGGCTCGCCGCTCGACGGCGAGGCCCAACTGCTCCTGGGCTCGCTCCTGCGGCGAGTCGACCGGCTCGACGAGGCGGAGGAAGCGCTCCTGAAACTTTCGCGGAGCGATGCGGGCCGCGGCTGGCAGGCCGAGATCGCCAGGGAACTCGACAGGATCGCCGCCGCCCGACAGCAGCCGGCAGCCGCGGCCGGTGCCGCCGGAGCAGCCCGGGACGCCGGCAGTGAGCCGGTGGCCGGACGGCGGGTGGCTGCCTGATCGACCGTCAAACGCCTGTTTTCGCCCGCCGCGGCGCCCGACCACAGACATTCCCCGGCCATCGCCGTAGACTTCTCCTGCGACCATGCGGCCATCAAGCCGACGGCCGCCGCCGCGCTGGAAACCTGGGTGGCTTTTGGCGTAAGGTTTGCACTGGATGTGGGATGAGGCCCGGGCTCCTGCCGGAATGGCATCCGCCTGCCGGCCCCTCGATCGAGCGGGATCCCGGGACGATTCACGAAGGAACCTTCCATGTACGAGCGTTTCACCGACCGTGCTCGCAAAGTGATGCAGCTGGCCAATCAGGAGGCCCAGCGGTTCAACCACGAATACATCGGCACCGAGCACGTGCTGCTGGGACTCATCAAGGAAGGCAGCGGCGTGGCCGCCAACGTCCTCAAGAACCTCGACATCGACCTGCGGAAGATCCGCATGGAGGTGGAGAAGCTCGTGCAGAGCGGCCCCGACATGGTCACCATGGGCAAACTGCCGCAGACTCCCCGCGCCAAGAAGGTGATCGAGTACTCCATGGAGGAGGCCCGCAACCTCAACCACAACTACGTCGGCACCGAGCACATCCTGCTGGGGCTCCTGCGCGAGCAGGAAGGGGTGGCGGCGCAGGTGCTCATGAACCTGGGGCTGAAGCTGGAGGACGTCCGCGAGGAGGTGCTCAACCTGCTCGGCCACGGCATGGAGGAGGGGGGTGAGCGGGCCGGCATGGGCGGCCGGCAGCCCGCCGGCGCCGGCGGATCCAGCGGCAGCGGCGAGTCGTCGGCCAAGGGGGGCAAGAGCAAGACCCCGGCGCTCGACAGCTTCGGCCGTGATCTCACGGAACTGGCCCGGCAGGGCAAGCTCGACCCGGTGATCGGCCGCGAGAAGGAGATCGAGCGGGCGATCCAGATCCTCTGCCGGCGCACGAAGAACAACCCGGTGCTCCTGGGCGAGGCCGGAGTCGGCAAGACGGCGATCGTCGAGGGCTTCGCGCAGCGGGTCGTCGAGGGCAACGTGCCCGAGCTGCTCGCCGACCGGCGGATCGTCGTCCTCGACCTGGCCATGATGGTGGCCGGCACGAAGTACCGCGGCCAGTTCGAGGAGCGGATCAAGGCCGTGATGAACGAGGTCCGCCGTGCGAAGAACACGATCCTCTTCATCGACGAGCTGCACACGCTCGTCGGCGCCGGCGGTGCCGAGGGTGCCATCGACGCCTCGAACGTGCTCAAGCCGGCGCTGGCCCGCGGTGAGATCCAGTGCATCGGCGCGACGACGCTCGACGAGTACCGCAAGTACATCGAGAAGGACTCCGCCCTCGACCGGCGGTTTCAGATCATCATGGTGGAGCCCGCCAGCAAGACCGAGGCGGTGGAGATCTTGAAGGGGCTGCGCGACCGCTACGAGACCCACCACCGCGTGAGCATCTCCGACGCGGCGCTCGAGGCGGCTGTCGACCTCTCCAGCCGCTACATCACCGGCCGCTGTCTGCCCGACAAGGCGATCGACGTGATCGACGAGGCCGGCGCCCGCGTGCGGCTCAAGGCGATGACCAAGCCGCCGGACCTCAAGGAGATCGACGACGAGGTCGAGCGGCTGAACAAGGAGAAGGAGGAGGCGGTCGCCAATCAGGATTTCGAGAAGGCTGCCGCTCTTCGCGACCAGGCCGACAAGCTCAAGAAGAAGAAGCAGTCGATGACCCGTGACTGGCGGGACAAGTCGCGCGAGGCCGACGGCGTCGTCGACGAGGAGGTCGTGGCGGAGGTCGTGTCGAAGATGACCGGCATCCCGCTGACCCGGATGTCGACCGAGGACCAGCAGCGGCTCATGGGCATGGAAGACGAGCTCCACAAGCGCGTCATCGGCCAGGACGCCGCGATCAAGAGCGTGTCGAAGGCCGTGCGCCGCAGCCGCTCCGGGCTCAAGGACCCCAAGCGACCGATCGGCTCGTTCGTGTTCGCCGGGCCGACGGGCGTGGGCAAGACGCTGTTGGCCAAGGCCGTGGCGCAGTTCATGTTCGGCGACGCCGACGCGCTCATCCAGATCGACATGAGCGAATACATGGAGAAGCACAACGTCAGCCGCCTGATCGGCGCGCCTCCGGGCTACGTTGGCTTCGAGGAGGGTGGGCAGCTCACGGAGAAGATCCGCCGGCGGCCCTACGCCGTGGTCTTGCTGGACGAGATCGAGAAGGCCCACCCCGACGTGTTCAACATGCTCCTGCAGGTGATGGAGGAGGGGCGGCTCACCGACTCGTTCGGTCGCAACGTCGACTTCCGCAACACGATCCTGATCATGACGACCAACGCGGGGGCCGAGGCGATCAAGAACGAGTCGGCCTTCGGCTTCCAGAAGCCGGACAATGACGCCAGCTACGACAGCATGAAGGGACGCGTCAATGAACGGATCGAAAAGGTGTTCCGGCCCGAGTTCCTCAACCGTCTCGACGACGTGATCGTGTTCCACCACCTCACGGTCGAGGACCTCAAGAAGGTGATCGACATCGAGCTGGCGAAGGTTCGCGAGCGGCTCGGAGAGCGGGGCCTCAAACTCGAACTCACCGAGGATGCGAAGCAATTCCTCATCAGGAAGGGCTCCGACACCGACTTCGGCGCCCGGCCTCTCCGCAGGGCGCTGGAGAATTTCATCGAGGATCCCGTCTCCGAAGAGATGCTCAAGGGCGAGTTCGAGGGCAAGGACACGATCCAGGTGGATTGCGTCGAGGTCGCCGGCAAGAAGCAGCTCGTCTTCAAAGGGCTGGTCACGGCCGAACCGGTCGCCGTCGCGCCCGCCGAAGGCCCACAGGGCGGCTGATCGCCGCCACGCAGTCCGGCTTCCTGTTTGTGGGAGCGGCGGCCGCCTCGCTATCATCCTGGCGCGGGCTGCCGGCGTGATGCCGCGGCCCGGTCCACCGACGGGACGAGGGAATGAGTTATTCCGGCTTCTGGAACGGTGCCGCGATCGTTTCGGCGGCCGTCGTCATCGCGATCGCCGTGGTGGCCACCACGCGGCGGCTCTTTCCCGCCGCCGATCTCCGCGACGGCCACGAATCGACCGGCACGCTGCTGGCCATCGTCGGCACGCTCTACGCGGTGCTCCTGGGCCTGGTCGTGGTCAATGCAATGGCCGACTTCGAACGGGCATCCGAGGCGGCGCGGATGGAGTCGAACTGCCTGGCCGATATCTTCCTGCTCTCGGACCGGCTGCCCGAGCCGTTTCGCAGCCGCATCCGCGACACCTGCCGCACCTACGCGCGGCAGGTTGTCGAGGACGAATGGCCCAAGATGGAGGGGGCGCAGATGAGCGTCGAGGCCCGTGTCACGGCGGTGTCGCTCACCCGCGTGCTCGACGGCTTCGAGCCCGCGACCGAGGCCCAGAAGGTGGTCTATCCGGTGATCCTCGACCAGATCCGGGAGCTGTGGGACCACCGCCGCGACCGGGCCGCCAGCGCCGAGAACGGCATCTCGGCGGTCGAATGGGTGGTGCTCGTCGTGGGCGCGCTGGTGACGATCTTCCTCGGCGGCCTGTTCCACGTCGGCAGCCGAAGGCTGCAGTACGTCGTCGCCGCCTTGACGGGCCTGGTGATCGGCCTCAACCTGTATCTCGTCTGCCTCTTCGGGTATCCCTTCGCCGGCGACATGTCTGTCTCGAGCCGCCCGTTCAAGATCGACATCGCCATCTTCGACGGCGCCTTCGGCGCCGCCCCCGCACACGAGGGCGAGTCGGTCGGCGCTCCCGCCCCGGCCGTGCACTGAGCGGCGTCCCGCGTTACCGCCACCCGCGGGGCGGGCCGGCGGGCGATCGACGGCCGTGGGCCGATCAAAACGATCCGGCGAAGCCGAGCTGGAAGGTCGTCGCCGGGCCGCTCTTGTCGGTGCCGGCGCCCCAGTTGCCGAACATGCTGAGCCGGTCGCTGGGAAACCAGACGAAGCCGCCGCCCACGACCGTCTGGGCGGAGACCCGGGGCAGCGCCGACTCGTTCTGGAAGCCGTGCACGAACACCTGGAAGTCGTCGCTGATCTCCTTGGTGATCGCCCACTGGGCGACGTCGATCGGCACGTAGCCGGCCTGCGTGGTGTCGGACGCGACGCCGACGTTGTATTCGGCCGTCAGGCCCCAGCAGAGCGTGTTGCGGAAAAGCATCATCAGGCCGGGTTGCGTCCCGGAGTTGAACGCGGGCGATCCCCACGGCGTCTGGATGAAGGCCTCGAAGCCCACGGCCGGCAGGAACAGGTCGCGGTTCTCCTCCCAGAAGTGGATCTTCGTGTCGAACGTCACCGGCGACATGCCGGTGGTCGCCGGCTGTCCGAGACCGGCGGCCTGCCAGGTGAAGCCGCTGGAGAAGAACCGGAACTCGACGCGGTCGGTGAGCCCCATCCGCAGCAGGTACTCGAAGTTGTAGGTCTGGGGCTGGATCGTG
>Ga0075471_10000328_pt1 | contig 27941 bp, 25 predicted proteins | sample DEB19_08_DNA_2_FD_74787 | JGI IMG/M metagenome (GOLD analysis project Ga0075471, IMG submission 74787) | Aqueous microbial communities from the Delaware River and Bay under freshwater to marine salinity gradient to study organic matter... | ecosystem: Environmental > Aquatic > Marine > Coastal ...
CCCTCGGGGCAGAGCATCAGGTTGTCGTAGTGGACCAGTTCCGCAGTGGCGAAGCAGTCGTGCAGCTCGACGAGGTTGAGGTCCTCGGGGCCGACTCCGGCCTGCTCGTAGGCCTGCTTGGCTGCGATCCGCGTGAGCGTGTTCACGTCCGGGAGAACCTGGCAGGCCTCCTGGTACGGGTCGCTCGTGAGGATCGATGCGGACACCTTGATGGCGCGGCGCTGCTGCTCCTTCGAGAGGGTCTTCAACTTCGCCCCGCTGACCACCACTGCCGCGGCGGCACCGTCGCAGTTGGCGGAGCACATCGAGCGGGTGTTGGGGTAGGCGATCATGACGTCGTTCATGATCTCGTCGAGCGTCATGCGCTTCTGGTACGCGGCCATGGGGTTCAGCGTGGAGTGCGCGTGGTTCTTCTCGGCGATCTTCGCGAACACCTCGAAGGTTGCGCCACCGTACTTGTGGCCGTACTCCATGCCGACCTGCGCGAAAGTGCCGGGCATGTTGTCGGTGCCGATGCGACCGTCGGTCCCGGTGACCGCTCCGTAACGACCCGAGGGGGTCCATTCCTTGGAGGTCGACGCGGGGCGTGCGCCCAGCAGGCCGACTCCCGCGAGCTTCTCCACACCGACCGCGAGTCCCATGTCGGTCTCGCCGGCCTTGATGGCCATGATCGCGGTGCGCAGTGCGGTTGCGCCGGTGGCGCATGCATTCGACACGTTGTACACCGGGATGCCGGTCTGGCCGACCTGCTTCTGGATCTGCTGGCCGATGCCGCCCTGACCCATCAGGCAACCCGCCGCCAGGATGCCCATGTCTGCCATCGTCACGCCCGCGTCCTTGAGCGCGCCCATGACGGCTTCCGACGCGAGGTCGACGGTGTCCTTGTCCGGGTGCTTCCCGAACTTCGTCATCACGATTCCGAGGATGTAGATGTCATCTGTTGCCATGGTCTTCTCCTTGACTTTCTTCCGTAGTTCTAGTTGGTTCGATTGATGGGATGGTGAATCAGGCGGGTTCGAATCCGAAGCCGATGGCCTCGGCCCCGTTGTCGTCCGTTCCGAGCGAGTAGGTGGCCAGCTTGACCTTCATGCCGAGGGACACCTTTTCCGGGGTGGGGTCGACGTTGATCAGGTTTCCCCGGACACTGGTGCCGCCGCAGTCCACGATGGCGGCGACGAAGGGAACCGGGACTCCCGGCGAGGCGAACGTGACGATCGTGAACGAGCGGACGATGCCCTCGGTGGCGATGTTGACCTTCTTGAAGTCGGTCTGGAAGCACTTCGCGCATGCGTTGCGCCGGTCGAAGAAGCGCGCCTTGCAGTTCGTGCACTCGTTGGCCTCGAGGTGCGGCTTGTCACCGAGCACGAGGTAATTGACGTGGGGGACCTGGGTAGCGGTCACGTTCAGCCTCCGTTGAAGTCGTTTGACTCACCCTATGCGTTCGGGCGGGCGGAGGGCCCAGTCGGGGAGCGGGCCGGGTCCCTGCCGACCAGCTGCTGTGGGGCAGAATTGGCCCGTGAAATGGACCAACTGGGCGGGCAACCAGGTCGCCCGTCCCGAGAAAATCGAGAACCCCGCTGACGAGGCCTGCGTGGCCGAGATCGTTGCTGCGGCACACGCGAGCGGCAGGGCCATACGGGTGGCGGCCTCGGGTCACAGTTTCACTGCCGCTGCCGTCTCCGACGACCTGATGATGAAGGTGGGGGCACTCTCCGGCATCCGCAGCATCGACCGCGCGAACATGACGGTCACGGTCGGGGCCGGGACCCCCTTGTGGAGGCTGAACGAGTTGCTCCATGCGGAGGGCCTCGCGCTGCCGAACCTCGGTGACATCGCCTACCAGACGGTTGCAGGGGCGATCTCGACGTCCACCCACGGGACGGGCGTGAAGGTGGGCGGACTGGCGACCCAGGTCAGGGGCATGCGCCTGGTGGACGGTCGCGGCAACATCGTTTCCTGCGACGCAAACAACAATCCCGACGTCCTTGATGTGGCACGGGTCAGCGTCGGCGCGCTGGGGGTCATCACCGAGTGCACGTTGTCTGTCGTGCCGGCATTCCTGCTGCGGGCCACCGAGATGCCGATGCGCGTCGATGCCGTCCTCTCGGGCATCGACGAACTCGTCTCGTCGAACGACCATTTCGAGTTCTTCTGGGTGCCGCACACCGGGTGGGCGCTCACGAAACGGAACAACCGTCACGACGGTCCGAAGGAGCCATTGCCGAGGGTGCGCGGGTGGTTCGAGAAAACGTTCATGGAGAACTACGCGTTCGGTGCGGTGTGCGTGGCCGGCAGGATGGTCCCGTCCGCGATCCCTCGCCTCGCGAAGGCTCTGCCCGCGTCAGGAGAGCGCACCTACAGCGACGACAGTTTCCGGATCTTCGCCAGTCCGCGTCTCGTGAAGTTCTACGAGATGGAGCAGGCGATGCCGTACGACGCCGTCGGCCCTGCGCTGAACGAGATCCGTGCCATGGTCGACCGAAAGGGATACAAACTGAACTTCCCGGTGGAGGTCCGGTTCACCGCCGGCGACGACATCCCGCTGTCCACCGCGCACGGACGGACTTCGGCATACATCGCCGTCCATGTCTTCAAGGGGATGGAGCACGAACCCTTCATGCGTGACGTCGAGGACATCCTGCGCGGGCATGACGCGCGACCACACTGGGGCAAGCTGCACTTCAGGGAAGCTGACGAGATGTCGCGCCTGTACCCACGATGGAACGACTTCATCGCGATGCGCGACCGGCTCGACCCGGACCGGACGTTCCGGAACGAGTACACGCGCCGCGTGTTCGGGTCCTGACCCCTAGAGGCAGATGTCCTGCGGGCGAACGGGGACGCGGTCGATGACCCTGCCTGTTGCGTTGCGGATCGCGTTCGCAATGGCCGGAGTGACGGAGATGCACGGGGGCTCGCCGACTCCCTTTGCCCCGAGCGGCGACAGCGGTTCGAACTGCTCGATCATCCGCGCCTCGACGACGGGTGCGTCGAGGGTGGTCGGCAGCAGGTAGTCGGTGAAGCTCGGGTTGCGCACTCGTCCCTCGGTGACGATGATCTCCTCCATCACGGCGAGACCGAGACCCTGGGCGATTCCGCCCTCGATCTGTCCGATGACGGAGAGCGGGTTCAACGCCACGCCCACGTCCTGGGCCGTGGCGATCTGCACCACCTTCACGAGCCCGAGTTCCTCGTCCACATCGACAACCGCGCGGTGGGCCACGAACGCGAAGGCAACATGGCAGTCGCCCTGGCCGTTCTCGTCGAGGTCCTCGGTCGGTCGGTGGTGGTGCTCGTAGGTCTCGTCGAAAGACACGCCACGTGTGGCGTCAGCAACGGAGATACGCAGGGTCCCTGCAGAGTTGACGATCTCGGTGTCGACGACCGAGAGGCTCGACGCGTCAACCGAGTGCTCGCGCGCGACATGCTCCAGCAGCTTCTGTTGCACCAGCATGCACGCACCCTTCACGGCGCCGCCGCTCATCCATGTCTGCCGGGACGCCGACGTGGAGCCGGCCGAACCGACCCCGGTGTCGATCGTGTCGATGATGACGTCGTCGACGCCGAGAACCGTCCGTGCGATCTGCGGGGCAAGCGTGACGAAGCCCTGTCCCACCTCGCTGGTGGCGAACTTCAGCGTGACGACGCCGTCAGAGAGCCTGCAACGTGCCGTGGAGAAGTCGTCGAAGCCCTCGCTGTACATGATGTTCTTGATGCTGACGCCCCATCCGATGCCGCGCTTGATGTGGCGACGGTCGCTCGTCAGTCCGGAGCCGCCGGGCAGCTCGAGTTCGTGGGGGTCAGCCGGCATGTCGGGGGGAAGGGGGATGGCGTCTGTCTGGCGGATGCAGTCCACCACCGGGGCGACGCTGTCCATCACCTGTCCGGTGATCATGACGTCACCGGTCTCCATCGCGTTCTTCACGCGTATGTCAACGGGTGACATGCCCAATGCCGCGGCGAGCTTGTCCATCTGGCTCTCGTGCGCGTAGCACGCCTGCACGACACCGAAACCCCTCATGGCCCCGCACGGTGGGTTGTTGGTGCGCACCGCATGCCCGATGACCGATGCGTTCGGGCACTTGTACGGGCCCTGCGTGTGCGTGATGCCGTTAAGAAGGACGGCGGAGGAGGTGGAAGCGTACGCGCCGCCGTCGAACACGAATCTTGCCTCGATGTTCACGATTGTCCCGTCGCGGCGTGCATGGTGCCTCATCCACACCTTCGCGGGATGCCGGTGGATGTGCCCGAAGAAGGATTCCTCGCGGCCGTACTGCATCTTCACGGGCCGGCCCGTGTGGAGGGCGAGCAGTGCGGTGTGCACCTGCAGGCTCAGGTCCTCGCGGCCGCCGAACGCGCCGCCGACGCCGCCGAGGGTCAACCGCACCTTCTCTGCGGGAAGGTTGAGGCACTTCGCCATCTGCTTCTGGTCCTCGTGCAGCCACTGGGTCGCCACGTACACCTCGACGCCACCACCGTCGTGGTCGGGAATCGCGAGGGCCGCCTCGGTGCCGAGGAAGGCCTGGTCCTGCATGCCGATCACGTATTCGCCCTCGACGGTGACCTCGCCGCGGGCGTTCGGGTCGCCGTGGACGATCTTCTGCGTGCGGAAGACGTTGCCGTCGGGATGGATCGGCTCTGCCGACCCGTCGATGGCCCTCTCCGGGTCCCAGAGCGGTGCGAGTACCTCGTACTCGACAACGATCGCCGCAAGCGCCCGGCGACACGTCTCCGGGTGGTCAGCGGCAACAGCCGCCACCGGTTCACCCATGTACCTCACCACATCCGATGCGAAGACCGGCTGGTCCTCCGCGATGAGGCCGTAGTTCATCTGGCCCGGCACGTCACGCGCGGTGACGACCGCCGTGACGCCGGGAATGAGGAGTGCCGGCGTCGTGTCGATCGAGATGATGCGCGCGTGCGGGTGCGGCGAACGAAGCGTCGCCCCCCAGAGCATGCCGTCGTGCCACAGGTCGCCCGTGAAGCCGAACTCACCGCGCACCTTTGCGATTCCGTCGGGGCGCAGGGCGTTCGCGCCGAGAGTGTCCCTGCGTGTGGCGACCGAGCTCATCGTGCACCCCCGTTTCGGTCGGCGATCACCTTGTCGACAGCCGCGAAGATGCGACCGTACCCGGTGCAGCGGCAGATGTTCCCAGAGAGTGCTTCCTTGACCTCGAGCTCGTCGGGATGCGGGTTGCGCTCGAGCAAGCCGTGCACCGCGACCACGAGTCCGGGTGTGCAGAACCCGCATTGCACCGCACCCTCGTCGATGAATGCCTGCTGGACGTCGGTCAGCGAGCCGTCCGGGTTGAGTCCCTCCACCGTGGCGATCTCCTTGCCCGTGGCGGAAGCTGCGAGCACGAGACAGCTGCAGACCGCACGGTTGTCGATGACAACGGTGCAACTGCCGCACTCACCCTGTTCACAGGCCCCCTTCGCCCCCGGCAGGCCGAGACGTTCCCGTAGCACGTAGAGCAGGCTCTCGCCGACCCATGCGTCGCGTACCTCGCGGGTCTCCCCGTTGACCGTCAGTGTGTAGATCTCGTTGTTGCTCATGACTGTGCGCTCCGTTCGAGAAGGCGGCGGGTGATGACTGAAATTGCGTGCCGGCGGTAGTCGGCTGTCGATCGGTGGTCGTCGATGGGTCGTGCCTCGTCGGCGACACGGCGGCCGAACTCGGCGGCGACAGCGGGGGAGACGGCGCGTCCCGGTACTGCCTGCATCTGGTCGAGCCACTGCTCGGCCCCGGTGGCCCTGATGATCGTCGGACCGACGGAGCCGAGTGCGACGCGCACCTTGTTGTCGTGGATCACGAGGCACGCGCTGGCGATGGAGATCACCATTGCGTTCCTGACGCCAACCTTGGCGTAGCCCTGGTAACCGTCAGGCACCGGCACCGTGACACCCGTGATGATCTCGTCGGCAGCTCTCGAGTTCCGCTTGGGACCCACCATGAAGTCCGCGAACGGCACGATTCGCTCACCGCGCGGCGACACCAGATGGATGTTGCACTCGAGGGCTGCAAGGACCGGGAGACCGTCTCCTGCGGGCGAGCAGGTTCCGAGGTTCCCGCCGATGGTGCCGGCGGCGCGAATCTGCGGCGAGCCGACGGTGCGTGCAGCCTCGGCGAGGGCGGGGAGGAGTGCCGAGATGGGTCCTGTCTCGATGTCCTGCCACGTGACCCCCGCGCCGATGAACACGGACGTGCCGTCGTTGCTCCACCGGCGCAGTTCCTCGATGCCGCCCAGGGCGACGACTGTCGACGGCTTGCGGTGGTTGAAGTTGACCTCCACCATGAAGTCGGTGCCGCCGCTGAGGATCTGTGCGTCGGGGTGCGCGGCGAGGGAAGCAGCCGCATCGGAGATGGTGGTCGGTGTCAGTACGGACATTTTGGGCTCACAATCGGGAATGGAGTCGTGAGGCTGCCTCGGCAGCCTTCGAGCGGATTTCCTGCAGGTCGAAATGAATGGGTTCGCCGTTCCGGACGACTGGATGCCCGTCGACCGCCACGTTGACGGCGCGCACACCCGGCGTGAACGCCACGTGCCACGGACTGTCGGCATGGTCGTAGGACCACTCGACCGTGTCGTCCGCGACCTCGGGGAAGAATGACTCGCCGTTCTCCAACCATGTCCACGCAGTCTCGGGTGTACCAGTGATGTCGGCCTCGCGCAATCTGACGTACGCGAGACGGGCCTCCTCCAGCATGTCGGCCCCGATGCCGTCGGTGCCGAGCACCACGGTGTTCGCGCGCCGCGCCGGGTGCGCGTAACCCACCGAGTTGTTCATGTTGGAGCGGGGGTTGTGGGCGATCGTCCCGCGCAGGGGCCTGTCGAGATGGACGCAGTGCACGAGCAGCCAGTCATCGGTGGAGAGAGGCTCGAGACGCCGCCCCGCATCGGCGTCGTCGGGTCCCTCGGCCACGTGGATGTGCACGCCGGTGCCGAGATCCGCAGCCAGTCCGGCAGCGTGCTCGAGAGTCTCGTCGCTGCAGGTGAACGCAGCATGCACGCCCACCATGCCCCTGCCGCCACCGCGCAGGAACCTCTCGTTCTCCGCCAGTCCGCGCCTGGCCGCGCCGGTCATCGCGGATGACGGGTCGACCCCCGATGACATGCGATCCCCGTCCCACCGGTCCGTCACGCCGTAACAGAGGTTGGTGCGCACCCCGACCATGTCGCACGCCTCCTTGATGGTGTCCAGGCTTCCCTCGATGGCGTTCGGTGATTCGTGATGGTCGATGATCGCGGTGGTGCCGTTCAGCAGGGCCTCGGCGGCACCGAGGGCCGCCGACCAGTAGATGATGTCGAGATCGAGGGCTGCGTCGAGCCGCCACCACACCTGCTCCAGTACCGAGAGGAAGGAATCCGGGGTCGACGGGGGAGCCGGCATACCGCGCGCGAGCGCGGAATACAGATGGTGGTGCGAACACACCAGGCCCTTCGTGACGGTCGACATGTCAGTCCAGGATGACTCCGCGCTGGGCGGTGATGTTGCCGTACACCTCGGGGCGGCGGTAGCGGTCGAAATCGAAGAGAGTGCCCTTGTACCGCGCGCACCAGTCGAGGTCGCACTTCGCGAAGATGAGCTCGTCGTCCGTGGTCAGTGCCTGCGCGACGATCTGGCCGGACGGTGCGACGATCATCGACTGCCCCAGGCTGTCGACGCCCTCCTCGACGCCGCCCTTGGCGACGCCGACCACCCACGTGCCGTTCTGGTACGCGCCCGACTGCATCACGAGAGCGTTGTGGAAACCCTGCAGGATGTCCTGGCTCGGGTCCGGCACGTAATGGATCGGGGTGTTGTACCCGCAGAGGATCATCTCCACGCCCTTCAGCCCCATCACGCGGTACGTCTCCGGCCAACGGCGGTCGTTGCAGATCATCATCCCGATGCGGCCACCGAATGCCTTCCACACCCCGAAGCCCTCCATGGACGGCTCGAAGTAGTACCGCTCCGCGTGTTGGAAGGGCCGGTCCGGCTCGTGGTGCTCGTGACCGGGAATGTGCACCTTGCGGTACTTGGCGACGACGCTCCCGTCCTTCTCCACCAGGATCTGCGTGTTGAAGCGGTGGCCGTCATCGGTGAGTTCCGCGTAGCCCAGGCAGAAACCGACACCGAGTTCGCGCGCCGCATCGAACAATGGCTGCGTGACGGGTGACGGCATCTGGCGCTCGTACCAGTGATCGGCCGTCGTGATGTCGTCGACGAACCACCGGGGGAAGAACGTGGTGAGTGCGAGTTCGGGGAAGACGACGAGGTCGCAGCCGGCGGAGGCTCCCTGGCGCAGGAGCGAGACCAGTCTCTGCACGACGCTCTCTCTCGAGTGGTCCTTCTGGATCGGGCCGAGCTGTGCCGCCCCGACCGTGATGATGCGACTCATTGACCTACCTCCGGGTGGGTGAGCGAGAGAAGAGCATGCAGGAGCACATCGCATCCGGCGACGAGTTGGTCCGCGTCGGTGTGTTCTGCCGGATTGTGGCTGATGCCCTTGTGGCTGGGAACGAAGATCATCGACGTGGGGCACACCCGAGCGAGCATCTGGGCGTCGTGGCCGGCCCCGCTCGGGAGCCGCATGTGCGTGTGTCCGTGGGCCGACGCGATCTCCTCGATGAGCGATGTCACGTCCGCGTCGAACTCGACCGGTTCAAAGCGAGCGAGCGGGCGCGTGGTGATGGTGACACCCTCGCGAGCGGCGAGATCATCAAGATGCTGCGCTATCTCACGTTCGGCCGCCTGCAGCAGGATCTCGTCCGTGTTGCGGACATCGAGCGTGAGGGTGGCGGTTGCCGCCACCACGTTGATGAGGTTCGGGTGGAGGTCGATCTTGCCCACGGTGCAGACCTGGTGGCCCCCGAACCTGGCGGCAAGGTCGCGAAGGAAGACGGCGATGTTCGAGGCCGCGTAAGCGGGGTCGTGCCGCAGGTTCATCGGCGTGGTCCCTGCATGGTTCGACTGTCCCGTGATGGTCACTTCCTGCCAACTGATGCCCTGCACCCCTGTGACGACACCGATGGTCTTGTTCTGCTGCTCCAGCACGGGGCCCTGTTCGATGTGCAGTTCGACGAAGGCATGGGGAGCAATCCGGGGACAGGGAATAGATCCCGAGTACCCGATGCGGTCGAGTTCGTCACCGACCCGTGCGCCGTCGATGCCCACCGTGTCGAGCACCGTCTCCACCGGGCTGCCGCCGACGAATGCGAGCGAGCCCATCATGTCGGGAGCGAAGCGTGCCCCTTCCTCGTTCGTGAAGAAGGCGACCGCCAGGGGCCGCGGCGGCACGTGACCCGACTCCTGGACGGACTGGATGACCTCGAGCCCCGCGAGCACTCCGTAGTTCCCGTCGTACTTGCCACCGGTTCTCACGGTGTCGATGTGAGAGCCGGTCATCACGGGGGAGCCGCTGCCCACGTTCCACGTTCCGACGACGTTCCCGACGACATCGACAGTCACGTCGAGTCCCAGGTCCTTCATCCAGGACACCACGAGGTCGCGACCGGCCTTGTCATCATCCGTGAGTGCCAGCCGGGCGCATCCACCGCCGGGGATCTGACCGACCTCTGCGAGGGCATGGAGACGATCCAGCAGACGGCCACCGTTGACCCTCAGGTCCTGGGGGTGTCGGTCCGTCCTCACGGGTCAAAGTGTACGAAATGTAAAGCCGAGACCTTTGTCTTCATTGGGAATCCTCGGCGGAGCGGAGACCGAAACCTAGGGTTGCCTCCCGAGCATGAAGATCGACAGAGCCACTCTTGCGTCCCGCCACGCCGAGGAGACGCAACTCTTCGCCCGTCTGCACCCCAGGTCCGGGATGCTCGCTCGGGACGCCCGCGAGGGATTGCTGTCGGGGGTCCCGATGCCATGGATGGCACGTTGGCCCGGAGAGTTCCCGTTGTTCTTCGAGGACGCCCGTGGCGCTCGATTCACGGATGTGGACGGGCACGAGTACGTGGACTTCTGTCTCGGTGACACGGGGGCCATGACGGGGCACGGATTGGCACATGTCGCAGACGTTCTCCACGACCGAGCCGCCCGCGGGATCACGACGATGATGCCGAGTGAGGACTCGATCTGGGTGGCCCGGGAACTGGCGCGGAGGTTCGGTCTGCCGAAGTGGCAGTTCGCGATGACGGCCACGGATGCGAACCGTTTCGTCCTGCGTTTCTCGAGGGCACTGACCGGGAGACCGAGGATCGCCGTGATCGACTGGTGCTATCACGGGACCGTGGACGAGACCCTCGCCGTTCTGGACGGATCCGGAAACGTGGTGCCACGCGCCGGCGCGATCGGACCGGCATTCGACGTGTCGCACACGACGCGCGTCGTGCCGTTCAATGACATCGCCGCGCTGGATTCGGCGCTCTCCCACGGTGATGTCGCGTGCCTGTTGATGGAGCCGGCCCTCACGAACATCGGCATCGTCCTGCCGGATGACGGGTACATGGCCGCGGTGCGCGAGGTGACCAGACGGCACGGTGTGCTGCTCGTCATCGACGAGACGCACACCATCTGTGCCGGTCCGGGCGGTTGCACGAGGAAGTGGGGCCTTGAGCCTGATTTTTTCGTGATCGGGAAGCCGATCGCGGGCGGGATGCCTGCAGCCGTGTACGGGATGACTGAAGCAGTCGCACAACGACTCGAGCAGATGATGGCAGGAGACTCGGTGGACGTCTCCGGGGTGGGCGGGACCCTCACCGGCAATGCACTGGCGATGGCAGCCATACGGGCGACCCTGGAGTCGAACCTGCGGGAGGAGGACTTCGATGTGATGATCCCCCTTGCGACGAAATGGTCCGAGGGTGTTCGTCAGTCGTACGAAGCGAAGGGCCTTCCTTGGCACGTCCAGCAACTCGGGGCGCGTGCGGAGTACTGGTTCTGTCCCGTGCCGAGGAACGGCGCGGATGCTTCAGCCGCCGCCGACCCGGACCTCGAGTCCTACATGCACCTGTTCGCACTCAACAGGGGTGTGTTGCTGACCCCGTTCCACAACATGGCGCTGTTCTGTCCCTCCCATGAGCAGGCCGACGTGGACCACCACACGCGGGTGTTCGCGGACGCCCTCGAGTCGCTCGGTCTCTGACGATGACACTGGTGCAGTTTCTCGGTGTGCTGGCCGTCGTGGGGTGCGCCGGGTTCGTGCAGAAGATCTCCGGCTTCGGCTTCGGCCTGATCGTCGTTCCGCTCCTGTCGTTGTTCCTCTCCCCGCAGGAGGGCGTGATCATCTCGACCCTGCTGGCCATGTACACCACGGCCGCGCAGGCGTGGACGGAGCGGGAGCACTGTGACACTGCCGTCGCCCACAGGGTGTTCGTCGGCGCGTGCGTGGGGATGCCCGTCGGGCTCGTTCTCTTCGTGATGGGGTCCGCGAACCAACTGCGTCTCGCCGTGGGCGTGGTGGTCATCCTCGCGGGCCTTCTCCTCGCACGGGGATTCACGCTGGACCATGCATCGCGAAGGGACGAGTTCGTTCTCGGTGCTGTCAGCGGTGTGCTCAACACGTCGGTGTCGACGAACGGTCCGCCCGTGGTGTTCCTGCTGCAGGCGCGCGGTTACGAACCGCACGTCTTCCGCGGAACGATCTCCCGTGTGTTCGTGTACTCGAACGTTGTCTCACTCACGTTGTTCCTGATCGCAGGGAAAGTGCGCCACGACGCCGCGGTCGCGGCCGCCGCCGCGGTCCCGGTCGTGCTGTTGATGCAGTGGATGGGTGCGCGGGTCGCCCCGCACGTCCAGGGCGAGAGGTTCCGCCGTCTGGTGCTAGGTCTGATGTTCGCGTCGGGTCTGAGCGCGGTCATCGCCGCTGCGACCCACTGATGGCGGGCTCAGTGCCCGAACATCATCATCCACTGCTCCTTGCTGCGTGGTTTGAAAACGTAGTTGTTCGTCCGCACGTCAGCCATCTGTGCCGCGGGGGCCTCCGAGTACCGGTGTCCGGGCAGCACGACGGTGTCGTCGGGCAGTCCCGCGAGGAGGGAGAGGCTCTCGTACATCTGCTCGGGGTTGCTTCCCGGAAGGTCGGTGCGTCCGCACCCATCGAGGAAGAGCGTGTCGCCGGAGACGAGGCACCCGAGGGTGAGGAAGCACTGGCTTCCCGGCGTGTGGCCCGGAGTGTGCACCAGGGTGATGTCGATCTCGCCGACCTTCACGATGTCTCCCGATTCGTGTGCGACCAGGTCTGACTCCGCGAGGCCGGTGGTCCTGGTGACCCACGGAACCTCGTGCTTGTTGACATGGATCGGCACGGATCCCAGCTCGAGCAGGGCAGCGACACCCTCGATCGTGTGACCCATCATCGAACCCCCCACATGGTCGGCGTGGTAGTGGGTTGCGAGCACTCCCGTGACCCTCATGCCCTCGGCTTCCACCATGTCGGTCAGGTCCTGCACCGCGTATGCGGGGTCCACGAGGATGCACTCGCCGGTCCCGCGGTCCCCGATGGCATATGTGAAGTTCACCATCTGCTGTGCCATCGGGTTTCCCTGCGCGTAGTCCCGTCCGGACAGGAGCTGGCGGAAGAACAATCGGTCTGCTGTGTTGTCGCTCACGTGGGGAAGAATAGGCGGGTGACTTCCGATTACGTGCCCCGTGCGGGTGACCGCGTCCTCGTCGGGACAACCATGCTCACGGTCGATGCGGAGTTCGCTGGTTCTCTCGAACCCGGCGACAGTGTTCTCGGCGTTGCGTCGTCCGGGAGCATCCGGCGGATCCCGTCCCGGGTTGCCGGGCTCGTTCGCGACTCGATGGATGCGGCAGTTGATGCGTTCACGGCGATGTCGACTGTCAGCCAGGATCAGGTGACGCGGTTCTTCGCCACTGCGGCGGGGCTCCTCGCTGATGACGAGGTGTTCGTGCGCATCGCGGAAGCGAACAAGGCTGATGTCGCGTCCGCCACGGCGCGGTCGCGCAGCACGACGCGTCTCGTCCTCTCCGAATCGATGCGCAAGGGTATGGTCGAGGCGCTGCACATGTGGCGCGACAGCAGCCCCTCCGCCGCGGTTGGTGCGACCGTCGACCACGGTGGTTGGACCGTGACGGAGGAGCGCGCACCACTCGGTGTCATCGGCTTCGTCTTCGAGGGACGGCCGAACGTGTTCGCGGATGCCACGGGTGTGCTGCGCGGGGGGAACACGGTCGTGTTCCGCATCGGGAGTGATGCACTCGGCACAGCACGGGCGTTGATGGAGCTCGTGGTCGTACCGGCCATCGCCGACGCTGGACTCCCGCAGGGTTGTGTTGCTCTCCTTGATTCGCCCGAACACGCAGCCGGCTGGGCGCTGTTCTCCGACCGCAGGCTGTCGTTGGCCGTCGCGCGGGGATCGGGTCCGGCTGTCGCCGAACTGGGCGCGATCGCCCAGCAGAGCGGGATTCCCGTCAGTCTCCACGGCACCGGGGGTGCGTGGATGATTGTCGGAGCTTCTGCTGACCCCGAACGACTCTCACAAGTCGTCGAGCACTCGCTCGACCGGAAGGTGTGCAACACGCTCAATGTAGTCGCGGTCGTCCGCAGCCGCGCGGAAGAACTGGTCCCGGTCGTCATGGCCAGCGCCGACCGGGCTGCAGCCCGCAGGGGTCTGCGCGCGCGGGTCCACGCCGTGGGGGATGCTCTCGGGATGTGCGGGTCGGCAGAGGAGATCACCGTGCGGCGAGCCGACGGCGAACACACCGAGCCGCGTGTGACCGCCGGCGCCGTCGACCGGCTCGGCCTCGAATTCGAGTGGGAAGAGACGCCGGAGTTTCACGTTGTCCTTGTCGACGACGTCGCCGCAGCAGCAGATTTGTTCAACGATCACAGCCCGCAGTTCATCGTCTCGTGCGTGTCCGGGTCTGCCGAGGATCACGAGACGGTGTGGATGAAGTGCAACGCGCCGTTCGTCGGCGACGGGTTCACGCGGTGGGTGGACGGTCAGTTCGCACTGCTGCGGCCCGAACTCGGGTTGTCCAACTGGCAGTCAGGACGGCTGTTCTCACGGTCGGGAATCCTGAGCGGTGATTCGGGTTACACGGTGCGCCTGCGCGTGAAGCAGACCGACGCGGGACTGCACCGCTGATCAGAACAATTTCATGAATGCGTTGAGCACCCGTGACTGACGTCCGGTGCGCCGCTCTATTCTGTCTGCGAGTCGCGTCGCGAGCAGTCCGGCGTTGATGCCGAGCCAACGCAAAGGCTCCGGCTCCCACTTCCGTGACGTGTGACCGTTGATGGGGAGATCGAGCAGTTCCGGGTGGTTCCCGGTGATTCGGGCCGCAACAACCTGTGCTGCGAGGTAGCTGAGGGCGACCCCGTCACCCACGTATCCGCCCACGTGGATGGCGCCGTTGAGGGGATTCGACGTGACAGAGGGGTGCCAGTCCCGGGGGACCCCGAGCGGTCCGCCCCATCGGTGCGAGATGCGCACGTTCCTCGTCTGGGGGAACATCTCATGCAGTGTGTCGACAATCTTCGAGTGGACGCGGTCCGATGTGTCGTGCTCGGAGTGAATGTCACTCCCGAACTTGTACGGTGCGCCCCGGCCGCCGAACACGATCCTCCCGTCGCCGGTGCGTTGCGCGTACGTGACCATGTTCCTGCCGTCGGCAACGGTCTCACGACCGGTCCACCCGATCTCCGCCCACACGGATTCCGGGATCGGATCCGTCGCCACGACGTAGGAGTACAGAGGCACGACACTTCGCTTGTGCTTTCGCAGCCTCGTGGTGTAGGCCTCGGTGGCAACGACGGTGTGACGACTGGTCACGAAGACAAGACCGTTCTCGCCTCGGGCCTCGGCATAGCCGTTCCCGATCTTGAAGACACGCGTCGCCCCGAAGATGCGCACCCCGCTGTCGAGTGCGAACTGGACGAGTCCATCGAGAAGCCTGTATGGGTTGAGCGCCGCACAGTGAGGGGTGAACGTTGCCCCGAGGGCACCATTCACCGCGATGCGTCCCGCCAGTTCGTCGGTCCCGAGCCAGCGCAGGTCCTCCTCGCCGAATCCGTACTGTCTGAGGCTCTCCATGTCAGAGCGCAACCTCCCGGCGTGGGCGCCGTTCGTGGCGACCGTCAGCGATCCGCCCTTCGCCCAGTCGCAATCGATGCCGTGTTCCGACACGAACGCGCCGATTTCGTCAACGACACCGAACATTCTCCTTTGGAGTGCAACGGTCGCTTCGATTGAGGTCTCTTCCGCGATCCGGCCGGGAGGTGTGGGCACGAGAGCGGAACACCAACCCCCGTTGCGGCCGCTCGCGCCGAAGCCGGGCTGGTGCGCGTCAATGACGACGATGTTGAGCCCGGGGTCGGACATCTTCAGGTGAGCCGCGGTCCACAGTCCGCTGAAGCCCGCACCGACAATGAGGACATCGGCATCAAGGTCGACCGCCGGTGACTGGAAGAAGAACCTGCGGTTGGTGTCGCGCCACAGCGAACGGGGCCAGCCGTCCCGAGTCTCCTCTCGCTTGTCCCGCCTGGTCTTCCTGGGCTCCTTCTTCTCCCTTCGGAGCAACGTGAACACGTTCATGGCGCGGGGACGTTGTCGATGAGGCGGACATCCCCGAACCACACAGCGCAGCTGATGATGGCCGGCCCGTCGATGGAATCGAGTTCCTGGAGCGTCCCGGCATCGGCAACGGACACGTACTCGACGCGCGCGCCCGGAACAGCATCTAGTTGCTCGCTGAACACACGTCGCACCTCTTCGGGAGACAGTCCCCGGCTGAGGGAAGCACGGGCGTGCGAGAGGGCGGCGTGGATCGCGGGTGCCTGTGCGCGTTGTTCGGCTGTGAGGCGGACGTTCCGGCTGGACAGGGCCAGACCGTCGGACTCACGAACGGTGTCGACACCGATGATCTCCACCCCCATGTCCAGGTCCCGTGCCATGCGGGTCACGACCGCGAGCTGCTGGTAGTCCTTGCGTCCGAAGAGGGCAACGTCAGGCTCCACCGCGTGCAGTAACTTGCAGACGACCGTGGCCACCCCGTCGAAGTGCCCTGGCCGACCAGCACCCTCGAGTGGCGCGGCGGTGTTCTCGACATGGACCGTGGTGTCGAAGCCCGGCGGGTACATGTCATCGGCCGACGGTGCGTACAGGACGGACACCCCGGCGGCCGTGGCGAGGGCCGCATCCGCGTCCATGTCCCTCGGGTACTTCTCGAAGTCACTGCGCACGTTGAACTGCATCGGGTTGACGAAGACGGAGAGGACCACATCATCGGCCAGGCGCCGTGCCTCCCGCACCAACTGGAGATGGCCGTCGTGGAGAGCGCCCATCGTGGGGACGAATGCAACGGAGCGTCCGCTCGACCTTTGAGTGCGCGTGAAGCGACGCATCGTGGGAGCGTCGTTGATGACGAGCATGGTCAATCGAAGCTGTGGGCTTCGTCCGGCCAGGTGCCCCGGCGCACCTCCGTGGCGTAGCGACGGACCGCGTCTATGGACATTTCGTGCAGGTTGGCGTAGGGCTTGGCAAAGGACAGCTTCCGCGGCGAGAGACCGAGAACGTCGTGGAGGACGAGAACCTGGCCGTTGCACGACGAGCCCGCCCCGATCCCGATGGTCGGGATGGAGACCTTCTCGGTGATCTCCGCTGCAAGACCGGACGGCACCCCTTCGATGACGACCGCAAAAGCGCCCGCTTGTTCCACCGAGTGCGCATCCTCGATGAGTCGTTCACGCGATCCTGCCGAGTCGCCGCTCGTGCGTCCCTGGATCCGGTTGCCTCCCATGCGGTGATAGCTCTGCGGTGTGAGCCCGATGTGCCCCATGACGGGGATGTCGGCCTTCACGATTGCGGCAACCCGTTCTGCAACGTTGACGCCGCCCTCGAGCTTGACGCATTCTGCGCCGGCCTTCATCAGCCGCACGGCATTGCGGACTGCTTCGGCGGAATCGGCCTGGTACGAGCCGAACGGCATGTCACCCACGATCAGGGCCTTTGGTCGTGCCGACGCGACCATGCGCACGTGGTACTCCATCTCTTCCATCGAGACGGGAATGGTGGTCCGCTGGCCCTGCATCACCGTTCCCACGGAATCGCCGACGAGGATCATGTCGACACCTGCCTCGTCGACGATCGATGCGAACGGTGCGTCGTACGCGGTGATCATGGCCAGCGGCGTGCCCGAGTCCTTCGATGCATGCACGCGCGGGACGGTCATCTTGGTGCGGTCCATCACCGTCAAGGCTATGGGCAGCCGGTGCCAGACGGACATGCCAGCCAGGAGTGAAAACAGTCCTAGTTGCCGAAGAGGGAATGAATCTCGTTCTCCGGATGGTCGAGGAGTTCGGAGACGACGTCCATCCGCAGCGTCGCACCGCGCCCGCGGTCGTACTGGGCCCATGCGGCATGACCATGGACCGCGAAATGGACGATGTGGTCGGCGAACTCGGCGGCGAGGTTCCCCGTGTCGGAATCGTGACCGAGGAGCCCTCTCACCCTCGGTGCATCAAGATTGTCGAACGCGAACGGGATGTCGAGCGCGTGGCACGAACCGAGCTGTCCGCCGAGTGCGGTGGAAGCCCAGGTGAACCAGTAGACCCACGTGGGGTTCGCCGTGTCGTCGCGCTTGTTCGCCAGTTCGCGAACGTGTTGCCTGAACGCAACGTCCGAGTTGACTGCAGTGATCAACTGACCGAAAGTCTCGCCCGGCCTGAGCTTCTCGTAGACGGTCCGCGCGGTGTCTGCCTTTTCACCGAACACTCGTCGCAGGTGGTCGGTCCAGTCGCTCTCCGTCTTCGAGGCGAAGGACGGGTCAAAGGCCGTCCACAGCCGGCTCTCGTCGCGGTTCGAGCCGAGGGACAAGGGAACGGGGCTCATCGATGCCGCCTCGATGATGTTGCCCGACAAGCCCGATCCACCGTGGGTGGGGGCGAAGTTGTCCGATGAACCCGTTCTGCGCGATGCCACTCGCGTCTGTGCGTCGAGCAACTCGGTGGCGGGGAGGGTGAGTGCGTCGTCGAGTGAACCGACCCCGAGTTCCTCCAGGAACATCTGCTGGATCGCGGCTGCAGTCGCTTTGTCCCTGTACTGACCGATGCTCGGGCTCATTGCCCACGCGCGATGGATCAGGCCGGCAGTCAGTGGTGACGCGAGCAGCGAGACCGTTGCGGAGCCTCCGGCGGACTCGCCGAAGACCGTGACATTGTCGGGGTTGCCGCCGAAGGAGGAAATGTTCTGCTGCACCCAACGGAGTGCGCACACCTGGTCGAGAAGGCCCAGGTTCCGCTCGCCGATGTACCCGAAAGCGCCGAGTCTGTAGTTGATGGTGACAACCACCGTGTCGCGTCCCGCGAGATTGCCCCCGTGGTACCAATCAGCGGAACCGGATCCGTTGACGAATCCACCGCCGTGCACCCAGAACAGGACAGGGAGCTTGCTCGCCGGCGTCGCGTGGTCGGGAACAAAGACGTTCAGGAAATGGCAGTCCTCTTCCATGTCATCGACGGAAATGGACTGGCTCAGTTCGAGAAAGCCCGGCACCTGGTAGGCGATGCCACCGAACTCCCGCGCCTCGACATGGCCCAAGTGGTCCGTCTGCAGCACCGGTTCCGCGAACCTCGCGGCCGTGGCGTAGCGGATGCCGCGGAACTCGCGGATGCCGTTCGTGGCGGGCAGTCCCGCGTAGGTGCCTGTGGGTGCTTCGACTGCTGCTGTCATTCCCACACCGTACTTTCCGTCAGCTGCCGCATCGGTAGCGTGGTCGCATGTGGAGGCGCCGGCTCGGACTGTTGTGGGCGCGCGTCACGGAATCACTGAATGCCTGGGCCGCCATTGGTCCTGATGACGCTCGCGGACGGCGATTCGGCTCGTTCGGGCAACGGAGCATCATCATGTGGCCGGTCACAACCATCTTCAACGAGAGGTACATACACATCGGCGAGCACACGATGATCGGTCCGCACGTCGCGTTGTCGGCGGGGATGGTGCCCGGCCAGGAATGCATCAGCGAGCGGGTCGTCTCGATCGGGGACCGTTGCCTGATCGGCAGGGGGAGCGGCATCGTCGGTCACTTCTCGATCGAGATCGGCAACGACGTGTGGACCGGCCACAACGTCTACATCACCGACCAGAACCACGGGTACGAGGACGTGACACGACCCATCTCGGCCCAGACCCAGCCAGAGCGCCCGGTGAGGATCGGCGACGGTTCTTGGCTCGGTTTCGGCACCGTGGTCCTTCCGGGTGTCACCATCGGGCGTCATGTCGTTATCGGAGCCAATTCGGTGGTCACATCCGACATCCCGGACTTCTGTGTCGCGGTCGGCGCCCCTGCGCGCGTGATCCGTCGTCACGACGGCTCTGCTTGGGTCGGCGTCGACCCTGGGTCCTAGGCCTGCAGGTCCCGTGGAGGTTGGCATGCGGGCATGTGATTCTCGCGGGCGAACTTCCCCAGTCGTTCGGTGATCGGGATTCCCTCGACGATGCTCTCGCTGAATTCGGTGAGCTTGCCGGATCTCATCTGGTCGGCGTAGTCGCGCCTGTCCTTCACGTAGGTACGGAAGTCGTTGATCCATTCCGGCACCAACTCCCTTCCCTTGGCTGTCGCGGGCTGGTCGGCGGCCAGTGAATCGAGGGTGTCCTCCACCGAATCAGTCGCTTTGTCTATGATGTCCGCCTTCTTGGTGAGGGCGCCCTCGTCCGAAGGGTCGATCCGGCTCATGTCGGCCAGACCCGTGCGGAAAGCCGCGGCCTTCCTGCAGGTCTCCTCGGAGCGTGCCGACCATTCCTTGTCGGCGATGTTGTTGGCACTCTCGCGCGGTGCCAGCACGAATGCGTAGAACCACATGAAGACGATGAAAGCAGCGCCGACGATCTTGGCTGCAAGGGCGAGAGACCGGGACATGTCAGTCACCCTTCGGCCTGTGGGACACCACGAGATGGACAACGGCCAGGGCTGCGCCTGCGCCGACGGCGAAGAGGCCGGTAGGTGCGCTCAGCTCCCAGCCGAAAGCATGGTCAAGGGAGAAACGACCCGGTCCGCTGATTGCGAGTGCGGCTGCTGTGGCGATGATCGACGCGCAGTACTCCCATCCGCCGTTCGGAAGGAAGATGAAGAATCCCACACGCCAATGGACGGTGATGATGGCGACCAACATCGTGGCGACGATCGCAGCGCAGGCAACAGGAGTGGCCAGACCGACCGCGAGCATCATGCCCGCACCGATCTCAGTGGCTGCGGCCGTGCGGGCCTGCAGGCCAGGCCATTTCATGCCGATGGACGCAAACCAACCGGCTGTGCCGGCGATGCCGTTCTTCACCTTGTTGATCCCGTGGAACGCGAGGAAGAGGCCGAAGACCGTCCTGAGCAGGAATAGCGCGCTGTCGAATCTGTCCATGTGAACTCCGTTGCCGCCGCATGAACGGCATCACTGACACAATAGCCAGGGTGAACGGTGAAAGTGTCGACGTCGAATCGCGCTTCCGCCGGGGTCTCGGGCTGATAGCCAACCTTGTGCGCTTGCAAAGGGCGTCATTCGTCGTTGCGGTCTCCGGAGCCGCGGTGTTCGCGCTCTGCACCGCGGGGTCCTCGCTCGGCGTGAAGTGGATGATCGACCATGTGGTCGTGGCGAGGTTCGAGGAGGGCCGGGTGGCTGTGTCCACGGTCGTGGGTGCGTGCCTGCTCATCATCGTCATCTCGGCCGTCAGGGCCGCCGGCGTCGTGGTGAGACGGACGTTCGCCGGCCGCACCGAGTGGGGAGTGGCGGAGAAGCTCGGCGTGCAGGTGGTCCAGCGGTTCGCCGACCAACCTGTCGTGTGGCACAGGCGGCACCAAACCGGTGATCTCGTCGCGCGTGCCAACGTGGACGTCGAGGCTGCCGTGGCCGTGCTCGCGCCCTTGCCCTACGGAAGTTCCGTGGTGCTCCTGCTGGTGGCAAGCGCCATCGGGCTGACGGTCATGGATGTGGTGCTCGGGGCGGTTGCGCTCGTCGTGCTGCCACTGCTCGTCTTCATGAACGTGGGCTACCAACGGCGCGTCGACAAGCACTTCGACGAGGCACAGAAGCAAATGGGGCGACTCTCCGAGGCGGCGCTCGAGAGTTTCGAGGGCGTGGCAGTCGTGAAGGCGTTCGGCGCGGAGGTTCGTGAGACGGAGCGCCTGTCGGAGATCACCGGTCTCCTGCGGGATGCGCGCATCAAGTCGATGCGGGCGAGGGCGACGTTCGAGATGATGCTGGACACAGTCCCGTCCGTCGCGAACCTCTTCTTGCTGGCTGTCGGCGCCCTGCGGGTGCGTTCCGGTGACATCACGGTCGGGGATCTCGCCGCCGCGATGTACCTGTTCACCTTGTTGGTGATACCGCTGCGACTGATCGGTTACGTCTTCTCGGAGATCCCGCATTCCTATGCCGGGTACAGGCGGGTGAGGCAGGTTCTCGACGACCCGATTGTCGACGACCCGCGACGGTTCCTCGGAACGGCGACCGGCGGAACAGCGGTCAGAGCCCATGACGTCACCATCCGGCACATACCGGAGGTCGCTGTGATCGAGCACGCGGATTTCACCGTCAGGCAGGGGACTCTGACCGCGCTGGTCGGAGCCACGGGTTGCGGGAAGACCACGTTGCTCGAGGCGGTCACCGGGCTGGTGCCCGTGTCGTCGGGTTCGATCGACACCGTCGACGGAGGCGCGACGCTCGTGTTCCAGGAGGCCTTCATCTTCTCGGAGTCTGTTCGGTTCAACCTCTGTCTCGGGGCGGACACCGACGACGCCCTGGTGCGGGCTGCCCTGACGGTGGCCGATGCGGAGTTCCTGTACGAACTCGAGAACGGCCTAGACACATCACTCGGCGAGCGGGGAGTGAGCCTCAGTGGTGGACAGCGACAACGGCTCGCTCTCGCCCGGGCCCTCGTGCGGAGACCGCGTCTGCTGCTGCTGGATGACACGACGTCTGCGCTCGATCCAACGACCGAGTTGCGCATCCTCGGGAATCTTGTCGCCAGCGACCTGGCGGGAACGATCCTCATGGTGGCCTCGCGTCCGTCCGCCATCTCCGTTGCCGATGATGTCATCTACATCACGGCTGCCGGAGGGGTTGTCCAGGGCACCCACGATGAACTGGTCACGAGGAATGCCGAATACCGGGCATTGATCGAGGCATTCGATGACGACCGCCGGAACACGGAGGTTCCGGGATGACCGAACCGGACAGCACCAGGGGAACGTTCGGGGTTCTCGGACGAAGCGTCGAGATTGCCCCGGCTCTCCGCCACGGATTCGGCGTCACGTTCGCCCTTGCCGGGGTAGGTGCAGGTGCACGCGTTGCGATCCCCGTTCTCCTGCAGTTGGCCATCGACCACGGCGTGCGGGGCGGCAACGTGCGCGTCGACTACGTAGTGCGTCTGGCAGTCATCGGGGCGTGTCTCGTTGTCGTCACGAGCGTCTGCCAGCGGGCAGCGGTCGTGCGTCTCGGGCTCCGGTCGGAATCGGCCCTGTACACGTTGAGGGTGACATTGTTCTCCCACATCCACAGGTTGAGCCTTGCCGACCACAATGACGAGAAGCGCGGTGCGCTTGTCAGCCGGGTCACCAGTGACATCGAGACCCTCCAGCAGTTCTTCAGTTGGGGAGCGCTCGCGTTCCTGCTCGACGGCACCCTCATGATCGTTGTCGCGGCCGTGATGATCTCGTACGACTGGATGCTGAGTCTCGTTGCCTTCGCCATCGCGTCACCACTTGCGATGGTGCTGCGCACCGTGCAGAGGCGTCTCGTACGGGCATGGTCGGAGACACGTGAGGTCACCGCGGACGTGGTGGGATCGGTGTCCGAGATGACTTCGGGAACCGAGACCCTCCATGCGTACGGCGTCGCCGACCTCCCGGTGGGCCGGGTGGGCGATCTCATGCGGCTTCGCACACGCAAGTACGTCCGGGCATCCGTGATCGGTGCCTTCCTGTTCCCGTCCGGCGAGTTCTTCTCCGTTCTGTGCGTGAGCGGTGTGGTCGCGGTCGGTGTCGCCCGTGGTCCCGGGGGCGGCCTGACGTCAGGTGCACTCGTCGGCTTCATCTTCCTCACGTACCGCTTCCTCGAACCGGTGGCCGAGTTCACGGAGGTCTTCGACCAGACGCAGAGTGCGGTGGCGAGTCTCCGTCGAGTGATCGGCGTCCTCGACACCCCAGTGGGTCCCCCGCAGCATCCGGAGCCCAGACCGCTCCCGCAAGGGCCTCTCGGAATCGACATCGAGCATGTGTCCTTTGCGTACCGGAGCCGGTCGACCGACACCCCCGAGGATCTCGTCCTCCATGACGTGTCATTGAGGATCCCCGCGGGACAGGTGGTGGCGGTGGTGGGACGCACGGGCTCCGGCAAGACGACACTCGGCCGGCTGGTCGCGCGGTTTGCTGATCCTTCGAAGGGGCGGGTTCTCCTGGGCGGTGTCGACGTGGCAGATGTGTCGAATGACGATCTCCGGGGCCGGCTCATGGTGGTTCCGCAGGAGCCGTTCCTGTTCGATGACTCGATCCTGTACAACCTGCGTTTCTCGCGCCCGGAAGCGAGCGAACAGGAGTGCCTCGATGCGCTGCTGTCGCTGGACCTCGGCGACTGGGTCGACGGTCTTCCGGAGGGACTTGGCACTCGGGTGGGTCAGCGTGGTTCGTCGTTGTCTGCCGGCGAGCGGCAGCTCGTCGCCCTGGGACGTGCCGCGATCGCCGACCCCGACGTGTTGATCCTCGACGAGGCGACGTCATCGGTGGACGCTCTGACCGAGGTGCGACTGTCGCGGGCACTCGAGAAGTTGTCGCGCGGCCGCACGACACTGACCATCGCGCACCGTCTGTCGACTGCGGCGCGTTCGGACCGGGTCATTGTCCTTGAGTCGGGTCATGTCGTGGAGGACGGCAAGCACGAGGTGTTGGTGGCCGCCGGGGGGCTGTACGGGGCGATGTACGCGTCGTGGGTTGCGGCGACCACAATGGAGGCCTGATGAGGAGGATGCTGGTTGCCGTTGTCGCATTCGCCGGTCTTCAATCGTGTTCCGGCGGGGAATCCCGGCCGTTGTGCGCCGGTCGTACCTCCGTCCCGGAGTACGTCCTGAAATTCAGACAGGGTCTGGCGAACTTCGATGACGAGATCGCACTCTCGCTGGAAGCGGACAGCGTGAGCGTGCTGGAAGTCGTTCTTGATGCCCGCGAGTCAGACTCGACCCGGTCCTCGGCCGAGGCGTTGTCGGCAAAAATCGGCGCATTCGTCGGCGTGATGAACTCCCATGACTGGATCATCACAGAGGCACTCGACGACCCGAAGGCGATTGCGGCGTCGGACGCACTCGGGACCGAGGACACCCTCCGCGAGGCCAACACCATCGAGGCTCTCGTCCTGGGCACATGCGGCACTTCTCCCACTGCCGCTGCGCCGCTTGATTCGGTGGAAACTCTCCCGTCACCGTCGTACCAGAACCCGACAGACACCGTGCCCGATGCCGGCGTGCCCGATGACGTCAGTGATGCCACGGCACTCGGCAGGGCCGTCGGTATCCAGTTCGGGCTCACTCTCACGCAGGAGCAGGTGGAGTGCCTCGGGACTGAGCTTCAGAAGATCAACGACGGCACAGAGGCGTTCAGTTCGCCGGACCAGTACCAGCGCCAGTTCCAGCCGGCGTTCGATGCGTGCCGGATCGCATTCGAGGTGCCCGGGTCGTGAACCGTGACGTGCTCATGGAACTCGTGTTCGTGCGACATGCGGAACCGGAATGGGCCAGGGACGGGTTGAACATTGATGACCCGCCATTGACCGACCGTGGGGCCCGACAGGCAGGACTCGTCGCACGGCGGTTGGAATCGGAGAAGTTCGACGAGGTGCTCGTGTCGCCACTGCTGCGCACGCGCCAGACGGCTGCACCGCTGCTCGAAGCGATGTCACGGGACTTGGTGATCGAACCGTGGCTGGAGGAGATACGCAATCCGGTCTGGCACGGCACCCCCGTGGAGAAGGCGAGCGCCGCGTACGAGGCCGAGAAGGCAAAGACGTCGCACGACCGCTGGTCGGGGCTCGACGGCGGCGAGCCCGTGTCGGATTTCGTCGACCGAATCAACATCGGGTGCTCGCTGTTTCTCGAGGAGCGCGGCATCGTTCGCGAGAGAGTAGACATGCCCGTCTGGCATCTCACGGACAATTTCGTCCCCGGCCGCCACGTCTGCCTCGTCGCCCATGCCGGCACGAACAGTGTGTCCCTGTGCCACCTTCTCGGGTTGCAACCCACACCGTGGGAATGGGACAGGTTCGTCATCGGCCACGCCTCGGTCACCAGGGTGCAGTTGTTCGAACTGGGGGACGGGGTCACCTTCTCGCTGGCGCGGCTGTCAGACAACGAGCATCTCCCCGACGACCATCGGACGTACTGATCGCTTGACGCCTAATCTTCGGGGATGGCCGAAGAACAGAACCTGAACCCTGACGCACTGAAGATGATGTCGTTCACCGTCTTCAGCAAGCTGGAGGGGGCCGTCACTGCGGGCATGATCCACCTCGGGGACACCCTCGGTCTGTACTCCGAACTGGCCAGTCGTCAGGGCCCCGTCGGGGTTGCAGAACTTGCCGGCGCACTCGGTCTGCACGAACGATGGGTGAGGGAATGGGCGAGCAACCAGGTGGCCGCCCGGATCATCTCCTGTGATGACATGAGCGACCCGTCACTCCCGCTGTACCTCACAGCCGAGGCAAAGTGCGTGCTTGCGACGCCCGGACACCCCGCTTTCGGGATGGGGATGTTCCACCGGCTGCCACAGACGATGGGTGCACTCACCGAGATGCCGGGGAGTTTCACTACCGGTCTCGGTCACGACTACGACAGTCACGGACCCGAGGGTGCCGTGGGGATAGAACGAAGCTTCGAACCGTGGAACCAGAACTTCCTGGTCCCGGTCGTCATACCCGCACTCGATGGTGTGAAGGAGGCTCTCGAGAAGGGGACGCGCGTGGCAGACATCGGCTGCGGAGCTGGCGGCGCAGCGATCCTGCTCGCCCGCACGTTCCCCCGATCGACGGTCGAGGGCTACGACATCTCGATGCACGCATTGGAACGCGCCCGTGAGCGAAAGGGAGAAGCCGGAGTGACGAACGTCGATTTCCATGACCCGAGGGACCATGCGATCGCAGACGACGGCTCGTACGGACTGGTCTGCACGTTCGACTGCATCCACGACATGACCCATCCGTTCGAGATGATGCAGACCATCCGGAGAGCCATCTCTGATGACGGCACCTGGCTCCTCGTGGACATCAAGGCACTCGACACACTCGAGCAGAACGTGTCCAGGAACCCCATGGCACCGCTGCTCTACGGAATCAGTGTCCTGAGTTGCATGTCGTCGGCCATGTCGGCCCCGGACGGCGCCGGACTCGGGACGCTCGGTCTGCCCGAGAGCAAGGCGCGCGAGATGGCGCTGGCGGCAGGCTTCACCCGTTTCCGCAGACTCGATGTCGAGCATTCGGTGAACGCGTTCTACGAGATCAGGCCCTGAACGACGGAACCCGACGGGCACTGGATCGTGTGCGCCGTCGGGCTCCGCATGACCCTGGATCAGGGGTCGAACTGTTGGGTGTGTCAGGCGGCGGGACGGGGCTCCGTCACGTTGCATGCGTCAATCGACTTCACGATGAAGAAGGGGTTCACGGCCTCGCCTCCGCGGGGATGAACCTCGAAGTGGAGGTGGGGTGTGTTGGTGTCGCCGGTGTGCCCGTTGAAACCCAGGACCTGACCGGCCTTCACCTTTGTTCCGACCGTGATGCCGTCGGCCAGATTGCGAAGGTGACCGTAGAAGAAGTAGGTGCCGTCCGCGGCCGTCAGGCGGAATCCGTTGCCGGCCAGCTTGTCGACGCCCTCGGTGTAGATCTTGGTGATCGTGCCGTCGACAGCCGCATAGATCAGCTTGCCCTCGGGTGCGATGATGTCGACGCCGAGGTGGAGTCGACCCCCACCACGGGGTGCATGCCACGTGTCGACGAAGTTGCACTGACCCTGGACCGGGAAGACCGAGATGGTCACGGCGGGCGGAGAAATGAGGCCCAGCTTGACTGCAGTGGCTGCATCGGCGACGCCCGTGTCGTTCAGGCCGTTGGCGGACTGGTACTTCTGCAGCGCAACAGTGGTGGCGATGCCGAACACGCCGTCGACGCCGCCCTTCACCTGGATGCCCGCGGCCACGAGTGCCTTCTGCAGGGCGACCACTGATTCGCTCTTCTGGCCGCGGGAGGGGAGCGTGTCGAGGGTCAATGGCGCAGTGACAGCGGCGGCGGCGACAGGCGCCGGAGCAGCAGCGGCAGCCGGGGCGACGAGACCGAGCGCGCGCGCCGTGGCAGCGTCGAGCAAACCGGTTGCGGTCAAGCCCTTTGCAGTCTGGAAGGCCGCGATCGTGGCGGTCGTGCCGGAACCGAATGCACCGTCGACGCCGCCCTTCACGGCGAAGCCTGCTGCGACGAGAGCCTTCTGGAGAACGACGACGTTGTCTCCCTTGTTGCCACGCACGGGCAGGTTCGACTCCGTGAAGGCGTACACCGGTGCCGCAACCGTGGTTGCCGGGGCTGCGGTCGTGGTGGGGGCGGCTGTCGTGGCGGGCGCAGCGGTCGTGGTGGTTGCCGCAGTCGTCAACTTGAGAACCTTGGCGGTCGCGACGTCGACGACACCGGTGACGGGCAGGCCAACGACCTTCTGGAACGTCTTCAGCGTGGCAAGCGTGCGCTTGTCGAATGTGCCGGTTGCGCCGCCCCTCAGCGTGAACCCGTTCTTGATGATCGCTTCCTGAAGCGCCTTGACCATCGGACCGGCCTCACCGAACTTCGGCATGCCCGGGGCAGTCTTTGCCGCCGGGACCGCAGACACGGTCGCAGCCTGGGCCACGCCGGCCGGGAGCACTGCCGAGGCGACGACGCCTGCGGTCAGTGCTGCAAGTGCGATGACGATGTTCTTGTGATTGCGGCGCATGTCCTGCTCCCTTGTTGATCCGCAGAAGGGATCGGCAGGGCAGGC
>Ga0075471_10000330_pt1 | contig 27918 bp, 24 predicted proteins | sample DEB19_08_DNA_2_FD_74787 | JGI IMG/M metagenome (GOLD analysis project Ga0075471, IMG submission 74787) | Aqueous microbial communities from the Delaware River and Bay under freshwater to marine salinity gradient to study organic matter... | ecosystem: Environmental > Aquatic > Marine > Coastal ...
ACGGAGACTTTTACGCTGATGGCCATCAGCCAGTGGTTCAATGTGTTGAACTGCCGCAGTGCCATTCAATCGAGCCTCAGCTTTGATGTTTTGAGGAATCCTTGGCTCATCGGCGGCCTTGTGCTTGGCAATGTGATGCATGGGCTCGTCATCTACACCGATACATTGAATCACATTTTTCATACGGTGCCGATTCCGCTCGCAGACTTTTTTCTTCTCGGATTCATCGGCAGCAGCGTGCTTTGGGTGGAGGAGATACGAAAAGGGATGGTACGTTGGCGGATGAATAGGTCTCTGATAGGGACCGGATGACACTTTCGCGCATGCCACTTGAAAACAGTCGAATTCCCTGCCAAGCACACTTCATGTCCGCCACGCCTGTCAGCTACAAGATCGGCAATGAAAAGCTCATCAAGATCCTCCCGAATGCCTCTAACCGACTGCTCGGCCTGCTGAAAAAGCAGGGGCGGGCGGAGCATGGTGCCCTGCGCATTGCCGTGGTCGGGGGTGGGTGTTCCGGTCTGCAATATAAAATGGACCTCGTCGATGGCCCGGCGAACCGCGATATCATGGTGACCAGTGCTGAGGTGCGCGTGGTGATTGATCCGAAGAGTGCCCTCTTTGTCTCCGGCTCCGAGCTCGACTACAGCGACGATCTTCAGCAGGGCGGCTTCAAAGTGAAGAACCCTAACGCCGTTGTTACCTGCTCCTGCGGCGAGAGCTTTTCCGCATAAATTGCCATGACGGACTGTTTTGAGCTACTGGGACTTCCTCGACGGGCCTTACTTGATGAGAGCGAACTCCAAGCGGCATGGCATCAAAAGAGTCGTGAAGTTCATCCGGACCAGCCGGGCGGCAGTGCCACGCTGGCGGCTGAGATCAACACGGCTTATGAAACGCTCCTCGCCCCTGAAAAGCGTCTGAGGCATCTCTTGGAACTGCATGCAGTTCCCTGGCGTACGATTCCAATTTCTGCGGAGATCATGACGCTGTTTTCGCAAATCGGTCCCCAGCTTCAAAACGCGGTTGTTCTCACGAAAAAAAAGCAAGCGGCCTCCTCGGCTATCGCGAAGGCTTTGCTCGCTCCGGAGGAACTGAAGCTTCGTGAGGTTTTGGAAGACCTCACGGCTCAAATCGAGGCACGTCGAGCTAAGGTGCTCGCATCGCTGGCCGATGCCAGTCTCGATCAGATTCAGGTCGTGCAGGCCACGCTGGCCTACTTGGCGAAGTGGCAGGGCCAGATCCGCGAGTCCTTGCTGGCCTTGATGTAATCACGAGTATTCTTTTGTCATGTCACGTTCCCTCACCCATCTGAACCGCCGTGGCGAAGCCTCCATGGTGGATGTTTCCTCCAAACCCGCTGTGCGACGAGAGGCTGTAGCCGTGGGCCGGATCGTGATGCAGGCGGACACCGTGAAACGGATTCGCGAAAACAGCTTCAAAAAGGGCGATGTGCTTTGCGTAGCCCGCATCGCTGCCATTCAAGCTGCCAAGCAGACCCAGCACCTGATCCCGCTCTGCCACCAGATCCCGTTGGCGAAGGTGAAGATCGATTTTGAACTCCAAGCCAAAGCCGTCGCCATCACCGCCACCGCTATCACCACCGCGCCGACGGGCGTCGAGATGGAAGCTCTCACCGCCGTCAGCCTCGCTACTTTGACGATTTATGACATGTGCAAGGCCGTGGACAAAAAGATGCGCATCGAAGGCATCAAGCTGCTCAAGAAGACCAAAGCGGAGGCGTGAATCTGAACGGCTTCTCGAATAATCTCTCGGATTCCCTCCGATATGCCGGCCCCATAAGCGGCGTGATTGATTCGTCAGCCATTTTTTCAGGAGTTGGAGCCATCTCCATTGTTCTAGGCGGCTTGTTAAAAACAGTCTAATTCGCCGCTTTCACCGCGTCCCAGACCTTGGAGTATTTCGCGAGGTCGGGGCCGAGGTCTTGAATGACTTCGCATTTGCTGGCGATGGACTCGGGTAGGCTGATGGCCGGGTTTTCGAGGAAATCGGCACTGAGCTTGGCTTTGGCGGGCTTGTTCGGGCAGTAGTAGCCCATCCATTCCATGTTCTCGGCAGCGATGTCGGGATCGAGCAGGAAATTGATCATGGCATGGGCCAGCTCGGTTTGTTTGGCGGTCTTGGGGATGACCATTTCATCGCAGCCGATGGTGACGCCTTCGCGTGGGATGAGGATCTCGACCTTGGAGTTCTCCATTTGGACTTGGAAGAGGTCGCCACTGTAGCCGTGGACGAGGTGGAATTCGGCGGAGTCTATGCCGGCCTTGTAGCCTTCGTTGTCAAAACGGGCGATGTGCTTCTTCCATCGGATGAGCACCTGCTGCGCAGCGGCGAGTTGGCTGTCGTCCCGCGTGTTGAGGCTGTAACCGAGCGATTTGAGGGCGGCGCCGATGCTTTCACGCATGTCATCGAGCAGGGTGATGCGGCCGGCGAGGGCGGCGCGGTCGAGTATGGCATAGCTGGGCTCAGCGTCCTTGATCTTGTCTTTGCGGATGGCGAGGGCGGCGTAGGCCAAGGTGTAGGGCACACTGTGCTCCATCTTCGTATCGATGACCTTCGTGAGGACGGCGGGATCGATGTTGGTGAGGTTGGGTAGTTGGGCGTGATCGAGATTCAGCAGGAGGCCCTCGGTGTGCATCACCTGGATCATGTAGGCGGTGGGAAACACAAGGTCGTAGCCAGTGGCCCCTGCCTTGAGCTTCGCGTACATGCTTTCGTTCGAATCGAAGGTATCAATCACCACCTGGCAGCCATGCTGCTTTTCGAACTTTTTGACGACGTCCGGGCTGATGTAGTCCGCCCAAGTATAGACATGCAGCGTTTCCGCGGAGATCGCTGTTGCAATGAGGAGGCTGAGCAGGCCGACGAGCCGTTTCATGCGGCGGAGGTGCGAAGCATGGGGATCGTTTCCTGACGGCGGAAGGAGGCCTCGGTATTGTAAGCGGCCAGCAGCAGGCAGGAGAAGGCGAGGTCACTGAGGAGGGAATTCCGCAGGAACCAGATGGTGGGCGGCAGGCCGGGCAGCCCAGTGGTCATGGCCTGCACCCAGCCAGCGAGGGTCTTGGTGTAACCGGGATCAACGAACCAAGACAGCGTGTTGGTGATGAGGTAAAAAGCGATGGAGCAGGCGAGCGTGCCCATGAGGCTGCCGAGCAGGCCGAGTTTGCCGCGGGAGCGGCTGGCGAACCCTGCGGCGATGGCAAAGGCACCGTAAACGCCGATGGCCTCCCATTGCATGACACCGCGTATGCCGGTGGCGGCGAGGTCGATGACCACGAGCAGCAGCGGCAATATGAGGAAGGAGACGCGCTTGGAGAAGACGAGGGTGCCAGTGAAGGCCAGTGCCATCCATGGCGCGAAGTTTTCCAAAGCGGGCACCTGCACGCCTTGGCCGAGCTTGAGGTAGCGGAACGTCGCTGCGGCGGTGATCAAGATGAGCGGCAAAAGGAGCGAGAAGCGGTTTTGGGGCATGAGATGCATGTTAGATTCAAAGTGGGAGCTTCCAAGCGCCAAATTGAGCGGTGTAAAGCAGGCTCAGAAGGTCGCTTCGTCAATTGAAGCCCGTTTGATGAAATCCGCTCAGTGTAGGAGCATATTTTTACCGAATCGATTTGGAATAGGTCCCAAGAGGAGACTCGTGAAACTGCGTGCAGGGTAGGGGGGATGGCGGTGGGTGCCCATGCTCGGGTGCAATGGAAAGAAGTTTTGTGAGGACTGTAGGTGCTGCGCCTTGCAATGGCAGGGCAGGTGATCATCTTAAAGGCTACTCTATCCCGTGGGCAAAACATCTCCCAAAATCGTGATCATTGGCGCCGGTCTCTCAGGCTTGGCCTGCGCCCGCGTTTTGGTGAAGTCTGGCATTCCCTTCACATTGATTGAGGCTTCGAACGGCGTTGGAGGTCGCATTCGCACGGACGTGGTGGATGGGTTCCGGCTGGATCGAGGCTTTCAGGTTTTTCTTCCCGCCTATCCGGAGGCACGCCGAGTGCTCGACTATGAGGCTCTCAACCTTCGACCTATTTACCGCGGGGCGCAGGTGTTTGTGAAGGACCGTTTTCACCGTGTGGCTGATCCGCTTGGGCATCCGCTCGACGCTTTGGTGGCCTTGCGAGATGAGACAGTGGTGGCCATGCGTGACAAGTGGTTTACGTTGCTCCTGCGCAAGGAGGCGTTTGGCTTGAAGCAGCCGCCGCGTGACCTTCCAGAGATGGAAGCAGAGGATTATCTGCGTGCTTTCGGCTTCTCAGAGAAGATGATCGACCGCTTCTTTCGCCCGTTTTTCGGAGGCATTTTTCTAGAGAAGGACCTGCGCACCTCTGCTCGGATGCTGCTCTTTCTCTTCTCGATGTTTGATCGCGGCGGCAGTGCTCTGCCTGCCCAAGGCATGCAAGCCATCCCAGATCAGCTCGCAGAGGCTCTGCCGCCGGGAGCTCTGCATCTAAACACGCCCGTGGCGCATGTGCGGCGTGGCGAAGTGGCCCTAGAAAGTGGTGAGCTTTTGCAGGCAGATCACATCGTGCTGGCGGTGAGCGAGGAGTCTGCTTTTCGATTGCTGCCTCCAGGCGCAATCAACATGCCCAAGCCAGCACGTTCCACGACCTGCCTATACTTTGCTGCAGATGAGGCTGACATGCCTGTAAAACAACCGATCCTTCATCTCGATGGCGATGGACGTGGCCCGGTGAATTCTGCGGTCGTGCTCAGCCGTATAGCGCCGCAATATGCCCCCCCCGGTCGGCACCTTGTATCAGCTTCCATTGTGGGCATGCCCTCGAGTCATGAATTGGAGAAGGTGGTGCGTGAGCAGATGACCCGCTGGTATGGGCCATGCGTGCAGCGCTGGGCGCATCTCCGCACGGTGCAGGTGCGGCATGCACAACCAGAAGGTCGTCAACTGCGGCTGGAAGCGGGCCCGCTTGATCCCATCATGGAGGAGGGCCTGTACCGTTGCGGCGACTGGTGTGAGGACGTTTCAATCAATGGTGCCCTTTTAAGTGGGCGCCGAGCGGGTGAGACGCTCTTGAGGGCAATGGGTGAGGCTATTTGAAAAGCTTCGTCCCTGCCTTGTAGTGAGCTGAGTGCTCGGCCATTCGCATCTCGACGCGTTCGCGGATGCTGCGTTCGCCTATGCCGTCGTGCTTGGTAGCCACGAGGGCCTTCAGCAAGTCGATAAGAGACTTCACATCGTCCATCATGACGAATTCAGGGGCGATTTGGCGCTGTAGGCCTATGTTGTGATAATTGCCCAGCGGCACGGAGATGCCGACGCTGCGGATACCAGCGGCCTGCACGGCAGTGGCCTCGCAGGCACCGGCATCGAGCAGACAGCGCTGTACGCGGATAGCCTGTTCCTTTGCGGTGGTGGTCAGGACAGCCACAGCCTCGCTGTCGAATACGGAAACTCGGTCACCGACGCGCACCATGGGGCCGCCCCCCATAACGGCTCCGTTCACGGGCCGGCTGGTTTCAATCGAGACAAAGACGCTGTCTTTGCCGAAAGGCCAGTTTTGTGCCAGATGCCATGCCCCCAGCCAACCCACTTCTTCGGCGCGGGTGAAGGCAGCATGAACCGTGGTCTTGATGTCGAGTCTAGCAAGCTCAAGAAGTGTCATCACGATGATAGCACAGCCGATGAGATCATCACAGGCAGGAGCTTCGACACGGCTGTTGGTGATTTTGACCGGGAAATTCCAGGTGGCGATATCACCGTTCGACTTGCGGAGGCCTCGCTTGATAGCGGCGTCCATTTCAGGCGTGAAACTTCCGCCAAGGAACTGCCATCCATCATCGCCCTGGACGAAAGCCGGATGGTCCATATGGGCACCAAAGACCCAAGTGGGCTTGCTCCGCGTGCTGCCATTTTTGTAGCTGGCCAGCAAGTTGCCAAATTTGTCCCGTTTGAGTTTTACATGAGGAACATCGCTCAAAATGCTCTCGATCTCCGCCCGGACATGATACTCATGAAAGGATGCCGTGGGCTGCTTGAGAAGTCGCTTGAGGATGCTAGGTAGACTGAGGGCCATGAGGCTTACCGTACCGTACTTTTCCCAAACGCCAACATCTCGTGAAGAAGCTCCGCTATTTCCTCGAAACCGCTTTGCTGGAGACGGTCGCTTGGATTTTGCCCAAGGTGCCACGCTCGCTACTCATGGCTCTTTCACGCGGTGCTGGCACATTGGCGTTTTACTTGGACCGGAGAGGGCGCCAGACGGCGCTCGAGAATTTGCGCTGCGCTTTGGGGGATCGTTATGATGATGCCGGGCGCCGCCGTATCGCCAAAGGATCGTACCAGACCTTTGCACGCACCTTTCTGGACCTTTTTTGGTCTGCGAAGCTCACCAAGGAAACCTGGCAGCCTTTTTTTGATATCCATATCCCCCAACCACAGATCGAAGAGCGAGTTCGAGAAACGGGTGGTGTATGGGTGACGCCACATTTCGGCAACTTTGAGCTGATCAGCATGGTGTGGGGTTACCGGGGTTTTCCGTTCACAGTGGTGGCTCAGGACTTCAAAAACGAGGCTTTGACGCGGTTGTTCCGGCGTCTTCGGGAGCATTCCGGCCACACCATCATCCCGCAGGAAAACGCGATGCTGAAGCTCGTCAAAACGCTCAAGCGGAAGGGACACGCAGGCCTGCTTACCGATCTGAACATCGTGCCGGGCAAAGCGGCTGCGGCCATTCGATGCTTTGGCTTGTGGACTTGCGTGCCGACACTGCACGTCGAACTGGCCAAGCGCCTTGGTCTTTCGATCATCACGGGCGTGTGCCGCCCCCTGCCGAACGGTAGGTATGAGGCGCGCCTTTTCGAGGTCATTGAACCACGGCCGGAGGATGACACGCGTGAAATTGCCCAGCGAGTGTGGGATGACTTCGAATCCGTGATTCGCGAGCATCCGGAGGGCTGGTTGTGGATGTACAAGCACTGGCGTTATACACCACACCCGAAAGGTGCTGGGCGTGATCCAGATTACCCGTTTTACTCGAATCCTAGCCCCTCTTTTCGTGAAATGTTACCGGAAAGGCTCCGTGCTCCGATTCCTAGGTGAACAAAAAAAGGCCAGCCGAAGTGCGGCTGGCCTCAATGAAAAACTCGAGATGAGACTCACTCGGCGTGATCTTCAACATATCGAACGACGTCACCAACGGACTGAAGCTTCTCAGCCTCCTCGTCAGGAACGTCGATGCCGAATTCTTCCTCAAACGCCATGACGAGCTCGACGGTGTCGAGAGAGTCGGCACCGAGGTCTTCGATGAACTTGGCTTCTGGAGTGACCTGTTCAGGGTTCACGCCGAGCTGCTCAACGATGATGTCTTTGACCTTGTCTTGGATGTTTTCTGCCATGTGTGTGGGGGGTGGTAAGTGCGGCGGAGCTTTAGAGGTTGGTTATGCTTTGGCAAGAGAAAAAATTACGGGTTTTCACGGGCTCGTTCCCGCTTTGTCGCGAGGAGTTTCGGTGGGAGCCTCATGTGTAGTTTGTGCTTCTAGATCAGAGATCTTTTCAATCAATTCACCATCGAAGCAGCTGAGGATGCGTTCCAGCACCTTGCCGGCTCCGTCATACATTAAGTCGTCGATCACAGCCTTCTTGCTGCGACCTGAGTTGTCGTTTTTAAACCATACGTAAGCCAAACCCTGTCTGTCCCACTTGCGTTTGTCCACGCGGAAAATGTCTGCAAACAACACCTTTAAACCCTTAGGCGTTACGAAATGATCCAACTCGCCCCGTAGAACGGTGTCTTTGCGTCGCAGCACAATGAATCCCACCGTTAGCGCCGCGGCCAAGCAGCTGTATCCAAAATAGAACTGTTCGGCAATCTCTTGCTCGGTATAAGGTTTGGGGTCTTCAGGCCAGCCATTTGCGGCAGCATAGGTCACCCATTTGGGTGGTTCGCTGTCCGCGCCTGTAGGCAGCTCTTTGGCCTTTTGCTCAGCAATCCACTGGTTAAGTGTGCCTTTTTTCCTTGCTTCATCAAATGTGGCCAAAAATTCTCCATGGAACCACTCTTTCTTCTTCGCCATCTCAACTTGCTTTGGATAACCGATGCTGCCGTCGTAAAGGAAATATGCGCCAAAAAAAGCAAAAATGGAGGCCATCATTGCCCGTCGTTTGAAGTACCACGGAGTGATGCGGCAGACGATGGGGGCGTGTAGTTTGGCGGGGGCTGGTGCCATGCACATACACCATTGCGCCTTGCTACAACGTCACGCAACCGACGTTTTGTGTGGAGAAATTTGGCGTGGAATTGCAACCGGTGCGGACTTTTCAGCGCCTTTTTCCACGCTATGGACAATGCACCCGTAACCCAACTCAAAAAACCATGATCCACTTCGATCCTCTTTATCTCATCATTATGCTCGGCACCACGGCGCTGGCCATGTGGGCTTCGTGGCGCGTCAAGGCTGCCTACAACACTTACTCGCAGGTGCCTGCTATGTCCGGCGTAAGTGGAGCGCAGATCGCCCAGCGGATTTTGGATCTTAACAACATCTCAGATGTTGAGGTCGTTTCCACCCAAGGTTTGTTGAGTGATCATTACGACCCGCAAAACAAGCGCTTGGTCCTTTGCGAAGAAAACTTTTACGGTACCAATGTGGCTGCCCTCGGAGTGGCCGCACATGAGGCCGGGCATGCCATTCAGCATCAGCAGCTCTATGCTCCGCTGCAGTGGCGGATGGCTGCCGTTGGCATCACGACTATCGCGGGGAATCTCATACCCTTCATCGGAATGTTCCTTTTTTACTTCATGCCCAAAGTGGCCATTCCGGCGCTGGCACTATGCTTTGGCATCGTGATGATCTTCCAGCTCATCACGCTGCCGGTGGAGTTTGATGCCACGGCTCGTGCGAAGCGCATCTTGGCCCACACCGGCGCCGTGGCTCCTGGCCAGGAAACCGCCGCGATGAGCAAAGTGCTTGATGCGGCCGCTCTGACCTATGTCGCTGCTTTTATCAGCGCCCTCGCCACCTTCCTTTACTACATTTTGCAGATGATGGGTTCGCGTCGCGAGGAGTGAGTTTCTGGCCGTTGCATGTGCGGGGTATTTCCGCCATGCTCAGCTTATGAAACGCCTTCCAGCTTGTTGGATTCTCTACACTAGCCTCGCAGTCGCCACGTTTGCTCACGCCGAAAATTGGCCGCAATGGCGTGGGCCAAGGCTGGATGGCAGCTCGCTCGACGCCGGATTTCCGTCGACAGCCGAAGGCACGAAATTGTGGCAGGTCGAGCTGCCGGGCAGTGGTCACGCTTCTCCCATCGTTTGGGAAGACAAGATTTTCACCGTCACGGCATTGCCAGACACCGAGGAGCGTGTGCTTTTGTGCCTCGACCGAGCCACTGGAAAACTCTTGTGGAAGTCGAGCGTGCTGAAAGCGCCTGTCGAGGGCATTCACAAGCTCAACTCACTCGCCTCCAGCACGCCAGCTACAGATGGCGAACGGATTTTCACCGCCTTTCTCGACAACACGCCCACCGATGCCACCCGGAAGGCAAATGCAGGCCGCGTTATTCCGAAGGGGGAGGTGCCAAAAGGCACTGTGGTGGTTTCGGCGCATGATTTCAGCGGTAAACAGGTGTGGCAGGTGCGTCCTGGGCTGTTTTCCAGCAAGCACGGCTTCTGCTCCAGCCCCGTCGTTTTCGAGGACAAGGTTATTGTGAACTGCGATCATGACGGCGATGGCTACATCGTGGCCTTGGATCGCAAGGATGGTCGTGAGCTTTGGCGTATCGACCGACCGAACAAGACTCGCAGCTATTGCGTGCCGCTTATTCGAGAAATTGGTGGTCGCACGCAGATGGTACTCAGCGGCACAATGTGCGTAGCCAGTTATGATCCGCGTACGGGAAAGCTGCTTTGGATCATCGACGGGCCGACGGAGCAGTTCGTCGCCTCGCTCGTTTTCAGTGAGCAAACGGGCTTGCTTTATATGACTGGTGGCTTTCCCGAGCATCATTTGCTCGCGATCAAGCCGGATGGCAGTGGCAACGTCACTGACACGCATATCGCCTGGCGCACGAACAAGGGTGTGGCCTATGTCCCATCCCCCATCGTTGAGGGCGGGCATTTTCTCATCGTGTCCGATTCGGGTGTGGCACACTGCTTTGACGCGAAAAGCGGCGAAATCGAGTGGGAGGAGCGCCTACGCGAGCATCATGCGAGCCTCGTAAGCGCCGAGGGCCGGGTGTATTTCGTGAATGACTTCGGCGTGCTGCGCACGGTGAAGCCGGGTAAGACCTTCGAACTCGTCGCGGAGAGCGAATTGAAGGAAAAAGTTTTTGCCTCACCGGCGATGAGCGAGGGGCAGATCTTTATTCGCACTGACAAATCACTCTTCTGCCTCGGTAAACGCAGCGGCAAGACGGCGTTGCGATAACCTTTATTGAAGTCTCACCTCGCTCAGATACTCCTGCACAGCCCGCAGCGTCTCGCTGGCGAGATCCGCTCGTGCTTTGGCAAAGGGCGGGCGGAACCACGGGAAGGATCCAATGAGGTCCGGAGTGACGAGCACCTGGCCGTTGGTGGCGCTTCCAGCACCAATGCCAATAGTGATGGCGTTTACTGAGGCGGTGATTTGTGCGGCTACCTCTGCCACGATGCTTTCGAGCACCATCGCGCAGGCTCCGGCTTGATCGAGCGCCTTTGCATCGGCGAGCAGGGTGGTAATTTGATCGGCTGTCTTGCCTTTTTTCTTGTAGCCCCCCTCTTCTTTGACGCTTTGTGGCAGCATGCCGATGTGGCCAACGAAGGGAATGCCTGCGGCGATGATGGCTTTGATCTCAGGCAGATGTGCCGCACCACCTTCAAGTTTTACCGCGGCGACACCACAGTCCATCAGACGATGAGCATTGGTGAGTGCCTCCTCCGGTGTGCGATAGCTGGCAAAGGGCAGGTCGGCAATCACAGGAGCGCGCTTGACGCCACGACATACGGCAGCGGTGTGCATGACCATCATGTCCATGGTAACCCCCGTCGTATCAGGCAAGCCATGCACCACCATGCCAAGTGAATCGCCTACAAGGATCAGATCGACGCCCGCCTCATCAAGCAGGCGGGCTGTAGGATAGTCGTAGGCGGTAAGGACGGCAACTTTTGGACCGATGCGTTTTCGTTCACGCAGCGCGGCTAAATGAGGGAGGGGTGTTGGAAAAGCTTTCACGGTGTTGGGATCATCCTCCAATGCGGCGAGTAGTTCCGCGATCGTCTTGGCTTGATTGGGAAGTTGCAGACTAGAATTCAAATCGGCCATCGGCTGGAGTACAAAGCGGCGCTGGTGCAGCCTTGGGTGAGGCACCGTGAGTGTTTCGTCTTCGATGGTGAGAGGTCCAGCATGGAGAATATCCAGATCAATGGTTCGCGGCGAGTTTCTTTCGTGCAGCGTTGGTCGGCCGAGTTGCGACTCGATGGATTTGAGCTTCGCATGGAGATCGTGTGGCTGGATATCCGCCTCCAATTCGATGGCGGTATTTAAAAAAGCCTGAGTGCCAGGAGCGCAATCGACAGGCAGGGTTTCATAAATGCATGCGGCACGAATGACTGCCCCCGGCACGCTTTCGTGGATCAGTTTAAGAGCGCGGCGAAGATTGTCCGTGCGGTCACCTAGATTCGAGCCAAGGGCAATGCCATAAATCATGTGAGGGAAGGCAAGTGGAAGGCTTCACAGGAAGGGAAGTGCCCAGCCCAGCATGTCGCAGGCGACTCCCCACCAGCAGTGCACCACCTCGCCGAGACCGAGGGCGGGTGAGGGCGATGCGGCGAGAAGCATGAACATGAGGACTCCTGTATTGAAAAGAAAAATCAGCATCATCGAAAAGAACTCGCCGTTTTTTGTCAGATCGCCCTGCTCGAGCCGGATGGTCTTTGCTGTGTAGGTGGCATGAAACCACCAAGTCAGGCCCACGAGGTAGTAAAACACCAAGGATGGTACGATTTGCAGTCGCCAGAGGCTTATCGGCTCATGCATCTCGGTGAATAATCCCAGAACACCAAAACCCAAAAGAACGATGGTGGTGTAAAATGGCAGCAGATAAGGAGCGAGCGTGATCCAAGTGTTCGACTTATTGGTCTCCACATAACCGCCTGTTGCGCTGGCCTTCCAATCAAAAATCTCCCCGCCGAAAAGCCGTGCGGTAACAAGATGACTCATCTCGTGACCGAACACATATACTGTGACAGGACGAACTCCGAGTTGCCACATGGCTAGCCAGCTTGCCCCGCCGATGCCGAACCAGATGAACTCTCGGCTGCGCCAGAATTCCATGCCCTTGCAGGCTCGCCAAAGCATGACGAGAAGCGTGGCTGCAGTCACGAGAGCCAGCGGAAACAACAAAAAGGCTGCGATGAATTGTTTGGAGATAAAACGCCAGCGTTCTGCTTGGGCGTCCGCACGGTTGGTGATGCCGAGCGGCCGGTTGGTGGATTCTAGCTGGCGGCGGCGAATATTCTTTTTCGACATCTACAGATATTTAACAAATATTAAACATGTTCACAATTTTTTTGTGAATATGTGAATAATGTTGTCTAGGCTTGCCTACACGCCGCTGGTTTCAAAGAATGATTTTGACCCGGCTTGTTTGGCGGACCTTGGAGGTATTCGATTGTCGCAGCGAATGATCCATCGACTCCGGCTGGTGTGGTCGTCTGATTTGCGACAGGCTCTGTGGGTTGTGCATGCGAAAAAAGCTCATTGGGCCCGACCACGAACTGCATGGCCATGTTTAGGTCGCTTTAATCGAAAAGTATGATGAAAAGCGCCGCGTTGTCCTGATACGATTTTCCATCGATGAACGCACCCCACTGCATGCGACCTTTGCGCGTCCCAGTGGATGCCTAAATAAGCCTTGATCTGATCGACATGAATGACAAAGCCAAAGCGGCTACCGCTTCTCTGAAGGCTGCCATTGCCTTTTTTCCTGAGGAATCCGACGTGTGCAACATGCACGGCAATACGAAAAAAATCGCTAAGCTGTGGTGGGGCAGAAGTTGTTTTTCAATTGCATGGGTACATGCATTTCGATGCCAAATAGCCAGAGGATTGGCACGTGTGGCTCACCTCCGGTTTCGCTGAAGAAAAGAACCCATAGCTGTTTTAATAGTAGGCATCCGGGTTCCTCGCAGCCAGTCTGCAAGAGCCTTCATGATGGGTCGCCGCCTTGACAGCCATGCCATTCTCATGCCCTAATCCGGCCCGTTTTCTCCTGCCAGCCTATATACTACGCACGTCTGAACATGCCCAAAACCCTGATTATTGCCGAGAAGCCCAGCGTCGCTGCCGATCTCTCCCGTGCGTTGGCCAAAGCCCCCGGCATGAAGCCCTTCACCAAGGAAAAGGACTGGTATGAGAACGAGACGCACGTCATTTCCTCGGCTGTGGGCCACTTGCTGGAGCTGGGGATGCCAATGGTGAACGGCAAAAAGATCGGTTGGGGCTTCTCCAGCCTGCCCATTCTGCCAGAAAAATTCGAGCTGAACCCCATTGAGCAGAGCGAGGATCGTTACAGGGTTTTGGCACGCCTGATGAAGCGCAAGGATGTGGAGTCCCTTATCAATGCCTGCGACGCCGGACGTGAGGGAGAACTCATTTTTCGCTACATCGTCGAGGCCACGGGCTGCAAGAAACCGGTCCAGCGTCTGTGGATGCAGTCGATGACCCAGGGGGCCATTTTAGATGCATTCAAAAAGCTGCGCAGTGACGAGGAGATGCAGCCGCTGTCCGATGCCGCCAAATGCCGTAGTGAGAGCGACTGGCTCATCGGCATCAACAGCACCCGCGCCCTCACGGCGCTCAATTCACGTCACGGTGGTTTCCGTCTCACCCCGGTAGGTCGTGTGCAGACGCCGACACTTTCCATTTTGGCCAAACGTGAGCGTGAGATCGGCGCCTTCGTGCCGCGCACGTATTGGGAGGCCATTGCGCTCTTTGAGGTGCCTGGAGGTCGCTACCAAGGACGCTGGATCGACGAATCATTCAAGAAAGACGAAAACGACGAGCACAAAAAACAGGAGCGCATCTGGGACGAAAAGACAGCGCAAGCCATCGCCGACCGCTGCAACGGCAAACCGGGCAAAATCGAGCAAACGACCAAACCGGCACGTCAAGCTGCCCCGTTGCTTTACGATCTCACAAGCCTCCAGCGCGAGGCGAGCAACCGTTTCGGATTTTCCGCCCGTCGTACATTGCAAATCGCACAAGCGCTGTATGAAAAATACAAGGTGCTGACTTATCCGCGAACGGATTCGCGTCATCTGCCAGAGGATTACATTGGCACGGTAAAAGACACGCTGCAGACCTTTGCCAGCCATGATAGCCGCAAGCAGGATGCGCTGCCGCACGAGCTTGGCACACACGCCGCAATGGCGCTCAATAACTCATGGGTGCGGCCGAACAAGCGCATCTTCGACAACTCGAAAGTCAGTGACCACTTTGCCATCATTCCAACCGGTCAGATTCCGCCGAAGGAGCTACCGGAGGCCGAGCAGAAGCTCTTTGACATGGTGGCGCGTCGCTTTGTGGCTGTGTTTTTCCCGGCTGCGGAATTCGAAGTCACGACTCGCATCACGCGCGTGGGAGGCGATGCCTTCAAGAGTGATGGCAAGGTGCTCAAATCCCCCGGGTGGCTTGCTGTTTATGGTAAAAAGGCCGCCGAAGAAGCGGCCGAGGGAGACGAAAACGCCGCTAAGCTGCTCGTGGCTGCGAATGATGGTGATGTGGCCAGCACGCTCAATGTTGAGGTGAGCGAACTGCAAACCAAGCCGCCGCCCCGCTACACGGAGGCTACGTTGCTTTCCACGATGGAAGGCGCAGGCAAACTGGTGGAGGACGAAGAATTGGCCGATGCGATGAGCGAGCGCGGTTTGGGCACGCCGGCCACCCGTGCGGCGATCATTGAAGGACTCATCATGGACCGCTACATTGAGCGGGTGCAGCGTGACATGCATGTGACGCAGAAAGGCCTTGCACTGACCGAGCAGATTTCGGACATCGGCATTGAAGTGCTTTCCTCTCCCGAAATGACCGGACAGTGGGAGTATAAGCTGCGCCAGATGGAGCATCGAGAACTCGACCGCGAACGCTTCATGAAGGAGATTCGCTTTTTGACGAATCAAATCGTCGAAAAGACCCAGGCGGCGTCCAAGGCTGCCAAAGAGAAGGTTTATCCAGATTTTCAAGTCACCTGCGGCGTTTGTGGCAACCCGGAAGGTTACAAGCAAACAGAAGAGTTTTACGGATGCAAAAATCCGAAGTGTAAAGTGCGCGTTTACAAGACCGTTGCTTCACGTCAGCTCAGCGATGAAGAAATTCGGATGCTGATCGAGAAACGTTTCGTTGGTCCGCTGGAAGGCTTCCGCAGCAAGAAGGGCAAGGAATTCAACGCAGCGCTTTCCATCAAGGACGACATGAAGGTTGCCTTTGTCTTCGAGGGCAACGATCCCGACGCTTTCAACTGGGACGAATGTGCCGTCATTGCGAAATGCCCCGTCTGCGCTCTCAAAAAGCGCGAGAGCTTCGTTTACGACACGCCAGACGGTTACCAGTGCAAAGTCGCCGCGCTCGAAAGTGGCAAGTGCAACGCCCGCCTCCCCAAGGTGCTGTGTAAAAAGGATATTACGCCCGAAAACGCGCGTGAATTCTTCGAAGCTGGCAAGACTTCGCTGATTGTGAACATGATCAGCAAGCGTGGTCGTCCCTTCAGCGCCTTCCTTGCCTGCAAGCCGGGCGACAAACGTCTGCTCAGCTGGGAATTTCCGCCGCGCGAGCCAAAGCCCAAAGCCGCGAAAAAACCAGCTGGAGTTCGCGGTCGTCAATCAGCCAAGTTAGCCGAAGAAGGATGAGCGGATAGGTGTCACCGCCTGCAACCTTCGGTGTCGACGAACGTTCACCTTGATGATCAAATCGGCTACGCATGCATTGGATCACCACTTTTCGCGCCAAGCTCATCCTCACCCTCTTTCCGGTGGTGGTTGCGGTCACAGTGATGGCGTTGCTGATGGCTGAGCGAAAGTTCAGCGCCAACTACCGTCGGCTGTTTGACGAGCAGTTTGAGGAGCATGTCGCTGAGCTTACCTCGGCGCGAAACAAGCGCTTCGAGGCGCTCTCCACCATCCTGCAAAACATGGCTGCCCAGCCCAAGGTGGTGGAGGCGATCCAGAAGAAGGACTTCAAAGAACTCTCGCAGTTGCTGCGGCCTCAGCTGGAGACGCTGGCTGAAGAACGCTTGCTGGCTGAGTTTCCCGGATTGAGGGAAAACGAGTCCAATCGAGGCCCTTTGGGCAGGTTTCCCGCCTCGAATGATCGCTCGAGAGGCTTCAAAGGCCGCGATGGGCGCTTTCCCCCAGGCCAGAAGCCGTATGTGGACTTCATCGATGCCAAAGGGAACTTCGTGGGAGCGCCGCAGCAGCGCACCGCGGCTGGTCTTGGTCTGGCGCGGGAAGCCGAGGACCATGGCGATGTGAGGCGAAAGGGGGGCAAAATGCCTTGGCTAGGCGACCGCAAATTCGAGCAGGTTCTTACCGAGCAGGAGGTCGGTTACTTCCGGGTCGAGCAGGAGAATCGCAACGATGGCCGGCCGACCGAGCAGGTGCGCGAGGTATTCATCACGCCGCTGCGCGATTCCAAGGATCAAAAGTTTGTCGGAGCCTTTGTATTTGGCCTCCCGCTGACATCCTTGACCGAACGGGTGCTTTACGAGCAGACGAAGCGTAGCGATCATGGTGAGATCATGAGTGGCATCTGGGTGGAGGACCAACTCGTCTCCAGCACGATCCCGCATGAAAAACGCGAGGAGGTCACCACGCTCATGCAACAAGCCTTCAAACATGGCGAGAGGACCCATCGTGAACTCACGGTAACGATGGATGGTGTTCGCCACCAGCTTCTATATCGCGTACTAAACCCCGGTTCGCCATTCCCGCTTGCTGCGCAACTCAATCTCTACTCGCTTGCGGCTCTCGATGCGGAGATCAACGAGCTCCGTTGGAGTGTGGGTGGGTTGGCCCTTGTGGCGCTTGGCATGGGTTTGGTGGTTCTGCTGCTTGTCTCACGCACGCTGTCCGGCCCTGTGAGCGAGTTAGCAGAAGCTACAAGGCAAATCGAACAGGGGAATTTTGCTGTGCGTGTGCCTGTGTGCCGTCGGGATGAGCTCGGGATGCTGGCCGCCTCCTTCAATCAGATGGCAGCGGGCCTAGCGCTTCAGGAAAAATATCGCAGTGTGCTCAATGCTGTGGCAGATCGTGCCGTGGCTCAGCAACTCATTGAGCAGTCCGGAACGCTCGGAGGGGAATTGCGGCAGGTGAGTATGCTTTTCTGTGACATTCGCGGCTTCACGGCGATCACAGAGGGTATGCGGCCAGCAGATGTGATTGAAATGCTGAACGAGCATATGACTGCGCTTACAGATATAGCTTATGAACATGGTGGCATTGTGGATAAATTCGTGGGAGATCTCATTATGGTGCTGTTTGGAGCTCCACGCAGCACAGGGTCGGATGGGCTTCGCGCCGTTCAATGTGCTCAGGCCATGCTCCAGCGTCGCGGTGAACTGAATCAAACGTCGAAACACTCACTCGAAATGGGCATTGGTATTGCCACAGGTGCCGTCGTTGCAGGGTGCATGGGCAGTGATCAGCGTCTAAGCTACACTGTCATCGGTCATCGTGTGAACCTTGCTTCACGTCTATGCAGCATTGCCCAGCCAAGTGAGATTGTAATGGATGAGGAAACCTATTCAGAGGCCCGTGCCATCGTGAAGGCAGATCCGATGCCGCCAATGCAGCTCAAGGGTATCTCTGAGCCTGTTCATCCTTGGCGGGTGTCCCTGTGCTCTTGATCTAGGCCCGAGAAATGCTTGGCCTTGATGACATTCTGCGCTGAAATGCAGTCGATGAGCGAGCCAGCCAGTTCTGTGTGTGTTTTCGCGCCGGTGGCGCGGAAAGTGCAGCGGCGTGTGGTGTTGCGGAGATGGTTGTCTTGGCTTCAAAACACCGTTTGGCCGGTGAGCATTCTGTTCATGCTGATGGTTCTCTGGGCGCTCCGTGGCAGCATGAGTGTTGTGGCCGCATTATGGGGGGCTTGGGGGCTTTGGAAAATCAGTGGACTGGTCTTCTCATGGCTGAGTAGGCCAGGTGCATTCAATGCACTGGCTCTATGGGATTGCGCTGCCGGTCGACGGGAGGCTTTTGCAAGTGCGTGGTGGTTTGAGGATTGCCAAGAGTCTTCTGAAGCGGCGCAGAGGCATCTGGAGGCTCAGAAGGCCATCTTGAAACCTGCCATGAGCAGGTTGCCCAATGATCTGCCGGTCCGCCCTCCTCGTTGCTTGATGGTGCCGCTCTTGCTGGTGATTCTAGGTACCTGCATTGGCGCCATGCGGATGCCTAACCAAGACATGTTGAGGCTCGATGATGCGATGGCAGTGAAAGCCACCGAGGCCGCAAAAGAACTGGCCAAGCTCGATCTGGAGAAAAAAAAGTTCAGGGGTCTCAAGGTAGAGGAGCAGAAGCAGATCGAAGATTTGAAGGCGAAGCTCGACCAGACTGCTACTGAGCTAGCGAATGCTGTTGGCAAGGATGCAAAGCAGATGCTTGCCGAGCTTGAGCGCCGCGCCCGCGAAGCGGAAAAGCTCGCCGATGATTTGGCGAAGGGCAAAGATGATTGGGCAAGTGTCAAGCTCATTGAGGAACTCCGCAAGCATGCAGACACGGCCGACCTTGGTGATGCCGTGGCTGCAAAGAATGCACCAGCCGCAGCCAAAGCCGCTGAGAAGCTCAGTGAGGATCTTAAAAGTCCGCAGATGCCGAAGGACGCCCAGCAGCGCTTGAACAACACGCTCAAGGAAGTGCAGAATAAGGCGGAAGCCGACGATCGAAAACGTGTGGTCGGCCAGCATGTGATCGGCGCGGGTGATCAGCTGCAGAAAGGTGATCTCAGGGGTGCTGCATCCGAATTCGAAAAACTGGCCGATAAGATGCGGGATGCCGCTTTGCGCGAAGAAGCTCAAAAAAAGCTTCAGCAGCTCGCCGAACAGCTTCGTGAGGCAGGCAGTCGCATCACCGGAGAGAATCAAACCGGTGCGATGCAGCAACTCGGGCAAAACAATCCGCAAAGCGGCCAAAGCGGATCGAGTCAGTCAACCGTCCCACAGGCGGGGCAACAGCAGGGCGGACAGAAGCTCCAGCAGCAGCAAAGGATCGTCCCACCGGGCATCGGCCAGCAGCCACAAAACCAGATGCAGCAGCCACAAGGCGGGCAAGGCCAAGGGCAGCAGCAAATGATGATGGCGCAACCTGGACAGCAGGGGCAGCCCGGTCCTCAGGGGCAGTCTGGGCCTCCGATGTTGATCGCACCCGTGCCGGGCAAGAATCCTGCAGATCGCTCAAAAGATCCAATGATCGTCATGCCCGGCAAGGCGCCCGATGATCCCAACCAGCCAAGTTTCACGACATCAGCGCCATCTAACGCTAACAAGCCAGGCGTGGGCAAGGCAGACCTGAACAACACTCCCACCGCAAAGCAGGACTCGGTGAAGAGTGACATGGTGCAAGCCCAGCAGAACGCTGAAGGCCAATCCACGCTGCGCAGTGTGGAAGGCGGTGCCCGCCGGGAGCAATCCACTCGCTCCGCCGCAGAGATCGCACTGGAAGCTCTTCAGGTTGAGGAGGCTGCGCTGGATGAGGCCGTGCTTCCGCCCGCGCGCCGTGAACAGGTTCGCCGTTATTTTAACGAGCTTCGCAAACGCTTCGAGCCGTCGCAGAAGTGACGGGCCTCACGGCTGAAGCTTGTAGCAGACTGCTTCGCGATCATTGCGCAGCAGAAGCCAGCGTCCGGCCAGTGCCGGTGGATTCCACGTTTTCGAATGAAATGCGTTGATGCGGCTCAGCTCGATGAGTTTTTCCGGCGAGAGCTTCACCAGCAACACGTGACCTTTTTCAGCCTGCACGAGCAGCAAGTCCTCACCCACGCGGATTTGCTGCCCGTAGCCATAACGACCTTCACGCCATGCCCGTTCGCCATTGTCGAGCTTCACACAGCAAAGCGTGCCTTCATCGAGCGCATAGGCGTATCCTGAGCTGATGCTCGCGCTGCTGAATTTCGTCCGCGGATTGCTTTCTGCCCAGATGACCTTCGGCTGCGGCGTATCGCGGACTTCGAGCAAATGGCTTTTGACGCCATAGCTGGAGGTGATGAGCAGTCGATTCGTGCCTGCGGCCACGGGTTGGCCCACTTTAGGGAAACTGCCTGGCCATTCAAAAGTCCATCGAATGCTCCCATCCGCTGGATCATGCCCGCTGACACTGCCGCGGTTCACGGTGACGATCTGCTCTTGTCCGGCGAGGTTCATGCAAATCGGCGAGGCATAGCTGCCGCCATCGCTTCCGGCCTTCCATGCAAGCTTTCCGGTGCTGCGATCATAAGCCATCAGCGAGGCACCATTCTCTCCCCCGGAGCACACGACATGCTGCTCAGTGAGCAGTGGTGAGGCACTCTTACCCCATTCGAGATTCCTTGAGGCTCCGCCGTCCTTCAGCACTTCCGCACGCCACTTCAACTGGCCGGTAGCGAGGTCGAGGCAGTTCAGGATGCCAGTGCCGCCTAGCGTGAAGACCGTGCCGGACGCGATGTCAATCGTTGGCGTTGCCCGTGGGCCATCGCCACCGAGCATCTCGGAAAAGATCGCCTTGTCCGTGTGTGACCAGAGCAGATTGCCATCCCGAATGTCGTAGCAGGTCACGCATTCGAGATCTTCACGCTGCTCTTGGGTGATCGCCCGATGCCCTGCGATCGCAAAGCCCGACCAACCGGCGCCCACCGCGATTCTCCATAACTCACGCGGTGGTTTCGCGATCCAGTCGGTGGCAAATTCAGCGGCAGGGAGGATGCCATCACCTTCCTCGCCCAGAAAGCGCGGCATGTCTTTCAGGCCTGCGGGTAGTGTTACAACCTCTCTACTGACGGATGCCTGCTTTTCCAAGAGTTTGGGCACGCTTGGCATGTCTTTGGGTTGCCAGCGAAACGAGAGCTGCGGCCACGCGGAGCCATCGGCAGAGCCTTCGTAGCGAATCGCGAAGCGGAAGAGGAACGCGATGAGGATCATCACGAGGACGACAGCTCCGAGGCGACGCACACGATGTCCCCGGGCCTTCCAAGCCCACCAGAGCCCATTCATCACGAACCACAAAAGCCCCAGCAGCACCACCGCGAGGGAGCGCATGACATTGTCTGTGATCCATAGCCAACCCAGCAAACTGCTGACGAGGAGTGTGGAGATGAGATGAAAACGCATGAGAGATCATGCGCTAGAGCGTGCGGTCGTCACTTCAATTCTTCGCCACTCAACCACGAGAACGCTCAAGCAGGATCATCATCAAAAACGACATCACCAACGCCGCCTGCTCGTTTTCATCCGCTGGCGTGAGCAAGTCGATGGTGAAGCGACGCTCGACCAGCGATGCCTGTTTTGTCAAACGCATGACAGGAGTGCCGTCTGGGCGTGTAGCGAGATATTTCGGGTGGATCATGTATCCGGTGAAAAAGCTCACGATAGGAATTCCCCCCAGAAGCGCATCGGCGATCTTCGCCATCGGATTCTCCTCGTGGATGGTGAAAGATGGTGCGCCGCCCGCAGGCGGAAAGACCTCATAATGTGCTCGCCAGATGGATTTCATGCCTCGGCGACCCACCGAGCCAAACGTGCTGCCGGACGGGCTTTTGAAGGTGTATTTGGCTGACCAGTCGATGATGCGGTCTGCCTCGATGGTGGCCAGCAATTCACTGCGTGAAGAATCTTTGAAGAGCTCGATCTTCTCGCGCAGTCGAAAAAGTTTTTGTTTCACATAGCACACTGCGCCGCCGGCGGCATCGTTGACGAAAATCTGTGGGCTGAGGGCGAAAAACTTGAAGGTGAGGGTGAGCGGGAAGTTCATGCGAGAGGCAGTATAGCCAATAATATGCTCTTTTGAGGCAGTTTGTGAAGGGCAGGCTTGCGTCTCGCAGCAGTTTCCGGTTTGATCCCTGCTCAGCTATCATGAAAATCTCCTTTTGCGGTGCCGCGGGCACTACCACGGGTTCAAAGCACCTCCTCGAAGTGAATGGTCAGCGCATTCTGCTCGATTGCGGCCTCTATCAAGGGCGTCGGAAGGACACCATCGAGCGGAACAAGAACTTTCCGTTTGATCCGAAGACCATCGACCTCGTCGTGCTCTCGCATGCGCACATCGATCACTGCGGGGCGCTGCCGCATTTGTGCAAGCTGGGCTTTACTGGCAATATTTATGCCACACCGGCCACGCGTGACCTGTGCAGCATCATGTTGCCGGATGCGGCCCACATTCATGTGAATGACATCATGTGGTTGAACAAGCACCGGCAGGACAATGAGCCCGAGCTTGAGCCCAGCTACACCGTGGTTGACGCGGAAAAGTGCATGCGGCAGTTCGTCACAGCCTCCTACCATCGCCCGCTGACCATCGCTGAAGGTGTGACGCTGACCTTCATAGATGCCGGCCATGTGCTCGGTTCCGCCCAAGTCGTTCTCGATATCGACGACCGGGCCACGAAGCGGAAATCACGGCTGCTTTTCTCTGGTGACATCGGACGTCCCGGCAATGAGCTCCTCAATTCTGCCGAGCCCTGCGAAAACGTGGACCATGTGATCATGGAGAGCACCTATGGCGGCCGCCGCCATGAGATGGCCACCGTGGCGGATGAGCACCTTGCCGCGATCATCCGCCGCACGGCGCAGCAGAAGGGCAAGCTGATCATCCCTGCGTTTGCTGTCGAGCGCACTCAGCAGTTGCTATGTGCCATCGACCGCATGCGCCATCACAACACCGTGGCGGAGATCCCCACCTATGTGGACAGCCCGCTTGCGGTGCGCGCTACGGAGATCTTCCGCCTGCATATCGATGACCTGCGTCCGGAGATCCGCGATGCCGTTTTCATGCGCAATGACCCATTTGGCTTCGAGGGCCTGCAGCTCATCCGCACCGTTGATGATTCGAAAAAGCTCAACCGCCTCAAAGGTGCGGCCATCATCATCTCCGCCTCCGGCATGGCGGAGAGCGGGCGTATCCTGCACCATCTGCGCAACAACGTCAGCAACCCCAAGAACATCATCCTCTTCGTTGGTTACTGCGCTGAAAATACCCTCGGCTGGAGGCTTCGTGAAGGGCACGAGAGCGTGCACATCCTCGGAGAGGAGTTTGAGGTGAAGGCGGAAATTGAGACACTGGACTCCTTCTCCGGTCACGCGGACCATGACGAGCTCATCGAGTGGTTTGGCAAAGTCACCGGACCGAAGAAACGCGTCTTCCTCGTTCACGGCGAGCCTGAGCGTTCATCGCTCTTGCAAGCGGACCTTGAGACAAAGCATCCTGAATCCAATTTTGCCGTCGCAACGTTCAAACAGGCTGTCGAACTTTAACTTTATCTCTCCCATGAAAACCCTCCTCGCTCTATTTGCCATGACTCTCGTCTCTCTCGCCGCTGATTCCGCACACGACATCACGCTCAAAGACATTGACGGCAAGGATCTGGCCTTGAAGACCTTTGCTGGCAAAGCCGTGCTGGTGGTAAATGTAGCCTCGCAGTGCGGTTACACTCCGCAGTATACCGGATTGCAGGAGCTGCATGAGAAGATGGCGGCGAAGGGGCTCGTAGTGCTCGGCGTGCCCTGCAATGATTTCGGCGGCCAGGAGCCGGATGATGAGAAGGCCATCAAGGTCTTCTGCACCGAGAACTACAAGGTCAGCTTTCCGATGACTTCGAAGGTGAGCATCAAAGGAGATGGCAAACATCCGCTGTTTACCCTACTCACGCAAAACGGCGGTGATGTTGGCTGGAACTTCGAAAAATTTCTCATCGGTAAAAACGGCAAAGTTCTCAAACGCTTCGGGTCTGATGTGGAGCCTGCATCACCCCAGCTGCTTCAGGCAATCGAAGAGGCGCTGAAGTAGTCGTATCCTTGCTCAAGGAAGCTCAAATAAAAACGGGAGCCCTTGCTGCTTCAGCATCTGACGCTCCTTGGCCATATATTGTTCTGCAAGCTTCGTGAATTGGCCGTTTTGGCGCATGCGAGCGAGCGTTTCGTTGACGATTGTTTTTTGGGTATCATCACCTTGCCGCAATCCGATTGCCCAAGATTCTTCTCGCAGAGGAGTCAGCAAGGCGCGGGTCTTGTCCGGATGCTTGGCCTGGAAATTCATGATCGAAAGCTGGTCATATATCCATGCGTCCACATTGCCATTGACGACCTCCATCACGCACGCGGTATCGAGATCAAGGGCCTTGATTTCGGCTTTGGGTAAGTTTTGGCGTGCCCAGCTCTCACCTGTGGTGCCAAGGCGCACAACGAGCTTCCGGCCAGGCGTTTGTAAATCGGCTGCTGATTGCACTGGAGCTTCTTTTGCTGCCAAAATGGCGAGCCCGGTCTTCACGTATGGATCGGAAAAGTCGATCGACTTGCGCCTCTCCTCACTAGCTGTCATGGAGGAGATGACGAGGTCGATTGAGCCCGTGCGCAGCGCGGTGATGAGGCCATCAAAGTTGATATTTCGAAATTCAACCGGCTTTCCTGTTGTCTGACCAATCTCTTTTCCGATCGCGACACTGACGCCGCTCAACTGCCCTTTTTCATCGACGAACTCAAATGGTGGATAAGTGGCATCCATGCCAATGACGATCGCATCCTGCTTCGAACAACAAGCGATCAGGAGCACGGTGAGGAGGAGAAAGAAGCGCATGGTGAAAGAGCAGAGTGGTGAAACCCAACCTCGCTAGGGTGCTGATCAGGGATTGACGACGTTCACAGGCTTGCCCGCGAGGAAGGCTTTTACATTGGCGGCACACGCTTCGATGAGGCGCTTGCGTGCTTCGCGGCTAGCCCAAGCCACGTGCGGTGTGACGAGGCAGTTTTTGGCGCCGAGCAAAGGATTGCCCTCCTTGGGCGGCTCCATGCTCAAAACATCTACGCCCGCTCCAGCGATTTTTTCAGCCTCCAAAGCTGCCGCGAGAGCGTGATCGTCAATCAAAGGACCGCGCCCTGTGTTGATGAGCAGAGCAGATTTTTTCATGAGCCCAAGCGTGCGTTCGTTGACCAAGTGCTTGGTAGCATCCGTGAGCGGGCAATGCAAAGAGATGACATCGGCCTCGCGGAAGATGGTGTCCGCTTCCGCAGCCTCAATGCCAGCTGGGGGGGCACCGGACCAGTTTCGCTTGGAGGCGAGCACCTTCATGCCGAAGGCCTGACCGATGCGTGCCACCGCGGCACCGATCTCACCATAGCCGATGATGCCCAGCGTGCGTCCGGCCAGTTCGATGATCGGTTTGTCCCAATAGCAAAAGTCTGGGCAGTGCTGCCAGCCGCCCGCTGCGACGCTTTGGGCTGAAGCACCCACATGGTTCGTGAGCTCCAAAATGAGTGCAAAGACATGCTGAGCCACGGCAGGCGTTCCGTAGCCCGGCACGTTGGTGACAATCACACCACGTTCCTTAGCGGCGGCAATGTCCACCACATTGAAGCCGGTGGCAATGACACCGATGTATTTCAGATCGGGCAGACGCTCTATGATTTGCCTCGTCATGGGCGCTTTATTGGTAATGACCACGGACGCTCCTGCGCATCGGGTCACTGTTTCCGTTGGCGAGCTTCGCGGGTGGATTTCACAAGGGGCGATTTCTTCAAAGGGGGCCCAACTGACATCGCCTGGATTGGCGGTGTGGGCATCAAGCATGACAATTTTCATCGGGAAAGGCTGTCAGACTCGCTGCAGTCTGGCATGTCGCAAAGGATTCTTCATGCCAGAGAGCAGTGTCAGCTGAAAAAAGAGCTTCCGTGGTTTCGCAAGCTGACGCTTAATGGAGCGTTAGCTTCCCACGAGCCATGTCCAAAAACCTCAGCGCCCTCTCTTTTCGTAAAGGCATCGAAAAAAACGTCTTCGAACGCATGGTCGAAGCCGCCGAAAAGCGCGGCACAGCCGAAACGCACGAACTCGTTCACCAGATGGGCCAAGATCATCTGTTCGGCGATGCCATCACGCTCGGTGCTGTCAGCTTCTACGACTTCCTGAAAAAAGAGAACGAAGGCAAACAAGTCTTCGTCTGCAACGGCAGTGCCTGCCTGTGTGCCGGAACGCAGGACAAACTGCATCACACGCTCGAAACGCACTTCAAGAAGGACGAGATTGGTCACATCTGCTGCCTCGGCCGCTGCCATGAGGGCGGTGCGTTACAGTTTGGAGGTCAAAACTACTCAGGACAGTCAGAGGCCGCTTTGGCCGAACTTTTTAAAACTGGCCGAGGTGATAGCGAAGATCGTTATGCTGTTGTTTCGCATTTGCAGCCGGCGATTCTGACTGCTGAGTTCAAAGGCATCGAGGATTATTATGCGCCCTTCAAAAAACTCATCACAGAAGGCAATCGCGATGCCCTAGCGACCGAATTGAAGGACAGTGGTCTGCGCGGGCGCGGTGGTGCCGGTTTCCCACTTGCCATCAAGTGGACAGGCTGCCGAGCGGCTGAAGGGAAAGTGAAATATGTCGTCTGTAACGCCGACGAGGGAGATCCGGGCGCCTACATCGACAAATACCTTATGGAGAAGCAGCCGCACAGTGTGCTGCTCGGCATGATGGTAGCCGGTTGGTATGCGGGAGCTGAAACAGGGGTGCTCTACATCCGAGCCGAGTATCCCGATAGTGTCACCACCGTGAACCAAGCGATTGCCGACCTGCATGCGGCCGGTTTGCTCGGCCAGAACATCCTCGGCACCGGCTTCAATTTCGCGCTGAAGACCATCAAAGGCGCCGGAGCTTATATTTGTGGTGAGGAGACCGCGCTGCTGGCCAGCATTGAGGGCTTGCGGCCCGAGGTGCGCACGCGTCCGCCATTCCCAGTGAACGAGGGGCTTTATCGCAAGCCCACTATCGTGAACAATGTCGAAACTTTCGCCAACCTTCGTGCCATTCTAGTGCTCGGCGGCAAGGGCTACGCGCAGATTGGCACGCCACAGTCCACGGGCCCCAAGCTTCTTTCGCTCGACAGTCATTTCGTGAAGCCTGGCATCTACGAAGTCGCCATGGGCACCCCCCTGCAAGCCGTCATCGAGCTCGCTGGTGGCTTCAAAACCCAAGTCAAGGCGATTCAAATAGGCGGACCGCTCGGTGGCATTGTGCCGATAAGCTGTGTGGGGCAGCTCACCGTCGATTTCGAGAGTTTCAAGAAAGCGGGCTTTCTCCTCGGCCACGCGGGTGTCGTCAGCATCCCAGAGTCGATGCCGATGATCGAATACATCCAGCACCTCTTCCAATTCACCGCCGATGAAAGCTGCGGCAAGTGTTTTCCCTGCCGTCTCGGCAGCACCCGCGGCAAGGAGCTCATCGCTAAAGCTCGCGGTGACACCACCTTCAAGATCGACCGCGAACTCCTCACGGATCTCTTGGACACCATGGAACAGACTTCGCTTTGCGCATTAGGCGGCGGCGTTCCGTTGCCGATCAAGAATGCCATCCAGTACTTCGAGGCGGAACTGAAGCCCTATTTTCAGAGCTGATGTGCATCTATTGCCTATAAATCAGCACCACATGAGTGGCGGGGCTGGTTTGATAGAAGTCGTTGCCCAGCCCAAGCGTTTGAATTTGGGAGCGTTCGACTCCGAGTTCGATCAGGCGCTGGCGTAGCCCCAAGGTGCGGCGTTCACTGAGCGTCCGAGCATGATCCTCTGGCAGATCGGGTGGTGTGTAGCCAGCGATGAGGTAGCGATTGCTCTCATTCTTTTTCCACTCTGTGGCTAACTTCACCAATTCACGATCATGCTCATCATTGAGATGGATTTGACTGCCTGTAAACTCAAAGGCAGGCGAGGCGAGATGTAACGAGCTGTTCAGCGGGGAACGAAACCCTTCACGCGAACCC
>Ga0075471_10000331_pt1 | contig 27895 bp, 41 predicted proteins | sample DEB19_08_DNA_2_FD_74787 | JGI IMG/M metagenome (GOLD analysis project Ga0075471, IMG submission 74787) | Aqueous microbial communities from the Delaware River and Bay under freshwater to marine salinity gradient to study organic matter... | ecosystem: Environmental > Aquatic > Marine > Coastal ...
GGTATATGTATATTGTGTGCTTGAAGCAAGACCTGTTACTGTTATTGGAGAAGATGTTCCTGTAAATGTAGATGGAGAAGTAGATGGAGAAGGGGTAACTATAAAACTTTTTACTGGCCCGCCAGTTGTTGCTGCAGTAAATGCTACAGATGCCTGACCATTATTGAATGCCCGACCAGATCCTTGATTTGTGGCGGTTACGCCAGTAGGAATTCCAGGAGTAATATTTGCAATTAACCAATTGCCATTTTGCCATACTTCAATTTCCATATCATCAGTATTAAAGTATAAATCTCCATTTGATGCAGATCCTGGTCTTTGTGCTAATGTTCCAGAGTTTAATCCTTTTGCTGGAGTTGTCCAAGTTACATTAGTTCCATCTGTTGCAAGAACCTTATTGGCATTGCCGCCTTGGGCGGGAAGTAAAGAATTTAAGGTATTAGTAGTAGAGGTTTGTCCAGTTCCACCCATAGAAACAGGGAGGGGGGTCTGGATATCTAACCCATTCTTTACCTTAAAATCTTTATTAGCCAATTTAGTTCACATATCCCCTAATTGTTTATTAGTTAATTATAGCATTATCCAATTACACTGGATAACGAATAACTACAAGTCCTGATGCTCCATTACTTCTATTAGTTGAAGAGCCCCATCCACCGCCACCGCCACTACCAGTATTAATAACAGCAGGAGTTCCTGTCATAACATAACTTCCTGAATTACCTTCTTGTCCTCCACCAAGACCACCACTACCACCAACACCAGCAGAACCACCTAAAGCGCCTCCACCGCCACCGCCTGCATAATAATAATTACCTCCAGATAAAACACCAGTTGATGTTGCTGCAGCTATTGCGTTTATTAAAGACGATGTAATACCATCTCCGCCTGTTTTAACGTTTATACTTCCGCTATTTTTACTTTGTCCAGCACCTGCACCACCTGCAGTTCCAGCACCACCACCACCGCCAGATACCCACATACCAGATTGATAAACATAAGAACCTCCACCATTATTTCCTTCTCCAGAAATTCCAGATCCTCCAGATGTACCAGTATTGCTTCCATTACCAGCGCCGCCTCCGCCGCCGCCAGAACCACCATTGTTTCCACCTGCTTGTGAAGAACTATCTCCTACAGATGATCCACCACCACCGCCAGAACAAGAAGTTGAATTAAAACTTGAATTACCACCATTTGTTGAATTTATAAGACGACCATAATTGCCAACTCCACCAGCACCTACTGTAACTGTGTAATTCCCTGATGTTAATGATGCTCCAGTTGTAGAACGGAATCCACCTGCACCACCACCACCGCCAAGATCTGATCCACCACCACCACCGCCTGCAATAACAATATAATCAGCAGTAATAGATTGTGTTGGTGTAAATGTTCCTGATCCAGTAAATGTGTGATACCAGTAAGAGCCGTCTGTTGTTACTGTTCCACCTGTTGCTTTAGCAGAATAGCTTGCAGTTGTATTAAATGTACCATTAGATGTAAATTTATGCACCCAATATTGACCAGATTGATAAACTTCGTTACCGCCAAATGCTCTTTGAGTAGGACTTACATAACGAATAACTACTATACCAGAACCACCTGCACCACTAATTGTTGTATAAGGAACAGTATTTTGATTTCCTCCACCGCCACCACCAGCTCCAAGGCTTGCTGTTCCAGATACTGCTGCTACAGTAGAATAATTAGAACCTGCTCCACCGCCGCCGTCTCCACCAGCATGAGCATTATTATATGATGCACCTCCACCTCCTCCTGCATATGTTACAGATGAACCAGTAATAGATATTGTTACACCATCTCCGCCTTGACCGCCACCATCGGTATTTCCTGCTTCTCCAGCACCACCGCCACCGCCACCATAAATATTAGTATTACCAGCACCACCCGCAAAACCTTGAACTGGAGATGCTGTTCTTGCACCAGCAGTATTGTAACCAGTTGTAGCTCCGCCACCGCCACCTGAACCACCAGATTGACCAGTATATGTATCTCCACTAACACCACCTGCGCCTCCGCCACCACCTGTAGCAGTAATAGTAGATAAACCAGTTCCACTTATAGAAGAATTAGAACCATTATTTCCTTTTCCTGCTGGTGTTAAACTTGCTAATGCTCCAATAGGGGCTCCACCAGCGCCTACTGTAATTGTATAAACGGTATTAGTTTCTAGAGTTAATGGCGTTTCTAAAGAAGCTCCTCCACCATTTACATCAACTGTAGAACGAAGTCCTCCTGCACCGCCGCCGCCTCCAAGGCCTGATGAATAGTTTTCTCTGCCTCCGCTTCCGCCACCAGCAATAATAAGATAATCAATAACTAGATTAGCATAAGGGGTTACAGAATTGCTTGCAGAACTTGATACAGATGTGCCGTTAGCATTTGTGGCTGTTGCGCTAAATGTGTAAGAAGTTCCATTAGTTAATCCTGTAAATGTATAAGTAGTATTTGAAGTGGTTTGTGTTGTAGTTGCTGGATTAGAAGTTATTGTGTATTGTGTAATTGATGATCCACCAGTTGCTCCTGGTGTAATAGTAATTTCTACTTGTGTATTTCCTGCAACTGCTGATATTGTTGGAGCTTGAGGAACTGTAGTTGCAGTTACTGCGTTAGACGCAGATGATGCAGAAGATGTTCCAAGTGGTCCTACTGCGGCAACAGTATATGTGTATTGTGTACTTGATTGAAGCCCTGTAACTGTAACTGGACTTGAAGATCCACTGCTAGTATATGAACCTGGTGTTGATGTTACAGTATAAGATGTTGCTTTTCCAGCGTTTGTTGCTGGTGTAAATGCTACTGATGCAGATCCATTATTATAAGCTCTTCCTGAAGGTTGATTTGTAGCAATTACGGATGTTGGAATACCTGGTGTTGTATTTGGAATCCACCATCCACCATCATATACTTCAAGAATTGAAGTTTCGGTATTATAATATAAATCTCCATTTGATGGAGATGCTGGACGTGAAGCAGTATTTCCTTTATTTATTCCTTTGTTATTTTGAACATAGGTTTGTGTTGCAAGTGCTGCAGTGTCTGAAATTCCATGTACTGATGTTGTAGAAGAATTATGGCTAGAGATAGCTGCCGCCGTCTCCGTATCCGTCGCTAAACTAGTGGCGGTGGAGAGAACGTTGGCAACGTCTCTAGCCCTTGTCAATTATATTACTCTCCTATTACAACTTCTTGCCAGTTCAAATCTTCTTCTACCCAACGATACATCTTTCCATCTGTTGGATATGGTGTTGGTGCATCCCAAAGACATGTGTCTTCGTTTAGTAACCATGAGTTGAAAGGCTTTGGTGGAATGAATGCATCACGAGTTGCGTCGTATGAATATCCAATTCCTGCGTAATTCTTTCTTAGCGGGGTTCCGCCCAAAGAATGAACTCCACCCTGTGTATTATATGAAGTCTTTACCCAAGTTCCGCCAAGGTTATCAATTAACCACTGATAGCCCTCGTCTGGATCTTCGTTGCTTCCAACTAGTACACGAGTAACGATATTATTCTCGTCTAATTCGGCCCAATGTGCCATATTTGTTACCTCCTTTTAGGTATTTTCTTATTTTACCATTTGGTAAATGATAAGTCTAGAATGTTATTGTTCCATTATTTAAAAATCTATATACGTGAACTCCAGAAGATGGGGTTGTATATGTTGGAGAACCTGTTGTAGATGCTGCTGCTTGAGTAGCTCTAATATAAAATATTCCAGAACCGCCAGCACCACCTGCTGCGCCAGGAGCATTTCCTCCAGCGCCACCTCCGCCACCACCAGTATTTGCTCCACCAGCTCCACCTGGCAAATCGCCAGTGCCAGAAGCATTATTATTAGTTGCACCATTTCCACCAGAATTTATAGACGAACCTCCACCAGTACCGCTATTTTGAGAATTTGCACCTCCGCCACCGCCACCAATGCCCCCGTTACCAGCGCTTGCATAAATGTAATGTCCACCACCACCACCACCGCCAGCAAAATAAAGAGTCGAACCAGTTATGGTTGTTGATTTACCTGCACCACCATGAGGTTTTGTGGCAGTTGGATATCTACCGCTATCTGCATTTGTTCCTGCAGCTCCTGCACCACCGCCGCCACCGCCATCAACTTTTTCACCGCTTACGTGATAAGCACGACCACCATCATTTCCTTCACCAGATACACCAGTACCAGCAGCAGGACCTTGAGAATATCCACCAGAAGAACCACTACCTCCACCTGAGCCACCATTACCACCAGCAATGTAAACTGGTCCAGCAGCTCCATAGCCGCCACCAGTAGTAGAAATTAAAGTAGTTAAACCTTGCTTAAATGTTGTAGCAGTTCCTTGATTTCCATTACTATTATCGCTACCACCAGTAGATCCACCGCCACCTATAGTTACTGTATATGTTATTCCTGGAGTAATTGTATAAGTTGATTCTTTAAATCCGCCTGCGCCACCACCGCCAGAACCACAGCCTTTACCCGCTCCGCCGCCGCCAGCTACAGCAAGGTAGGTAACTGTTATATTATCTGGATTTATAACATGTGTAAATGTTCTATTTACTGCATTACCACCAGAATCTGTTGCAGATATTGTAATTGTTGTAGTTCCTGCAGAACCTGTCGGAGTTCCAGAAATTACACCTGTTGATGTATTTAAAGAAAGTCCTGTTTGAAGTGCACCTGAAACAATTGCATATGTAATTGATGACCCACCATCTGAATCAGTTGCTGAAATTGTTTGAGAAAATGCTGCATTAATTGTAGCTGCATTTAATGTTGTAGATGTAACCCAAACTGGCACAGCACCAGCAGTAATTGCATTTAATGATGTTGCTGTTAAATTAGTGCTTGGATTTGTTACAATTACATCATATGGAGCATCTCCTGGTGCAAATGAATCTGGGCGTGTAGCAATAATAGATGTTGCAGATCCTCTAACTGTTGTTTTAGCATTTACCAATGTAGAATCATCTGATTTACGGAATTTAACATCTACGTTTGTTGCAAAATTTGTGCCTGTAATAGTTGTTGTATCGTTAGCATTTGGCAAGCCACTTGGAGTAATATCTGTAATTGTTGGAGGAGCCCATACTGCATCTGTTTTAGTTGCAAGAGTAGCTGCTGATTTTAATGTAAATATAACAGCATCATTAGCATCTGCATTTACTGTTGTTACATATAGGAAGGAGGCTGAAGCTGTAACTGTTTTTGCTCCTGCCGTCGCCGATCCAACTTGTGTTCCATCTGATGCACCTAGATATACCTCTAGGTTGGTATCCATCGCCTTAGATTCAATTAAATATGTTCCTGCTGGATATGACTTATCAAGGGTAGCTGTTTTAGATCCGCCTGTAGATGTGACTACTGTAAATGATGTTCCACCAGATAAACTAGAAAAACTAAGTGTCATTATCCAACCCTCCAGCCATATGTTGCTCCAGTATAAATTAATGAAGCCCCTGCTCCATCTACGTCAATTGTAAGATTTTGAACTGTACCATTAATTTTACCACTGTTTGAATTAATTGTAATATTATTTGTTCCCGCTGTGCCTGTTGCATCTATAACAACAATTTCATTTCCAACTGCGGGGGAAGCAGGAAGTGTTAATGTTCTAGCAGCAGTTGTATCTACAAAATATCTACGTCCCGCCACTAAATTTGTATTTGCTGATATAGAAACGTTTATTTCTAATTTATAAGAAACAAGGGCGGCGTTAAGAGCAGTTGTATCTACATAATCAGGGGGAAGAGCAGCTTTTACTCCAAGATCTACCCAATCTGTACCGTTCCAAATTTTAACTGTTTTAGCCATTAGAATGTTATACTTCCCGATCCCGCCGTAAATCTATAAACACGATATCCAGAGCGTGTTGGTTGATCATAGGTTAATGTTCCAGGAATTGTTGTAATTGCTGGCCATGAATTTGGATAAGCGATAATTACTACACCAGAACCGCCTGCTGCGCCGAGTCCTTGTGGAATGTTTGCTCCACCACCGCCACCACCGCCAGTATTAGCTGTTCCAGGATAACCTGCTCCACCATTTGCGTTTCCTCCATTACCACCGCCTCCTGTTCCACCAAGACCTTGTAGGTAGAAGTATGGTGTGGTGTTTCCATTTGGACCATCAAATGCTTGTCCACCTCCACCACCGCCTGCATAATATGTTGCAGTTCCAGTTATTGAAGATTGTTTTCCAATTCCACCATTTGGTCTATTAGATGAAGTTGTTGGAGCAGATGAAGAACCTGCTGCACCAGCGCCTCCGCCTCCACCAATAACGTTTGTTCCACCAGCGCCACCAGCATTACCAAATCCATATTGACCAGATAAACCAGATTGACTTGATTGTGTTGCAGATCCAGCAGAACCTGAACTCCATCCACCACCACCGCCAGAACCACCAGATGAACCAGAACCAGTCATGTTTCCACCACCGCCACCTACGGCTGTCAAAGTTCCTTGCTCACAAACTAATGTAGAAGATCCTCCAGTTCCTCCAAGAACACCTGAACCAGTACCTCCTGCGCCACCCGTTCCAACAGAAATATTATAAGAAGAGCCAACTCTAAATGTTATAACTCCAGCTGGAATTTCTACATATCCGCCAGCGCCACCACCTGAACCTCTATCGTATCCACCTCCACCGCCGCCGCCAACTAAGAGTGCTTCAAATCTATTATCAAGTGCTGTGATACTAAATGATCTAGAAACTACAGTATTAACTCCATCAGATGCATTTATTGTAAATGTATATGTTGTATCTGCTGCTACTGTAGGAAGAGTTCCAGAAATTAATCCACTTGAAGAATTAAGAGTAAGTCCAGAAGGTAAAGATGACCCACTTGCTAATGAGTATGTAATAGTAGAATCTGAATCTGTAGCTGTTGCTGAAACTGATACAGATACCTGTTCAGCAAATGTACCAAGGGAACCACTTGCGGTTTGCCATACTGGACTTGCATTAACATATAATGCATCTGGTATAAGTCCAAACAGGTTTGATGGATTTGTTACTTTAATATCATAAGGTTCATAAGCATTAGAAAGATTTGCAAATACTGCAGTTAGCTGCACTATAGAATTATATGTTGTTGATTGAGCTTGAGTTTCAACACCATTTGTTCCAATTGCAGAGGCAATTGCTCCAGATACAAAATTAGTTCCTGAAATTGTTATTGTTCCTGAATTTGAAGATTCTGAATATGTTCCAGTAATGCTTGCAACGCCTGGTGTTTCTTGAACAATATTTTGCCAACCATTTGCAGTATATAATTCTATACGAGCAGTTTCACCATTAGAATATAATTTACCAGTTGCAGGTGTTGGACGACCTGCTGTATTTCCGTATGGAATTCCACCTGCTGAAGGATTTAATTTACTGATTCCCATTAAGGTGTCACCTCAGAGCCATATGCGTTAAATGAAATGCTAGAAGATGAACCATAAACGATTATTTGATCTCCCGCCGCAAGAGTAGCTCCGATAGTGACAAATGTTGTGTCATTGGCAGCTACTGTAGAACCATACGCAATATATTGTTTTGCTAAAATTGTAGATGTTGAGGCATCAGCAGCCTTCTGTGTAGCAATTCTAAATGTAGCATCAGATGCTGTTTGATTACATACTGCAATAGTTGAAATTACGGCAGACTTACCTGATGGAACTGTATACAAAGCGGTATTTGTAGTTCCTGGTGCTTCCTGCCCTAATATCTTAAATACTTCTGTTGCCATTATGCCCCCATCAACATAAATGTTGACGCCTTAAGCGGTGTATCAACAACATATGCGGATAAATTGGTTTGAATAAAGATTTCTACTGAGTCTCCTACTGCCGCCCCTGAAGCAAGAACGACGGAAGAGGTGGTAGGAGTTGTATAATCATCTCCATATACCAAAAGTATACCATTAAGAAATACTTGCTCATATCCCTGAATAAATGCTTGTGCTGTAGAAAATGTAGTTTGTCCAGCAGTTGCTGTAAACTTATTACGACTAATAATATATGGATTGAATGTAGTTACGTCATCATCTGAATCCACCCAGATTTGTCCGACTACTGGACTTGAAGGTGCAGTTGTCTGATATTTTGCACCTGTAGGAAGAGTAATTATTGTTGTATCTGTTTCAGCATCATCTGTAATTGTTGCTCCGACAAAATTTACAACGCCTCTTGGAGTTACAGTTACGCCAGCATCTTTAATTGTTTGATTATAAAGTTTAGACCAACTTATATTTACGCCATCTGATTTAATTGCATAATTTACTGTAGATCCATTTTGTACTGGCAAGAGGGCGTTAATAGCATTTGTTGCTGATGTTTGCCCTGTTCCGCCAGCTGAAATTGGCAAAACTGCGGTGGATGAAATATTACCACTTGAATCTGTGGTTAAAATAGCAGCAGAGGTAATCGGGATATTTAGTCCAGATTTTACTTTAAAGTTCTTATCTGCCACTTAATTATCCCTCCTTTATAACTTTACTTCGCTAAATTTAACCGTTACGTTTGTTGTTGCTGCATCTGTTACAGTTACCTGTAGAAGAGCATTTCCTGCAGATGTTGTTGCTGAAACTACTACTCCTGACATTGTTCCGCCAGTTTCTGTAATTGCAAATTCTGTCATATCTACAGAAGTGCCATCAGTTTGCAGAACTACCTTTGAAGTTCTAATCTTTGATCCCTGCTTTAGAGATACCATATATTCAATTGATGTAAATCCTGATAGGGGATTTGTATCAATTGTTGTTGCTGTATTTGAACTTATTGTTTCAATTCCAGTTGTAATTGGAACAACCAAAGTTCCCCAAGAAGCAGTGGTTCCGTCAGTTGTTAAATATTTACCTGAATTTCCAGTTTGTGATGGAAGTGTAATTGGGGCTGCTGCCCATGAAGGAACTCCAGAAGCAAGTGTTAGTATTTGTCCATCTGTGCCCTTTGCTAATTTAGCAAGAGTGTCTGTAGCAGAAGCATAAACAATATCTCCAGCTGCATATGATGTTAGTCCAGTTCCACCCTTATTTGTAGCAATTGTTGTACCAGACCATGTTCCAGTTGCAATTGTTCCTAATGTTGTAATATTTGTGCTTCCAGCCCAAGTTGAAAGAGCTGTATTTTCAACATTACCAAGTCCGACCATAGTCTTTGTAATGCCAGCAACTGTTCCAGTAAATGTTGGGTTATTAATTGGAGCATATGTTGAGGCGGCAGTTGATGATAGCAAGGCATCAGTAATGCCATATCCAGCCAATGTTGTAGGGGTAGAAGATATCTTAGACCATGCTAAAGATGTAATCCATGCAGGATTTGAATATGTTTCTGATGTCAAAACAATTGGGTCTGTAATTCCATATCCTGCAATTGTTGTAGGGGTTGATGAAATCTTAGACCAAGCTAAGCTTGTTAACCATGATGGATTTGAATATGTTCCACCAGTTGAAACGCCATCTGTAATTCCATATCCCGAAATTGTAGTTGGAGTTGAAGAAATCTTAGTCCATGCAAGCCCTGTTATCCAGGATGGGTTTGAATAGCTTCCTGTAGTATAAACTCCATTTGTTACAGTTCCTGCATTTCCAGAAACATCACCAGTTACATTACCAGTAAGATTACCTGTAACATTTCCACTTACATTTCCTTCGAGTGTGGCTACTGCTAAGGTATCTAGAGATCCCTGAGTAAAATTAACTGTTGTTGTAGGCTCATCTGTTACGCCTTTGAATAGTTTCCATTTATTATCTGAAGCATCACGAACAAGTCCCGCATGTTGATATGTGCCATTATCAAATGATGCTACAAATCCAAGGTCTACTGAGTTTCCAGTATTTCCCTCTCCAATATAAATAAGTGGATCATTTACAATTAAGTCTGCTGTATTTACAGTTGTAGTTGTTCCATTAACTGTAAGATTTCCAGATAGAGTTAAATTTTGAATTGATAAGGTTTTTGTATTTACCCAGTTACCAGAAGTTGAATCATATTTTAGAACATCATTATTAGCAACAGAAGATATTGCTACGTCATGTAGTTCATTTAGCTCATATCCATTCTGTGGCTTAATATAAACCATACCATTGCCATTATTTGCTTTTGCTACCACTCCAATAAATACCATATGGTTTGGAGCAGATGGCTTTGTTGATGTAAATGATCCTGGTGTTGAACCAAGCCAGAGTATGTCTCCTGGTGTATATGATCCAAGCGAAAGTCCAGAAAGCATTCCTTGCGTAATAATTAAACCATCGGCTGATGCTGCAATTGATTCTGCTGCAATACCGATTGTTTTTGAAGATGTTGTATCTGATGAATTAGAGGCTAATCTTACAGAAGGCCTGTCTCCCTGTGCTCCATATAGATAAACTACTGAACCTTTAGGAATTGTTGAGCCTTGAGCATTAAATACTTTGAGAACAATATCTCTACCAATATGATTTGCAAAGTTTCCGCCAATTAATCCCAGCTGTAGGGTTCCATCAGTTGCATTCCATGATAATTCTCCTTCTGCAGGAGTTACTGTTGCTGTTTTATCAATTTGAATCGAGTCAACTGAGGAAATTTTTCCAGTTATAGTTAGATTATTAGAAACTGTTACATCATTTGGAAGTCCAACAATTACTGCTCCAGTAGATGTATCAACTTCTACCTCATTTGCTGTACCAGTTAATGATGTTACACCAGTGTTATAAAATTCAATTACGTCATTTGTAGCATTTGCTAGTGCTCCAACACCATTGCTTCCGACAAATGTTAGAGTGTCGTTATTGCCATCTGCTACAACTGTAGTTGCGCCTACGACAATATTTTTAAATATATTTTGTGATGACCCTTTATCTGTATTAGTAAAGGCAAGGGTTCCTGCACCTGTTCCAGAATCTGTATATGCTACAGAAACTCCGTCATGAGTAGATCCTGTAATTAATCCAGCTACAGCATCTCGTGCTTCTTCGTCTGTATATCCAGGAGCGGCTGCAAGGCTGATTGAGTTAGCATTATCATTATATGAAACTGTAATATTTGTATGAGTTCCATTTGCCAATGCTTGTGCTGCTGCATCTTGAGCTAATTCTGCAGAGAAGTATTTATTTGTAGTACCCTCTTGAATATTATCTGTTGAATATGCTGCTTCTCCACCAAGTGGGATTGGGAATCCGTTAATTGTAATAGAAGAGTTTGCAAGTTTATTATTTGCAATTGATCCTGCAAGCATAGTATTTGTAACTGTGCCTGTATCTCCACTAGTAATAACAGTTCCTGAATTATTTGGAAGAGTAATTGTTCTATCTGCTGTAGGCTGTGTAGCTGTAACAGTTGTGCTATATGTATAGTCTGCATCGTTCCAGAGAATAATTGAGTTTTCTGGAATTACTAAGTCTCCACTAGAATTTAGTTCTGCTGGTCCGCCAGGAGCTCCTTGGTCTGCAGCTAAAATATATTGATTAAGACTATTTGATAAACCTGAAGGAGTTACGTTTGCATAATTTGGTGTGGCTGTCCATGTTGCACCAGTACCAATTTTAAATTTAAGGGTATCTGTTTCAATACCTATCTCACCTGCACGAAGAACGGGATCTGCTGATACCCAGTTTGCGGCGGTGTCTCTGCGTAATTGAATTCTAACTGCCATTTTCTATGCTGCTCCTCCGTCTATTATATCATTGTTTGGTGCTGATGAATAGTTTGAAGTTGCCGCTCCACCGTCCATAGATACAATATAATTTAAATCTGAAACATATTGACCATAATCAACATGGCGAACAAGACCTTCTCCAGCGTAGTGTTGGTGATCCAATAATTCTTTAGGACCAGCCACGTCATACCAGATATTTCCGTTATATACCTTTATTGTATTTTCAGAAGAATCAAAATACACTCTTCCTTGTGCTGGAGATGCTGGAGCATCTGCTAATACCTCAAATGAGTTTGAAGTTCCACTTCCTCCGCCGCTTCCTGTTCCAATTATAGACCAAGTAGCGCCATTGAAAAACTTCAAAGCATTAATTGTACTGTTATAGTAAATTTCTCCAACATAAGATCCTGTAGGATCTGAACTTAGGGCTGGCGGAGCAATCGTTGTCTTAAATTGCTTTGCCACGTTAACCTACTACTATTACCTTGTATGCTCCTGCTGAAGGGGCTGTAGCAAATTTAATTGTTACAGCAGAGGCAGATGTAAGTTCGACATCTGTTTCTACCTTAGCATAAGGTGATGCAGTTTCAGATACCTGAACCATCACATCTGTAGTTCCTAAATTATGTGTTACTGTATAAGATGTTGCTGAAGTTGAAAGAGTTTGAACATACTTACGTGTAATTGCGTGGTAATTTGTACCATCATTTGTAAGGGTCCAGTTATCATTTGTCTCATTCCAAAGTACTGATACATTTGTCTCTGTTCCACGTTCAACTTCAAGACCAGCATTAGCTGTAGGAGAAGTCGTAACATTACTATTTAATACAACAACGTTATCTTCAATTGTTACTTGCTCTGTATTTAGTGATGTTAGGGTTCCGTTAACTGTTAAGTTTCCGCCAACTGTCAAGTCGCTGGTAATTGTTACGCTATCTGGAAGTCCAATTGTTACTGCTGAATTTTCTGATCCTGAACCAGATACTTCAATTTCTCCAGCTGTTCCAGTTATTGTAGCTACATAATTGCCAGTTGTTTGAGTTGCAAGGTTAACATTCTTGATGCTTACTGCACCATTTGTTACTGTAAAGTCTGCATCTGCGAATGAAGCAACACCCTTATTAGATATCGATGCATCTTCGCCAGCTACCGTAATTGATGTTCCAGTATGAGTTACATCAATTCCTTCTCCGCCTAGAATTGATAGGCTATGTCCTGATGGCGTTAAAGCACCAGAATCAGTTGTAACTGTCTTAACTACTGTATCTTCTAGCTCTACATGTCCAGTAGTTACATTGAAATCATCTGCATTGAATGAAGCAACACCTTTATTAGATGTGCTTGCATCTTCTCCAGCAATTGTAATTGTATTATTTGTTACAGTTGTATCAATTCCTTCTCCCGCCGCAAATGTGAGAGTATCGGTTAGAAGGTTTACTGTATCTGCTGTTCCAGATTCTGCAGCAATTGAAAGTGTTGTTGCTACGTTTACAGTTCCTGCAGCAGTCAAACGACCTTGTGCATCTACTGTAAATGTTGGAATCTGTGTTGTTGAACCATATGATCCTGCAGTTACTGTAGTATTATCAAGATCGATAGTTGTAGTTCCAGCATTATCATCATATGTTGCTGTGAGGGCGACTCCACCTATTACGGAAGATCCAATTACATCTTGGATTACTTCTGTGGAACCAGACATTGGCATCCATGGGCCATTAGGCGATGCCAATCCATTGTAATAGTACATCGTGTTATTCGATGTATCATAATAAATCTGACCAGAAACTGGGCTGGACGGAGCCGAACCTAAGTTCTGAATTCGAGCGTTTTGTAACTCATTCTTATTGAGATCAACGCTAACTAAAAATTTTCTTGCCATTTGCTTTGCTCCTTAAGACAGGTACGCTGTCCCTGAAAACGGTTGAGCCATTGTCAGTGTTAAAGTGTTGTTATTATTATAGTCTATTCCAGTTTCTAATACATCTCCAGCGCTTGACTTAACCGTAACATTAGGCTTTATTCCTAAATTATGGGGTATCGCTACTGAATATATTCCATCTACTGGTCCAGTGACTTGAGCCATTTCCCAAGAGTAAACAAATGTGGCATTTAGGTAGTAGCTTGTTGCTCCAGCCCAAGTTAGGTCTGTAGGCTTAGGGCCATAAAATTTTGTAGTTGTCTTATCATAGTAGAAATCTCCCTCTAGACCCAAATTCTCTGCTGGAATCCCATTTCCATTAAGAATTGTTTTACCACGGGGACCTTGTGGACCAGGGGTATTTACTACAACTTTACTAACTTGTTCTGTTACTACTACTGTTGGGTTATCGTTATTATTTATAATAGGCATTAAATTGTCACCGATCTACTCAATGTCATAAAGCCCTCTAGCAATTTAATTTTATTTGAATTGCTGTCAATAAGCATGATGTCATATGAGGATTTTGGATAGAATAACTTATTAGTCTGAGTAGGAGTAATCTTAATGGTTAATTTACCATTTGGCCCGTCAATTGTTATTCCACCTGTAGAAGGTGAGGTTAATGTGAAAGCTAATTTGCTTCCGCCCTTTGTATCACGAACCTGCATTTTTGCGGTGCTACCAGTGATATCAATGGGATCTCCATCGTTGTCTTTATATTCAACGGTAAATGTGAAGGTAGTGTTTTGATCCACTTCCCAATTTTTTTGTCCTGCCATTTGCTAAAATCTCCTAAAATAGGAAAACTCCTACGCCCATTTTAGCATAGGAGCTATCCTAACTACTTATTAAGTTATTACTTCTTTGTGAAGCCGAAAGCTGGCTCATTTGGATTGAGTGCCTTCAGGATAACTGGGAGACATGCGGCAATACCGCCCTTAATTAAATCTCCTGGGTCTGTGTTACCAGTCATATATAGAGCAATGGCTGCACCAAGAAAGTGACGACCATAGCTTGCTAACGCTGCTAGAATTTTCTCTTGCATTGTTACCTTTCCATCATTATTTAGATCTTCTTTTGCCATAAGATCCTCCTATTTCTGGGCCTTGTGCCCAGGAATTTTGGGTTTCCCCAATATTTATTATATACCTTTTAGGCGGAAATGTCTACAATCTCACAATTGCCGTCTGAAGTACAAGCAAGAGTTTGAGTCCCAGATGTTCCGTCTTCTGTTTCATAGAAAGACAAATCTTCCCATCGAATAGAAGAAGGCATTTTAGAAAGAAGTTCAAGATATTCAGTCTCAGTTACTTCTTGGTATGGTGCTTGCTTATATGAGTGATCTGAATGCGGTAGGAATGAAATTCCAGATACCTCATCAAAATGCTTATATACCCATGCCCCTACTTCCATCCATTCATCTTCCTTAACAGAAACTGTAATTGATGGCTTGTGTTCACACCAAGCACGTTGGTAAACCAACCATGTATTTAAATGTTCAATTGCTGTAAGATCATTACGTAGAATTGCACCTTCTGGTGCTTTTACTGGAAATGAAAATACGTATGTATCATTTGGCTTCATGAAGTCATCTTCTACTGGAATTCCGACTTCTTTTAGAAATGTTGATAATGGGTCTTTCTTGTCTCCACGAACTGTACGAATATAATACTGTGAATGCCATGGATGCATTCCTGAAGATACTCCAACAAGTTGTGATACTGTTCCAGAAGGCTTAACGCATGTAATTGCTGCTGATACTGGAATCTTAAGAGATGCAGCCATTTCAGCATTAATTTCTCTAGCGTATTCACGAAGCCCTTCTAGTGTCTGCTCAAGCTTCTTCAAGTCCTGCTTTCCAGAAAAGAATTTGTTTCCAAACTGTCCAGTAAGAGAAACTCCTAATAGACGTTCTTCTTCTGTATTATCTTTCCAGATTTTACGTAGGTATTTAAAGTCTGTAAGAGTTGACTGCCATGTTCCAAGGATAGTTGCTAGACGTACCTTTTCTGCTACGGTTTTAGGAGTGTCGTTTTCACGAATTACAACTTCGGATAAATTACAGAACTGATAAGGTCTAAGGATAATTTCTGAGCAGGGGTTGGTTCCATAATGGATTTCAGGATCCCGCCTTCCCCATTTTCCTGCTTGCTTTTGAGCAGCGGCAACATTGTATATGCCACGCTCACCTGATTTGGAATCATATAGATTCTTCCATTCCGCAATAAACTGTTCCATTTCTGGCTTACGAGAATATGCTACTGAATTATTTGAAAGGGCTCGCTGTGAGTTGTTTTCCCACCAGTTTCCTGATTTTGCTGCTGCCATTTCAATATCATTAATATTTGAAAGAGAGATCATCGCAGAACGACGAACTCCACCAACCACAACGATTTCGCCAATCTTACACATAATATCATGAGCCTCAATAGGCTTCAACTGGCGACCTGCTGCAGCTTTAAATTTTGCAATTGTAAAGTCAAAAAGGTTAATTAATGGTTGTGGTCCAGAAGAACGACCACCCATTGTCTTAAGACGTGCACCTGCTGGACGAAGTTTAGAAACATCTACAGATGGAATCTGTCCCGCCCATAGCATTGCAAGAAGTTCTCGGTATGCTTTTGCCCAACCAGTTTTAGAGTCCTCAACTACGATTGTAGTTGTAGACTTTTCAAATGATTCTGGGACGGCAGGAAGCTTATTAACATACTTGTATTCTACAGAGAAACCAACACCTGTACCACACATAAGAATATACATCGTCTCATCAAATGATCGTGGTGAATCTACTGGAACAAATGAGCAGTTATATCCTGCAACATGGTCTCTTTCAAGAGCAGCACCTGCAGTCATTACTGCTCGCATTGAAGGCATTACGCTTCTGTCATATACAGCCTTCTTTAAATCTTCTACAAGTTTAGAATCTGGCTCATATGCATAGTTAGTAAAAAGATGATCAAGCATATACGCAAAATATCTATCTACAGTTTCACCCCATGTTTCACGACGGTTTTCTTCAGGGATCCATCTTGCATATCGTGACAATGCAATAAAGTTTTCATAGGGGTTTTCAATAGTTCTTGACATTTTTGAGTAAAGCTCCTTCTCCGCCTTGCGGTTTAATTTAAAAAATTGAATAGATACCAATTCTACCAAACTTTATTTAGTGTGGGAAGAGGTTTTAGAATCTTTCTTCTAAATGTTTAAATGCATTCTTAGTCAACTGAGTCCAACTATATTGTTCATGTATTTTAGTTGACTGAGCAAAGTAATAACCAGATAAAGCTTTAAAATTAATTGCGGCAAAAACCATTTGATCTTCTAAATGCTCACGATCTGGCTTAAAGAAACTTCCTAAATGTGGATCTCCTACTGCTTTAGGAACTCCTTCTGTTTCTGCATCTGTAAACCTTGACTTTAACTTTAATGGACCAATAAATTCTTTATAATGTGCCCAATCATAAGTTGTTATAACTGGCATGCCTGTAGCAAGCCCTTGTAGTGGAATAAATCCAAATCCTTCTCCCCATGTAGGATAAACCAAAACGTGGTGGGAATGATAAAGATCTACTAGCCTATCTATTGGATACTCTTCTGTAATAACCTTAATATTACTATATTTATGTTCTGGCAATATAAGATTTTCATCATCATATAATCTAATAGTATGTGGACCTATTGATTTTATTGTTAATTGATATTCTGGATTATTACCAAATAGTTTAATGAAAGTATCTACTACTGCCTGCCCGTCTTTTCTTGGAGAAGGTTCTCCTACATGCAAAAACTTTAACGGTTGTCCTTCTTTAATAATTCTTTTTACAGGTTTCCATATTGACTCTATACCATGTGGATAAACATATATTGGTTTAGTTATTCCATTATTACGATATACATCTGCACACCAATCAGATGTTGCCCAAACTTCATCACATAAATTCATACGCTCTGTCCATTCTGGACGGATCTTAGTAGATTCCCACGGAGTATAACCAATCTGATATTGATTTTTATGTAATTTATAATGATGAGGTTGTGTAAAGTTTAATTGAAGTTGAGCTTGAGGATTTGCAAAATCTACTTTATGTCCTAATTCTTGTAATGTACGAACAATATTTTGTCCAGCATAGCCGAAACCTACTGCTGGATTTAATCCCGCCTTAATTGTGTAATAAGATATATGCATTAAATTCCTAGTCAACCAGCTTGACACTAATTGTCAAACAATGCTATTATTATAGTTCGTTATCTCTATAGGAGGAAATGCCCATGGAGAATATCAAACAACGTGTGAGCGAAGTTGCTCATACTTGGACATCAATAGCAATGATAACATTATTTCTATTTGGTGTCCAGCCTCAACCGATAGAATCGGCGCAGGCATTGGTAGTAGAACCAAGCAAGACACAACTACAACTGAAGAAAGAAACGCTGGAAAAATTCAGCAACACTGTATACAAACCTTCAGAAATGTTGTCAGATACAGAATTAAAAAATCTGTTGAAGGCAGTAGGATTTGAAGGAGTAGCCTTGAAAAAGGCTTGGGCCATTGCCAAAGCGGAGTCTAATGGACGCCCGATGGCATATAATGGCAACAGGAATACTGGAGACAGTTCCTACGGAATTTTTCAGATTAACATGTTGGGAAAACTCGGCATTGATCGTAAAGAGAAATTCGAATTAAAGTCGAACATATTATTGTTTGACCCAGTAATAAACGCAGAGATAACGTACTACATGACCCAAGGCGGTAATGATTGGAGTTCATGGTCATCCCATACAACTGGGGCGATGAAAGAGTGGTTAGGAAAGTTTCCTAATTAATAGGAACGGAGAAGTCATTGAAGGTACAGATAGTATCTAAATATTTGGCTTTAGCAGCAGAGGGCCTTGTGCAGAAAATGGATTGTCCATTATGCCAGGGCCTTCTGATGCCTAACCAGGATTTAAATGATATAATTTATGTATACTGCCTAGCATGCCAGTATAGAAATAACATTGGACTTGTAGAATATGAACGAATGGAAAAAGCCGTCAGAAATATCTGAAATCCAAACCGACGGCGGTCAAATAAAAGAAACAGACGCTATGGGTAGAGAAAAATTCTGGGAAGACTTGGGCAGACCAAATGACTGAAAACGAAAAATCACAAAATTTAGAAGATAACCTAGACATGGTTAATTACATCATGCTACATAGAATTTATGATCTATTAACAATTATTGCAAATAAGCTAGTGGGACCTGAAGATACATCCAAACTTATACAGTATCATGAACAAGGATTTTTATTGGGTCCCACTCCAGCATATACACCATCTGAAGATTCTTCAGAAAACTCTTGACTTAGAAAATTCGCTATGTGATAATAATCTTGCACTGGTTGTAGCATCCCACCACTTTTGCTCCCAGTGCTTGCACGTAAGTGCAGCAAGACCCATTCGGATCCGCCTCTGAATGGGTTTTGTCCTATATAGAGCACCCCTGGCAAGAATTGAACTTGCGACACATGGCTTAGAAGTCCATTGTTCTATCCACTGAACTACAGAGGTATGGAGCCCAATATCAGATTTGAACTGATGACCCTCCGCTTACAAGGCGGATGCTCTGCCACTGAGCTAATCGGGCGTGGAGCGGATGATGAGAATCGAACTCACCCCTTCTGCTTGGAAGGCAGAGGCACTACCAATATGCAACATCCGCATGGCTGGACCACCAGGGCTCGAACCTGGGACCTAGAAGTTAACAGCTTCCCGCTCTGCCGACTGAGCTATGGTCCAATTATTATAAGTATACTAAATGTAGTGCGAAATGAAAAGTGCGCCCGAAAAAAGTGCGGCGGGACTAGAAGAGATGTTTCACATGAAACAATAGAGGGCCAATTATCCTATTTACGAAGCCTTACGTATTTTCCTGAAATGAGTCCTAATACGATGACAATTGCTACATACGATCTCACATTTAGCAATTTCTTCATCTATCTTCTTCTTGGACAGAGTTGGGATTAATTCCATTACATTTGCATGTTTCTTACCACGGACGTGGTCAAAGTCCATGACATAATATGGATAATTGATCCCACAGTCCAAACAAGGAGTCCTCTCCTTGAGCTCTCGTATATACTTGGCCAAATAAGCCTTTTGCTTGGCAATAGAGAGCTTTTCAGTCTTCATTGGTTATAATGCCTAGAACAAGGGATCATATGGCTCTAGTATATCAAGGAAATTTTTTCGACTACCCGCCTTTTTTAAATTTTAACCATGCTTATACATGGCTTAGCCATGTTCATACCATTTAGGAGTAGGACTTAAATATGCAATTGCTTTATTTAGTAGATCAATATCATCTCTGAATTGTCCTAATCCGATATTACAAGAATTACAGAGCCATGATCTGAATGCTCCTGTTTTCCAATCATGATCTAGATACCATTTTGGAGAATCCCCGCCACAAATTGGACATCTATAATTTTCATCTGGATATGGATTCTCTAATTTTAGTCGACTAGTAATTTTTTGAGATATAGATTGACAAGGACGACATACAGATTTGTAATGAATTTTCTTTGTGCTTGTAACAGCAATAACCATTTCTTCAATTGGTTTTTCTACTTTACATACACGACAAGTTCTAAACCTTTGAGTCATTCTTTAGGGTTTTTAATAAACATAAAATATAGAACCCAAAGAGTTAGTCCTATGAAAATTACTGCATCCATTGTATTACCCGCCTTATTTTATTACATAGATATCATATAGATATATATTGATATCTGGGAATTTAGATTTTAGCAAAGCCCCCCTACCCCCCATAGATTAAAAATCTATTTGAGATAGAGAAGCTGACATCTGGTATATTTGAGTATCAGTGTAAGCCCCCCACAAACCATGATAAGTATAACATTAAAGATTTTGATAGGTCAAGAGTTTTTACAAACTTTTTTATGATTGCTTAAAGTCATGTGTGCAAAGTCAGATCTAACATCTATTTCCGCCCCGCATTTATCACAAACAACGATTCGATTAGCTGCCATGTAGGAATAATATCATATTTGATTCTAGTTGACTAGTAATTTAGATTTATAAAAATGTTAATATAATTTTAATTTGTATGATCCACGATTTTAAAATGTCCGTTTTGTCTAATTAGTGCGCCCATATGTGTTCTAACTCACAGAAAAAAGTATGTGATGTGCCTCACAATGTCCTAATATGTCCGAATTGTCCCCTTGAAATTGTCGGTGGGGTCGTGTAGAGTTATATATATAACGAAAGGAGATAACCACAATGGATTATCTAGACTATATGGACGAAATCTACGAGGAATTAGTAGAGGAGTTTGGACACGAGATAGAATCTCAGTGTGTTCATAATCACACCGATTAGAGGGTGTGTCGCCTTGATAATGTCGGTCATAGGTGATAGTCTTACAGACATAACAATTAAATAAGAATTAGAGCGTGAGCCTAGCAAATAAACCGAAAGGGTGAGCCTAGCAAATAATCGCTCCCAACAAAATTAACTAACGAAAGGTAGGTAGCCAAATGAGTGCTAATCTATACAATGTCCAATCCCTACTAGTAGGCAAGGCTTATCGTAGCCGTACCCTAGAGGGTATAATCCAAGACGCTGAGCCGTCTGATGTCTTCTATGATAACGCTAATGCGTACCTTGTCCGTATCCGCCCTACTCATGGGCTTAGCGATAAGTATCGTATCGTAGCCGTAGCGTGTGATTAGTATCACACCTACGCCCTAGCGTGTCGGCTTGATAATGTCGGTCAAGTCTGATAGTCTAACGACATAACAAAATAAACAAAACGAAAGAATAGGAAATAAATAAATGAAAATCGAAACCGCAATATGGAATGGTAAGAAAACAAGAGTTTTAGCAGTGCCTAGTTTCTCTACTTCAGATGAAGCCCTAGAGTTTCTAAAGGAAATACAGAAACTAGATAAAGAGGCAACTCTTACAATTACAGCAGTTAGCCAATACAACTAAGAAAGGAAACTAGATAAATGATAAACGCCGTTCAAGTAATCAAATGCTCATCGTGCTATGGTGAGGGCTTAGTTTTCATCGGTGATGAAAATGACTTTCATATTGAACCCTGCGAATGTGTAAAGGAGTTAGCGTAATGTATGCTATGTCTTGGGAACTAAATAATCGTGACTACAAATACGAAAGTATTCAACACGGATATTCTGAAATAGATTTCTATGATGAAGAAGAAGAAAACGAAATAGAGGAAATCTCTCTTGAAGAAATAATGGAAGATGGTTTTGATTTAGAGGAGGAGGTTTTCTAAATGTGGGAAAATGATTTCTTAGGTATTCACCTAGATGAATATGGATTTACAATAGATAGCGCATGGTTTTATTTATCTATTAGTTATAATCTGCTACTAATTGCGGGAGCGTTTATTCTAGCCCGCCGATTTTATCTAAAGCGCAAGCGTGTAAGGTAAATCACAAAAAGGATCGGCGTGTCGATTTGACAAATCGGCAGCTGGCCCGCACGTTCTTGCGGGCGTTATTCACAGCTTTATACACAGGTGTGGAAAACCCCTGGATTTTGAGCGTAAGTTATCCACATGACCTAAATCACAAAAATAGTTTTGCGACACGCCCGAAAAACGGGTCAAAATGTCAGTGGTCTATGTTAGGATACTAGTATCAAGATAAAAGAAAGGTAGGTCAGAAAATGACTACACTAAATAAAAATGAAATAATCGGATACTTAGTAGATAATGATTTTTGCGTAACAGATAAAATCTGCGTATTTTGCTCATCTCTAACAGACGGGTGGAACGCTTTCTGCCCTAGATGTCGTGACTATAAAGGAATGATGGATTTGTATTCCGCCGTAGAATACTACGGAACAGAAATCCTACCTAACTAAGAAAGGAAAACTAATAATGGGTTATTTAGAAATTTTTGAAATGAATGAAAATGGTGCTGGTTGGGTATCATTAGAAAATGCTTCCACTTCTACTAAACTAGATTTGGAATTAGCAATGCTAACAAAAGCAGAAGTGAAAATGCTTTGCTTTGTTTGTCATAAAGAAATCGCAAAAGGAAATGTTTGCGTAAATCATAAAAATGTTAGAGGCGCAGTTTATTTTGAATAAAAATAAATAGCGTGTCGACTTGACAAAATGATCAGCTGCCCGCACAAAAGCTATGGGGGCGATTTGTCTTTTAAGTCCATTATGTCCGATTTGCCAGATCCCTGCGACACGCCGAGGAATTTGTGAATTTTCTCACACGGCTTGAGCGTCTCAAAATATGAAATTACTCGCTAGTAAGTTGAAGAATGTCAGTGGCTTTTGGTAAAATTACGGAGTAACAAAATGAAAGGAAAACTAACTATGAAAAGTTATTCAATTGTCGATTTGCTAGTAGATACTTACTACGCACCTACTTCTCTCCGCCGTCGTTTCAATGGCGGAATTATCAACCACGCAGAAAAGCGTGAGGATATTTATTTACCAGAAGGCTATGAGGCTTTCGCTATTCGCTACCGCCCAACAGGTCGCTTCAATGACGAATGGGCAACAGTAGCCGTCAGGGTCGCCGACTACTAAAATGTCGGTGGCTTCCGCTATAATCTAATCAACTAAACGAAAGGGAAACTAAATGAAACTAGATGAATTCAAGGCTCTTGTTATAGAGCAACGCAAGGCGCAACAGGCGCAAAACTTACAGGCGATTTTGTCAGTCGCTTCTGCTACAATTCCAGCAACAACAGAACGAAAGGAAAACTAAAAATGGAAAAACTAGAATACATTGTAAATCAAATCCTAGACTGCGATTTGTGTAATGGTGTCGGTGCTCAGTATTTCTCTAATGGAGAGGACTACGATTTCGAGGACTGTATTTGTAATCCTTATGGGATTATTCTTGACGGGAAAGATGTCATTTTTGATAATGGCATACTTTCAGAAAATCAACTATTCGCAACAGGGGAGGCTATCTAATGAAAAAAAATGTTTTGATTAGTTATGTAGTAGAAGCAGACAGCGATTTGTCTGCTATCTTTGCCCTGAATAAATCTCTTTCTACTTTGCCTGATAGCGAATTAGTAAAGTTTGACGCTTTTGATGTTTTGGAGGTATCAGAATAATGATGACCCGTAAAGACTATGTTGAAACCGCTAAAATTCTAAACTATGTTAGCGATAAAACTCACCCTGCCGTTTTTTCTAAAATGGTTGTTGATTTCGCAGAAATGTTTGCGAAAGATAATCCGAGATTTGATGCGAATAGATTTTATTCCGCAGCGAATTATAAAATTCCAAGTTTTAGAAGTTAGGAAATAAAATGACAAAAGAAAAAGTAAAACGTGTTCAAGAATTGCGCCGCAGTAATGCGGCAACACCAATTCCGTCTAAGAAAAAATATAAACGAAAATCAAAAAATCAAAAAGAAAAATATCTAAAAACTTATTGCGAGCTGATCGCTCCGTTTTTTAGATAGTTGAAATTTCAACAAGCCCGCACACGGTGCGGGGTCGGGCGTGTCCTTACGAATGTGATAATAATCACCCCGAAACCTGCGGCGTGTCGCTGAAAATGTCAGTCGTTTACGCTATAATTGCTGCGTATCCCAACGAAAGGAAAAACTAATGGGTTTAGATATGTATCTCCACGCTAAAAAGTATGTGGAAAAAATTGACTGGAATAAATTGAGAGATTTAGACCTTGACATGGATAGCGATGAGGCTATCATGCCACTCTGGAATGATATTGTAGAAACGGCAGGAATGAAAGATATTGCTACCGATATCTATGGTGTAAATGTTGAAGTAACTGCTGCTTATTGGCGTAAGTCTAATCAAATTCACAAATGGTTTGTCGATAATGTACAAGGTGGAAATGATGACTGCGGCAATTACTATGTGTCTAAAGATAAACTAAAGGAATTGCGAGAGACTTGCCGTCAAGCCTTATTCGCTAAAGACCCTAGTTTGCTGCCGCCGCAGGCTGGCTTCTTCTTTGGCTCATATGATATCGATGAATGGTATTGGGAAGATATCAAGCGTACTATCAAGAAACTAGACCGCTTGTTCGAATTGCCCGATTTCGACCAATTGTCCTTCTACTATAACTCATCTTGGTAAATGTCGGTGGGCCCTGCTACAATAGGGCCCATAACGAAAGGTCTATAAATGAAACTAAAACGCTCTAACGATAGGAAAGTAACTAATGCCGTCTCCCCAAATGGTAAAACCCCAACAATTGCTAACACCTTCGGATTACCCGCAGGAAAGGCTTATTCATGTCCTGGCGCAACGTCTATCTGTGAAAGTGTTTGCTACGCTGGTAAACTTGAAAAGGTATACAAGGGAGTAAAGGCTACTCTTCTCCATAATTGGGAGCTCCTACGTAATGCCGACATGGATGCCATGCTGCTATTACTAGATGAGATGATTGTTGACTTTGTCAATGATTGTGAAAAGCGCAATGCTAAAAAATTATTCCGTATTCACTGGGATGGCGATTTCTTCAATGATACTTACGCATATGCCTGGAAGACTGTTATATCTAATCATCCTGACATTCAATTTTGGGTATATACACGAGTAAAGTCTGCAGCGCTTATTCTTAGAGGTACACCTAATCTATCTCTTTATTATTCTACCGACGATGAAAATAAAGAAATTGCTCATGACCTAAAACTAAATCAAGGTATCCGCCTTGCTTACTTAGGCAAAACGTTTGCTGTCACCGAAAGCACAATGAAAGAATTGACTGGCAAGCCTGGCGCTAAATGTCCTGAGAATGCTAAGAAAATTCCTCTAATTTCTACTAATGGTTCTGCCTGCGTATCGTGTGGCCTATGTGTGTACGGTAAAGCAGACATTCGATTTTCTGCGAGTAAAAAATAATGCCTGCTAATATTTTTACTAATCAGATCGCAGAATATTTGGAGGTCCCTTTAAATGTTGCAGAATCAATTCAAAATGTTATCGATACTTATTTTTATTTAGACTGGAGCGAATGTGATAAATTTGAAATGCATGCAACGTTCTTAGCTGCATATCAATTTTATAAAAACGAGCTGTAGAGCCCGCACACGTATGGGGGCAAAATTTGTTTTACGTCAAGTTACGACACACCCTGAAATTTGTGAGGTTTATCACAAAATAAATCTACGACACGCCGATAGCCAAATGGTAAATGTCGGTGGCTTCGGCTATAATTGCGCTATCAACAAACGAAAGGAAACAAATGCTAAACACAGATAACTGGGCTTCTTACCCGTTTTCCGTCGAGGGTGTAGATTTTGTATCTAAACTAGACCCACAAGGCTCTTTCTATCCACAAGTAGAACGCCTGCCTGCTGGAGTATTTACTGCTGAAAATACTCGTATGGTAACTGAACTAATCGGTAATCCTGCTCTCTTTACTCGTCAAGAATTGCAAGATGAGTTAGACCGCATAAATGCTGGCGCTTCGCAGGCTCTCGTAGCCTTAGCCTAACAATGTCGGTGGGCTAGTGTATAATCTAGCCCACCACAACAACGAAAGGAAACAAATGTTATCAACCGCAACCGCCCTTATCGAAGCAACCGAACAGAGTATTTTTGATGAGGAAGTAATGGGCTTTGCTCAGGCTTTCTGCCACAATGCTAAAGACTTGGATACTGAACAATTCGCTAAGTCTATTTATGTTTATTCTTGTATGCTTGCTTCTCTCGCAGTAGATAAGGCTATGAAAGTTTTACTAAGCGAAGATGAAATCATAGACCTAATGAACGCTATTGACGAATTGGAAACAATGAGAGATGAGGTAATGAACAATGGGGAGTAATTTCGCAACCGATTTAGCTGAACTAGATTTAGGTTTATCTTTAGAGGATAGTATTGCTATCCACTTATCAGCTAATCATTATCCACCCGTTCCCCGCTCTATGGTAGAACCTTGTATTGCCGCCATAGATGCTTATCACGATGAGGATTACCAACGCCTTATTGACCTACCCGCACCTATTACTTGGCGGGATCAAAATCAAGCACCTGCTTCCGCTATCGTAGAGGCTCACCACCTAGACGCTTGGCTTCCGCAGTATGACTAAAATCACACTTTCCAACCCTACCGCTTGTCGGTGGGGTCTGGTAAAATACAACCCTAACAGAAAGGAAAAATAAATGGCAACAACGCTAGAAATCGGACAAACCTTCACAACTGAGAAATCAGGTGTAATCGGTGTAATCAAGGCAGTAGATAACCACCCTTCAGGTGTGGCTCGTGTGCTTCTTGATGTAAATGGCTCAGAACGCTGGACAAGCGTATCTATCTAATCAAATGGCAGGGCTCACCAAAATGTCGGTGGGCTCTGCTACAATCTCTCTCTAACCTAAACGAAAGGAAATCAAATGGCTAGAAACGGAAAATCTATTAGCGTGAAAATCGCTACAACCAAAGTTATCAAGGCTTTGGAAAACAAGTTAGCACAAGTCAAGAAAGACAAGGCTAACCAAAAAATCAACGAGGAGAAATACTCAAAGGCTATGGAAAAGTATAACAAGGAAATCGCTAAGATTGCCCTTGCTAACATTACCAAAGCAAATGACTTATCTGCTCACACAAGATACAATGGCGAACTAAATGTATCTTTCTCTATTCCAAAAGGTAGCCTAGACCTACCTGCTGAACCTGAAAAGGATTTTGAGACTTTTCACGATTGGCAATACAAGGAAATGGTAGATGAAATTGAGAACGCTATCCGTATTCTCAAGATGACCGATGAGGAAGTCGTAAGCACTTCTACTTACAACGCTATCGCAAGATACTTGTAATCTTAGCGGGGGCTAGACAAAATCTAGCCCCCTATGCTAAAATATTTATCCCTACTAACAGAAAGAAAACAAATGTATAAACTAACAGTATTATACGATGGCGATGTATTCGCTACTTACCAATACTCAGATGCCCTACAAGCGTTTGAGGCTTTCGCAAGATGTATAGATGTGGGCTTTGCTGAAAATGAGGCAACCTATAATCTCTCAATGCCAACAGGCAAAATGTATACCAAAAATTTCAATCGAGCAGGATTGGTGTCCGCAAAATGAAAAATCGTTATCGTGTAGAAATCTTTGACGAAATCAAAGATAATGACCTAACTCTTTACTCAGATGAGGGCGTGAATAAAGAATATCTAACTGAACTTGTATTTTCTAATCTCCGCCGCTTTTCTGGTAATGTTCGTGCTTATGTTTTTGATAATCTAAAGAAAAAGAAAACAACAGCACTTTATTTACCGATGGAAGTTATTCCTAAGAAAACGGAACTAACAAAACTTCTCGGATAAAAAGCTTGGGGCGGG
>Ga0075471_10000332_pt1 | contig 27855 bp, 25 predicted proteins | sample DEB19_08_DNA_2_FD_74787 | JGI IMG/M metagenome (GOLD analysis project Ga0075471, IMG submission 74787) | Aqueous microbial communities from the Delaware River and Bay under freshwater to marine salinity gradient to study organic matter... | ecosystem: Environmental > Aquatic > Marine > Coastal ...
TCGCCAATCCAACTGCTGCGCGAGAGATCGTAGTCCAGCGCGCTCTGGGCGCTGTAATAGACCTTTGGTTCCATCGCGCGCAGCTCCATCTTCACGCCCAGTTCCTTGCGCCAAATCTCCTGCAACTCCACGCCCACCTGCTCGTCGAGCTTGTCGGTCTTGAACAGGTAGTGAAACGGCGGGAAGTCCTTGCCGCCGGGGAAGCCGGCCTCGGCGAGGAGCTTTCGCGCCTGCTCGGGGTCGTAGCCCCAGCCGTCGGGCGGCTCATAGACGCCCATGCCTTTCGGCGTGAAGTGCGAGGTCGGCGTTTCGCCGCTGCGGACGATTTTGGCGGCGAGCTTCTGCCGGTCCACGGCGAGGGCGAAGGCCTTGCGCACGCGCACGTCGGTGAAGGGCTTGCGCTTCACGTTGAAGCGGAAGAAGTAGGTGCCGAGGTAATCGAACTTGTGGCAGTCGGGGCGTTTGCCGAGCACGTCCATCAGCTCGTTCGGCACGAGGTTCTTGTCCCAAATGACGTCCGCCGCGCCGGTTTCGTAGAGATTCAGCGCGGTGGTCGAGGACTTGATGGGCAGGAAGTCCACCAGCTCGCTGCGGATGTTGGCGGCGTCCCAATGACGTGGGTTGCGACGGAGACGGACACGGTCGTTGAGCCGCCAGAACTCGAGCGTGTAAGCGCCGTTGCACGGCACCGGCTGGGTGAGAAGCCAGCGGTCGCCGTGCTGCTCAATCCAAAAGCGCGGCACGACCGCGAGCGTGGGGAATGCGCAGAGGTCGAGGAAAAACGCCGTTGGGCCGATGAGCTCCACGCGCAGCGTGTGCGGGCCGAGCGCGCGGACGGCGACATCCTCTGGTTTGAAAGGCTTGCCGGTCGCGGCGTTGGTTTTGCCCGTCGAGTAGTCCTCCGCGCCCTTGATGAAGAAAAGCTGGCTGGCGTATTCCGCGCCGGTCATGGGGTCGAGCGCGCGTCGCCACGACCAGACCACGTCCTCCGCCGTGATGGGCTGGCCGGTGGACCAGAAAGCGTTCGTGCGGAGGTGGAAGGTGTAAACCGCGCCATCGGGTGACATGTCCCAACGGTGTGCGATGGCCGGCTCGGCGGTGGCGTTCTTGCCTTCGAGCCGCGTCAACCCCTCAAAGAGCGCCTTCACGATGCGCATCTCGGTCTGCGTGGAGATGATGGCGGGATCCAGCGAGTCCGGCTCCGCGCCGTTGATGAGGACGAGGTCGGCGGGTGGTTCGTTGCGCGTGCAGCCGCTCAAAAAAAGCAGGCAACAGGCAACAGGCAAAAAGCAAAACGCCCGGAGCGATTTGCTCTGGGCGTTCGGCTTGGTCGGCATGCGGCCGAAGTTATTTTTTCACCGGCGGGGTTGTCGAGGGCGCAGTCGTCGGGGCAGCAGCCTTCGGTGCCGTGTTGGTGACGATGACGGCCGGAGCCTTGGCGGCCGGCGCAACGTTGGTGGCGGCGGCAGGATTGGTCAGAATCGTTTGCGGCGGCGGCACGATGCCGGGCGGGGGCGGCGTGAGCGTCGCTGGCGTGGATTGCTTGGCGGGCGGGAGAACCGAGGCCGCGCCAGCTTTCTTCAGTTCTTCGCGCACGTTGCTGCCGGCTTTGCGGGCTGCGCCGCCCATGATGTAGAGCACGAGGCACAGGCTGAGGAAGATGCCGGCGGCATACTTCGTCATTTTCGTAAGCGCGTTGCCGGACCCGGCCCCGAAGAGCGCATCCGTGGCCCCGCCACCAAAGGCCTGGCCAACGCCGGCTTCCTTTTTCGGCAACTGCACGAGAATGAGGAGGATGAGGAACAGGCTGTCCAGCACGAGGACAGCGGTCAAAAGTCCGGCAACAAAACTCATAGTCTTTTCTTTCAGCTAACTGCGTTCAGCGAACCACAACCGGTTCTTCAAATCGAATTCTTAATGATGTCCGCAAAGTCGCGCACCGTCAGGGCCGCGCCGCCCACGAGCGCGCCGTCCACATCGGGCTGGCTCATCAATTCGCGCGCGTTGCCGGGCTTCACGCTGCCGCCGTATTGGATGCGGACACGGCGGGCGGTGGTCTCATCAAACATCTGGGTGAGCACGCCGCGGGTGAACGCATGCACATCCTGCGCCTGCTGCGTGGTCGCGGTCTTGCCGGTGCCGATAGCCCAGACGGGCTCGTAGGCGATGATGACTTCCTCCATCTGTGCCTTGGTCAACCCGGCGAGGCTGCCGCGCACCTGTGTTTCAACGACCTGCTCGGTCTTGCCGGACTCGCGGTCCTCGAGCTTCTCGCCAACGCAGATGATGGGTTTGAGCGACGCGGCGAGCGCGGCGGCGGCCTTCTTCGCGATGAGCGGGTCGCCCTCCAGTTGATACTGACGGCGCTCCGAGTGGCCGAGGATGACGTAGCGGACAAGGAACTCCTTGAGCATCCCGGCGCAAATCTCTCCGGTGTGCGCGCCGAAGTTGTGCTCGCTCATGTTCTGCGCGCCAAGGCGGAGGTTGGAGCCGTCAATGGCCTTGGACACCGATTCCAGCGCGGTGAAGGGCGGGCAGACGACGATGTCCACTTCCTTCACGCTGCCCAGCTCGCGCTTGAGGCCGTCCACGAGGGCCAGCCCCTCGGCGACGGTCTTGTTCATCTTCCAGTTGCCGGCGATGATGAGTTTGCGTTCTTTGTCCATCAGTAGGGGAGTTGAAGTCGGTTGAGAAAAATCACTTGTTCGTCAGCACTGCTACACCCGGCAGAGCCTTGCCCTCAAGGAACTCCAGGCTTGCGCCGCCACCGGTGCTCATGAACGTCACCTGGTCGCCAAGGCCGGCCTTGTTCAGCGCCTTCACGCTGTCGCCGCCGCCGATGATGGTCTTCGCGCCGTTCTGCTGCGTGGCCTCGACCACCGCGCGCGCCACGACGTTCGTGCCCTCGGCGAAGCGCTTGTCCTCGAACATGCCCATCGGACCATTCCACAGGACGGTTTTGGCGCTGCGGACGATGCCCGCGTAGCGCGCCGCCGTGGCGGGGCCGATGTCGAAGCCCTCGTCGGCATCCGCGATGTCCGCATCGGCATTCACCTTCGGGTTCACGAACTCGAAGACCGGCTTGCCCTTCTTGTTGAGCTTGCCGGTATCCACGGGGGTGGCAACGACGTTGTCGGTGGGGAGGAGAAACTTCACGCCACGGTCAGCGGCCTTGGCCAGCGCACGCACCGCCGTGCGGGTCGCGTCCGGCTCGACGAGTGACTTGCCCACGCCGTAGCCCATCGCGAGCTTGAACGTGTAGGCCATGGCCCCGCCGATGAGAATCGTGTCCGCCTTTTCCAGCAAGCGGTCGATGACCTGAATCTTGTCCGACACCTTCGCGCCACCAAGAATGACCACGAACGGCCGGGCCGGAGCTTCCAATTCGTCGCCTAGGAACTTCAGCTCGCGCTCCATGAGCAGGCCGGCCGCACACTGGCCGCCGCGTTGGGCGACGATGCGGGCAACGCCTTCGGTGCTCGCGTGCGCCCGGTGCGCCGCGCCGAAAGCGTCGTTCACATAGATGTCCGCGACTTTGGCGAGTTGCTCGGAGAACGCGGGCTCGTTGGCCTCTTCCTGATCGTAGTAACGGGTGTTTTCCAGCAGGAGGATGTCCCCTTCCTTCAGCGCGCCCGCGGTCTTCTCCACCTTCTCGCCGATGCAGTCATCCACGAAGGCGACGGGGCGGTTGATGAGGTCGGCCAGCTTCGCGGCAACGGGGCGCAGCGACATGGACGGCTCGCGCTTGCCCTTGGGCCGGCCGAGGTGCGCCGCAAGGATGATGCGCGCACCGCCAGCGATGAGCAGATCGAGCGTCGGCAGCGTTTCCTTGATGCGGGTGGCGTCGTTGATGACCATCTGGCCCTCCTTCTCCTCCATGGGGACGTTGTAGTCCACGCGCACAAAGACGCGCTTGCCACGCACATTCAAGTCTCGGACGGTTAGTTTCGCCATAAAGAGACGCGGAGCATAACGAACGGCGGAACTCAGTCAATTCGGGGTTTTCGCGCTGTGGGTCTTGGGTGGCGGAGGGTGCCGGCCGCGCCTGTAGCCGTGTCCAGGTGGCACGGCTAGCGCAGGGTGACGATGTCGCCGGGCAGCAGTCTTGGCCCGGGGGAGTCAGCCTTGAGCTGGCCCAGCGGTGGGACCGCGATCTTGTGGGCACCACGCAGCACTTCCACGGCTTGAGAAGCACCGCCGGTTTGCATGGCTGTGTAAAGTTTCATGCCGGAAGTCCAGGGAACTTGCCGCGCAGCCCCCGTGGCCCCGTCCACGACCGTCACAAATGCGCTCTTGGCAAGGGGGGTGGCGACCGAACCCGTGGTGGTCACGGTAGTCTTGGCGAGGGAGGCAGTGCCCAAAACGGTTGCCCCGGCAACTTTCCCACCCGTGGTGAGGGCGGTCAGTGCAGTTTTTCCGGCGACGGAACCGGCGGTGGTTGCGATTTTGGCACCGGTGGAGCAGGCGGTCGGGAGCAGTGCCCCGGCGACCAGCAGGATGAGGTGTAGGTGTGGGCGCATCTCAATTCAAGGTGAGGAGGCTGACTTCGGGGCGGCAGTTGAAACGCACGCCGTGGAGGTTGCCCACCCCGCGCGTGGTGAAGATCCAGCGGTCCCGCCAGCGGTTCAGGCCGGCGACATAGCGATGATCGCGCACCGGGGCGAACGGCGTGCCCAGCCAAGGCAGGCGGAGCTGGCCGCCGTGGGTGTGCCCGCACAAGGCCAAATCCCAGCGGAAGCCGGCCACGGCGTCCTTGCCGTCGGGATTGTGCATGAGCAGCAGGGTCGGAGCTTCTGAGGATTTGGCACCAAACGCTTCAGCGGCCTGCAACTCTTCAGCCCACAGATCACCGACTCCTACCAGCCGCACCCGACGGTCCCGCACCACGACTTCCACTGCCTGGTTGAGCAGCACCTTGACTCCGCTGGCGGCGAGACAGTTACGGACGGCGCTGTGGTCCGCGTGGCCGCGATAAGACGGACGGCCCGCCCATTTGCCGCCATCATGGTTGCCCAGACAGGCGAACACTGGCGCGGTGGCGGCCAACGGCTTCAGCACGGCCGCATAGGCGTCAAAGTCGGCGAAATGCTTGGTGATGAAGTCGCCGGTAAGACAAATCAGATCCGGCTTTTCCGCAAGCCCCAGCCGCACCGCCTCGCTGATGAATTCCAGCGGCACACAGGCCGAGGCGTGAAGGTCCGAAAGGTGTAAGATGCGGATGGGCTTTGTTTCCGAGGGTCGGATCGGAACGACCTGATGTGTGACTTCCAGCCAGCGGGGTTCGCGCAACCGGGCGTATGCTGCCCCCGCCCCGCCCGAGAGCCCCAGCAAACCCAGCACCCACAACCAGCGCCGCCGCCTCAGTGCGGTCGGCACGGGGGCAACCTGGGCGGCCGGTGCGCTCATGGGCGGTCAGACGCGCGGCGAGGACCGGGACGGGCCCAAGACGTGGTTCTTGATGATGTCGTAAGCGGCAGTCGAATCGAGCTGCGCAGCCGGAAGATGATTGTGCTGCTCGGTGATCAGCACCGGCCAGTCGGCGGGGTTTGCCGGCCGGCAGCCGTGCGAACCCTTGACCAGGCTGGCATCCAGCGGGATCACGTCCATCAACATGCGGAAGCCAAGTTTCTTGCGCAGCAGCTTGCCGGCGACCTTGAGTTTGGGCGCGCGGAGCCGAGGGTCAATGAACAGCTCCACCGGATCGTAGCCGGGCTTCCGGTGGATGTCCACGCAGCGGGCGAAGTCCGGCGCACGCGCGTCGTCGAGCCAGTAGTAGTAAGTGAACCACGCATTCTCCTTCGCCACGGCAATGAGGTCGCCAGCGCGCGGATGGTTGATGCCGGCGGCGATCTTCTCCTTCTCCGCCAGCACCTCGGCGACGCCGGGCGTGAACTCCACCGCCGAACGCACCTGGTTGGTGATGGCGGGATCGTTGACGTAGATGTGCGCGACCTGGTGGTCCGCCACGGCAAAGGCGCGGCTGGCCCCGGCGTCGAGGAGTTCGCGGCCCAGCTCCTCCTTCACGGTCAGCCAGCCCTGCTCGCGAAACATCCGGTTGAGGTGGATCGCCTGATCCACCTGCGAGATGCCGTATTCGGAGAGGAGCACAACTTGCACGCCGCGCTTTTCGAAGAAGAGGATCAGTTCGTGGACCAAGTCGTCCACCAGCCGCAGATCCTGAAGGATGTCGGGATGCTTGGGCCCAAGCCGCTGGAGGTTGTAGTCGAGGTGCGGCAGATAGACCAAGTTGAGCGTGGGCTTGAACTTCTTCTCCACCCACTTGGCTGACTCGGCGATCCATCGCGTGGCGCAATCCGGCGTGCCGGCAGGGGACTGCACACCCGCACCGGGACCCCAGAAACCAGCGAAAGGGAATTCCCCCAGCTCGCGCTTGATGTCGTCGCGGATCGCATGGGGCCAGGTGTAAATGTCAAAAACCTTGCGGCCATCCGCCGGATACATCGGACGCGGCGTGATCGAGTAATCCGCCGTGGAATACATGTTATACCACCAGAAGAGCTTTGCGCAGGTGAAGCGATGGTCCAGCGCGCGGAGCTCATCCCAAAGCTTGCGGCCATGGACCAGGTGGTTGGACTGCTTCCAAAACTGCACCTCGGCCAGTTCGCGATTATACCAGCCATTGGCCACGATCCCATGCTGCGCGGGCGGTGTGCCGGTCAGGTAGTTGGACTGCGCGGTGGTGGTGACCGCCGGGAAAGCCGGACGGAGGTTGACCATCGCACCCCGTTTGCGGAAGGCGGTGATGCGCGGAGTTCGCTCCCCGATGAGCGACTCCGTGAGGCCGACAACGTTGAGGACGGCGGTGCGGTTCATCAGGCCGCAGCGTGCCAGTGTCAACCTGCGACGGCGACGATTTTCCGCGCCCGCGCCGCGTGGCGCTCCTGCAAGCGCTGGATGGACTCGACGACCTTGGGCAGGTGCATCTCGTGGACTTCGACCCCCCGGCCAATTGCCTCCAGCAGCGTGATGGTCAGCTCGCCGCCGAGATGCTCGCGGAACTCCGTGAGGCCGGTGAGCACCATCAAGTTCCCATCCGAGTCCGTGTGTAGCAGCTCGGAGGCGAACAGGTCGAAGCCAAGCTTCTCCAGCAGCACCATCACCCGCTCCGCGCTCGCGGCGTCAAGCAGCCCAATCTTCTTTGCGTAGAGCACGTCCAGCGCGATGCCGATGGCGACCGCCTCGCCGTGGCGGAGCTTGTATTCGGAGAGCTGCTCCAGCTTGTGCGCCGCCCAGTGCCCGAAGTCCAGCGGCCGTGCGCTGCCGAACTCGAAGGGGTCACCGCTCGTCGCGATGTGGTTCAGGTGCAGCTCGGCGCAGCGGTAGATGAGCCGCTGCATCGCCGCCGGCTCGAACCCGGCCAGCGCCTCCGCGTCGCGCTCGATGGCGTTGAAGAATTCCACGTCGCGGATGCACGCGACCTTCACGGCCTCCACGTATCCGGCGCGCTGATCACGGGCGGACAGCGTGGCGAGAAGCTGGAAGTCGTTGATAACCGCGAAGGGCGGGCAAAAGGTGCCGATGAAGTTCTTTTTTCCGAACGCGTTGACGCCGTTTTTCACGCCCACGCCGGAGTCGTCCTGGCTCAAGGTCGTCGTCGGGATGCGCACATGGCGGATGCCGCGATGCGCGGTGCTCGCCGCGAGGCCGACCATGTCCAGCAGCGCGCCACCGCCGACGCAGAGCAGATAGGCGTGGCGGTCAATGTGATAGCGGTCAATCTGCGAGTGGATTTCCGAGACGTGGAAGTAGGAGTTCTTCACCCGCTCGCCGCCCTCGATGACGATGGGCGAGCGGACCAGTTCCAAGGCATCGCCGTGCGTGGCGAAGTAGTCGGTGATGGCGCGCTCCAAGCCGGGCTGGGACTTGGCGAGCGCCTCGTCCACGACAATCAGCGCCTTGCGCCGGGTCGCGCCGCCGCCGCCCACGAGCACGTCGCGGAGCACGGGATTGGCGGGATTGAAGACGCCGTGGGTGAAATGCACCTGATGACGCCAACTGACCTGAATTGTCCGCTCGATGCTGGGCACGGGATGAATTTGCAGCGCGAAAGGGACGAACGCCAGCGGGGAATCATTCGCCGTGCATCGAGGACCGGCAGGATGGCCGGGGCAAGCTATTCCCAAACTCAAACGAGCCGCGCGGGTGATGGCCTTGTCATCTCTAAGCCTTGCCTTGAATCGACCGCAGGCAGTAGGCAGCATTTTTCGCGATGTCGGGGTCATCGCTCCGACTCAGTGGTTCAACCTTTCCCGCCGCCACATTTGCCTTGGGTCCAAACTCGGTAAGTGTGAGCAGCGCTCCTAGCACCGACGGCTTGTTGCCGCTGGAAAGCAGCTCCACGATTCCTGACATGGCCGTCGTCGGACCATGCCGGACCAAAGCACAGGCTGCGGCATAGCTGACCCATGAGTCACTGTCGCCAAGTAATCTTGTCAGCGTTGGGACCGCGTCTGTTGCTTCCGTCCCAATCTGGCCGAGGATTACGATTGCGCGGATTCGCACTTCGCGGCCATCAGAGCTGTTGGCAATTTGGAGGAGCTTGCGGACTGCGCGCTTGTCGAAGGCGGGTTGGCCGGGAACCCAGACTTCTAGCTTGTCTGTGCCGCTCACCTGCCATGCGGCAAACCATTCCTCGACTGCTCTGCCGTCGTAGCGGGGGTCGCGAAGGAGGAGCCAAGCAGCCAGCCCGGAAACGCAGAGCACGACCAGCAAAAACCAGAGTGAACGCTTAGTTCCTTGAGCCATGATTAGTTAGGTTCTGTCCATGCGGGTGTGCTTGGCGGTGCGCAGCTTGCCGCGATAGTGGGCGGCGCCTTCGTTGTCCACCCAGAACGGGAGCAGCCGGTGAAGTGCGGGCGGAAGTGTATGGCTCATGAGATATCCGCAGCGATAGCACGGCCTGGCCAGCGTGAAAACCTTGAAGTCCAGACCCGCGTCACTCACCTGCCGAAGGCCGCCGCCTTGGTCGCAAGGTCTTTCTGCAACCGCGAGCAGACGAGCTCGCACAGCTTGAACAGCGATTCGTCCGCGATGAAGTAATAGACGTTCAGCCCCTCCTTGCGCCGGCCCAGCAGGCCCGCCTCGGTGAGCGTCTGCAAATGCCGCGAGACGTTGGCTTGGGTCAGCTCCGTTTCCTCCACCAGCTCGGTGACGTTCTTTTCACCCTGCTCCAGCGCGGAGATCAGTCGCAGGCGGTTCGGCTCGCCCAGCACGCGGAAGCGGGCGGCGACGAGTTCCAGAGCCTCGGGAGGGAGCTTGTTCGCTTTCATGGCGTCACGGGGCTTGACAGTCTTTATATGAGCATATACTCATCTAGTAGTGCCGGCGGGAAATTGGGCCGGCCCGAACCGAAAGGCAACATGAAAATGGAAAACGCCATCCGCATCCTCGCCGGCACCATGGTCCTCACCAGTCTGGCGCTCGCACACTTCGTTAACCGTCACTGGCTCTGGCTCGCGGTGTTCGTCGGGGTGAACCTGATTCAGTCCGCGCTCACCGGCTTCTGCCCAGCGTGCAACATCCTGCGCCGGCTCGGGGTGGGTCGCGGCCAGCCGGGCGGCGACTGTTGCGGGCCAAAGTGCGGGGAATGACCGACAACCTGAGTCCGGCCGGGACCGCTCACCGGACTGATGCTCTAACAGCCGACGACGTCTGCCGCACACCATGCTCGCCACCCGCACCATCACGAACAGTTATCAGGACTTCCAGTTGCTGGAACTGAGCAAGCTGCTGCACACGGAGGGCCGGGGGCCGTTCATGGTCGTGCAGGAAGGCTGCGCGCCGGACGACTCCAGCTCGCGGCATTGCAGCTTTGTCCTGACCCATCGCGGCACTTGGCTGCACTACTACCTCTACCTTGCGCTGCCGGAAGCGGTGCGGCGCATCGCGATGTTCGACACGGTCGCGGATGTCTTTGCCCGCGCAGAAACCATGCCCGCTCGCGTCAAGGTCGAGGATGCCATGTCCTTGCAGGAACTGCTGCGTGACGAGGGCTTCGAGCCGGGCACTGGAGATGAGCAAGGGCGCGTGCTCTTCGAGGAATTGCAACGCCGTCATCCGAGTGAGCTGCTGCCCAAACCGGAGTTGAAGCCATGAAACTAGTTTTCCCACTGCTGGCAGTCGTGCTGTTGACGGCGTGCAAACGCCACGAAACGCCCGCATCACCCTCCGCGCCGCCACTCCCCGCCGCCGTCGTGCGCGTGCAGAAGGTCGAGTCGCAGCGGCGCATGGCGGTGGAGGAAATGGTCGGCACCGTGCGGCCCAAACTGTCCGCCGCCGTGTCGGCCAAGGTCAGTGGCGGCATTGAGAAGATGCTCGTCGCACCGGGGCAGGCGGTGAAGGCCGGGCAGTTGCTCGTGCAGCTCGACGCCCGCGAGATTCAGGCGCGGCTCGACCAGGCCACGGCCCTGCGCGAGCAGACGGCTAAGGACTTGCAGCGCTTCCAGAAGCTCATCGCTGACAAGGCGGTGACGCAGCAGGAATTCGATGCCGTGCAAGCCCGCCAGCGCATGTCGGCCGCCGCTGTGACCGAGGCCGAGACGCAGCTTGGCTACACGAAGATTCTCGCACCCTTCGACGGTGTCATCACGCACAAGCGCGCCGACGTGGGCGACCTCGCCACGCCGGGGCGCGCGTTGCTGGAGCTGGAAAATCCCGCCGCACTCCGACTCGAAGCCGACGTGCCGGAAGCGTTGCTCGCCAATCTCAAGCTCAGCGACCGCCTGCCTGTGCACATCGCTGCGTTGAAGGCGGAACTGTCCGGCAGCATCAGCGAAATCGCCCCGGCCGCCGACGCCGGCAGCCGCACGTTCCTCGTGAAACTCGACCTGCCCGCGACCTCCGGTCTGCGCAGCGGGCAGTTTGGCCGCGTCGCCATTCCCGTCGCCGAGGTGAACGCGCTTCGCGTGCCGGCCAGCGCGGTCGTCGTGCGCGGGCAGATGGAACTGGTCTTCGTCGTCGCCGGCCAGCAGGCGCAGATGCGGCTGGTGAAGACCGGCAAGCGGCTTGGCGCCGAGCTTGAGATTGTCTCCGGCATCAACTCCGGTGAATCGCTCGTGGTGGAAGGCGCGGCCACATTGACCGACGGCCAACCCTTGCAGGTGAAGCCATGAGCGCCGACGCACCAGCTCCCCCTTCGCTCGGCATCGCCGGCCGCATCGCGCGGGCGTTCATTGATTCCAAGCTCACGCCGCTCATCATCGTCACTTCGGTATTGTTGGGCATGGCCGCCATCGTGCTGCTGCCGCGCGAGGAGGAGCCGCAAATCAAGGTGCCGATGATTGACGTGCTGGTGGCCATGCCCGGCTTCAGCGCGAAGGAAGTCGAGGAGCGCGCCACGCGGCCGATGGAGAAGCTGCTCTGGGAAATCTCCGGCGTGGAATACCTCTACTCGACCTCGCGCCCCGGCGAGTCGCTCGTCATCGCGCGCTTCAAGGTCGGCTCCGACCCGGACGCGAGCCTCGCGCGGCTCACCGAGAAGCTGCGCTCGAACTTCGACCGCATTCCGCACGGCGTCACGTGGCCGCTCATCAAGCCCCGGAGCATTGACGACGTGCCCATCCTCGCGCTGACGTTTCACAGCGCGCGCTACGACCACCTGACCTTGCGCCGGCTCGTGGCGCAGGTGGACGACGCGGTGAAGCAGGTGCCGCTCGTCGCGGAAACCACGCTCATCGGCGGCGCGCGCCGCGAAGTCCGCGTGCTGCTCGACCCCGCGAAACTCGCTGCGCGCAACCTCTCCCCCGCCGGCCTCGTGCCGATGCTGCGCCAGGCGAACCGCCAGTATCGCTCCGGCGAACTCACGGCGGGCAACCAGGCCGTCGTCATCGAGACAGGCGCATTCCTGCAAAGCGCGGAGGACGTGGGCAACGTGGTGGTGGGCGTGTTCGGCGGGAAGCCCGTTTATCTCCGCGAAGTCGCCGATGTGCTGGATGGCGCGGAGGAACCGGCGAACTACGTCTTCTTCGGCAGCAGTTCCGTTGAGCAACCCGCCGTCACGCTCTCCATCGCGAAGCGGCCCGGTGCGAACGCCATCTCCGTCGCCGAGGATGTGCTGCGCAAAGTCGAGCTGCTCAAGGGCACCGTCATCCCGCGCGATGTGGAGGTCTCAATCACTCGACACTACGGCAAGACCGCCGCCGAGAAATCCAACGAGCTGTTGCTGCACATGTTCATCGCCGTGGCCGGGGTGTCCGTGCTCATCTGGCTCACGCTGGGCTGGCGCGAGTCGGGCATCGTGGCGGTGGCCATCCCGGCGACGCTCGCGCTCACGCTGCTGGTCTTCTACCTCTACGGCTTCACGCTGAACCGCATCACGCTCTTTGCGCTCATCTTCAGCATCGGCATCCTCGTGGACGACGCCATCGTCGTCGTCGAGAACATTGTCCGCCACTTCCACCTGCCGCAGAACAAGGGCCGCAACTGGAGCGACATCTCGGTTGAAGCGGTCGGCGAAGTGGGTAATCCAACGATTCTCGCGACCTTCGCGGTCATCGGCGCGGTGCTGCCGATGGCGTTCGTCGGCGGGCTCATGGGGCCATACATGCGGCCGATTCCGATTGGTGCGAGCGCGGCGATGGGCTGGTCGCTGGCGATTGCGTTCATCGTCACGCCGTGGGCGGCGGTGCGAATGCTCAGGTGGGGGAAGAAATATTCGCAGCTCACCGAAGGCGTGCCGGCTGGCGCGGAAGGCCAGCAGCCACACCTGCACTCCGAGCACCCAGAAGACGCCTTCACCCGCCTCTACCGCAGTGTGATGGGGCCGCTGCTCTCGCACCGCGGCTGGCGGTGGGCCTTCCTCGCGGGCATCAGCGGCCTGCTCCTCGCGGCGATGGCTACGGTCGGCTTCGGCTGGGTGAAGGTGAAGATGCTGCCGTTCGACAACAAGTCGGAGTTCCAAATCATTCTTAACATGCCCGAAGGCAGCGCGTTGGAACGCACCGCGCAGGCTGCGCGCGAAATCGCCGCTGCCGTGCGCACGGAACCCGAGGTGACAGACTACCAGATTTACGTGGGCACCGCGTCGCCGTTCAACTTCAACGGCCTTGTGCGCCACTACTTCATGCGACGCGGCGCAAACGTCGCGGACATTCAGGTCAACCTCGCGCCCAAGCACGAGCGCAAGGCGCAGAGCCACGACATCGCCAAGCGGGTCCGTCCGCAAGTCGCGGCCATCGCGGCGAAGTTCGGTGCGCGCGTGGCAATTGCCGAGGTGCCGCCCGGCCCGCCCGTGCTCCAGACGCTCGTGGCGGAGATATACGGTCCCGACGAAGCGACGCGCCATGCCACCGCCCGCCAAGTGCGCGAGGTCTTCAGCAGCACGCCCGGTGTGGTGGACGTGGATTGGTATCTGGAGGCCGACCAGCCGAAGACACGCTTCGTGATCGACAAGGAGAAGGCCGCGCTGCACGGGATCAGCGCGGAGACGATTTCGCAGACGTTGCGCATCGCAGTGGGCGGCGAATCGGTGGACCTCATGCACCTGCCGCGCCAGAAGGAAGACGTGAACCTCGTGCTACAACTGCCGCGCTCCGCCCGGACTTCGCCGGAGGAACTGCTCGCGTTGCGCGTGCGCTCCGGTGATGCGAATGCGTTGCCCGAACCGGGCACCGGCGGCGCGGCTCCGCTGGTGCCGTTGCGTGAGCTGGTAAAGGTGAAACAGACCCTTGAGGACAAGAGCATTTACCACAAGAACCTCATGCCGGTGACCTACGTCATCGGTGACGTGGCGGGGGTGATCGAGAGTCCGGTGTATGCGATCTTCGAGATGAACAAGAAGCTGAACGCGCTGGGGCTGGACCTCTACAACGCCACCATGCCCTTCTCCGACGTCCGGCCCGCGATGAAGTGGGACGGCGAGTGGCACATCACGCTCGAGGTTTTCCGCGACCTCGGCCTCGCATTTGGCGCGGTGTGCATCCTGATCTACGTGCTGATGGTCGGCTGGTTCCGGTCGTTTCTCACGCCGTTGATCGTGATGGCGGCGATTCCCTTCTCACTGGTGGGTATCCTCCCCGCGCACGGCGCGCTGGGCGCGTTCTTCACGGCCACCTCAATGATCGGCTTCATGGCCGGCGCCGGCATCGTGGTGCGCAACTCGATCATCCTCGTGGACTTCATCGAGCAGCGCCTGCGCGAAGGGATGCCGCTGGCGGAAGCCGTCGTGGATGCCGGTGCCGTGCGCTTCCGCCCGATGCTGCTGACCGCGATGGCCGTGGTGGTGGGCGCGGCGGTGATCCTGGCCGACCCGATCTTCCAAGGCCTTGCCATCTCGCTCATGGCCGGGGAAATCGCATCGTTGTTCATCAGTCGCATGGCGGTGCCCGTGCTCTACTTCATGGCGCGCGCCAAGTGAGGCTTGGTCTGACCGCCGGTGCGACCAGCATTTACAATCTTCGCCGTCCGGAGCACGGTGGGGCGTCTTCGGAGAAACATCTATTCCGCAGGCGAGTCAACCCGCAGATAAAACAAACACCATGGGCGACAAATCCCCGAAGTCCACGCAGAAGAAGTCCTCACAAAAGCAGGCCAAGGTCAGCACCGCAGCCAAGAAAAAGCAGCAGGCCGTGGTCGCCAAGCAAGCCGGCGGCAAGAAAAAGTAGCTTCCGCGCGACTGCCTCTCCTGCGGAAACGCGGGAGAGGCAGGCTCACCCCCCCCCAGGTCTTTGCCCTGGCCCTGCCTTGCCAGGTTTCGCGGTCCTCCCTTCCCCTCGGTTTTGGTCCTCGTTAGTTCAGGCACCCGCTCCAATGCTCGTCCATGCAACCGTCGCCAACCAATCATTACGCCACGCTCGGCCTGCATCGCCGTTGCACCCTAGAGCAGATTCGCGCGGCCTACCGCATTCTGGCCAAGCAGCATCATCCCGACCTCAATCCCGGTTCACCCGCCGCCGTTCTCCGCACGCAGGAGATCAACGCCGCTTATGAAGTGCTGAGCGATGCGGACCGCCGGGCCGACCATGACCGGGAGCTGGACGCGCAGGCCCCTGCTGGTCGCGCTTCAACTCGCGGCTCCAAGGTGGAGCGCAACATCGCGCAGGAGGTGCTGCTGCGACTCGAAGAATTTCTCCGGGGCATCACGCTGGAGGTGCAGGTGAACGATCCCGGCAATCCCTCCGGGCTGGAAACCTATCCGCTGGTCATCCCGCCGGAGACCGCGCCCGGCACCCGGTTTCGCGTGCCCCGCGCGGCCCCCTTCGAGGGCGGCTGCGTGATCGTCAAAACCTGTGTCAGACCTGATTTCCGGTTCAAAGTGCGCGGCTCGGATTTGCGCTGTGACTTGAAGATCAAGCCCGAGCGGGCCGCGCAAGGCGGCACGGAAATGGTGCGCGGCCTGAGTGGCGCGCTGCTGCGGGTGGAGATCCCGCGCGGAATCAAGTCCGGCACCTGCGTGTCCCTGTCCGGCGAAGGCCTGCCCAAGCCGCGCGGTGGTCGCGGCGACCTGCTGGTCCGCGTCACCTACCGCCCACCGGTTCGCATCACGCGCGTCTCCGGACGGTGAGCCACTTTTGAGGACATGACTCCCATTGGTCTGTCCCGGCGCACACACCACGCCGTGCAAGTCTGAGATCCGACGTCGAGTGGTGGCGCTGTCGTCCTGGGTTCCGAGCGCTTTGGAAAAACCAGCTACTTGTTGAACGACTTCGTGAAGTCATCCGCCGTGTTGGCGACGACTTTCTTCTCGTGCCGGGAGTTGGCGATGAGTTCGTTGAGCTTGTTCTCCCACGCCTTGCTGTCCATGGGCAGCTCGACGCTCTGGTTGATGAGCGAGGAGTAAAGGAGGACGTTGGCCAGCTCGACTGAGCCCATGCCCTCTGCGCCGGGCGCGATGAGCGGCTTGCCGTCGAGAATGGCGTCGACGAAGTTCTGGATCAGGATGCCGTGCGGATTGGTGGCGGGCTGGAAGGGGATTTCACATTCCCAGACTTCCGGCTTGGCGAATCCGCTTTTCGACGTGCGGCTGAACTCGACCATGTCGCCGTCGTTGCGCGTGAACTTCATCTTGTCGTTTTCAACGACCAGCTTGCCGCGCGTGCCGCAGAGTTCGAGCCGGTTGGTGCCGGGCGCTTCGCCGGTGGAGGAAATAAAGACGCCGGTCGCCCCGTTGGCCCACTCCATGTAGGTCGTGATGTTGTCCTCGACCTCGATGTTGTGATAGCGGCCCAGTTGGCAGAAACCGCGCACCGTCTTGGGCATCCCGCAGAGCCATTGCAGCATGTCGAGCTGGTGCAGGCATTGATTGAGCAGCACGCCGCCACCCTCGCCCTTCCACGTCGCCCGCCAACCGCCGCTGGCATAGTAGGCCTCGGTGCGGAACCAGTCGGTGATGATCCAGTTCACCCGCACCAGCTGGCCAAAGTCCGCGCTGCCGAGGAGTTGCTTGATCTTCTGGTAGCGCGGCTCGACGCGCATCTGGAACATGCCGGCGAAGACCTGCTTCGGATGCGCCTGGGCCACGGCGATGAGCCGTTCGGCGTCGGCCTTGTGGGCGGAGATGGGCTTCTCGACCATGACGTGGAGGCCGTTGTTGAGCGCGTCAATGCCCAGACTCGTGTGCAGGAAGTGCGGCGTGGCGATGACGATGGCGTCGATTTCCTTCGAGCGGATCATCTCCTCCGCGCTGGCGAAGGTCTTGAGGCCGGGCTTGTTCTTGAAGGCTTCGAGACTCGGCGCAAAGGCATCGCTGACCGCTGCCAGCTCACACCGGGAAATCTTTTTGTCGAGCAGGTAGCCGCAGTGGAATTTGCCGATGTTGCCGAGACCGACGATGCCGAGACGGACGTGTTTCATGGGGGCGGAGTATCGCTGGCGGGGAAAATGAGGGGCAAGCCCTTTCCGTGATGCGGGAACGGACGCATCGGCACGGACACCGATTAACGAGCTGAAGTGGTCGGGATCTCGCGCTTCAACTTGATCTCATGGTCGGTCCCGTCGGGCAGAATTGGGAATCCACGGATGACCTTGTAGCCTTTGGCTTCAAACCAGAAGCAAATCGCCTCTGCCGGAGCCGAATTCCACTCGAAGCGACCGTCCGGGCCAGTGTTGGTCAACCAAGAGAAGCGGTTCGGCAGTTGGTTTTTGAAGTCAAAGTCTGTCCGGACGGCAGCACCTGGAATGGGATTCCCATCCTCGTTCACGACCCGGCCTCGAAAGATGCTGCCCCGGCTGAGAACGAACCGCACATAATTCGTTGGCTCGCGAAATTGAACAGTTTGCTCCTGCGGTGCCAAGCCGTCCGCCTGAACCACGAAGTCCATCTTGGGTTCCGATGTGGTAAGAGGAAACTTCGCTGTTTGACTGTCCGTTTTTGAGGAGGGGACGTCAGCTTGGTTCGGACCTCCTAAACCCAGCATCACGAAATGACCTTCTTGGTCGGTGGTCGCTGAAAGTTTTCGGAATGCAAATTGGTGCTGTTCCTTGACGGTGGCTCCCGCTACTGGACGGCCTTCTGCGTTCACCACTTGTCCGAGCAGTGCGAATCCACGCTTGATGACCAGGGTTGCGTTTAAGGACTCGGACTTGCTCACTGGCACAGTTGCCCTTGCAACCGCAAAATTCGTGCATGCCAGATAGAACTTCATCTCGTTGTAAGATTTCGGCACGTAGGGAAATACCCAACGCCCGCCAGCGTCAGTCGTCACGGGACAGGTCTGGAAGTCTGTGCTAGGGGCATCCATCCTGTGAGGGTCGGAAGTCGCACGTTGGCCTTTCACCTCTACCCCGGCAACCGGTGTGCCCTGCTCGTCCACAACCGTTCCGCCCACAGCCACCGCAGGTTCAAGCTCCATGAGGTAGTCCTTGTGTGTGTCTTGTCCGCGCAAGCCAATAACCTTTGGCACATAACCCGCGATGCTGACGAACAGATTCATGCCCGGCTCCTTTTCCGGGTGGTTAGGCTCTGGAATCGGGCCATTGCCTTCTTGGTCCGTATGCACGGTATGCCCCTCGCCCGCTCCGCCGACGTAGAAGTAGGCCACCCTGATTTTCGCGCCGGCCAAGCCAAAACCTGTCTCCTTGTCTATCGCTCGGAGGATGAACCGAGGAGCCTGCTGAACCACCGGAGCGAGCGGTCGCTTGGTGAAATCAGGCTTCGAGAAGAATTTGGCCCTTCGAGCATCGAGCGGCTTTGGAGTTGGGGTGGTTTGTGGCACGGTGCCGGTGCGGACCTCCTGGCTGTCTATCCTGCGCTGAAAGACCATGAGCAGGCTGACCAAAACAACGAGCGAAGCCGTGCCCAGGAACACTTTCGACCTGAACATTTGGAGCATCGCATTGGAGCTTTCCGCCACGCCTGCTGCACCCGGCTCGGCCAGCCGCATTGTCAGGAGGCCGGCGAGCACTTGGGCTGGCGCAGCCTCCACCGAGCGTTGTGTCAGAACTGCGGGGAGCACGACAATGGTGCAGGCAATGCCTCGCTGCCCAAGCTGGTCGCGCAGGCGTTCAATCGCCCGCTTCACGCGCATTTTGGCAGCGTCCTCGCTCACGCAGAAGATGTCGCCAATGGCGCGCATCGGCTTTTGCTCAAAGAACCGCAACAGCACGGCCTGGCGGTCTTCGTCCGGCAGTTGGTCGAGCGCCTCGTCCAAGTGCGGCGTCATTTCTTCCCAAAGCCGGGCGTCATCGTCGGGAGCGGTTTGCATAAGCACAGCCTCGGTTTCGCGCGCTCGGCGGCGGGTTTCGGAGCGCCAGGCGTCAATGGCGACGTGGGTGGTGGTCCGATGAAGCCAGACGACCAATTCGCCCTCGGTCTGTAGTTTGGGAGGGGCCTTGGCGAGCCGCATGAAGACCGTTTGCGTCACGTCCTCCGCGAGGGATGGATCGGTCACGCGCCGCTTGGCGATGGAGTAAACCAAGCCGGTGAACTGGCGCAGCAAATCGGAGAACGCCGCCTCCGATCCAGCCAGCCTGTAACGCGTCAACAATTCAAGCCCGGTCATACTTGCCAAGATAATCGGCACCGAACGGGAAAGGTAACAGCTAAAGTCATGAGGATATTGGACGGGGCAAGAACCTTTTGCGGAGTCGTAATGCGTAAAACGTAAGGGCCACGACTCGTCCGGGCGTTCCGGGCGCTCCGCCTTACGCCTTACGTTTTACGTCTTACGATTTCCCGTAACGCTTTCCGAAAAACGCTTCTGAGTCTGGCAGCGAACGATTACAAGCGTATGAACACGACCTTGCCGCTGCCTGCCAATTGCCCCAACTGCGCCCAGCCGCTCCCCGCCGCGGCCCCGGCCGGCCTTTGCCCCGCCTGCCTGCTCGCGCAGGGCATGGACACCGACCCCGGTGGGCCGCCCGGCCGCTTCACCCCGCCGTCCATCGAGGACATCGCCCGGCTCTTCCCGCAGCTCGAAATCCTCAGTCTGCTCGGTGCGGGCGGGATGGGTGCGGTTTACAAGGCCCGGCAACCGGCGCTCGATCGTTTCGTCGCGCTCAAGGTCCTCCCACCGCAGGGCGCGGCCGGCGCGGACTCCACCGAGCGCTTCAACCGCGAGGCCCGTGCCCTCGCTCGCCTCAGCCACCCGAACATCGTCGCGGTGCACGAGTTTGGCTTCGCCCGTGCCGGCGGTTTGCAACCGCCGACCTCACCCGCTTCCGGCGAGACGCACCCCACAGACGGCGATTCCAAATCGCCGGCACGCGCCCAACTCGAAACTCAAAACTCAAAACCCGAAACCGCCTTCCCCTACTTCATCATGGAGTTCGTGGACGGCGCGAACCTCCGCCAGCTCGGCCGCAGTGGCCGCATCGCCCCGCGCGAGGCGCTGCAAATCATCCCGCAAATCTGCGACGCCCTCCAATACGCCCACGACGAGGGCGTCGTCCACCGCGACATCAAGCCCGAGAACGTGCTCGTGGACCGCAAGGGCCGCGTGAAAATCGCCGACTTCGGCCTCGCCAAAATCTTCGGCACCGATGGCGAGGCGCTGCGGCTCACGGCGGAAGGCCAGGTGATGGGCACGCCGCACTACATGGCCCCCGAGCAGGTCGAGCGCCCGCTCTCCGTGGACCACCGCGCGGACATCTACTCGCTCGGTGTCGTGTTCTACGAGCTGCTCACGGGCGATTTGCCGTTGGGCAAGTTCCCGCCGCCCTCGCGCAAAGTCTCCGTGGACGTGCGGCTCGACGACATCGTCCTCCGCGCGCTGGAGAACGACCCCGCCCGCCGCTACCAGCAAGTGAGCGAAGTGAAGTCGCAGATGGAAACCATCGCGGGGCAGCCCGCCCCCGCCGGTAGCAGCCGACGTGAGGAGGCTCCAACTTCTCCGAGTCCCGCCGCTCTGCCACAGAAGCGGGAGCTCTACTGGGCTGGTTTCCCCGTCGTCACCGAGTATGGTGACGAGCGCGAAGTGAGCTGGAACGGAACATTGGGAGCGCTGGCGATGGCCTTTGCGATGGTGGCCGTGGGTTCCTTCGTGGTTCGGCTTTGGACGGGCAATTCCACACCCGGCACGCTGCACATCTGTTCCTTGTTTGCCGTGCTTACGGTCGGGCTGGGCGTGCGCCGGACTTTGAACCAACCGTGGGAAGACGAGTTGCCACGCACGCCTCAAGGCACGGTGGTGCTGCCGCCCAAGCGTCGTTGGCCGGGCGGCGAGTATCTGGCGTTCGTCAGCATTTTGGTCTTCGTCGTGGCGTGGAGCATGTTCGTGCTGAACTGGCTGCAACCTGTGTTGCGCAAGCACAAGGGCGGCCCGCTCATCGTCGCCAAGTTGGACTCCGCCACCGGCATCTTGCGCGCCGAGGTGCCCGGTCGCGGCACAATTGAGTTGCTCGGCATCTCCGAGACCAACGCCGCACCGAATCAGTGGTGGCGGCCCGACGGACGTGTCGCGACCAACGCGAACTACGAACTGCACAACCTCGTGGAGAGCAGCCGCGACTCCGGCCAATTCCGCGTGTTCGTGTTCCGCGCCCACGATTTGCCGGATGGTGCGGACGGTCCGTTCCTCGCCAACGCGGTGCCGGAAGCCATGTTCTCCTCGGGCGGCACCGTCTTCAGCCACGGCAAGCCGCTGGCCGGCGGCCGACCGATGGTGCTGGCCTTGCGCGAGCCACGGCGCTTCACCTCGATGCAGGCGGGGCTGGCCATCGAGCCGAGCCGGGCGGTCTTCAGCTACGCGCCCGCCACGCGCCGCGCGGAGCAATTCTCCCAGCCCGGCGACCCGCGTTGGGCCATCGCCATGCACGGCGCGACGGACACGCCCAACGGCGCACAGGTCACCACCGTGATGACTCAGCCCTCGAAGGACTGGCAGGTGCAGGTCGTGGCCGTGGACCAGACAGGCAAGGAGCGCACGCATCGCCTGGCGTCGGGCAGCGGCACGCCCAGCCGCGGCGATACGATTTGGACCTACTCATTCCCGGGAGTCGCGCTCAAGGACGTGAAGGAATTCCGCGTGGTCGTGCGACGCGTGCAGTGGTTCGAGTTTCCCGATGTGGCGCTGGAGCCGAAGGGGAAATTGCCGGAGGCGAGGCCGCTGCGGTTCAGCGCGACGCAGGAAATCAACTTCAGCGAACTGCTCGACCTCGACACCGGCCGCACCAATTCCTTCCCGCCGGGCGTGGCGGAAGGCAGCACCCGCCGGTCCGATGAAATGCGCCGCTGGGCCGCCGAGCGGGACTTTGAGGTCGCAGCGGGCATCGGCGAACTGTTGGTGTTCAATACCGAGTTCGCACAGGTGAGCGATGCGGACTGGGACCGGCTCACGCCCGCGCAAGTGGTGGACAGCGTGTATCGCGCACGGTTCGCGCCGACCACGCTGCGACCCAACGCCACGAGCCGCACCTTCAGCTACGAGACGCGCGCCGGTGGCTTCGGCCTGCTGCAAATCACCGGCTCCGGCGATGGTGGATTCGGTGCGGTCATCAAACTGAAACGCGTTGAAAGATGAACCGCCGAACGGAGAAGCTGCGCGCTGTGGAGTGCGGTGACTCGTCACCGCCTTCCGCAGGCGACTTGTCGCCGTCGAGGTCGGACGCGCTCATTCTCACCACGCACGCTCCGGCTCGCGCCAGCCGGACACGGCCACCCCTAAACGAATTCCACTGGCCATCCACGGCGACAAGTCGCCTGCGGAAAGCGGCGAGAACTCGCCGCACTCCAAAGCGCACGCCGGTCATCCGCCCATGACTTCCGCTGCCACAGCTACCCCCACCTCTCACACGCCGCGCGGCGACGTGTTCGTCACGACGCGCTGGACGGTCGTGCTGGCGGCGGGGCGCAAATCCTCGCCGCACGCGGACCGCGCGCTGGGCGAGTTGTGCCAGACCTACTGGTATCCGCTCTACGCCTACGTCCGGCGCAAGGGCCACGCGAAGGAGGACGCAGAGGACTTGGTGCAGGCGTTCTTCGCGCGCTTCCTCGCCCAGAACTACCTCGACGGCCTCAGCGCCGAGCGCGGGCGGTTCCGCGCCTTCCTGCTCGCGTCGCTGAAACACTTCCTCGCCAACGAGTGGGACAAGTCGCAACGGCAGAAGCGCGGCGGCGGCGCGGAGCATCTCTCGCTCGACTGGCAGTCCGCCGACGGCCGCTTCCACCTCGAACCCGCCGACGCCACCAGCCCGGACCTCGCCTTCGACCGCGAGTGGGCGCTGGCGCTGCTCGACCGCGTCATCGCGCGGCTGCGGGACGAGTGCGCGGCGGAGGGCAAGGCGGAGTTGTTCGAGCACACCAAGGGTTTTCTCACAGCCACAGCGGCGGCGATTCCCTTCGCCGAGGCGGGCGCGCGGCTGGGCATGGAGGAAGGCGCGGTGCGCGTGGCCGTCCACCGTCTCCGCAAGCGCTACCGCGCGCTGCTCCGCGACGAAATCGCGCAAACGCTTGCCGACCCGGCGCAGGTGGAGGAGGAATTGCGGGCGCTGCTGGCCGCGCTGGCGGGGTGAGCGCCCGTGCCGACGGTTTGCAACCGCCGTTCGAGGTGGGCAGCCTTCGCAAATCGCCGGCAACGAGTTTAGCGAACTCGTCACAAACCTCGCCTTGACCTGCCCGCTGCACTCGGGGAGAACCTCCGCTCAACGACCCAACCCCGCTCCTGCCATGCTCAAGAAAGTCCTCCTCGGCCTCGCGCTCGTCATTGTCGTGTTCGTCATCGTGGTCGCCACGCGGCCGACGGACTTTCGCGTGGTGCGCTCGGCGAACATTCCCGCGGCTCCGGACGCGGTTTTTCCTCACATCAACGACCTGAAGAAATGGCAGGAGTGGTCGCCGTGGGCGAAGATTGACCCGAACTGCAAGGTAGCCTTCGAGGGGCCGGTCGAGGGGCCAGGTGCGAAGTTCTCGTGGAGCGGCAACAACGACGTGGGCGTCGGCAGCATGAGCATCACGGAGAGCAAGTCGCCCGAGCTGGTGCGGATCAAACTCGCGTTCCTCAAGCCGATGGAGGGCGACAGCGATGTGGTCTTCACGCTCAAGCCCGAGGCCGGCGGCACGCAGGTGATGTGGCAGATGGACAGCAAGAACGGTTTCGCCGCGAAGGCGTTCGGCCTCTTCGTGGACTGCGAGAAGATGTGCGGCGACCAGTTCGAGCAGGGATTCAAGAACTTGAAGGATGTCATCACCAAGCCGGCAACCGCCGCGCCGGCCATCAAGGCGACTTCGGCGAACTGAACTCGGATTCTTCAACCAGCCCCTCACCTCATGAGCACCATCCGAGTCCTCGTCGGCACCAAGAAAGGCGCGTTTATTCTCACCGCCGATGGCACGCGCAAGAACTGGCAAGTCAACGGCCCGCTGTTCGGCGGCTGGGAGATGTATCACCTCAAAGCCTCGCCGCTCGACCCGGACCGCATCTACGCGTCGCAGACCAGCGGCTGGTTCGGCCAAATCATTCAGCGCTCTGACGACGGCGGGAAGACTTGGAACCCACCCGGCACCAAGCCGGAGGACTTGATGGGGCCGGACGGCATGCCCAAGGGCGTGAGCAATCAGTTCCTATACGAAGGCGAGACGGGCACCCACCTGTTTTACGACGGCACGCAAAAGCCTTGGGCCTTCAAGCGCATCTGGCACATCGAGCCGTCGCACACCGACCCGGACACGGCCTACGCGGGCGCGGAGGACGCGGCGATTTTCAAGACCACCGACGGCGGCAAGACGTGGAAGGAACTGTCCGGCTTGCGGCAGGCGAAGGGCCACCTCTGGCAACCCGGCGCGGGCGGCATGGGCTTGCACACGATCCTGCTCGACCCGACGAACCCGAACCGCATCTACATCGCCATTTCGGCGGCGGGCGCGTTCCGCACCGATGACGGCGGGCAGACATGGAAGCCCATCAATCGCGGCCTTAAGTCGCAATACGAGCTCCCCGACCCGGACGCGGAGGTGGGCCATTGCGTGCACCGCATCGCGCACCATCCGTTGCGGCCCGACGTGCTCTTTATGCAGAAGCATTGGAACGTCCTGCGCACCGACAACGCCGGCGACCAGTGGACGCAGGTCAGCGGGAATTTGCCGAGCGACTTCGGCTTTCCGATTGATGTCCACGCGCACGAGCCGGAGACGATTTACGTGGTGCCCATCACAAGCGACTCACTGCACTACCCGCCCGACGGCAAGCTACGCGTCTATCGCAGCAAGACCGGCGGCAACGAGTGGGAGCCGCTCACGAAGGGCCTGCCGCAAAAGGACTGCTACGTGAACGTCCTGCGCGACGCGATGGCCACGGACTCGCTCGACGAATGCGGCATCTACTTCGGCACGACGGGTGGGCAGGTGTATTGCTCGCCCGACGGTGGCGACACGTGGACCGCCATCGCCGACCACCTGCCCGGCGTGCTGTCGGTCGAGGTGCAGACACTGAAGTAAACCGGCAACAATCCGCTAAGTCTTTTAGGTAATCACCGCGCACCTATGAACTCGGAATCATCGCCGAATCCGTTCTTCAGGCCGCCTCGTGAGTCCACATGGGGTGAGGACGAAGTTCGCGGGCAGATTCGGGCCGAATTCTACGACGTTCGCCAGCATTTCCTACGTCGATTGGCTTGCGCTCAGGTTTTCGACAGCGCGCGTTTTGAGGCGCTTTTGCTGTGGCTTGATGCGCTACAACGAAGTTGCGCTGCCGCTACCGTGCCAATGGCGGCTTCGGATTTCGACGAATTCACTGCAATCGCCAACCATCTTGAGCAAGAGGCCACATATTCCCGCGACCAGCGTGCTGAATGCGCCAAAGCATACGAACGGTGGCTCAATGTGATGCGCCGGTTTGGGCTTTCACATAACGGGGCGGCTGCCTAACACCTCGTTTATGAGGTGTTTGATTCGCATATGATTCGCGTCGTCCTGCCCTTCCACCTCCGCAACCTCGCGCGCGTGGAAGGGGAAGTGCAGCTCGAAGTCCCCGCGCCAGTTACCGTCGCCGCCGTGCTGGACACGCTCGAAGCACGCTTCCCCGTCCTGCGCGGCACCATCCGCGACCACGGCACACTGAAGCGCCGCCCCTTCATCCGCTTCTTTGCCTGCAAGGAAGACCTGTCCCTCGACCCGGCGGACACGCCGTTGCCCGAAGCGGTGGTCAACGGCACTGAGCCGTTCCTCGTCGTCGGCGCGATGGCGGGCGGTTGAACCCGTGCCGGCGGTTTGAAATCGCCGTGTTGCGCGTGGACAGCTCGGGGCCGCTGCGTCACGCCGTTGCCCACGGAGGGCGGTTGCAAACCGCCGGCACACGCTCACCTCCCCGACACCAGCACCATGTTCGCATATTGAATCGTGTCGCCGGTGCGGATGAGGCCGATGGCCTTGGGCACGCGCTGGCGGAGCTGCTCGTGCGGCTCGAAGTCCACGGCGCAACCCTGAAGCGCGCGGAGAAACTCATTCTTCGTCTTGCGCGAGTTCTCCTTCACGAACTCCTGCGCCAGGTAGGCCTGCCCAATGACGAAGTTCTGCCGCACGGCGGCGAGCACTTGCAGCACCGTCGGCACGTTGTCCACGAGCGAGATGTCCACCGTCTCAATGCCCGGCCAGAGCGGAAAGCCGCGGTCGGCGATGACGAGCGTGTTCGTGTGCCGCACCCGTGCGAGCAGCGAGACGAGGGCGGGGTTGAGGATGCCGGTGATGAGCATGACGGCAGGTTAATCTCGGCGGGAGCGCCAGCAAGGAGCTTTCCGGCCGGCCCGGAAACTTTCATCCTCCCGTGCATGCACCGCTGTCTCCGTGCTCTCGCCCGCGTGTTCATGCGCGTGGTCTTCCCGTCGGTCAGGCAGCTCCCGACTGCACAACTGGCCGCGTGGCTGGCGGATAGCTCGCAGCCGAAGCCGATGCTGCTGGATGTGCGCCAGCCGGAGGAATTCGCCGTGAGCCATCTGGCGGGAGCGCAGCGGGTGGACTTCGGTGACGATGCGGAAGCTGTGCTGGCGAACGTGCCGGCGACGCAGCCCATCGTCTGCTACTGCGCGGTAGGCTTTCGCTCCTCCATCATGGCAAAGCGGCTTGTTCGCGCCGGACACCGGGAAGTCTTCAACCTCGAAGGTGCGATCTTCGACTGGGCGTGCGAAGGGCGTCTGCTGGTGCGCGGGGAAGAGGCCGTGCGCGAGGTGCACCCCTTCAACTGGCTGGGCCGGCTGCTCCTGCCGCGTGAAGTTTGCGCCCGTGTTTCTTCGCTGCGCCACTGACTACTTCCACCAGTGCGTAAGCAGCGGCGCGACGACGAGACTCGGCAGGTAGTTCGCCAGCGGGACTTTCCGCAGGTCGAGAATGACCACCGTGATGGTCAGCACGATGAAGCCCCCGGCCACGCGAATCGAGTTCAGCAGGGCGGGATCTTGGAGGTGGTTGGCCAGACCGCCAGCCAGCAGCGTGATGGTGCCCTGATACGCCAGCACCGGCAGGGCGGACAACAGCACACCGCGGCCAAACGTGGCGGCGAAGCCCATCGCTGCAAGGCCATCGAGCGTGGACTTGATGGCCAGAATCTTGATGTCGCCGTGCGTGCCGTCCTCCAGCGCGCCAAGGATGGCCATCGGACCGACACAAAACAGCAGCGTGCAGGTGACGAATCCTTCACTGAAGCGGTGGTCGCTTTCCGGGCCGGACTTGGCGATGCGCTCCTGCGCGTAATGCCCGAGTTTGTTCAATCCATCCTGCAACTGCAGCGCCATGCCCAGCGCGTTGCCCAGCACCAGCGCGAGCAGCGCGATGCCGAGCTGCTTGAGCACGCTGCCGAAGCTTCCACCAGTGCCCTGCCAGATCATGCTCATCCCGGCGTAAAGGGTGAAGGCCGTCAGCACCAGCCGGATGCGCATCTGGGTGGGCGTGGAGAGCTGGGCGGCGACGGTCAGCCCCGCGAGCCCGCCCACCAGAATGGTCGTGGTGTTGATCAGCGTTCCGGTCACGCGGCGAACTGAACCACGCGCGCGCCGGGTGGGGAAGGGCAAAGCCCGGTGAAGTTCATTGCAGCGCCCCGGTGCAACTGCTGCCGCCACCCGCCGTGCAGGCGAGACAATGAATGCCCGTCTGGATCGCGTTGGACTCCAACCGCCCCGGAGTCACATCCCACAGGAAGAGCGGGCGATGGTTCTGCATTTGCAAGCCGAGCATCTGGTTGAAGTCGCAGTCGTAAAGCTCGCCCCGCCAGCCGACGCTGAGCGTGGTGCGGCACATGAGCCCCGAGACCGTGGCCGGGTTGAAGCTGTTCGCCAGCAGTTCGAGATACGCATCCCACTGGCCTTGCTGGCGCAAATCCGCGGCGAACCGCGCGATGGGCTGGTTGGTGATGGTGAACAGCCGCGTGAACTCGATGCCGTGACGTTGCCGTAGCTCCAGCTTGTAGTCCGCCTCCAGCTCCGCCTGGGGCGGGGGCAGGCGCGGGCCTTGTGGATTGAAGACCAGGCTGAGCGGGA
>Ga0075471_10000333_pt1 | contig 27851 bp, 24 predicted proteins | sample DEB19_08_DNA_2_FD_74787 | JGI IMG/M metagenome (GOLD analysis project Ga0075471, IMG submission 74787) | Aqueous microbial communities from the Delaware River and Bay under freshwater to marine salinity gradient to study organic matter... | ecosystem: Environmental > Aquatic > Marine > Coastal ...
CAGCGGTCTAGTTCTACATCTAACTGTAATTTTCGTTCTAATATAAGAACATCGTTTTCTAGTATAGATGCTTTTTCTGCAAGATATTTATATTCAGATAGAGTCATCTCGGCAACTGGTTTTCCTAGATGGCCCATCAGGTTTTGATGATAGTAAGGATTTTTACTGCTCTGAAATCCATGTCTTAGGTTACTCCACCAATTTTTGAGTGTGTCAAAAACGCCCCTTCTAGCCGGGAGTCCAGCCGGGGGCCTGAGTTGCTGTTTTAAATCTTCTACAGCCCTTGTTAGGATTTTATTTAAATCCAACATCATTTTTTCAAGTTTGGCTTGTGTAAAGCACAATTTTGGTGATGCGCCAGTTTCCATAGTCCACCTTTCAGACTATAAATATTTATCTTTCTCTATTAAATTCTCCTATTTTTTTCAAGCTCATTAATTTGCTATCAAAATCATGGAAAACTGACGATGTATATTGAAGGTTTAATTCATCGAATTGAATTTCATCTTCTTTTGTATTGCATTCAAAATAGAATGCACGACCTTTTTTGCCTATTAGCTTAAATTTATGCATCAGTAGAAAAGCTGCTGCTCCCAAATCCGTCACAAATTTATTGCTGTTTATGCCAAAGGGATATTCCTCAAGCTTTTTAAGTCCCATAAGACAGTGATCAAAATAGTGGAATTCGCTGAACAAGTAAGCTGTTTTTTGATCCTCGAATTCCTTCAATTTATCTTTTGGTATATGGAATATAAAGCTTTTGTCCTTCCGCCCAGCAAGGGCAAAAGACTGCATAAGAATAAAGGCTGCCACGCCCAAGTCATGGACTGGCTTCTGAACATTCGCTGATTGCATTACTTTCTCACTTTCTATCAAGATGCGTCCGCTGCCTCTGCTGCGATTAAACAGCCTTTAGCGACACTATAGAGCGGTTCGGCTGGTCTGATGACTTCGCCTACTTTTATACTTAGATTAGCCTGCTTCAAGGTTTCTGTGAATATGTCAATGAAGCCTGTGGCCATGGAAGTGCCTCCAGCAACAACAAAATCGACAGGATTTTCTGACTTAACAGATTGTTTTGCTGTAGATAATCCATCCTTAATACCCTGTATCGTCTTTTCAATCATCAAACGATACTGAGTAATAATTGCTCTTTCAACTAAAGTCTCTGGATTTTTTCTTAAATCAACTTTGGTTTTTTCTTTGTTTATAAAAGTAATAGATTCTCCAGTAGCTTTAGCAGCTTGGCGATCAATCCAGTCTCCGCTATTTACTATGGCGAACTGGAAAATGGGATTGCCATACATAGCGAAGCAAACGTTCACCATGCCGCCGCCACAACTAATACCAACTCCTGTGAATGCCTTAGCGCCGAGTTCGGCGTATACGAGCGCCAAGGCCTCGTTAATTGGCTTGGGAGTGACTTTGTATCCTGTTTCGGACTCGTAGCTTTTGAAAATGCTTTCTACTACCTTTTGGTGGTAATCTGCATCGGTTTCTTGGTTAATTGCATTGGCGGGAACGCAATAGTAAAGTGTTTCACCGTCTTTGCCAATGGGCTCTATCAAAGAGTGCAACATGATGGACATGATTTGAAAGGCATCTTTTTCTTTGGGATTTACACAACCGTCCCTCATAGGACGTTTCAATTCAAGTGTTGGCAACGTGTATGCCATATTTACTGCTGCTTCTCCAAGCGCATAGGCCAGCTTTTCTCTCTCGATAAGCGGCACGCCAGCTTGGCGCATCATGTTGAAAACAAAGCGATTTTCCAGAGGTAGCTCTAGGAAAGCGTTGATTTCCTTCTTGAACAGAAAATCACCTGAGTCGTTCCTTTTGCAAGAAACAAGTGTATAAGTTCCTACGTCTACTCCAATGGCCATGTTTTTACCTTTCTCTTTGCGAACAGAGTTATTGTTGTATGAGCCTCTCATTTTCCAAACTTAATCTTTTCCTTGGAATTAAAATCTGGCACTAGCCAAGCAGCTTCGTCATCTTCTTTCGGCTTAACCGTTGGGGCAGATGGAGCACTGTATCCATTTCCCACAGACGGCGAACCATTGCAGTTTAGATTTATATTTAAATCTATCTGTAAAGATAAAGTTACCTCCCCATTTTGGGAAATAACCTTGACATTGCTGGGATTAACTAAAACTGCCATAATTTATATAAGTAAACCCTTCTTATGTATTTAAAAGCCTAAGCCAATTTTCTTCCAACATTTTCGGTGTAATTTGACTTTGGCATGGCTTTATAGGATCTTTAGTCTGATGTGGACATCTGGGATAATCCCAGCAGGGTCCGCACCAATTATCTATATCCTTGTAATGCAATTGAATAACTCTTACTGTCGGATAATATTTGCAATAAATATTTCCATCAACAAACCCAAAAGTTCCCATACTTGGTTTTTTATAACCGCCAGCAGCGTGCAGGAGGCCTGTATCCGTGCCAATCATGTAATCACACTTTTCCACAGCAGCTAGTGCTTCCGATAGACTCAAATTATATAATCCGGGTATTTTTAGAGAGTCTATTTCTAGAATGGGAGCACTATGAAGGATGAAAAGAAAACAATCTTTGGTCATATTTCTTACAGCTTGACACTGTTCAAAGGTCATGTTTTTTAGTGCCATTGCGCTTCTGGGGGCAAAGGCTACCAATTTCTTTTTTCCATCCCAGCCTTTTGACCTAAGTTTTTCTTCTAAAACAGGGAATAGCTCTGAATAACTTGGCATGTACATATTATGGGAAGTCAGTTCTAATCCAAAATGGTTTGCCCATATATCGCTTCTGTTCTTTGGCGCTTTATTCTTGTGAATCACCTCATATCTGCCACACGGCGTTGTAATGTCGAATGTTTCAATAAAATTCGATTTTTTATAGGCATCTGGGTGTAAAACTTCATCAACAAAAGGATGTTGTTGGGCTGCCGCAAAGAATCTATAAGGTACAACCCAAGAAATTTTAAAATTTGGATACTGTTTTTTAAGATCTTCAAAAACCATCCTCATGGCTAGGATGTCTCCAAGACCGCCAACCCCTCTATAAACGCAAATTTTTTCTCTGCATGCAAGGAATTGTGGTACTGTTATTTCTTGACTTCGGTTGCTAAAAAACATAAAGGCAAAGGTTCCCCTTTGCCTTTATAATAGTAGATTTATACTTTGTTTTAGTTGCCGACTAAGGATGTGAAGCTTACTTGGCAAGTAACTTGAACACCTGCGATTACTTGGAAAGTAGTTCCTGCAACGCTTGTCAAATTGAGAGCAGTCAAAGACAAGTCTCCATAGTTGAAGATTTGGGTAGAACCAGCTGCAACGCTTATTGTAGCGCTGGGTAATCCGTTAAGTTCTACAGATAGGTCGCCACCGCCAGTATTACTGATTTGGCAGAAGCTTGCGAATCCGCCGTTGTTGGAGAAATCTATAGAGTATGAACCAGCAGCAGCCAAGGTATCAGAATAAACTACAGGGTAGTTATTTTCTGCAGGATTATTGCTCCAAATACTTCCATCATCAGAAATTACTGTGATGAATGCTTGTGTAAGAGGAACCTGTGGATAAGCGAATCTCTTCCAGTAATTACAATCCGTGAAGATTTGGCCGTCGCTAAACTCAAGACTTTCGCCATTAGGACCGGCGACATACATTTTCCTCTGAATTGACGGATTATTGTAGTCTACTTCGAATTCAATGCCGGTTTGCGGATCGATATCGAGATATCCCTGATATTGATTATTTAGATTTACTTGAAAAACACTCATGGTATCTCCTTTGTTAAAGGTATCTATAAAGAAAGCCTTTAATTTATATATCTTTTTAAGATAAGATTATAGCATCTGGAAACATAATTTGGAAGGAATTTTCTTTTTTTTGCATGTTTAGCAAATATATTTGCTTGCCAAGTGCGGCAGCCATAACTATTTCAGCACATTCATTCCCACAAATTACATCACATTCATCGCATAATTTTTGAATATCGTTAGTGACAACAACGTTTTTACCAAAAAAGTCTAATTTATTTTTAATTTTTGAATATGATGCGTCGTCTCCAAAATATCCAACTACATGCTTGACATCAAATTTTCTCTTAGAATTGCAAATGCTTATTTTTAAATCATTTTGTTCCATAAATTTCAAAACAGAGTCTCCGCCTTCTTCTTCTTTGCAAAAACACATTTTTTTAAAAGATGTGCTAACTGTATCGAATTTGGTTTTAGAAATAACAAAATCATATGTGAAAGATTTTTCTTTTGCGTCATTTAAAACCAAAAAAAATTGTAAAGAATACTTCTTTCGCAACTCTGCACACAGCAATACTAGTTTGCTAGCAACTAAATCATGATGGCCTGTGTAAATAATTGGCAGATAATCTTTCAATTTATTTACATCGGAAACGTAATACATGAGTGATCCAGAACAGTTTGAACCTGCCAAAGCCCTAGAGGGCATAGATGCCTTCATGGCTAATTTTGCCGATGAAGACGACGAAATTATGATAGTTTTAGAAGCATTATTTAGAAAAATTTGTGGGGGCTGATGCAATTTATTTATTTCGGCAGAAGAGATCGTAAAGCTGTTGACATAGTTGGTATTGCGCCAACAAATGAAACATTTTCAGAAATTTATCAAATGGATGATATTTCCAAACACAAAAATAATATTCCTGCCGACAAAGTGCAAAAACTCATCATGTGGCAGAGAAATAGGCTCATGGACTGGCAACTGTATGTGGAAAATTTTAAAGACTTCAATGATTTCCGTGAAAAGCTAGTAAAAAGAGGTTTCACAGGATTGCCAAATTATGGCAATCCATTACTTTTCCATGCCAGCGAGGCGGTAGTGCAAATATCTGCACCTAGTCAGAAAACCATGCTCCAAAGAAAAAGGTCTTGAATCGCTTTTGCGTTTTCCGTATAAGTAAGCGTCCGTGCTTATCTTAACCCCGGAGACCAGCCATGAAGAATATTGTTGCAACTTTTGCATTTATTTTGTTGGCAGGTTCGATTGGCCTGAATCTCATTCAGTATCAAGATTCAAGCAAATCAAGCTTCCTGCTCAAAATTGAAACTCAAAGAAGTAAAATACTTGAAGACGAGATTGGCGAATTAATGTTCAGTCTGCAAGAAAAAACTACTAAGGCTGAGATGGGCCGATTTGAAGGATTCAACGAAGGCGTCACATCGGTGATCAAAAATGTCAATCCAGAAGAAAACAAATGGTCGCAGCTGTGGCACTCAGGTTATTATCGTGGTTTGGAGCAACAGGCTGTTGTTTCTGACATGCACTTCGAGAGAGGTTTCGAGGAAGGATATCAAAAAGGCCAGCGTGAAAACATGAGAGCAATTCAAACAATTATAAAGAGTGGCAACGACATTCAAACAGCTATGCAAAAATTTGCTGATGACATCGTGTCCAAGGAAAAAACTGCTAACGACGGCAAAGAACAAGCGGGTTTCAAGAAAGACAACAAGTGAGGCACCAATGAGAAGCAGCATATTCTTTTTTGCGATTGTGGGTTCTTGGATCAGCCTTACTTTTATGGGTTTCTATTTCTACCAAGAAAGAAACCATTATAGAGACACCGTTGAGCAATTGATTATGCTCAACGCAAAAGCTGGCAAACAAGATGACAAGATGTTTGTCGGTTACAAAGCAGAAGACTTAATTAATGCCAGAATGCAAGGAAAGTATGATGGCAAAATTGAGGCACTTTTGCTGCGAGAAGATATGCCAACAGAAATCACTGTTGATCAAGTCGAAAAAATTATTTCTATAGCCGAGAAACAGCCCAGCAATCAGCAAGAGGAAAACCCAGCTTTCCTTGGGCTTTTGTGCCGTGCTGCCTACCACAAAGGTGTAACTTCCGCTATAGAAAGTGCCAAAAAGGAAAGCGAAGATTCCTATGCCGATGGTTATCATGCAGCCCTTGAACAATTTGCCTGTCCGGAAACAGGAAAAATAGTAGTTCCACAAAAAATAATTGATGAGAGCAAAAAGAAATGAAAAAGGCCCCTTAGGGGGCCTTTTTTTATATCATTTTAACATCGTCTTTGTCTATTGAAAAAATTCCTTTTTTTGTTTTTACGATCACGTTTTCGCCGTTTACTTCCTTGACTATTCCGCCTTGTTTTAAGAAGTACTTAGCTACGTCTACTACTGAATTGTCGCCTGTTTTGATACAGTCTATTCTCTCAACAAGAGTTTTCAATTTCAAACTTGTTGTAACAAATGATCCGGCAGCCACTTCTTGAGTTTCGCCCTCTTTGTCATCCATCCACTTTTTAAATTCCGCCATAAAGTTTGGCGAGAAAAACGGTTTGTTATTTTTCATATTAACTTCGCAAAAAAATCTGGTTCTGACAAGTATTTAGAAAACTTGAAGCTATTTTTTAAGCCTGTGTGGTAAATGTTTGAAAATTTATTCCCAAATTTATACCAAAACAAATTTCCGTCAACTATCTCATCGGCTGTTTTTTGTACTGGATATTGATATGCTCCGTCTCCTATTTCGACTGTAGATGGCCGTGAATCAGAATAGGCAACGCTGCAAAATGCCAAAAATATATCTCCCCCACCACATGCATGAGCCAAACCTATGCCAGCACAAATGGGATTTCTGTAATCATCTAAATGAACTGGGCTATCTTTTGATATCAAGCTTTCATAGTAGTCATCTGCTACGCTGTCGTATAAATAAACAACATTTTTATAATTTTGCACAAAATTATGATAGGTTTTTCTATTTGCCAATAATTTTGGGAACCTAGCAATCGGCAAGCTAGTAATGCATGCTTTTGTCGGATTGTTTACTATAAAATATTCTGGAAATACATAGGATTTCCAGAATCTAGCAGCTTGGTTGACAACAATAACACATACATCTTGCCCAACATTTTCAAGCAATTTGTGATTTTCGTAGCCGTAACCATCCGAAACAATCAGCCATCTTCTGAATTTTGAAAACAGGCTTATGTCTAATGCACCTAATCTTAGGTTGCTATTTTTGATTTCATTACTTATTATGTCTCTGACATCCATGTCATAATAAAAATTGTTAATGTCTTGTGGTTTTACAGACTGACTTGCAAAATTTCTCACCCAATAGTTTCCCACACGAAGATACTCGTTCAAATTTGCGTGCTTTTTGAATGTGAGCTTAACTTCGGTGTCATCGTAAGTTTTTACGATCTGGTCAACTACCGATACCTTTTCAGTTGCTCTTCTCATCACTCTGCTTTCTATCTAAAAGCTCATCAAGATCTACTTCAATAACTGAGTTTGAGGGAACAATTTTGATATTATTATTTTGACTAATAATTTCATCCGCCATGCTTGTTCTATCTTTCATTTTTTCCACAGCCTGAGCGTGAGGTGTATAGTTTATTATGGGTTCTATAGTTACAGAAAATTCACGGCAATTATTTAATATTGGTTTTGATTGCGGTGCGTTGTTTGGCATGTTTTTAATCTAGTAATATTTTAGGTAGGAGTGGGTGTAGGAGTCGGCGTAGGACTAGGACTCGGTATTGGGGTGCCAGTATTTATGGGAGATAATTTCAAGCCGGCCCCCATGCCTCCTCCCCAAATCCAATCGTCACCAGTATCCGCAACATAAGTTGGGGAGCTATAGCTTATAATATTGTTTTGCGCCAATTGACCTTCATCATTTAGTCCCCACGACCACAAACTGCCATCACTTTTTATTGCCAAAGACACAACATCTCCAGCTGAAACAAAGGCCCAATTATTATCAGTTCCTACCTGTGTAGGAGTCAACAATATTGAGACGTTGCTATTTTGACCCAGCTGCCCATCATAATTTGCTCCCCAACTCCATAAAGTGTTATCATATTTTATGGCTAAAGTAAAATTCAATCCTGTACTTGCCATTTTCCATGAACTGTTTGTTATCTCTTGTACTGGCGAACTTCTTTCGTTTGCTGTTCCATCGCCCAACTGACCTGCATAATTATCTCCCCAGAGCCATAGGCTGCCATCGTTTTTAAGAGCAGCAGTGAAACTATTACCCATGTCAAAATCTTGCCATGAAGTGCTTAAAGTAATTTCTTGTACAGGAGATGAATACTGTGCAAAGGATGTATTATCCGTGTCTGCACCACATTCACCGAAAAAATTACTCCCCCAGAACCACAAAGTGTTATCTGTCTTCATGCCTCCCGCACCATAATTCGATTGTACTACAATTTTTTTCCAAGAGCCACCGCCATAAATTTGTAGCGGGGAACTACTTTCCGGCAGAGTTGCATAATTTTTATTCTGGCATAATCCACCGGCATAATTATCTCCCCATAGCCATAAAGTATTATCTGCCTTTATTCCTCCTGCGACATTGCCTACACAGCTACAATCAATCCAATTAGTAGAAAAAGTTATTTCCTGCACTGGAGTGCTTTTGGCAAATTCATCATTGTTCGCTAATTCTCCTTCTGAATTTCTGCCCCACGACCATAGTGTGCCATTAGCCTTGATGCCCTGATTAAGTTGCCACCCCGATGAAATTTTTGCCCAGTTACTACTACCGGGAGATATGAACACCGGCCTGCTCACGCCCCCATCAAGATCACGTGTGTTGTTGCCAATTTGACCGAAGAAATTCCAGCCCCAAGTATAGAGGTAGTAATTTAATGCTGCAGGAGTCACAGTGGGGGTTGGCGTAGGTGATGGAATCGGAGTAGTTGCATTGGGAGTAGCAGCGGGGGTTGTAGAGTTAGGAGTAGCAGCGGGGGTTGTAGAGTTAGGAGTAGCAGCAGGGGTTGTAGAATTAGGAGTGTTAGCTGGTGTGCCAATAGGGGGGTTGGTCTGTCTTGGGGTGGCAGCTGGAGTTTTTGTTGGTTTAGGTGTTGCACCACATGGAGATGGAGTTGGAGTTGGAAAATCACACGGTCCTTCCCCGGTACTATTTACTCTTACGCATGCGGCACTCACATAAACCAAATTGCTAAAACCACTTTCTGGTCCCACTCCTATATAAACATTCCACGCACCAGCAGTAAGAGGCTGATCAGTAAACACGGATAATGTACTTCCATATCCGTTATATCCCACAGGAGGTGGTGCTGGAGAGTGTAATGTAACTTGCCCAGCAGATGCAAAAGTAGTATTTCCATTAGCGTTTGGGGCATAAGTCCCGGTCTTAAGAGGTTTGCTAAAGTCATAAATATTATTTGGCGAACCATCCTCGAATGTAAGTGTTACTGCGTCATTCATGACATATTGTGGTGTAGAGGTAGCTACTGCAGTTGCGCCTCCCATGACCAAACATGTATTTCCATTCGGGTCTACAACCAATACTTTTACTAAATCATATCTTGAATAGGGAGTTGATGCCCCAAAGGTCTGAACAAAAAAGTCGTGCAAAACTACAGAGACTTTAGTAATTTTTTGGTTTGCTCCCGCACAAACATTACATCCTTGATCTGTAGTTCCGCCAACTGTATTGGGAGCACTAGATTGCAACGATCCAGTGCAGTTTGTGCAATAATCACTTGTTAAAGAAATGGCTATATCTGCGTTGCTTATGCTTATTACACTAGGTATATTGCTGTTAATTTTTATAACTGATGGAGATATGTTTATAACGCTCGGCGCAATCAGACTTATACTCATATTGGATGGAGCAATTATGCTTATAACGCTTGGTAAATTAGCATTTATATCAATCACGCTCGGAATGTTGTCAATGACATTTATGCTTGTTGGTATATCGTCAATGATAACTATAGAACTAGGTATATTAGCAGTGCTTGTTATAACGATTTGACTTGGTATAGTTGGTACATTTTCAAAAGTGATCACGCTAGGTATTGGCACCGCTCCAACAAATGAAATCGTTGAGGGCACAACAATTGAACCAAGATTTCCTAAATCCAAACATGGGAAAACTATAGGAGGGAACACGATATTCTCTTGAACGGGGTTTACTATTGCCAAATCAAACACAGGAAAATCAGGAAGTGCCGGAACTACTACTGGGAAAGTGGCAGATCCAATAAGATTTGTTTGCTGAAGATCGCCAAGTTCAACTCTTTGAGCCGTGGTCTGCAAAGTATCACATGTTGTCGATGTTACTGTGACGGTAGGATCTATTTTTTTATTAGGAGGATAAAAATGTGTGCCATTAGTAATTTGAGTTTCTGTACTGCCATCTCCAAAGTCTATAACAAATCCCGTATAAACATCCGAAGTTGATATATTAAGTGTATAAGTTATTTCGGTTCCCTGTATAGGACTCTCAGAAGTTATTTTGTAATAGAATTCTACTTGCGGACACCCAGCATCATCTGTGTAGGGAACCAAATTGTTTATATAATTCAATTTCCAATAAATCGAGTTTTTATCTTGGGTATCATTAGTTCCTATGAAAGTTTCTATGTTTGTTATAGCTCTGGCTAAATTATTATGATGCTCAGCTATAACGTATCCCCTGACGGCAGTACCGGCAGAAAAATTTCTTGATGGTGTCCCATTTACCCTGCGTATGCAATTATCAAAACTTACTACAGCGCCAGAAGACCTAGTGACCCCGGCATAATAAATTAGCTCACCCTCTATCGTGATATATCCATTTTCGGCCCAAATCTGGGAACTGTTGAGTTCTGTAGGTACTATTTCTATTTTTGTTGACCAAGCAAGAAGGGCACTAGACAAGCTTGTCTCCGCAGTATCAAACACTCTAAACAACGTGGTATCGCTGTCTAATCTAGTGGGATATGACGATAATGGGAGAATTGTGCTCAAAATTACCTCTTACTCTTTATCATTTGTTTTTCTTCCCCTTACAAGTTCATCAACATTTACATTTATTACAGCATCTTTTGGTACAATTTTGACCACGTTGCCATCATTAGTTATGTTTTCGGCCATCGTGACTGGATCGTGAATTTGTGCAATTTCCGATGAGCTTAATATTTCATTAACAATAGGTGCTATTTGATTTTGATTTGAATTAGCTCTTGTATTTGCAATGCTATGACTGGCGGGATTGTTTTTTTGTGGTGGTGATTTGATTGTTCCTAATTTGTCTGCAGAATACGCAGTGCATTGCTGACAGCAAATCACTTCTGGGTGCCCTTCTATTATGCTTGTATGGGAACATAATCCAAATTTTTCACACTTTCTAATAGCACATGTTCCACAACCCTGTTTTATCATCTTGAGTGGTTCTTTTTCTGCAAATTGGCATAGCTTTACTCTGTCCTTGGAAATTTGTGCTATGGTTGTTTTTAATACTTCATTTGATTTCAAAATATCCGAATCAATAGGGGTTATGCTGGGTGGCGGAGTTGGTGCTGGAGTATGTTCAACATATGGGGTTGCAGTTGGGCTTGCAGGTTCTACGTATTCCTCATATGCATCACAGAGCTGGCAGCATACAACATCATCTCTTCCTTCTATAACACCTGTATGTGAACACAAGCCGAACTTTTCACACTTTCTTATTGCGCATGTGCCACAATTTTCTTTGATCATCTGCAGCGGTTTTCTGTCGGCATATTTGCAGAACTTAGGTCTAGTCGCCTCTACCAATTCAACCTTATTGTCTATATATTCGACATCTTCGCTTGCACTATTAATGGCAGATAAATGTTGCGGATGTGGACTAGCATCGTAAAAAATATCGCCGTCTAGATTCATTGCAAAAGCACTCAAGGGCGTTGGAAAATAATTGGGATTTCCCGGTATGCCGCAAGGAAAATCTATTACTTGCAATAAATTGGCATTACTACAACTCTGTGTGGGATACAAAGGATTGCAACCGGGATATCCAGCGCCACAAAAGGATATTCTTTGCCACAAATATTGGTTCATGTATTGCATGCAGCGCCATTGTGCAGATTGCGCTATGGGATTTCCATTGTAATCCTTGCAAGATTCGGACGCCGGATTGGGATTAATTACAGGAGCTGGATATGGGGGTATTGAGGCTGGGCTGCACTGTGTAGTTACCTTGGAGTTTATGGAAGATGGAACAGTTCTGTCGCATGGGGATTGTGGATATGTGCATATGCAGTTCGTACCATCGACTTGTTGGCAATTACCTTCTGACACCAGCCATGAATAAATAGGATTGCCGCCGCCAGAACTGCCGACGTAAAGACATTGCCACGTACAACTGGCGTTACAATTCACAGCCGGCACTATGGTTGAACATGCGGAATTGTTTATAGAACCAAATGTGCCATACGTGTTCGGAAACGGGTTAAAGGTACCCGGCACACCGTAAACGCCATACATGCCGCAAACACTTGGATATTTTATGCCAGTTGCCGTGTCTAGATATTGAGGAGGTGAGCAAGAACAGCCACAATTGGGATTAATGTTTTTGCAGGTATCCGCAGATCCAGCAGGATAAACTACCCATTGATTACTCCACGCATCACAAAGCCATTGGCAATTTGAACAAGGAGTATTTTCGCAATTAGTTCTTTCGCATGGCGTCGTGACAAAAAACCCTAAATCGGCATAGTTCCCAGTCAATTGTGGGCAGACGCATCCGGCGTTAGTACAATTATTTTGTGATATAACAAAACTTCCAGCGGAATTGCCATTTGGGCTTACACAACCAGTAGTAAAGGTCGTTGTCCCGGGAGCTAAAGAATTTATTGTTGCAGTGAGATTGGCAACAGACGGGCAAGTACAACCTCCAGTGCATAAGCCAGTAACAAACTCCCATGAGCCAGAAGGACTTTTTTGATACGAGCAGTTATTTGTGCCGCTTCCGCAATTAGTGCCTGCCCACACATATGAACATGAGGATGTGCCACAATTTAGTGTTGGCAACGGGGTTGTAACGGGGCCGGTTGGGGACGGAGTTGGCGTAGGAGAAGGCTTTGGGACACATGCCGATAACTTTATTTGCCCCGGGTAGTACCCGAATCCGGAATAACTTGCTGTATCAAGGCACCCGCAATCACTTGTGCAAGTGTCCCCGCTAAAATTCCAAGTTCCTTCTAGCGCTTGTTGTGATGAGCTGTAAAAATAACATGGAGTATTTACTTGTTCGCCGTCACCGGGATTGTCAGGCAGTAATCCCATAAATTGTGCATCTTCGACATTCATGCAATTACACAAAGATGAACCACAGTTGCCACCTACAGTCCACTGTAAAAGATCAGAATAGTATGTATATGTACAATTGCCACTGCCGCACACAGGAGCGTCAAATGTAAATGTGCAATCTCCGCAACCTGCTGTAGGGCTTGGGGTTGGCGTAGGATTTATACATTGATTTACTAGGAACGAATCTGCCGGTTGTTGTCCCGCCGGTGGGGGCGTAGGAGTTGGAGGACACTTGCAATTAGCTTCTGGGTTACAGTAATCATAATTATACCAAGCGCCGCCATAACAACTTAAGTATACTAGTTCTCCTTGACTGGGAGCATCTGGGAACAACCCGGCATTTTTAGCCGCATCTGCTGACAAACAGTCCATGTTGTCGCAATTACAATGCGAAACTGGCTCTATGCGCCATCCATAAGTACTTGTGTATTCATAAACACATGTATAATCTGTTGGATCAGGATCGCATGGATTATTCAAATCTGTTATATATTCATCGATGCAGGTGCCACACTCTGGAACACAAGACTTGCTTATAATTTGGTTTGTACTTGTAATAGCTTGAAGTGTTGGTGCCGGGGGACACTCACAGCCATAGTTACATTTGCTTATTGCTGTGGTTGTATAACATTTTGTGTGTTGTGTTTTGTTGGTCCCGGGATTTTTATTTAATATTCCTTTTTGCACTAGAACTTCTGGCGGCTGGCATTCGCAACCACTTGTGCTCGGGCAATACGATGCATCTGGCTCGTAAGACCATAACCCGGTGCTTGGAGTGAAATAGTATGTACAGAAGCCATCGCAGGTGGAAATAGTATTGTTTGACCATGTAAACTCGTAACAATTTGTGTTAACAGTGGGATTTTTAGAACCATCTACTGGCAATATGCCGTAGGAAACTAGCCATCGAGCTTCTGGACAATTACAATTACCACCTGCTGCAGTGCAAGATTGACATTCAGTACACCTGCTCCAACTACTACTAGTAAAGTTCCAATAGTATGTGCAAACTCCAGCACCGCAATTTTCCAAACTTGGTTTAAAATCACAACTGCCACAGTTTGGCAGAGGAGTTGGCGCTGGTGTAGGTTTTGGCGTTTTTGTAGGTTTTGGTGTAACAGGTATTGGTCTTCCCGGGTCTACTGGAACTACAATCCCACCACCACCGCCAGTACCGGGCCACGGGTCCCCGCCGGGGCCGAATGGTGTAGTAGGCGATGGTGTTCTGTTAGGAGTTGGCTGTGGAGTATTAGGAGGCGTTCCAGCAGGTGTAGCCGTTGGGGCATTTGTCCGTCTCGGTGTAGGAGCTGGCGTTTTAGTTGGCTTTGGAGTAGCACCGCATGGTGATGGAGTAGGAGTGGGGAAGTCGCAAGGAAGTTCCCCATCACTGTTAATTCTTGCACAAGCTGAACCAAGGTAAACTAAATTTTGATAAGTAGGAGCAACTGGTCCTACTGCAACATATACATTCCATGCGCCTTTTACCAAAGGTTGATCTGTAAAAACAGATAGGTTGCTGCCATACCCATTAAATCCGCTAGGCGCTGGTGCTGGAGTTCCAATATTGACCTGACCAGCACTTCTAGATGTGGTGTTGCCGTTGGCATTTGGAGCATAGGTGCCGGTTTGTAGAGGCACGCTAAAATCGTAGATATTATTAGTAGAAGCATCATCAAATGTTAGGGTAACCGGTTCATTCATAATGAACTGAGGAATGCTTGTGGCATCCGCAGCAGCCCCGCCCATGAGCAGGCACGTGTTACCAGTGGGGTCAACAAGTAGAATTTTTATCAGATCATATCTTGTATAAGGCACGGGCGCATTGAATGTCTGAACCATAAAGTCATGGAGAACAACAGTCACTTTGGTGATTTTTTGATTGGCACCCGCACAAACATTACACCCTACATCTGTTGGCCCTCCCACGGTATTTGGTGCATTTGTTTGTATGCTGCCAGTGCAATTTGTGCAATAATCACTGGTTAGAGATACAGCTATGTCGATGTCGTTTACCGTAATCACACTTGGTATGTTGCTATCTACCTGAATTACACTTGGGGAAAGTGAAATTACGCTTGGAGCAATTAAGCTTATTGATATATTTGAAGGAGAAATAATGCTAATTACACTTGGCAAATTAGTGTTTATATCTATTATGCTTGGGATATTGTCATATACCACGATGCTAGTAGGAATATCGGCAATTATGCTTATTATAGAAGGAAGTTGAACATCACTTTGTATGATAATATTGCTTGGAAATTCCGGAGGATCTTGGAATGTGATAACGCTTGGAATAGCATCTGCGTTTATCAGCGATATAGAAGAGGGAATCACTATAGGACCAAATGGGCCTATGTCAAGACAGGGAAAAACAATCGGCGGGAATTGTATCGCATCCGGAACATCGTTTACTGTGGACAAACTAAAATTGGGAAAATCGGGAATGGCTGGTACATTTATTGGCTGGTTGTTTATGGTGATTAAATTTACTTGTTGCAAATCATCCAAAGAAATGCTTTGGGCTGAAGTTTGTATGGCATCACAACCGGGAGCGTTTACTGTGGCAACCGGCTGGATTTTTTTATTAGGAGTGTAAAAATGTGTTCCAGAAAGCAATTCTGTTTCACTACTTCCGTCTCCAAAATTTATTACAAAGCCGGTATATTCTTGACTGCTGTTAATTGTTAAGTTGTAAAATATTTCTGTGCCACGAATAGGATCTTCGCTGATAATAGTATAATAAAATTCTAATTGCGGACAGCCAGCATCATCTGTATATGGAAGCAGGCTGTTTATATAATTTAGCTTCCAAATGATGCTTTCTTTGTCTGTTGAATTGGTTATGCCGACAAAACTTTCGATATTAACAAGTGCTCTTGCCAAATTGTTGTGATGTTCGGCTATAACAAAACCTCTTACAGAAGTTCCTACAGGATTGTTTTTTGGTGGAGTGCCATTTACTCTCCTTATGCACGAATTGAATTGGGTAACTGCTCCTGAAACCCGTGTGACACCCGAATAATATATCAGTTCGCCTTCTATAGTCACATAACCAGAATCAGCCCAAAGCTCCGGTTTTCCACTTTTTATAGGAACTATGTAAATGGTTGTTTGCCATGAAAGCAAAGCTTGAGACAAAACCGTTTCTGAGGTATTGTAAACTTGGAACAGGGTCTTATTGGTATCTAGCTCACTCGGATAAGACGATAAAGGCAGTATAGTTCCCAAAATACCCCGCTGTTAGTATGACCTAAAAAGCCATTGTGTTCCGCTGGGCCTACTTGCCAGTTTGGAAAAAGACAGATCTATGTCATTAAACTTTATAAATGCATTATTGCTATAATCAAAACTCAAAAAAGCATTATTTGCAAAATCAGTAGTTGCCACTAGTGGATTATTCTCATTGTCGTAATCAGGCACAGTTTTATCCTGTAGATTGGAAAATGTAATAGAGTTGTACCCCGGCCCACCTGTTCTCCACGCATTTGCCGTTACGTCGAATTGCATAACCGACCCAGTATTATTGAAGAAAAAGAGTCCAGTAGATAAATTTACTAGCTGCCCCTGTGTCTTGACCGGGCCAGTCATGTCTGGTAGTCTTATAAAACTATCAATTAGCAAGCTGGCAGACTCTTTAGTTGAGAAAAATGCTTTAATCATGAAGTCTTGGCCGACTGTTGTGTTTTTAAGTATATAGCCCGTTCTTCCTCTTAGTGCGGTTCTATATGCACTGTAATCACCTGTGATATTTGTGCCAAATGTATCGTAAGATGCCGCATTGTTTTGCAGCAGATCTGCGGAACCAATGAAATTCGCTGCACTCAGAGAATAATTTTGCACAGTTCCATTGATCAAATTCTGCATAGAAACATTCAGGTTTGTAGGACTACTTCCTGCTGGCTGGTTTACAGCATTACCCAAAATGTAGTAATTGACACTAGGGCCATTAAATGCAATCCAGTTCCAAGGTCTACTGAATTCGAATCCACTCGGGACATCGTATGTTTCTTGAAAACCGTTATAATTTAAACACTTAATTGTTTCGCTTGTTGATGTTTGAGATGGCGACCTGCCGCTTGCCCAAGAAAGTAAGCAAAAGCCATCTAATCCAGAAGGAGTGCTACTGATAGCATTTAAATTATTATTAGTATTAAATTGGTTTATAGCTCTAGCTTTATTTTTTGGATCTGGTATGTAGTCCAAAAACGAAGAATCTTTTGTTATTGTGCCGTAGGTAATTTGTTTGGTTTTAAATGTTTCATTCAAAAAACCAAGTTCAGAAGCCGACACATCATTAGTGCCTGTCGCAAAAGTAAACAACCAAGCATTTTGTCTTTCTGTGACGTTTATATACTTTTCATTTTGTGTAATTCTGTATGCCCCAGAATTGGTGTCAACTCTTAATACAACTTGATAATCGCCACCAATTGTGTAAAGGGCTTTTGTTGCAGGGCTAGTTGTTCCATGAGATAAAGTATCAGACAAATCCCATGTATAAGATACTATTGCATCTATTGGCGTGTAAACCAAAGGAGAGGTTTCTTCCAAGTATTCTCCGTTTTCGGCATGCAGGGGGTCCGAGCCTACTACGGGCAAATCGGATGTATAAACATCGATATAAGCTCCAGCGGGGGCTTTTATGTAAGGGGGAGTTCTGGTGGGAAAGTTTAGAAGTCCCGGTTTTGATGGATCGGTTGGTGCCGTTCCGGGCCAGCCGACAACAATGATTGCTGCTTCCGGTGCCAGATAAAGTGCATCAATCATGCTTCTAAAAAGCACTGTATCGCTTCCAAATTTATTAGTGACTTGCATCTGCACGTTGTAGATGTCTGGTTCTAAGTATATGTGTGTGACTACTGGGTTTGTTGTAGTCAAATCAGGCGTGCTACTTGTATATGGCTGTCCATCTCCAAACCACCACTTATATGTAACTGTATTGTCAGGCAGTTCTTCGCCTAAATATAAACAGTAGCTCGTAAAAGTAACTTCCATGCCAAGACCGGGAGTAATTTTACCTAAAGTTGGAAATGCTATAAACCAAGCTCTTGGTGTAAAAACAGTTTTTAGCAAAAAATTAGTTCTACCATTAATTGTTCCCTCAAAAGGCAAAACTCCCAAGTCACTTGATACTCCCAAGTATCCCTCAATGCTCAAGGCGGCATTTTTAATTGCATTATGATGCTGTGCTGTAACATTCATCGACACCTTGGTGACGCCAGCTTTCTTCTCGGTAACATCGGGGGTCTCATCCAAAACGGTTAAATTTGTAAATGTAAAATTGATGTTGTCTTTGGCGGCGTAGTAAAAAGATACTGCACGGTATTCTGTGGGGCTGCAATTTTCAGTAAGAGTTATAATTCCAGTGTCAGGAAACTGGGCCATAATTACGGGATCTGGCGCAACAAAAACTGTGGTATCGCCGGGAGTATAATCTCTTGCAAGAGGCAAAGACAAAGCGTCCGCAACATTATATAGATTGGTTGATGTATCTAACGCTACAGGGAAAGTAATTTCTGGTATGGCCATTAAGTTACCTCCACTGTCTCAGAAAAAATTGCTCTAGTCACTATATTTCCTTCAATAGTAATCAATACTGATGGTTTGTAAGTTCCCGGCTTGGCATATTGGTGATAAGTGACCATGACATTTGGGTCTTCACTCAAGTAACTGGTTCCATCCCCGAACTGCCAGAGTCGGTTTATGATTGGCCCCTCTGTTTGATCATAAAAAGTAAAAGTAGTTGGAGACACCGAATCTGTTTGAATACTCTTTCCTGTAACCGGCAAAACATAACCAAAAGGAGTGGTATAATTATCGGCTACGCTTATGTAGCTCAATTTAGTTGCTACTCCTTGACCCCCTTGATCAGAAATAATCCTGAGTTGTACAGTATAATTGCCGGGTTTTATATATGTGTGATATGGATTCTTCTCATAACTTGCACTGCCATCGCCGAAATCCCAGAAAAACCTGTTTATCAAGCTGTTTGTGAAGCAATGAAAATTTACTGTCAAAGGGGGTATGCCGTTGAGTGGATAAGCCCTGAAAGCTGGGATAGGAGCTAGATACCGGTTTTCAAGAGTGCTTAGCAAGCCAGTCACAGTGGTTACATCCGTGCTACCCTCAACGCCTACAAATGTCTCTATATTTAAGGCTGCGTCTTTTAATGAGTTGTGGTGGTCGGCAAACACGCCGCCTTCTACTGCAGTGTTGATTGGCCACGAATTTATTTTCGTGCCCATAAAACCCCTGTTTAGATTATAAAATGTATTTCTTGTCTTATTTTGATAATAAACGAATTCTACAGAGGTGCCTTTTTTACCCGGCAAACTTAATCTTACAATCCCTTGAGGAGGAAAATTATCAGTATTATCTACAATTAGTACGTCCGCAACAATAGATGTAGCACCCTTGGTAATGGTGACGCTGTTGTTGTACACCTCATAAAGGTTGCCGAATCCATCCAAAGCGGCTGGATATACTGAAAGATCGCCATTCGTATATCCAGCTATATTACTGCTAAGTTTTACAAGTGCCATACATTAGTTATTTTCTTTGATTAGTTTTTTATTGGCTTGCAACAAGGCTATTTCGATGTTTTTACGAAGTTCGCTGTTTTCTGGAAGGGCCAAACAGCTTTTCAGCAACTCTGGGTTAGGAGGTAGACCCAAAGTTTGAGTCAAAACTATCTCTTTTTGAAACTTCTCAGTCCAATATTCCAGCTGGGCAGATTCATCGTCAAAGTCCTTGTAAGGGCATTCTGCTGTCAAATTATCAAATTCTTCAATTAAAACCCTCATCTCCTTCAAAATATTATTTCTTTGATTGTCCAAATTATTCTTACTTTTATGTAATCTTTCTATATTTCTATTTTGCTTTCTTATTTGAATGGTTTTCTTTTTGTTGTGTAAAATGCCTATTTTTTCTGTGATAACTTCATCTACGCTTTCTTCAAGTTCTTGCAAATCTAATTTGGCAATTTCTATGTTATCAAGCAGATCCTTATAATCGTTTTCTAAAGCCTCTATAGTTTCTTGTCTTGCCTGTAGTTCTCTGATGCATTGCCACAGTTTTGCAATTGGACTACTTTCCTTGCCAATTATAAAATTTCTTATTTGAAAATTAGAATGGCAACTGGGTATTTTGTGTTTAGTAAGAATTATCTCACATTTTTCTTGCACATTCATGTCAATTTTGCTCCAACTATAGCCTTGAATTTTACGCCTTTTTGAATTGCTCTATCGGCCCAAATTAATTTAGTAATATCTAATTGATTGCCACTGCCAAAATCACCAACTTCTTGATGGAATTGTTTGCTTATTAAAAGTCCATTCATGGTGGCATCCACGAAATTCCATTGCCTATTTACAACCGGAAAAACAACGTCTTTGTAGTCTTGTGCGTACTTGGAATTTTTATTGTCTGCATTTTTTGGCATGTAAGAGCCTGCAAAAACAAAAAACAACCATTCTGTTTTTGCAATTTTACAAGCAGCATCGATCAGGCTTGTCATGCAGTTGCCCGATTTACACAAAACGGTATTGTCAAAAATGGGGCTGCTTATTTCGCTCTGTTCAGAAACGCATAAAATTCTTTTGTAATCAAACTGCAAATTTGCAAAGGAATCGAAAGTTCGTTTGATGTCAGACATAGTTTTTTCATGTGCCAGAACCGCAATCGTCATGTCCAATTTGCTCGACTGGTAAAGCATGGTTCACTTCCTCTTTTGATGAACCATTAGACGCTTTTTACCGCAAACTTTCAACTCGCACTTATTCTAAAATCAATGATGATGACATCGGCTGCTGTAATTGCATTTTGCAGAGCAAAACCTGTTTTTGTGACATTTGGAGTAAATTTGTTTTGCACCCAAGGGTCAGAAGGATTAGAAGTAGGAACATAAACCAGATTGCTTGGAAAAATTCTTACCCCGTTAATGTAAACCATCAAACTGTTTGTCTCGAAAGCAGCAGAAATTCCTGTAAAGTAATTTATATAGTCAGGAGTTGTCGTAGTGCTGACAGGAGTTACATTATCGTAATGTATGTGGCCGTCAGGCTGGGCAACTACATTGGCCGATATCTTCTGGCCGTCAGATATAGACCATGTTACAGTATCTGAAGGAATAAAATTTAAAAAGCCATTATCGAAAGCAACTGCTGGCAACGCAGGGCTGCTATATCCAGCAACCGCAGTTGGTTGGACTGTGATAGCCAAGTTGGTGGCATTCTCATCAACCGAGGCAAGTTTAGCACGCTCATCAGCCGTCATTCTCACATACTGAACGTAATCGGGGCCAATGCCATCAACGTGGTAGCCGATGTTATGCATCGAATCATTTACAGCTAGAGACAAAAGATTGCCGTAGCTATCCATGCTTTGATTCAATCTGGTAGGTAAATTTCCGGCATTACCACCAGCAACATCTAATGTTTGCGTGTTGATGTCAACTTGAGCATTTATTATATCATCTCTTTGAATCAAAGCATTTATTGGCGTATTATCAAATGTGTAGTAGTATGGCTGATTAGGCTCATATACAGGCACGTTGTTTGGCAAATTTGGCATAATATATATTTATTACGCCGTATAGCAATTTTACATCAAATATGCTTAAACAAAAGATAGAGTCCATGTGAAAGTTACTTGCATATCAGCCGTTTTTGACAAATTGGGGTATGTTACCATGCTATACAAGGTATTGTCGCTCAACTGCAAGGCCATTTCATTCACATTGTATCCAACGGCGTCACCATACAACAAGGTGGCCACAAAAACGGCATTTGTTGTCACAGTTCCGTCCACATAACTGTTTACAGGCTTACTGGCTATCGCTGGCCCATAAAGGCTTGTTCTGGCGGGGCTTACAACCTTGGGAGTGAGGGTGCCGTCAACTCCTTGATTGCCGAAAACCATAGCATTTATGTAAAGAGAAGGAACTAGATCCCCCGTAGAAGTAGTAGTTGCAGCCGGACAAGTTCCTAATGTATTAGTAAGGGACTTGGCCAACGCTTCCCTGCCAGAAACTAGTACCACATTATCACATAACTGCGTGAATTTTTTGCCGTTATTATACTCTATGTCAATCTTTATACTGCCTTTGGCTTTTACTAACTCGTTATTGATCATTTGAATTCTCCTTCAGCTTTTTGTCCATCACTAAATTCTACACTAAATTTAATTGTTTCGTTATTTTTTACGAAATCAACGGGTCGTCCAGCTTCATTGATGCCACTTAAGCCCATCGCAAAGGTTGGAACAGAAGTAATATCATAGCTCCAGATTTCTTGGCCCGCCCTTGTAACATAGTATAAGTTTTGTCCAGAAAGTGCGGGCACAACCGGCGGAGCAGCAAAAGTGTTGAATTTATATAGGTTGCAAGTTGCCGTGAGACCAGAAGGGTTTGTGTCTACTGTTCCTATACTTTCGAAATATCCTAGCAATCCAACCTTTGTAGGTGTAACAGATGAGGAAGATCCAAAGTCAACCTGCAAAGTGTAAGTATAAGTGTTAACGCCATAATCGACATCTAATAAGCATTGTTCGGGAATCAAATCGCTTCTAATTACAACGGTTTCGCTGTTATAGAAGGTAGGCCAACTTGATTGCGCAAGCATGCCATCAAATTCAAAAGTTCCCAAGGCTTCTGTCAATCTATTATAAACCTTGCCTACAACTAATGTTGATGTAAGGCCTATGTTGTATCCCAAGATGTAAAATGAAAAAGTATCATTCTGGTCTAGACTGTAAAACTTGTAGAATGTTACACCGTCATCAGTGAAATACATGTTTTGACTAGGAACTGGCACACAAACACTGGCTAAACTTTGAGCACCCGTACCACTACTAGTCACCTTTGCTATCTTGCATACATCGTAAATTCCTGTTGTCGAAGATACCACCGGATTGATTACAAGCGGATTAATTATGGAGTATGAAAGGCCGGTGGCAGAGGTCGTACTCAATGGATTAATTGAATTATTTTCTATAAAAATTGTATTATTATTGACATACAGTATAGGATAATTGTTTGTGCCAATTCTTACTTGCCAAGCAATCGAAGCGCCATCCTGATATACAGTTTTAATGTCATAACTTAAGTAGTCCACGCTGCTGTCTGCTATAGAAAACTGATAAGAATTAGATATAGAGAAATTGCCGCTAATTATTAAATTAGATATTCTATATGTAAAGCTATTTGAAACTACAGGGTCAATTGCAGTTGCACTTGTAGGCTTAATTATTAGCTTATACGGCTGAACTTCTTCAAAAGGATTATCATATGACCCTGAATCCACACCATCTAGCACTTCAAATAGGCAATTGTTCAGATCTATAAGTAAACTTTGATAATTAACTACCTGTGTGACAGGAGAAAGAATTAAGTCTTTGTTCCATAAAGTAATGCTTCCTGTAACAATTGGCGTAACTACTTCTTCTGCAAAATCAGTTCTTATATAGTTTACTCTTCCTAAGGTTGCCGGGTCCGTGCTGGCATATGGGTCTCCACTAAAGTCATACCACATGGTTTTTCTATTAAATGCCATCTGTGCATCGCCGGCAATAAGATATTCTGAATAGTCATATTTCATTAGCCAATTTATTGTTTCTACTGGCGGCAATATGTAATCTACTACACTTCCGACAAAGTTTAAAGTTCGGCAGATGGAGTGAAATGGCGTGTAATTATTCAGTATCGTTCTTACTTCATCTAGTCTAAAGTCGCTCAAGTCTTGAACTACCACACTTATGCCATAGTCGGCGCTTATCGTGCCAGAACAACCTTCTTCATAGTCATTGGCCATATCGCCGGGATCGGTGCTGTTTCTCAAACTACCATTATATTCATCCATGTTGTAAACATTTTCGCTGTAGGGAAATTCTGTTCTTATTTGTCCGAATACAACAGGATTGTAAAATGGGTTTCTTGTAGGAACAAAGCTGTCAAAATAACTGTCATTTGAAGTAATCAAACGCATATTCCAGTTCTTTGGCGGCATATTAGGGGTTATGAGGAAATAATCTCTGTCATCTTGTAAGATCAAATTTTGTAGGAAATACTGACATAATTGCACCTGCTGAGCTGTCATATTCTCTGTAACATAGGTGATTTTGATTCGGTCGCCCTTCTGTAAATTTTTAGCGTAGGAATCCCATACCATAGAGGTAGTTCCATCGCCGTTTTGAATAAAGTTTATAAGGGCTGTACTTTGTTGTCTAAATTCAAATGGGCTTAGCGCCACTTCTGCCAGTTCAAGAACAAAAAGATTATCTGGGCCATAATCCGCTAAAAGTGCATCACTTGTATATTTCGCCAACTCAAAAACAAACACGTCTGTAAATTCGAAAGTCTGGGTGTAAATCTGAGGCACAGAAACTTGCCAATATTGGTAATACTCGCTTAAAAATATACCGGCTTGGTCAAAAGCTTGCATCAAAGATTCTAATGTGCCTTTGCGCTTAAATTGTGGCACAGCGGTTATAATTTGCCCTCTCCATCTCGTAATATCGTTTCCCATAAGTTTCAAGCTAAACATTTGTGCCAAATAGTTTAAATATGGCTCTGGCGTACAGTTCGCATTCAAAATGTCAATTAATCTGCTTGCTTGGTCATCTAGCCCGGTAAAAGCCTTTGCAACGGAATTGTTGAGAGCTGTCAAAGTAAATACGCTTTTGTCCTGTTTGGCATAATTTGTATCGTACATTCTCGGCATATATGCTGTGAGCAAAGTCATGTATTTTTCTGGGGGACATCCATGAGATGGTATTGCAACTTCATTCTTGATATCGGGTCTTATGTAAAAATGGAGATATGTAGTATAAGTTTGGCTCTTATATGCAGATAATCGCATGGTATAGCTATAGCAAATGTAATAGTCGCCTTCTTTGATTGGTCCCGGTTCCCAAATAAATCTGAAATGACCATTTGACAAAACCGGATCGTCAGTTACTTGTTGAATCAAAGAAGCAGAATTATCTTCGCCATAAATCCACATTGGCAAGTTGCCCGGAGCACAAGTTTCCCCAGCACAATAAGCCAATACTGCTTCGGAATAGTATGTGGTGTTACCGCCAAATGTTGGCAATTGCACATTTTCTGATATTGCGTTATTAGGCAGAGTTGTATTTACGTCAGTAGTATTAGTTCTGTTGGGATAAAGAGTTCTGCTTCTTATTTCGGATTCTATCCTATCCTTACGAATTAATATTTGCTGTCTGGTCAATTGGTCTTCAGTGGTGCAGTATTCTTGTTCCACTTCATACAACTGCCTTTGCAAAACTGGCAAAACATCAATTTGCGATGTTGAAAAATCTTTTTGATTAGTCTGACTTCTTGATATAAAAAATATTTTTATAGTGTCGAAACTTTCTGGAACTTGTGTAAAGCAACCGTCTAGACCCGGGGTGTATAGGTCAAAAAGTATTGAATCAGTGACAGTAGGACTGTTTGTATATGGTACTATCGCCATGTTTCTCCATTACTCATAATGAAACCGCAAAGTGATGCTGTCAGGTCTTATTATCTCATAAAAATTAACTATTACTTCATTTGGGTTTCGGTTGTTCTCATTATCCACAGTAAATTGTATGTCATATCGATATGGCTGAGCAATATTATTTAAAGCCTTTAAAACATCAATTGTTCTTAGTGCTTGTCCATATTGCCAATTCTGTAGATTGAAAAATACAGCCAAATCTCTATAAATTGCCGCACTAATTTCCTCTTCAAAAGGAACAAATTGCGGCGTCAAAAATACATCAATATTCATGCTGACTAAAATTATGACACCATCAAGTATGTTAATGTGATCTGTCAGCATTTTTTTGGTGTCAAGATATTCATATAGTTCCAGCTTGAACTGAGATGTGGGCACAACTAGTCCGTCTACCCCATTTTTCACCAAAACATAAATGTTAATTAAGTTGGCAGAACATCCGCTGTGTCTCAAGGCGGCTATGCCTTTGCCTGTCTGCCCGTTATATGGACTAACAAAAAGGTCAACCAAGTTTTTATAATCGCTTCCTGTAACAGCTCTGTTTTGCACATTCGCATACGCCGGTAGTTTTCTTCGTATGTCCTCCACAGTGTCTCCATCATAACCAAATTGACCTCTGGTGTAGTTTGATAGATTTACTGGCACACTGTAGCCTAAAACTTCAAGGGGTATAAGAATATCTTGACTGACGAAATTGCTGACAATGTTTCCAACTACACCACCACCCACTCTGTATACTATGGTTATGGTGCTGCCAAGTGCAGGTGCTAATCCAGCCCTATTATTGCCGAATGTAACAAAAACTTGATACTGACTGCTGTATTCAATCATGTATTCTTGCAAAGGTTGGCTGCTGGTAAAAAATTGCACCTGCCGCCATTTTTGCCCATCGACATATACTCTGACACTGTCTAATAGTACCGGCGCAAATTCTAGAGTCAAAACCTGATTGATCTGTCCAGTTCCAACAAAGTTTTGAGAATATGTTTGGCCCTCTAGGCCCACAACGTTGCTGTTGCTTAAACTGCCAGCCTGAATAATTATGGGCTGGTCAAAAATTGGTCGCATATATTGATCTGCTGGAAACAGTTCTATTACCAAAGGAACCTCATTGGAAACCAAGTTGACGTCTAAAGGAGTTGGTATTTCCAAGTTAATTTCTTGTGGAGTAGAAATCCTAGCTGTCCATTGGCTTTTTGCTGCTATTGGCGGTGTCGGCTGAAAACCAACTAGTTTTGCCAACCTAAAAGCACTATCAAGTTCAGTAACAGTATTGATAAAAAGTTCGTTTGCAACTTGGTCAATCTTAAATGATAAAGTGTCGCCAACGAATGCCCAGTTTTCAATAAGCATAATTGCTAAACTGGACTCTATAAAGTCGGTAAATTCGGTTCCGAAGTTGTCCCTGCAATACGTTATTAGCCTATTCTTTAAACTCCAAAAATCTTGGTTGGTGTAGTTTAAGCTTACAGGACTAGGGCGATTTGGATTAGTCGTAATTTTATAAGGCACTACTTCAAAAGGACACAATTCAGCCATTTCATACTCCTGTAGGTATCTGAATTACCAATCTCTCGACAGCATTAATATTATCAGGAACTAGGAATCTTATAGCCACATAAACGGAATTAGAATCCATATTTGATGCCATTGATAATTCCTGATTGTTGTTGCCATTAGCATCAGTGACAGAAACATCTTGAACAACTATTCTAGGCTCCCACACTGCTATGGCACTGTTTATGGCAGCTTTAATCTTGTCATATATAAGAGGATCATTTTGATCGAATAGCAGCACTCTTAGTGCTGTGCCATATTCTGGCATCATGACTCTTTCGCCGGGATTAGTTAAAATTAACTGCAAAAGGTCTGCTTTTATGACATTCACGTCATAAATGGTAGGCAACAAACCTTGTGGTGTGTTAACAATAGGGTAAGGACAACCAAGCAGATTCATCTTAACAAATACTCCCAAAATATTATAGTTTTAGGCTAATATTTGTATATAGTCATTCCTTCCAGCTATTTAACTATCCCTTATTTATTTGCTTTTTAAGTTCCTGAATGGTTGCATTATTTGTTGGACGCAATGGTGCCATGTTGAATATGCTTGCAGCGGGAGCTTCCGGGCTTGCACTAGCAAATAGCCTATCGCTTAATACTATAGAGCCTCTTTTACCATCAAAAACAAGCACCGGACAGATATTCGGCACTTTTTCCCTAGGAGGAACTGGCAAGCCTGCCGCTTTAAGCTCATCCTCTACCT
>Ga0075471_10000334_pt1 | contig 27834 bp, 32 predicted proteins | sample DEB19_08_DNA_2_FD_74787 | JGI IMG/M metagenome (GOLD analysis project Ga0075471, IMG submission 74787) | Aqueous microbial communities from the Delaware River and Bay under freshwater to marine salinity gradient to study organic matter... | ecosystem: Environmental > Aquatic > Marine > Coastal ...
CGGGAACGGACGAACCGGCCTGATCCAATCCGTTGAATTTCACCGGTCAGTTCCCACTCCAGTAACCGGGCGAGCGCTTCACCCGGCGGAATCTGCAGCTCTTGCGCGACGTTATCTACTGTAAATTCAATGACTTCCGCGTCATGGCGTCCGGCGGTTCGAAGCGCCAGGCTGGGATCGGCAATCCCCAGCTCTTGCAGGATATCGACCGCAGACTCTACTAGCTTTGCCCCGTCCCGCAACAACGCGTTTGCGCCCTTGTTCCGGCCACCGATCACGGAACCGGGAACCGCCATGACATCCCGGCCTTGATCAGCGGCCAGCCTGGCCGTGATCAGCGAACCGCTTTTCTCTCGTGCCTCGACCACCACCACCGCCTGCGAGAGGCCGCTGATGATGCGGTTGCGGCGAGGAAAGTGCCAGTCTTCTGGCGCCGCTCCGGGCGGGAACTCGGTAATCAGGAGCCCACGCTCCGCGATCCGCCCGCTGAGGCCCGCGTTCTCAGCCGGATAGACACGGTCGATGCCGGTGCCGAGCACGGCCACCGTCAGTCTGCCGGCCTGCAGTGCGGCGTGGTGCGCGGCCGAGTCCACGCCTCGAGCCAGGCCCGCGATCACCACGACCCCGGCCCTTGCCAGGTCGCCGGCGATCTCAGCGGCCGCGATCAACCCTTCACGAGACGCCGCTCGCGCGCCGATCACCGCCACGCAGGTCCGCGACAGCGCGTGGATATCTCCGCGGGTCCAAATGCACTTGGGAGGGTCTGAAATCTGCGCCAGTAACGGCGGGTAGTTGGAATTGCCGAGATAGATGCAGTCCATGCCGAACATACCCAGCAAAACTGCCCCTGACCATCGACGACGGTATCACGGAATGTTCACTTGCTCCCGGGAGAGTGAGGTGACTATAGTGGCCCTTAGAAACCCATGAGAACCCGCCACCTGGCGATCGCATTGTTTCTGGCATTGGCGTCGGCCCCCGAAGCGTGGGCCGATGCGCGAGGTCAGGCCAAGGAACAAGTCGAGTTCGGCATCCAGGTCGCGCAACGTGGTCTGTGGAAAGAGGCGATCTATCGCTGGGAACGCGCCGCCCAGCTCGATCCCACCTACGCCGCAGCGTTCAACAACCTCGCCGTCGCCTACGAGCATGAAGGTCAGTTGTCGAAGGCACGCGACGCGTACGAAAAGGCGCTCGCGCTCGACCCCAACAACGCGCTCGTCCGGCAGAACTACGACCTCTTCAAGGAAATCAATGACCGCGCGACTCAGAAAGACGGTCGCTAGTCTCGCGTTGGCGCTCGCCGCGGTGAGTGTGGCGTGTACCACGTACACCGAGATCCCGATAGAGACGCCAATCCAGCCGAAGCTGGACATCACGGCGTTCCAGCGCATCTTCATCGCCGGCTTCATTGCCGGCGCCAACGACGACGTCGACGCCAACATGGAGACGGTGCGCCTGCTGCGCAGCCAGTTGCGCAATAAGGGCATCATGCGCGTGATCGACGCCGATACGCTGCCGCTCCTCGAAGTCGCCAAGCAAAGCACCGGAGAGACGGCGCCGCCGGTCCCGGATCAGCAGGCGGTCGCGCCAACGCCGCAGGCGGACCAGGACAAGCAACCGTCGATCACCGACGAGAAGGACCTGGAGCAGTACCAGCACATCTTCGCCAATGTCGCCTATTGGAAGCGCATCGGTGAGGAATACCAGCAGCCGCTGATCGTCACCGGCGCGGTGCTGTTTGCGCCGCAACAGCGCTCGGGCTTCGTCCAGCGTGAGCAGGAATCCTACGACCCGTTCGGCCGCCGCATCGTGGTGCCGGTCCGGACCTACATGGAACGCAAGGGCTTCGTGCTCCGCCCGACCTTCATCTTCATCGACGGCCGGACCGGCGAGACGCTGCACACTGAGACATTCCGTGAAGAAATCCTCTACAACGCCAGCCAGCAGACCCCGGCCCTGAGTTCGTATTTCGAGCTGATGGATCGGCTCCTGCCGGCATTCCTTAACACGTTGAGCGCGCAGAAGATAAAGGGCACCCGCGCGCTGCTGAAATAGCGATATTTCGGCCGGTTTTTCTGCTGGCGGCCCGATGGCCTGTTGGCCTGAGGGCCTGTCCCCGTGGTATCGTTACAAGTTCCTTAGCAGCGGAGAAACCACAGTGTTTGCAATCATTCAGACCTCAGGCCGCCAGTTCCGTGTCGAACCGGGCGCCGTCATCGCGGTCGACGGCCACAACGCCGGCGAAGCCGGTGGCGAGGTGTCGTTCGACCAGGTTCTGCTCGTCAGCAACGACAACGGCGACGTCACCGCGGGCACCCCGTTTGTCACCGGCGCCAAGGTGCTTGGCGTGATCGGCGAGCTCGACAAGAGCAAGAAGATCCGGATTTTCAAGAAGAAGCGACGCAAGCAGTACCGTCGGACCAAGGGACATCGTTCCCTGCTGACGCGCGTTCGCATCACTGACATTCAGGTGTAGCGATGGCAACAAAAAAAGGTCAAGGATCGTCGCGCAACGGCCGCGACAGCAACTCTCAGCGTCTCGGCGTGAAGCGGTTTGAGGGCAACCTCGTGACCGGCGGATCGATTCTGGTTCGTCAGCGCGGCCGCAAGTACCAGCCTGGGCTGAACGTCGGCCTCGGCAAGGACGACACGCTGTTTGCGAAGGTCACCGGCAAGGTGAAGTTCGAAGATCACGGCTCGCGCGGCCGCCGCATTTCGATTCTTCCTGTTGAGTAGTAGCCAGTAGCCAGCAGCCGGTAGCCAGAAACCAACCAGACACGTCTGGCATTTTCTGGATACTGGCTACTGGAACCGGCTACTGACCCCCAATGCAATTCGTCGACGAAGTCGACATTCACATCCAGTCCGGTCACGGTGGCAGCGGTTCGCTCAGCTTCCGTCGTGAGAAGTTCGTGCCCAAAGGCGGCCCCGATGGCGGCAACGGCGGTCTCGGCGGGTCGGTGTACGCGGTTGCTGATCCGCACCGCAACACCCTGGTCCACTTCTCGTTCAATCCCGACTACAAGGCCCAGCGCGGCGGCAACGGTGCCGGCTCGCTCCGCAGCGGCCGCAACGGGAAGGACCTCGACATTCCGGTCCCCGTCGGCACGCTGATCCATCGCAAGGATCCGGAAACCGGCGAACTCGAACAGGTTGCTGACCTCACAACGCTCGGCCAGCGCGTGTTGCTCGCGAAGGGCGGACGCGGCGGGCTCGGCAACGCGCACTTTGCCACGTCCACCAATCGCGCACCACGCAAGGTGCAGCCGGGCGAGCCCGGAGAGGCATTCGACCTCCATCTCACGCTCAAGCTGCTGGCGGACGTCGGCCTGGTCGGCTTCCCCAACGCCGGCAAGTCCACGTTCATCTCGGTGATCTCCGCCGCACGGCCGAAGATTGCGGACTACCCGTTCACGACTCTGACGCCCAACCTTGGCGTCGTCGCTCTCAGCGGCGATCGCAGCTTCGTGGTCGCCGACGTACCGGGCCTCATCGAGGGCGCGCACGAAGGCCACGGCCTCGGCCATCAGTTCCTGCGTCACATCGAGCGCACCAAGGTGTTGATCCACCTCGTGGACGTGTCGAGCGCGTCGGGACGTGATGCCGTCGAGGACTTCGACATCATCTCCAACGAGCTGAAGCTCTACAGCCCGGAGATGCTCAAGAAGCCGCAGCTGGTTGTTGCCAACAAAATGGACGCGGTGGACGATGCCACGCGCGTGACGGCGCTCGAAAAGCGCGCCAAGAAGCTCAAGCTGCCGTTCTTCAGGATTTCCGCCGTCACCGGCGAAGGCACCAGGGATTTGATCGAGGCGGCGTGGCCGATCATTGCCAAGGGCCGCGAAGACGACCTGCGGGCACTCGAGCGCGCGCGCGAAGAGGAAGAAGAGCGAGAGGTCCCGTCCGACTACAACCCGGCGCTGATGCCGCCGCTTCGCGCAGGCAAAGCCAGCAAGAAACGTCGATGAAGCTGGGAGTGCTCGGCGGGACCTTTGACCCGATTCACCTGGGTCACGTGGCCGCCGCCGAAGCGGCGCAGCTCGCCCTGGGCCTCGACGAAATCATCCTCGTCCCGTCGAGGATCCCGCCACACCGTTCGACCCCGGCCACGGCCAGTCCCGCGGACCGCTTTGCCATGGCTGAGCGCGCGGCCGAAGGCCGCAACGGTTGGTCGGCGTCGTTCCTCGAGATCAAGCGCCAGGGGCCGTCGTATACCTACGACACGCTGATCGAGCTCGGTGGCCAGCGCAGTACGCAGCTTTTTTTCATTACGGGGGCGGACGCGTTCGCGGAAATTGCGTCGTGGTCGCGCTACCCCGCGATCCTGGACCTGGCAAATTTCGTGGTCGTCTCTCGACCCGGAATCACGTTAGACTCTCTCCGTGAGCGTGTTCCGTCAGCCTTTGACCGTTCCTCGACTGCGCAAACTCGCGTGATTCTCGTCGAAGCCCACACTCCCGACGTTTCTTCCACTGACATTCGACGCCGCATTCGCGCAGGAGAGCCGCTCTCCGGTCTTGTGCCGCCTGCCGTGGCGGACTACATCCAGGCCCATCGTCTTTACCTCGGTCAATAACTTGCATGGCAAAAACCACCAGCCAGCGGACTAGCTCCACTACGAAGAAGACCACCACGAAGAAGGCGGTCAGCAAACCGGCCGCGGCGCCGCGAGCAGCGGCACCCAAGGCAGCGGGCACACCACGGCTGCCCAAGGCGGTCAGCGTCGCGATCGAAGCGGCGCAGGACAAAAAGGCCACCGGCCTGGTGGTGCTCGACTTGAAGAAGGCCGGCGCATTCACCGACTACTTCGTGATTTGCTCGGCGGCCAATCCGCGGCAGGTGCAGGCGATTGCCGATGGAATCGAACACGCCCTCAAGGGGCAGAAGCAGCGTCCGTCACTGGTGGAGGGCTACGCCCGCGCCGAGTGGATCCTGCTCGACTACTTTGACTTCGTCATTCACGTGTTCTCCAAGCACGCCCGCGAGTTCTACGGCCTCGACCGGCTGTGGGGCAGCGCGACGCGCCACGAATTCCCGGACGTGGCTTAACGCACTCCTTTCGACGCTCTTCGAGCCGCCGTGTGCCGGGTGCCGGCAGCGGCTGCTCAATCCTCTTGAAGGCGCGGTCTGCGAAGACTGCTGGACCGCGCTGAGCCTCGCACACCCCATCAACGAACACTTCGCCGCCGATCACGCTGTCTCGTGGGCGTGCGCAATCGATCACTACGACGGTCGGATGAAGGAGATCGTGCATGCGTTGAAGTACGATCGGCGCCACACGATCCCGAAGCGGCTCGGCAGGCTGATGCGCGAGCGCGGTGAGGAATTGCTACGCGACGCGCGCGTAGTTGTGCCGGTACCGTTGCATCCGCGACGAGAATTCGAACGCGGCTTCAACCAGGCGGAACTGCTGGCAAATCATCTCGGTGTACCGGTCGCGCGGCTCCTGCGCCGGGTTCGCCATACGCCGTCGCAGATCGATCTGCCGAAAGATCAGCGGCGCGACAACCTCAATGGCGCCTTCGCAATCAATCCTGATCCCAGATCCCCGATCCCTGATCCCCGTATCGTTGTGCTCGTCGACGACGTGGCTACGACGGGCTCGACGCTCGAGGCCTGCGCCCAGGTGTTGAGGTCCGCTGGGGTAAAGGAAGTGCGAGCGCTTACAGCAGCCCGAGTTGACCGCGCGCGGCAGTGAGAAGCAACACGGGTCGTCTTGGCAGTCACGCTGAACGGGAGTAGCATGGGGCAAGGTGGTCTATGCCTGCACTGACGCTTGAATCGATCGTTCGGTGCGACCCGGATGTACTCGGTGGGACGCCAGTTTTCTCTGGCACTCGTGTGCCCATCAAGAACCTCGTGGACTACCTCTCTGCGGGCGATTCGATCGAGCGATTTCTCGACCATTTTCCCTCTGTAACCCGCGGCCAGGCGGTCGCCGCCGTCGAACTCGGCGTCAACTTGCTGATGTCCCGTGCGGATCCTGCTCGATGAGTCGCTGCCGCTGCCGCTCGCGGCTGCGCTAACCGGACACCACGTGTCCACCGTACAAGCGGAGGGGTGGACCAGTCTCAAGAATGGCGCATTGCTGATGCACGCCGCCGGGTCATTTGATGCGCTGATCACTGCAGATCGGAACATCGAGTTTCAGCAGAACCTGGCGAACCTGCCGATTTCAGTCGTCGTGCTACTGGCGCACAGCAATCGACTGGAGTCACTGGCGCCGCTCGTGCCGGCGATTCTGGCGTCACTGAAAACCCTACCGCCAAGGGCGTTGATTCGAATTGGCGAATAACCAGCTCACCAGAGGTGCCGTGCTGGACCTGGAGTGTCAATCGCCGGGTCCGGGAAACCCGAAGGGGGCAGTCGAGATCGAACAGGGCCGCCGCCTAGTTCGCCGAATGATCTACGCGGTCGGCCACTCGAAGTCGCTCCAGACAGCAAGGTGATCGGATGCTTCGCCGCACAGCCTTCGGGCAGGCGTGATGCCGAGCAACTCCGCAGTCGTGCGACGCACTTCACGACCGGCGCCCTTCGAGGGCTGCGTCTTCGCCGAACGAAGCGTGCCACCAAGTTCGGCTGAGGCAAACAGGTAGTCGATACGAACTTGTGGGCGCCACGCCGGCACGGTATAGCCGTCTTCACCGGGATTGAGCGTGCGAAAGCAATCAAGGTAGCCGGCGCTTGCTAACCGATTCAGCGACCAACACGGAGTGACACCACCTTGCAACATTACCTGCGCACGAACCCACCAAGGCCCATGTATGAGAGTATGGCGGTCTCCACGACTGATGGCGTTGAAGTCCCCGACGATGACATGTGGCCGCTTCGACGCGGACATTTCCCGGAGTAACGCACGAATCTCCAGGACACGCACACATTCACACACCCAGAGAAGGTGCGGAAAACGCACTGCTGTCCACGATCGGCCATCGACTGACAATAACGACGCGCTCGCGATCGCCCGACCTGCCCGACCACACCCGATGGGATCCGAGGGTGTCCACAACCGCCTCGAACGACGGGGTTGCCCGCGCCTCAGTGAAGACGGCTACGTCGGGACTGATGCTGCGAACTAGGTCGGCGATCAGCGGCTCGCGACCCGACGCACCATGCAGCACGTTGAGCGTCAGGAGCCTCAGAATGGGCATGCCCGCTACAGCAGTTTGAGTTGCCAACGCACGGCGGTGAGCACGTCCTGCGACACGGTGTCCTTGTCGCGCTCGGCGTCGATGCGCGTCCACCGAGCGGCGGCCGCCTGACGGACGTAGCTCTCACGCACGCGCTCGAGCAGCGGCATGTCGCGCTCGAACTTGTCTCGATCCGCTTTCTTGCGCGTCAGCGATACCGACGGTGACATGTCCATGAACAGCGTCAGCGACGGCTGCGGCAGCGGCTGCTGGATTTCCGTCAGCCACCCCGTATCAACGCCCTGCGCCTCACCGTACGCGATGCTCGATGCGAGATAGCGGTCGCACACCACCATCGTGCCCGAGGCGAGCCATTCCATGATCCGGGTGCGGAACTCGAATCGATTCGCGACGTACAGCAGTTGCAGCGTGTCGGGCTGGTAGTCGCGCTCACCTTTCAGCGCGCGGCCGATCTCTTCGCCGATCGCCGTGGTGTATTCGGGGAACGTCAGGAACTCAGCTCTGCGACCGGCGGCACGAAACGCTGCGAGCAGTCGCTCTGCTTGCGTCTGCTTTCCGCTTTGATCCAAACCTTCAAAAGCGATCAGGTGGCCGCGCTGGCCCGCTGGCCCGCTAGCCTGCTGGCCAGTAGTCATTCTGATTCCAGTGAGAGTAATTCATCCAGCGTCTGTCGCCGACGGATGATTCGCCATTGAGCGCCATCCACCATCACTTCAGGAGGCAACGGGCGACGGAGATATGTGTGCCCCATCACGGCGCCATAGGCGCCGACGTCGCGGACGACGACCAGATCGCCGACCTCGACGGGCGGGAATTGCCGATCGCGGGCGTAGGCGTCGGTGCTCTCGCAGATCGGCCCCACGATGTCGACCGGCACCGCAGTCCCTTCCCGCACGATGAGCGGCTCAATGCGATGAAACGCGTTATAGAGCGCCGGCCGCATCAGTTCGGTCATGCCCGCGTCGAGCACGATGAAGCGCTTCGCACCCGGAAACTGTTTGACGTCCACGACGCGCGACAGCAGCACGCCGGCGGGGCCCACCAGGATGCGTCCCGGCTCGATCGCGACTTTGAGACCACTCCCGCGCGTCGCCGTCACCAGCGCACGCACGTACGCGGCCGGATCGACGACGGGACCTCCGTCGTAGGAAATGCCGAGGCCGCCACCCATATCAAGGTGCTGCAGCTCGATGCCGTCCGCCCGCAGGTCGCGAGCCAGGGCCACGACGGCCTCCGCGGCGCGGCTCAGCGGATCGAGCGTCGTAATCTGTGAGCCGATGTGGACGTGCGCGCCCACCGGCAACAGCCCCTGGCGCGTCGACATCTCGCGAAACAGGCCGGGCGCCTCGTCGATCGGCACGCCGAACTTGTTCGACTTCAACCCGGTAGAAATGTGCGGATGGCTCTTGGCGTCGATGTCGGGATTGACGCGAAGCGCGACGCGCGCCTTCACGCCCTGGGCAATGGCGCGCTGGTCGATACGCTCGAGTTCGCCCGGCGATTCGACATTGATCGCCAGCAACCCCAGCGACACCGCGCGATCGATTTCCTCGGCGCTCTTGCCAACGCCCGTGAAGACGATCTGATCGGGGCGGAACCCGCAGCGCAGCGCGACGTCGATCTCGCCTGGCGAATTGGCATCGGCGTGACTGCCAAGCGCCTGCAGCAACCGCACGATCGCCAGCGATGAATTGGCTTTCATCGCGTAATGAATCGCGTGTGGATAGCCGCCGAACGCGTCATCGAGCGTGCGGTACGACGCGCGGATCGCGGCGGCATCGTAGACGTAGCACGGCGTGCCGGCAGACGCGGCGATGTCGCTCAACTGCGCCGTCCGCGTGTCCTGGAAGAGAGAGGGAGTGGTGGTCGCCACTCCCTCCATTCTACTGTCTTGCTACTGCTGGAAGAGCCTGGAGACGCCGATGCCGGAGAGGCTCCAGTTCACCGCCTTGACGGGAATCGGCTGCGGCCCGCTGGGCGGGGGCACGAATCCTGGTGTGTTGCACGCGAGGGTCACATCGACCGTCTCGCTCGGCGACAGCGGCGGATTGAGGTCCTTGCCGACCATGCCGGTCAGTCCGACAGGGATGCGGACAATGCGATCGCTCTGTCCGAACGCGAAGACCGGGAAGGTGACCGGGCGGCCGTCGACGAAGAAGGTGCCGGCGCGGCCCACGACCGTATAGGTGATCGAGCAACCCGCGCCTGACGGACTCGGCCCGGTGCCCGTCGCCGGGTTGCCGGAGTTGAATTCCAGCGCCACGTTGGCAACCACCATGTAGCCCGCAAAACCGGTGGCGACGTTGCCAGTCGTGAGCGGCGTCGACACGGCGGCCAGCGGCACTGAGGCCCCGGGCACCTCCGGCCCGCGATCGCTGTCGCCCGTGACGCCCTCCGCGTCAGAGCCTGGCGGCCCCTGGATTCCCTGCAGTCCCTGGGGCCCGGCCGGGCCCGCCGGGCCTTCGGGACCCGCCGGCCCCTCGGGACCAATCGGCCCCTGCGGACCGGCCGGGCCTTAAGTGCCTCCCGCGGCCCAGGTGATCAGGGTCTCCTGTGGTCTGCACGAGTCGGTGGCGCCGATCAGTCGGAGCTGACCGGCTGGATTGGCGCAGGCGCGAATGGTGGTCTAAGCGTCCGCAGAAGCAGCGAAAACGCCAGACAGCAGAGCCACAACGCCGCACGCAGTAACGAGATGACGGTATCGAATCACGGGGGCCTCCTCTATGGGTACGCCTGAGAGACGGACCGGATCCGCAAATTCCCGCTGGATCCGGGATGGTATGATTTCGAGTCGGGGACGAACCGCTCCCCGTTCACGACGACATGTCTGATTCCCAGGTTTCCACAGATGCCATTGATGCGCTCATCCAGCGATGCCTGGGGGGCGATCAGACCGCATGGGAAGACATTGTCCGGCAGCACCGCAGGAAGGTCTTCAACATCGCGTACAAGTTCACCGGCCGCCATGACGAAGCCGAGGACCTGACGCAGGACATCTTCCTCAAGATCTTCAAGTCGCTGCACACCTTCGACCGGCGGGCCAATTTCCAGACGTGGCTGGTCAGCGTCAGCCGCAACCTGTGCATCGATCACTACCGCAGCGTGCGCAAGGAGCGCGAGACGATCGATCGCGACGTGGACGCAGGCGAGCTGACGCCCGCCGCGCCTGGGCAGAGCGCCTACCAGGCGCTCGAGCAGCGCGACCGCGTGGACCTGCTCCGCAAGGCCATGGCGGAACTGCCGCCGACGCTGCGCGACGCCGTCGTCAAGCGCGACATCCAGGAACTCTCCTACCAGGAGATCGCCGACCAACTGCACCTGCCGGAAGGCACGGTGAAATCCCGCATCAACCGCGGCCGCACGGAACTGGCGCGCCAGGTGCAACGCATTCGAGCTGAAGAAGGGACGTAAGTGATGAATCTCACGACTGATCGCGCGCAAGGCATTGCCATCGTTCGCGTCGGGGAGACGCGGTTGATGTATCCGCTGCTGGCCGACTTCTCAGGCGCGGTGATGTCGCTGCTCACCAGCGGCGACAAGAAGGTCATGATCGATCTTTCCAAGGTCACCTACGTTGACTCGGCGACCATTGGCTGCCTGATGGACCTCTATCGGCAGACAACCGCGGCCGGCGGCGAACTGCGCCTGGCGGGCGTCAACAAGCGCGTCGAGACCATGCTGACCATGACCGGCGCGCACAACTTCCTCAAGATGTTCCCGGATGAGGCTGGGGCCCTTCAGAGCTTCGGGGCGTAATCATGAGAAGCATCAAGACCACATCCGGCGCGGAGATCGTGCTCGATGGCGACCTGCTCGCCATCCTCGAGACGCTCTATCACGAGGTCACGGCGCGCAAGGAGCTCGAGCGCTCGTTCGAGGACATGAACCGCGAGATCAACCACCTGATCGACCAGTTGACGGATGAAGAACGCCGGTCGTATCTGGCGGAGAGCATCTTCCTGAATCAGGTCAAATACGAGAACGACAAGCTGGAGGCGTACCTCCGCAAGCTCGGCAAGTCCGAATAACCCATGTCTGAGAATTTCCGCGCCACCCGCTACCGCTGCTCGTGGCCATGGGAAATCGGCGTCATGCTGTGCGACGGCCGCATGGTGTGCGGCTGTGCCGATCCATATGCGAAGCGCGTCCTCGGCGATGCGCGCACGTCCTCGATTGCCGACATCTGGACCGGACCGGTCGCATCGAGTCTTCGCGCGGACCTGAACAAGGGCGGCTCAGACTTCTGCGGCGACTGCCCGCTCAAGTTGCCGATCGGCGCCGACGAAATGCCGCCGCAGCGCGACCTCACCGTTCCGGCGATTCCGAAGCGGCTCTACATCGAGTGCACGGCGGCGTGTAACATCTCGTGCAACCAGGCGATCTGCGCGCCAGAGACCGGCATCACGCGTACGCGCCAGGCCGGCATGCTCGACTTCGATCTCTTCAAGAAGATGATCGACGAGGCGGGGCCGTCGCTCGGCCGCATCGATTTCTTCAACTACGGCGAAGCTTTCCTGCACAAGCGCGCGGTCGAGATGTGCGAGTACATCAAGACCAACTTCCCGCACATCTACCTCTACACCAGCACCAACGGCCTGGCCTTCACCGAAGAAAAGGTGCGCCAGCTCGCGCGGTCAGGCATTGACGAGGTCACCTTCTCGATCGACGGCTCGTCACAGGAGAACTACGTCAAGTACCGGCAGCGCGGCAATTTCGACAAGGTCATCGCCAACCTGCGCGCCTTGCTCGACGAACGCGCAAAGCTCGGCAAGGACACGCCGTTCGTCAACTGGCGCTACATTCTGTTCAAGTGGAACGACTCGGACACGGAAATGGAACGCGCCCGCGCGATGGCGAAGGAATACGGCGTGGATCGGCTGTGCTGGGAGATCACCGACCATCCCGAGGATTCGTTCTCACGCCGGTTCGCGCCGTCCGCGCCCGATTACGCCCTGATCCGCAACGAGATCTGGGACAACAGCGGGCTTGGCAATGCCATTCCGGGTGCCACGCCGCGCGCCGAGATCAACGTGCACACCGTGCTGCCGGATCTGCCCTTCATGGCGCGCGTGTCGCAGACGGTCCCGCTGACCGCCCACGTGCGCAACGTGTCCGGCCGCCCGTTCCGCTCGACCAGCAGCCAGGGCGACGGCCGCCGCGTGGTCCGCCTCGGTGCGCAGTTGACCGACGAGTCCGGCACGGTGATCGACCGCGATTACGCGCGCGCGTGGTTGCCGGGCGACCTGCAGCCGGGCCAGACCGCCGATATCCGCATCGAAGTACCGGCACCGGCCACACCCGGCCGATACGGCTTGAAGTTCGATCTTGTAAGCGAAGGCATCGACTGGTTCGAGTCGAGCGGTTCACCAACCATCACTCGCGGTCTCTGGGTGAGATAAATGAAGAAGATTGCGGCCCTGTTCGTCCTGGCATTGTCGGTCCCGGCCCTCGCCCAGCAGCAGCGCGCTGCCGACGGCGTCAACATCAGCGACTACGGCGACCCGATGTATTCGACGTTTTCGCTCTGCGCTATTGACCCGGCCACCGGGCAATCAGGCGCGGGGGTAACGACCCGCGTGCCGTTTGTCGGCCGCGCAGTGCCGCACGTGCGCGCAGGAGTGGGTGCCGTCTGCACGCAGGCGTCAACCCGCGTGGAATACGGGCAGGAAGGCCTCGACCTGATGGCCAAGGGCGTCGAACCCGCCGCTGCGATGGCGCAGATGATGGCCACCGATCCGCAGAAAGAGTCGCGGCAGCTCGCGCTGATCGACATGAAGGGGCGCTCGGTCGCGCACACCGGCAAGAACAACAGCTTCTGGGCCGGCAGCAAGCAGGGCAAGAACTACACGGTGCAGGCCAACATCATGGTCGGGCCCGAAGTCGTCGAGGCGGTCGCGGCCACCTTCGAGGCCAGCGAAGGCAGCGGCATGCCGCTCGCCGAACGCATGATCCTCGCGCTCGAGGCCGGCCAGCAGAAGGGCGGCGATTCACGCTGGGGCAACCTGCAGTCGGCGGCGATCAAGATCGCCGATCCGAACGACCCGGGCCGTGGCGGCGATCACATCGCGCTGGCCATCGAAGTCGGCGAACACCCCGAGCCGGTCGGCGAGATGAAGCGCATCTACTACACGACCGGCCGCCGCCTCGGCTACCGCTCGTTCTCGCGCGTCGAAGGGCAGGACGTGATCGAGCTCAAGCGCATGCTGCACACGCTCGGCTACTTCCGTCCGTCGCTCGCGGCGTTCCCGGAGGCGCCCGCCAACGCGAACTCGCCGAAGATGCAGGAGCTGCGCAAGACCAATCCTGCGGAGTACGAGAAGGCGCTCGCGACGTCGAAGCAGCAGTCCGCCAGCTACACGCGTGAATACGCCGTGTTCGACGAAGAAACCGTCGCCGCCGTGGACAGGTTCCGCGCCGACAAGAAGCTGAATTACTCGGGTAACCCGCCGGGCCTGGTCGATCAGCGCTTCGTCGACGCGTTGCGGACAGCGTATTTTGAGAAACGAAAGTCCGCAAATAAGTAAGCGCGACCTGCTGTTGGCGACGGCCGTCACCGTCGCCGCGCTCGCGTTCTTCATCGTCACGCTGCGCCCCGACGTCGGCGGCACCGAAGACTCCCCGAAGTTTCAATTCGTCGGCCGCGTGCTCGGCACGTCGCACTCGCCTGGCTATCCGTTCTACGCGATGGCGACGTGGGCGTTCGGCTACGTCCCGGTTGGCAACCTCGCCTACCGCATCAACCTCTTCTCGGCAGTTTGCGGCGCGCTATCGTGCCTGTGCATCTTCCTGACGGCGCGGCGGCTGGGCGTCACCCGCCTGCTGTCGGTCGCGGCATCGCTGGCCGCAGCCACCAGCTACCCGGTGTGGAGCAACAGCGTGACCGCGGAGGTCTACACGCTGGCCGCGGCGCTCTCGGGCCTGGCCGTCTATTGGGTCATCGCGTTTGCGCAGACCGGGACGCCATGGCGGCTCTATGCCGCGTGTGCCATGTGGGCGATGGGCTTCGGCAATCACGTGACGATCGCCGGCATCCTGCCCGCGGCGCTCGCCTATGGCGTTTACAAGAACCGCGACGTCTTAAGGCCCCGCATCGCGCTGACGGCCGCCGCCATCGGCATCCTCGGCGTGCTGCAGTACGCCTTCATTGCCATTCGCACGCTGCAAGGGGCGCCCTACCTCGAGGCCCGCGCCACCACCGTAATGGGCGTGTTCGACGTGATCATCGCCCGCGACGTATCGTGGGCGCGTTTCTACCAGGCGCAGTCGACGGTAGCGGCCATCGAGGTGCCGATGCTGCTCAACGGTCTGCGCGTCAACATGGGCACCATCGCGATCGCGCTGGTACTGGTTGCGATCGTCATCGGTATCAGGCGGCGCAATCCCGAGGTGCTGCTGCTCCTCGGAGCGGCCGGCGGCACCCTCGCCTTCATCGCCAACCTGTGGGGCGACGTCGTCGGCTTCATCACGCCGGTCTGCGTGCAGTTGTGGCCGCTGGCCGCTCTCGGGTTGCAATGGGTCGTGTCAGGCCTGCGGGCCAACGGGCCTACAGGCCAACAGCTCGCCTTTGCTGGAGTGGCCGCGATGCTGGTGCCAATCACGAATGTCATCAGCATCAGCCCTCGGATCGAGTTGCTTCGGACTCCGGGCGAAGGGCCCGGTGTCCGCGCGCTGTATTCGAGTCTCTCTCCCAGGTCCGCAATCGTTGCGGAGAACTATTGGCTCGCGCGGCTGGTCAACTACATGCATTTTTCCGGTGACGTGACGCCGGACCCGAATCCGAAAGTGCTCGACAACGACGTCAACGACGTCAGGGCCGCGCTCGCTGAGGGCCGGGAGGTGTACGCGTTTGAGGGCGCCACGCACTGGCTGAACGCGCAAGGATTCAGGTTCGAACCCACGCCGGTCGCGCGTGAGCCATTCGAACGCTGGCTGCCCCGCCAGCCGAAGGGGACATTGATCGTGGCCGCGACGTCTGGACGCCTGCTGCCATTTGAGTGGTTGCCGCAGGCGAACCGGAATATGTCGGCGCGGCCGGCCAATTTCGGTGTGCTGACGTGGCTGCTCGGCAGCGAGCCGGACATCGATCAACGAGACGAAGGCGTTTCCGTGTCGCGCGTGGTTGGCGCCGAAGGCCGCGCCCTGGTGGTGTCCTCCGACGACCAGGGACTCACGGTTTTCTGGGGAGACGACGTTGTTGCCGCAGCCGATCGTGGGATGGTGGTGGCCGCGTTCAGTCCTGCGGGAGCGCTGATCGGCCAGTGGACGTTCTCGCTCGACGACGTGGCTGGCGTGCAGTTGCCGCCCACACCATTTGTCCTCCGCGGTGAACGGGCCTGTGAAGTCTTAAGACCAGGACAACCCCAGGATGTGACACGGATCCTCGCCGACGGCATCTGGCTCGCCACCGCTGAAGGCTCTGGCACCGGTCGCATCACGATCGAAACGAGCGCACCCGCTTCGCAGTGGCGGCACCGGTTGGCCGCTGGCCGCGGTGAAGCGGGGATCGACGGCACTCAACTCACGCTCACGCCCACCGCAGCAACGCGACCGGTCTTCCGCTTCGCCATGCCACCGCAGCCAGATCGCGTTATGGCCACGCTCGGGGCGGGCGACATCACCGCAGTGCGCGTCTGCGAAGCGAACGTGCAGGAGTGGCCTCTGAGCGGTGCTCTCGAGATCACCGCCGATCGGGATAGCTGGTTCGGTCCTGGCTGGCACATGGCCGAGCGTGCGGGTCAGCAGCGGTTCAGGTGGTCAGAGAGGTCGTCGACGTTGCAATGGCGAATGAATCACATTGCACCGGTGCGCCTGACGCTCCGGCTTCGGCCGGCGAGTGCCGCCGGCGCAACAGTGCAGGTCGCGGTCAACGGCACCGCGCTGCCGTCCTGCACGCTCGCCCCCAATGCGTGGACGGACTGCACGCTGTCCTTGCCGGATTCGTCAGTGCGTGAAGGCATCAATCAACTGACGCTGACCGCAGACACGATCTCGCCATCGGCTGATCGTCCGGGGGACGCGCGCGAGCTGTCGTTTGTGATGCAAGCCAGCCGCCTTCGCGTGGGCCGCTAGCCCGTCCGTTGGGCTGCCGGCCTGTCTACGGTTCGCGAGAAGAGGTGTAGGCGGCGATCGCGATCATGTCGTCGATCGTCAGCTTCTCAACCGCGGCCTTCATCAGCGCCGACCACGGCCCCTTGCGAACCCCTTGCTGCATGTCGAACAACTGGCGGACGGTGTAGCTCGGCGATCGACCGGCCAGCGGCGGCACCGGACCGAGTCCCTTCAAGTCGTTGCCATGGCACGATCCGCAGGCGACCGTGCGGCCGTTGCCTCCGCTCTTCACCAATGCTTCGCCCTTCGCTATGCTGCCGGGCGGCACGTAGGCGACGAAACCCGCTCTCGCATCGCGCAGTTCGACCCGGGCGAGTTCCTCTGGCATCTCGATGATCCGTGCACCAAGCGGCTCCCTGCCGTCCTCGGCTGGCACGTGCATCGACCCGGCGATCCGCGTCTTCGGCACATCGTTGGACTCAACCACGCGAATCCACTTCTTGAACGGGAACGAGCTGAAGTACGCGGCGGCCATTCGAATCTCTTCGTCGGTCGCAGCCTTTGCGTCCTGGATCATCGCGTTGGGCGGTCCCATGCGCGGCTCGGCGCTCTTGCGGTCGCCGTTCTTGAAGTCCGCCATCTGCTGAATGATGTAGGCCGCCGGCAGTCCCGCGAGCGATGCGTTCTCGGGCCGGCCCTGTCCATTCACGAGATGGCAGAAGCCACACGCGCGCATTTCTTTCGGGCGGCCGTGGGCCACCGAAACCGGCATTGCCGGATGATCGCCGGGATGCCAATCAGGCGGATTGTAGGCATCGCGCGTTTGCGCAATCGTCAGTGAAACGGAGCTGCCGGGCACCCGCTTCGGCGCCGGATCCGGCGCGGCAGGCGTGGCGCCAGCAGCGGGCGGTGGATTCACCGTGTATGCCCAGGGCGGCGGCACGGGTTGTTGAGCGCCGGCCGTCAGCGCGATGGAGACACCGAAGAAGAACGTGAGCAAAAGCTGGCGCCGCATGGCTGCCAGTCTAAACCACTCCTACGGCCCGGGAGCCGTGGCCGGCGTGGACTTTCCGCGATGACACGTCGCGCACGTCACGCGGGGCTCCGCGCCGGCGGCTCGCGGGATGGCCGCGTCCAGCGTCTGATTGATGCCGGCGGTCATCCGCATCATCGCGCGCGTGGTCGACTTCTGCGGGATCGTGTCGGCCACGAAGTCGAACTGATCGAGCGGGGCGCCCTCCTTGCCAACGTGGCAGAACTGGCATCGCACGCCGAGCCCCGTCGCAAAGCCCTTCATCGTGCTGACGACAGCACCCGGTGCCGCATCCTTCGCCAGAACCTGGAGGTTCCTGAAGGACGACGGGGGGAACGTCCCTTGTCCTGCTGCAGGCGATGCAAGCAGCGTGATGAGCGTCGTGACGAGGATCGCGCTTCTCATTCGACGAACCATACATGACAATGCCACGGTCATGCCCATGGTCTTCGTCGTTATCACGATCTTGCTGGGGCAAGCCGCACCGGCAGCGGCGCAGCAGGCTGTCGCGGCGCGCATGGAGGCATGGTCGCAGGCACTCGGCGTCAGCTGCGCGCATTGCCACAGCGGCACCGACTGGGCCGATGCGACGAAGCCGGCATTTGAGTTCTCGGGCCGGATGTCGCGGATGCTACAGGCACTCAACGCCGGTCCGCTTCGAGACTTCGAGGCCATTACCTGCTGGACCTGTCATCGAGGCCAGACGCGGCCAGCCCGGCTGCCGTTGGCCGCCTGGCAGACGATTCGCGACAAGCACGTTGGCGAGTTCACGTCTCCGGAGGCGGCATTGGCCATGAGCGTGTACGCAGCGTCACTCGGCGTCGATTGCTCGCATTGCCATGAGCCGGGGAGCTTCTCGGCGCCGACCAAACCGGCGCACGGGATGCTGGCCAGGATGCTGCCCATCTTCGACGAGATCCCGAAGTACTTCGATCAACAACGGATGCCCAGGACCCAGTGTTACATGTGTCACCAGGGACGCGTCATCCCCGAGCGGCGACGCCAGTAGGCTGCCCCGCTGGCGAGGCACCCTGTTCCACCACTACCGCTTCGGCAGTTCGAACACGTAGAGCGTGTGGCCGTTGACCGGCGGATTCAGTTCCGGCGCAATGGTGCGCGGCACCTGGCGCGGCGAGCCACCGCCGTTGCCGGTAGTAACCGCCACGTACTGCTTGCCATTGGCCGTGAACGTCACTGGAAACCCCTGCACCGAGGTCTCGAGACGCACGCGCCACAGTTCCTCGCCGGTCTTCACATCGAGGGCGCGGAACCAGCGGTCGAGATCGCCGATGAACACCACGCCACCCGCCGTGCTCAGCGCCGCAGTGAGATACGGCGCGCGCTGATCGCGCGTCCACATCTCCTTCATGTTGGTCACGTCAATGGCCAGCAGCTTGCCGATGTTGCCGTCGCTGCCGGGCATCTCGAAGAAGCGGCGTCCGGCGGCGGTGCCGCCTGATCCCTCTTCGAAGGCCACCTTGTTGGCACGCATCTCCATGCACGACTGCGTGAGCGGAATGATCAACTGCCGGGTCGGGGGGTGGTAGCTCATCGCCTGCCAGTTGTGCCCGCCTTCCGTGCTCGGGCATGCGGCAATCCACTCGTCGAGCTTCTGCTCGATGATGTCCTGGCGATAGGTCGGCGTGCCCTTCTCCGGGTCGATCTTCTCGTAGACGTTCTGGAACACGGTCGGCTTGTGCCCCAGGAACTTACCCGTCTTGCGATCGAGCTTCCACAGGATGCCCGGCTTGCCGATCGTGAAGAGGTCTTTTTCCGGACCGATGTCCACGAGCACCTTTTCGAACACCTCGTCGAGGTCAAGCGATTCACCAGGAGCGTGCTGGTAGTGCCACGCCAGCGTGCCGTCGCTGACGCGCAACGCAACGGTCGATGCGGTGTAGAGCCCCGCGTCCGAAGTCTTGTTGCCACGGCTCGCGGGCATCCACGGCTTGGCCTGCGCAATCCCCCAGTAGGTGAGATCGAGTTCCGGATCGTAGCTGCCCGCGATCCAGGTATCACCGCCGGCACGAGCCACATCGGCGACCGTGCCCCAGGTGTCGCCGCCCGGCTCGCCGGTGCGTGCGACGGTGTGGAACTTCCACAACTGCTTGCCAGTGTTGGCGTCATACGCGCTGATGAAGCAGCGCTCGTTCTGGCGGAAACGGTCGCAGCCGTGGAGGCCCTGGATCACTTTTCCATTCGCAACGATCGGGCCGCTCGAGTTGGTAAAGCCGCTGCGCGGCGGCTGAATCGCAGTGTCCCACGCGATCTTGCCGTTGCGCGCGTCGAAGGCCACCAGCCGGCCGTCGTTGGTGGCCATGAAGACGTTGTTGGCATAGATGGCGGTGTTGCGGACCGCGCCAAAGCCGCGGATCGAGTTCGGCCCGACCTGGTTCTCCCAGATCAGGTCGCCGGTCGCGGCATCGAGCGCCTGCATCATGTTCGCGGTGTTACCCAGGTACATCACGCCGTTGTGCACGAGTGGCATCGGCTGGTTCGAACCGAGATCGTTCATCGCCCAGCTCCAGGCCAGTCGCAGCTCCTTGACGTTCTTCGCGTTGATCTCTTCGAGCGGGCTGTAGCTCCACGCCTGGTAGTTGCGGCGGGCCATCAACCAGTCGCCGGCGGGAGGATTGCGCAGCATCGCATCGGTGACGGGCACGTAGTTCTTGACCTCGCCTTGCACCGAGTGACCGCGCGAGGCCTGCGCAGCGGCAGGGCGTGGAGCGCCATCACCGTCACCACCAGCGGCGGCAGGGCGGGGCGCCTGCCCCGGTGTCGCCGCGGCCGTGGTCGGCGCCTGACCGGTGGCCACGGTGCCGATCGCGGTTGTTGCGGTCGCGGCGAGCGCGGTGGTCCCGGCCGGCGCGCCGTTGGCGCGGAGAATGTAGGCGGCGATGTTGACGTAGTCGGAATCGGCAAGGCTCGGCCGGCCTGGTGGCATGGTGCCGGCCATCAGTTCGATCAGGTCCTTGGTGGTGCGAGTCCGCCACGTATTGCGGAAGTTGGTGCCGGCAAGCTGCGGCGCCTCGTTCTGACCCGCGAGGTCCGCAAGATGGCAGCTTGCGCAATTCGTTTGATAGGCGGCCTGCCCGGCCTGCGCCTGCGCAGCGGTGAACACCGCCGGCACAGGCGGCGCCGGCTGCCCGGCGGCCAGTGACAGCGACAATCCGATGACGAGCGTGGCGGCGACGAACGCGTGCTTAATCATCACTTTTTCTCGGGAGCGAACAACCAGCCCCACAGGTTGCCGTCGGGAGCCTTCTGGCTGTGCAGCTGGACGTAGATGCGTCCGGCCGCGAGGTCGTCGAGCTGTTCCTTGGTGAGTTCGATCGAGCCGCTGATCGTGCCGGTGGTGCCACTGGTCGCCGTGAGATCACCAATGACCACACCGCGCATGCCAGGCTTCGGGCTGCGATGCACGCGCACGACCGTCGCCGGCGTCTTCAATCCGGAGAACGTGCCGCTGACCATCAGCGTCGTGCCTTTGACAGTGGCGGTGATCGTCCCCGATCCGGCCACGCTGGCTTGCATCGGAATGTCGAGAGGCACGACGGACAGACGGCCGCGATAGGACGGCGCCTGCGCGGAAACCGAGACGGAAATGGCCATGGCCACGGCCATGCCCAGGAAGCGGGAACGGTTCATGCGGCGAATTATATAGGCGGCACGGCTGCAGTGGTGGCGGGCTAGTGGCGGTGTTCTGCCGGCATCCCCAGCCGGGCGACGGTATCGCGTTCGAAGTCGAATTCGATCATGACGACCGGGGCTTTCCCCACCACCCAGCCATCGTGACCGGGATCGATCGCCACGACCTGCGGTGCCTTGAATTCGACGACGCAGCCGTCGGCGTATTCGATGTGGATCTCACCGCGCGCAAGAAATCCCACGTGCGCGTGCATGCAGCGCTCGGTGCCGACCACCGGCTTCATCGCCTTCGACCACTTGAATCCCGGCGGGTAAATCATGCGCTTCACTCGCGCCGCGCCGGCGGCGACCACCTCGAGCTTCACGCCACCGATCTCGCGAACAGTTGCGCCTTTGATGGGCAAGAGCAGCGCGTCTGGCGTTGCGCGTCGCGCCGGCCGCTTGACCTTCGTGACAGACTTTTTCACTGGCTTCCTGGCGACTTTCTTCAGCGCTTTCTTCGCGGGCTTCTTTGACTTCTTGGCCATGGGCGTCTTTTAACACAGAATGAGCCGCTATGAAGGCTCTGACCCTGATCCTGATGCTCGCGATGATTTCCACATCGCAGGCCCAGGCCCCGACGGTCGTCGGCACCTGGAAGCTGGTGTCGTACGACACCACCACGCCACAAGGGGTGAAGACCTATCCACTCGGCGAGGATGCCGTCGGACAACTGATCTACCTCGCCAGCGGGCGGATGTCGGTGCAGTTCATGCGGAAGGATCGGCCGAAGTTCGCGTCAGGTGATGCGTGGCGCGGAACGCTGACTGAGGAGCGCGCCGCGTTCGAGGGGTTCTTCAGCTATGCGGGGCGGTACACGATCGACAGCGCGCGGGGCACCGTGACCCACCACATCGAGATTTCAGCGGCGCCGAATTACGTCGGCACTGACGTGGTTCGCACCTTCACGATGGAGGGCAACCGTATCGTCCTGAAAACACCGCAGCGCGCCCTTGCCGGTCAGACGTCGTCGTCCACGCTGATCTGGGAACGGATCAATTAGACGGCAATGAGCGTCCAGATCGCGGCACCAGTGGCCGCGGCCGCGCCCAGGTGAATCCATAGTTCTGCGCGATCGCGCAGAAACAACGAGCCGGTCGCGGCCAGCGCCAGGCCGGCCGCCAGGAAACGCCAATACAACTCTTCCGTCGTGCCTTCCTCGGTCGTCGCCGGCGCCTGGCGTCGTCCGGTGTCGATGATCGCGTTGGCGATGTCGCGGTCTGGATCGCGATCGAGTTCGAAGTACTGGCCGCCGCCCGCAGACGCAATGCGCTGCAATGACGCGCGATCGAGCCTGGACTTGCCTGGCGACGGTTCCAGCACGCCATCGATGACGGTCTCGGGCAGGGCGCCGCCGGCGAGTGTTCCGACGCCAATGACGTGCAGCGGCACGTGCTCGCGGACCGCGTTGGCAATCGAACGCGCCACTTCCCCGCTCCACGACTCACCGTCCGACAGCAGGACGAACAACTTGCCGTTGATCGATGGCCCGTGCAGTTCCTTGTCTTTCTCGAGCAGGCGCAGTCCCCAGCCGATGCCCTGTTCGAGATTGGTGTCCCACGTGGTGTCGTCTTCGAGGCGGAACGGCGGCCGGCCCTGCAAGTGATCGAGAAAGAAGAACACGGTATTGGGGTCGTTGGTGAGCCGGATCTGTGGCGTGGCGATGTGGGCGAACACCGTGAGCGCCATACGGTCGTCGTTCCAGCTCAGCGAATCACCGAGCAGGCGAAGAAAATCCATCGACCGTTGCCAGCGGTTGCCGGCCACGTCCTTGACGTGCATCGACGCCGACCCGTCCTGCAGGATCACGATATCGAGGCCGGCGCGATTGACGACGGTGGTCACGCCGTGGGGACGCGCGAGGGCGACGGCAAAAGACGCCGACGAGAGAACCAGGAACAACCAGAACCACAGTTCGCCGCCCACGGCGAACCGTTCACGAACCGGTAGCGAGCGCCGCTCGCGCAGGAGCTGGAGGTCGAGCAGGCGGCGCACGAAGCGCCAGACCCACAGCATCAGGAACGCGGCCGGTGCCATCAGGAGCCACAAGTACTGCGGCGCCCCGAATCCGATGTTGTCGATCACCAGGTCACCAGGTCAGCCCATCAACGGATGGAACGCACGATCATCCCTTCCGCTCTCGACGGGCTCCGGGCGTTGGCGTGGGTTGCGCCTCACGATCGCCATAGTCCATCGGCGCAATCATCTGGAGGTCCTCCATCTTGGCGTCGGGGGGCGGAGCCCCGGGACTGCCATGCACGGTCGGCCCCGCCGGCAGGTCGCCGGCCATGACCGGCTCGCCGGCGATTCCCGGGGCACGCGGAATGCGCATCTGCGCGGAGGCCGCCACGCGATCGCGAAGCCTCGCGACGAACTCGTAGTTGTAGGCGGCTTCGGGGTTGCGCGGTGACGACTTCAGCGCCGCCGCATAGGCCTGCAGCACGCCGTCGAGACGCTGCGCGGCGGCAGGGCCGGTTGCCGTGTCGCGCTGCGCATCTCGGAACGAGGCGTTGGCTGCGGCCAGCAGAATGTCGCCATCGGCGGTGCTGGCGGTCGTGTCGGCTGCCACCACGCCATAGCGTCCAAGCCAGTACGCCACGCGCGCCTTCGCCACGCGAATATCGTCGGCCAGCGATCGGTTCGCACCGGGCATGTAGTCCGACAACGACGTCCGCGCCGTCCACGCGTCCGCCTGGTCATGGTTGAACGTGGCGATCGCCTGGCGCGCGTCGGCTACCTGCGCCGCCATCTGTGATTCCGACCGGCTCAGCCACGCCGCCAGGGCCAATACCGCCGCTACCATCAAGCGAAGCATCGTTGTTTTCATGGAAGTCGTCCAAACCAGGGTGTGCCGACCTTCAAGCCGGCAGCGCTCGTCCACAACGCAAAGGCCGCGAGGGCGAACAGGGTGAACCGGGGTTGCTGGCTGGTGTACTGGCGCGCGGCGATCGCGCCCACCGCCTCGCGATCGATGTCGTCGATCGCGGCAATGAGGCTCGCTTCGTTCTTCGCCACGTAGTAGCGCCCGCCGGTACGTTCGACGGCGGCCTGCCATTTGGCGTCCGGAATGCCGTCGCCGAATTCCTTGTCATAGTTCGTGCGGACGAAATAGAGCGGAATCTTGTTGTCGACCGCTGCCTTCAGGATGTCGTCAAGGCTGCGGCCGTGAACGATCGAGGTCGTGTCTTCACCATCGGTGAAGATCACCATCAGATTGCCTGAGGCTTCGAGGAAATCAAACGCCTTGAAGATCTCAATGCTCTCTTCGAGCGCGCTCGCAATCACTGTCCCGGACTCGGGAAAGGTTGAAAATTCCACCGGATCGCCGATCAACGCCATGCTCAACAGCAGGTTGTCGTAGTCGCTCGTGAACGGCGTGATGACGTAGGCGCGGCTGCCAAACTCCACCAGCGCCATCAAGTCTCGGTACTTGCCTTTGCGTCGCAGCTCCACGAAACGCTGCGCCGCGGCGACGGTGGTGAAGAAGGCCGGCTGCACTTCATTGCGGGTGTTCAAGGTGGCGGCCTTGAACGAGGTCTGCATGCTGTCGGACGCATCGATCATGAGGCTGATGCGACGCCCGGGATACGTCACGTTCTCGGCCACCAGCGACGAATAGGGATCCGCAACGGCAAGCACGGCAAACGGCAGTCCCGCGACAAACAGGACGACGGGAATGTGGCGCGTCCAGGCCAACCTGGACAGCGATGCGCCGCGCAGAATCGCCGGCAAGACGACATGGTGCCGGCCGGCAACCCTGGTGATGGACGCGCGCACCAGCAACACCAGGCCTGCGCCTGCCACCAGCGCAATCAACGCCAGCTGCGCCACATCCCGCCGCCAATATTGGAGATTGGCGACATCAACGGCCTGCCATTCCGCGGCCAGGCTGGTCGCCAACGCGCCTATTGCCGTCCCCATCGCGTCTTTACCCAGCTACGCTCGGCGGCAATCTCGTTGCCGACCGCAATCGCGGCGCGCACGGCCTCGTCGTGGGACACGCCGTCGCCGGCCGCGGTCGATCGATAGAGCGCCCCGGTCATGGCCGATAGTCCGCTCTGCAGGTTCTCGAGCTGCTGCTGACGTGTCATCGAGAAGGTCTGCGAAGAGGACGCGCGCGCCCGTGCAACATCGTCTGCCGTCACCGAGCTTGATACCGACGCCACCACCGGGCGAACGCTGCCGTGCTTCACGAGCAGGCGGCCTTCAGGCACCACCCCGCCCGCAGGCAGTGGACGTTGGCTGATCGGCGCATCGATCGCCGCGGCGGCCACAACACGCACCAGCGCAGCGGCGCGCGTCGTCAGTGCATCGCTCCAACCATCCCGGCCGGCTTGCGCCTGCACATCGCGTAGTTCAGACACGACCTTTGCGAGAATCGCCCGGTCGGGCACCCGATCCCTCTCGACGGTCGTGGCGACGCGGCTCGAGCGCGCCAGCGGCACAAGCGCCAGCACCACCATCACCGCAGCCAGCGCCGCACACGTCAACGCCAGGACGTTGAACAGGCTCGAACGAAACCGCAAGGACTCCACTGCGCCAAGGCTGGCCTCCGACGCGTCCCGAATGTCGACGGCATCCGCCGGCACCAGCGACAGCACCTTGATCGGCATCATCGGCAGGAGGTACGACAAGTCGCGGCCCTCGAGCGTGGCCGCGGCGCCAACCTTGCTGTGGATCCGGTACGAAATCGTCAGCGGCGGAATGTTGGTGTCGCTGCCGGGCGCGCCAGGACTGATGATGCGCAGCTGATAGTCGTACTGGAAGAACCGCCGCGATCCGCGACGCACATCCGGCGGATGCGCCCCGCCGAGGATCTCGAATGGCGCCATCTGAATCGAGGCGACGCCGAGTCGTGATTCGTCGGGCAGCACCTGGGCGTTGTCGCCTTCATACACCGCACAGGTCAGCACAACAGTGAACGATTCCCCGATCGTGACGGCGCCGGCACTCACCTGTCGCCAGCAGCGAATCGGCTCCCAGCCGAGGATCTTCTCGGCCTTCGGTTCCGGCGGCGGCGCCACCTTCGGCCGTGCTGGAGCCGGTTGATGACCTTCGTGCTGCGCGGCCGCCGGAACGGCGACGCTCAGCAGGATGAACAGGACCGCAGTCAGTGAAGCGCGTGTCATGGGATGGGCACGTGGCGGATCACGTCGCGGATCACGTCGTCCGCGGTCAGGCCGTGGGCGGCGGCGTGTGGGCCAAGCCAGATACGGTGGCCCAACACATACGGCGCGAGATCCTGGATATCTTCCGGAAATACTTCGGCGCGGCCGCGCTGCAGTAGCGCCCACACCTTGGCCAGACGGCTCCAGCAGATGATTGCGCGCGGAGAGGCGCCGAGGTCGACACCGGTCTCGACCAGGTCCGACGGCGAATGCTGTTTCCAGTCGGTATCCGGGTTGTAGGGGCGCGTGGCCGCGACCAGGCGTTGAATGTAGCGCCCCAGTCGATCATGCAGGAACACCTGCTCGTTGATCCGCGCGCGCAGCTCGATGATGCGCTGCTTCGACAGCAGCGGATTCAGCCGCACCTGCTTGAAGCCGAAGTTCACCAGCTTCTCTTCTTCTTCCGGCGGCAGGTAGCCGATGTTGACCATGGCGGCGAAGCGATCGGTCGCCGCTTCGGACAGCGGGAAGGTGCCCTGCCCGAGTTCGACCGGGTTCATGGTCGCAATCGCGAAGCTGAACGCCGGCAGGTCGTAGGTGTCTTTGCCCACCGTGATGGTGCGATCCTGCAGCGCTTCCAGGAACGCGCTCTGCGACTTCAACGGAATGCGGTTGATCTCGTCGAGCAGGATCACTTCCGCCGACGCCATCGGGCCGAACTCGGTGACCAGTTGCCCGGTCGACGGATTGATCATCTGGAAGCCGACCACTTCGGTCGGCTGCAGGTCGGCGCGGCCCTGGATGCGCGCAAAACGCGCGTCACTGATCGCCGACAGGATCACGCCGAAGAAGGTCTTACCGACGCCAGGCACGCCCCGCAGCAGCAGGTTGCCGGCGTTCACCTGCCGCTCCGCGCGCTTGTCGTAGGTCGTCGGAATTTCGGCGAGCAGGACGATGTTGGCGATGGACTTGGCGGCGTCGTAGCCGACCAGCGCCTTGGAGCCTTCCGCGAGGACCGCGCGATGAAACTCGACGGCTTGCTGAAGATCCGCGGTCAACGTCGACGTCATCGGCCCGTCCCCCCGGGCACCGCACGCACCTCAGGCACGCTATTTCTGCCCAGCCTGGATCTGCTTCGCGACCTTTTCAACGTCGGCCATCACGCGCAGCAAGTTCCCGCTCCACATCTTGCCGATCTGCTCCTCGGTGTACCCGCGGCGCACCAGTTCCAGGGTCACGTTGAAGGTTTCCTCGGCGCCGTTCCAGCCGACCACGCCGCCGCCGCCGTCGAAGTCCGACGAGATGCCAACGTGATCGAGACCGATTTTCTTGACCAGATAGTCGATGTGATTCACGAAGTCAGCAACGGTGGCACGCGGATCGGCCGGGGTCTTCTTGTCGATCTCCGCCATGCGCGCATCGTAGGTGGCGCGCTGCTGCGGGCTGAGCGCGTTGAGGCCGCCACCGCGTCCGCCGCCACCACCGCCGCCGCCACCCTGGACCGGCAGGCCAAGTTCCTTGCGCAGCGCCGCAATGGCGGCCGCGCGCTCCGGAGAGTCTGGCTTGTTGATCTTGACGTAGCTGGCAAACGCCACGGTCTGGATGACGCCGCCATTCTTCTTCAACGCCTCCAGTTGTTCATCGTCCATGTTGCGGCTGTGATCGGCGAGGGCGCGCGCCGCTGAGTGCGAGGCGATCACCGGCGCCTTTGACAACGCGATCGCCTGGAGGTTGGCGGCCTTTGACGGATGCGAGACGTCGACCATGATGCCCCAGCGATTCATTTCCGCGATCGCCTGGCGACCGA
>Ga0075471_10000335_pt1 | contig 27822 bp, 29 predicted proteins | sample DEB19_08_DNA_2_FD_74787 | JGI IMG/M metagenome (GOLD analysis project Ga0075471, IMG submission 74787) | Aqueous microbial communities from the Delaware River and Bay under freshwater to marine salinity gradient to study organic matter... | ecosystem: Environmental > Aquatic > Marine > Coastal ...
CGATGGGTTGACCGTGTCTGCGGTCGCGGGTACCGTTCGCCGCTCTCGTGGCGGCGAAGTGTATTCCATGACGCTGGAAGTCGGATCAAAAAACCGCGTCCTCGCCTTGCTCAAGGGCCGTTGGCTGCAATGCACCGTCGTTGCGGTGCTCGCGCTGACGTGGTGGCGCGGCGAGTCTTGGCTGTCCGATCTCGGCCGCCTCGATGAGAACGCCATCAGCGCCATCCAGGCTGCCGAAGCCGAAGCCTCGACCAAAGCCATTCTCGTGCCGCTCACCGTCGATGTCATCGTGGGCACCAACGACACCCTCGAGAGAATCTTCCGCAAGCTCGAACTATCGGTGACTGATCTGGCGACACTTCGAGCGTTGCCCGATATCCGCCGCAGCCTCGACCGGCTCTATCCCGGTGAAACCCTCAAGTTCGGTGTTCGCGACAATCAGCTCGTCAGTCTCGAACGACAACTGAGTCCGAGCGAAACGCTTCAAGTCCGGCGCGATGAAAACGGCTTCGACAGCTCGGTCATCGTCAACCCACTCGAAAAGAATGTTCGAGTCGGCGAAGCGACCATTAAAAATTCGCTCTTTCAGGCTGCGGGTGAAGCCGGTCTCAGCGACTCACTCGCGATGAAGATCACCAACATCTTCCGATGGGACATCGACTTCGTACTCGATATCCAGCCAGGCGATCGGTTTCGCGTCATATATGAAGAGTTGAGTCAGGACGGCACCCCCCTCGGCGAAGGCGACGTGTTGGCCGTGGAGTTCATCAACCAGGGCACGGTCTACCGCGCGATCCGCTTCGCTCACGATGACGAGGCGAGTGAAAGCTCGGAAGACGGCGATTTTGGTTACTACACGCCGGACGGTCGCAGTTTGCGCAAAGCGTTCTTGCGTGCACCGCTCGAATTCACTCGAGTCAGCTCACGCTTCAACTTGTATCGGCGTCATCCTGTCCTCAACAGAATGCGCGCTCACCGCGGCGTCGACTATGCCGCGCCGACCGGAACCCCGGTCAAAGCGGCAGGCGAAGGCCGCGTGCGCTTCGTGGGCAACAAAGGTGGATACGGCAAAGTCATAGAAATTCAGCACGCCAACGATGTGCGCACCGTCTATGGCCACCTCTCGCGATTTGCGCGCGGGCTGCGTCAGGGTGAACGCGTACGTCAGGGCGAAGTCATCGGCTACGTCGGCATGACCGGCCTTGCGACCGGACCGCACCTTCATTACGAGTACTTGCAGAGCGGCATCCATAAAGATCCGCAAAAAGTTCCACTACCGAATGATCGACCGATCCCAGCGTCTCGCATGGCCGAGTTCCGCACCCAGGCGGGCCCGCTTCTCGCGAGTCTCGATGCAGGTCGGGTGACTCCCGCGCTGCTGGCGGCCACCACCGAAACGGACTCCACCGCAACGTCCGACAGGCAGCCCGAAAAATCGGCGGCCCGCGGAGCCTCGTTGTAACAATCTTTTAGGGTGTTCATGGTCTACTAAAGGCCATGAACAACGCCGCGGCTATGGCGACCTTCGCATCGCCTCCCCTCATCAATCGCGAGCTCTCCTTGCTGGAATTCAACCAGCGCGTGCTTGCGCAGGCGCTCGATTCATCGGTGCCGCTGCTCGAGCGTCTTCGATTTCTTTGTATCTCCTCGAACAACCTCGATGAATTCTTCGAGATTCGGGTTGCAGGTATCAAGCAACTGCAGGAAAGCTCGCCCGATAGCCTCAGCACCGATGGGCTGACTCCCGCGGCGCAGCTCGCCGCCATTCACCATAAGGCTTCTCGTCTCGTATCCGAGCAATACGCGTGCCTGCGCAATATCTTGTTACCGGCGTTACGGGACGCCGGAGTCGTGCTCGTCCCGAAAGGTGAGTGGCCAGAATCCACTCATGATTGGCTCGCGGCCTACTTCGAAAACGAGGTGGAGCCCGTGCTGTCACCTCTTGCGCTCGACCCGTCGAGGCCCTTCCCACGAATTCAAAACAAGAGTCTCAATTTCATCGTCAGGCTTCAGGGTGAAGACGCATTCGGCCGAGAGGCAACGCTGGCGGTCGTTCAAGCACCTCGATCACTGCCGCGCGTAGTGCCCTTGCCATCGGAAGGCGACGAGGCACAACGGTTTGTATTACTGTCGACGATTATCGAGGCGTTCGTACCACGACTCTTTGAGGGTATGAAAATTCTCGCCTGTCATCAGTTCAGGCTGACCCGCAATAGCGATCTCTTCATTGACGAAGAAGAAGCAGACGATCTGCGACGAGCGCTGGAGGGCGAACTCGCCCAACGACGATATGGCTCTGCAGTACGCCTCGAGACGGCCGACGACTGTCCGCGTGACCTCGTCGACTTTTTAGCGCGGCAATTCGGGATTTCAACCCTGGACGTCTACGCCGTACCGTCGCCGGTCAATTTGCATCGTCTGTCGGCGATCTATGATCTCGCTCATCGAACCGACCTGAAATACCCGGCTTTTCGGCCGAGTTTGCCGCGCCGCCTCAACGAGGGGCCCGATATGTTCGCCGCAATTCGTCAGAGCGATCTGCTGCTGCATCATCCGTTCCAATCTTTCGCGCCCGTAGTCGATTTTCTGCGACAAGCCGCGGGCGATCCGCAAGTGCTCGCCATCAAGCAAACGCTTTATCGAACCGGAAACGACTCCGCGATCGTCGATGCACTCGTCGCGGCAGCCCACGCCGGCAAGGACGTCACGGTCGTCATCGAACTGCGCGCTCGTTTCGATGAAGAGGCGAACATCGAACTGTCGGACCGATTGCAAGAAGCCGGTGCACACGTGATGTACGGCGTCGTCGGCTTCAAGACACACGCGAAGCTAGCCTTAGTGGCACGTCGAGAGCGGGGTGGTATTCGTCGTTACTGCCATCTCGGTACCGGCAATTACCATTCGCGCACCGCGCGTACCTACACCGACTACGATCTTTTCACCTGCGACCCTGAAATCGGACAAAACGTTCACGAGGTTTTTCTTCAGCTGACGAGCCTGACACGAACGCCGCACCTGTCTTGCTTGCTGCAGTCCCCGTTCGAACTGCATCGCGCCATGCTCGCTCGTCTGGAACGCGAGTGCACTCACGCTGCAGCGGGAAGGCCTGCTCGAGTGATCCTTAAAATGAATGCCTTGGTCGAACCAGAGTCCATCGCGGCGCTCTGCAAAGCATCGCAGGCTGGCGTACAGATCGATCTGATCGTCCGCGACGTATGCGCGTTGCGCCCTGGAGTGCCCGGCATCTCCGCAAATATCCGCGTTCGCTCAATCGTCGGAAGATTCCTCGAACACTCGAGAGTGTTCTGGTTCGCTAACGGCGGTGATCCGGAGATTTTCTGTAGCAGCGCAGATTGGATGGATCGCAACTTCTTTCGACGTGTCGAGATCGCCTTTCCATTCGTCGCGAAAAATATAAGAAGCGCATCCTCGACGACCTCGAGACTTATCTTCGTGATAACACGCAAGCATGGGAACTCGATCAAGATGGGCATTATCGACGCGCGACGGGACAAGACTCACTCGCCGTCTGCGCACAAAACGAATTACTCGCCGCTTATACGGCGGGCAGGCCCCTCGAAGAATAAATCCGCAGACGGAAGTCTACGGCCTTGAGTAGATCGATCTCCTGACTCAGATCGGAGACCGTAAGTGGGTGATCACGCAACCAACGTACCGGGAACCGCGCTTCCAGAACGTTTCGTCCTCGCGCGATGAGCGTGAGTTCGGGCAACGGCGCTCGACCACGCCCTCGATGAAGTAATACGGCAAGACGCAAGAGAACAATGAGATGCAGGACTCGTCGATCCCAGGGCGGGAGAAGTTTGTCGACGCCCTCGAGAGAGAGTTTTCGACGATGTCCGCCGACGAGTCGCGCCAATAACCTCTGCTCCTCCCGAGGAAACCCAGGCATATCGGCGTTCTCGAGAAGATAGGCGCCATGCTGGTGATACCTCGAGTGCGATACGTCGAGTCCCATCTCGTGTAGTCGCGCGGCCCAGGCCAGAAGTTGATTGGCAACGGGGTCGTCAAGCTGCCACGACTCCGCAACCTGCTCGAGAAAATTGATCGCCGTAGCCTCGCCACGTTCTGCTTGCGCCGCATCGACGTGATATCGCGCCTGCATGGCACGAACGGTGCGATCGCGCGCGTCTTCGTGAGTCATACGCCCTACAAGGTCGTAGAGCAGGCCATCGCGCATTGCCCCATCCGAAACATCCATTTTTTTGATGCCGAGACTCGCGAACACCTCCGCCAAAATCGCGAGTCCACCGGCGAAAACCATTCGACGGTCTTCGCTCAACGATTTGAATGGAACATCTCGGACATGCTCGGCTTTCAATGTCGTATTGAGCACGGCCTCGAGCGCCTCGGCGGTGATGCCCTGAGCAGTGGGATCGAGTTCGCGCACCGCATCAGCAACGGACTTGACCGTGCCGGAACTGCCGATCGTCGCTTGCCAACCGGTCTTTCGGTAAGCCTGCTCGATCGGCTCGAGCTCACCGCGGGCCATGACTCGCGCGCGAAGAAACCTCTTTCCTGAAATTCTCCCGCCCGCAAAAAAGCGCTCGCTCATCGTCACGCAGCCGAGCTCGGTACTGGCGAGTCGCATCGGAGTGAGTGACTCGCCGATGATGAGCTCAGTGCTACCTCCACCGATATCGACCACCAACCGTCGACCCTCGCCCATGGGCGACGTATTGGCGACACCCGAATAGATGAGGCGCGCTTCTTCGATACCCGAGACGATTTCGATGGGGGCTCCGAGGGCGGCACGCGCCTTTTCAAGAAACGCCTGCTTACGATGGGCGCGTCGAAGGGTGTTCGTCCCTACGACCCGCAGTCGATCAGGGTGAATCTCGCGTAATCGTTGTCCGAAACGCTCGAGACATGCCAACGCCCGCGACGCGACGTCGCGATCGAGTCGCCCTTCTTCATCGAGACCCGAACCGAGGCGCACGCTTTCGCGCAGACGATCGATGACCGTGAGTTGCCCGTGGATGTAACGGGCGACGACCATATGGAAACTATTCGAACCCAGATCGACCGCGGCCAATAACTCTGGCGCAGTCCGACCGTTTCCGCGACTCACGTCACCCCTTAAACGACGCGCGGTGAATTACGCCGAGAACGAGGACCCGCAACCGCAGGTCGTCGTGGCGTTGGGATTACGGATGACGAATTGCGCGCCTTCGAGACCCTCGCGGTAGTCGATTTCGGCGCCCGAAAGATATTGAAGACTCATCGGATCGACGAGCAACTTGACGCCCATGTTCTCGACCATGGTGTCACCGTCTTGCGCCTGCTCGTCGAACTCGAACCCATATTGCATGCCCGAACAGCCACCGCCTTGCACGAAGACGCGCAACATCAAGGCCGGGTTACCTTCGCTTTCGATCAACGAACCCACCTTGCGCGCTGCCGCATCGGTGAATACCAGTGCGGGCGGCATATCGAGCGGTAAATCTTCTGCAACGGTCGTCATCGTCGAGTCCTCAAAAAAATCTCGGTGCGTAGTCGCGGGCGAATGCTAGTGCCGCCCCTGTCGCAGGTCAAAGGGGCGGACTACATTCGCGCCCCACTCCGCCGACGCCGGCTGGTCTTCGATTTGCGCTGCGCGCTCGGTCGACGGAAGCGACGCCAGAGGCACCAACTTGCCCTCTATACGGGCACCCAGAGTCATTTCAATGACGCCATACGACACGTCACCCGTGACTCGCGCCTTGGCACCCAACACTACCCGCTCGATGCCCCGCACGTTACCGACGACTTCACCGTTGATGATCGCAACGGCGACGTCGACGTTCCCGTGGATTCGACCCGGCTCACCCACCCACAGTGTCGCGGGCGCCGGACCTTCGACCCCCCGAACATTGCCGTGGTGAGCGCCATCGACATGAAGCCCGCCGGTGAATTCGAGGTCGCCTTTGAGCGAAGTCCCCCGGCCCAGCAGAGTATCGATTCGACCCGATAAACGGGGCGCCTTGCGTCGTCCGAACATCGCTAACCCCCAAGCCGATCAGAGCGGCCAGAGCAGAGATTGAACCACGGGGCGGCCCGGCCTGCCAGACGGCTCGACCTCGATCTGCAATCGCTCCGGTGAGACCCCCGCTGGCAGGGGAAGTTCACGGTCGATGTTCTCGAAGTATCGGAAGCGATAGGGCATTTCGAGCATCGACACTCGGACGGCTCGGCCCGCCCGGGCACCCTCCAGTATGACCTTGATATTTCCTGACACGACGGACTGCGGATTGCCGGGCTGGACGAGTGAAAGCCGCAGCTGCACTCGACCGGCCGTGGCGGCACGATCGATCCGAAGGTTGCGAATCGTGACATCGGGCGGAGGCTCATTACTCGCCACCACGCCTTTATAAAACTCCAGCTGCTGTCGCTGTCTTGAGACCTCAGCCTGTAACTCGCCGATGGTACGCGCGACTTCTTGTCGCTCGCGATCTTGCGAGCCCTTCAGCATTTCGAGCTCAGCCACAGAACGCCTAAGCGATTCGATCAAGGTGTCGCGTTCACGGATGGCCTGCCGTAACGTCGCAGGACTACTCGAGGGCCCAGTTTCGCCCGCACCGATTCCGGCGCGCCCGAGCATGAAAATTGCCCAGCCGGCTAGGGCTAAGGCGACGATGGCGATCGCTGCAAGGACCCGCAAACGCGTCGGGCTAACACCCCGCAGTACAACATGACGGTACGAGTCGCGCGTCGTCACGACATCAACCTTTGACCCACCAATCGGGATAGGGAGGCAAACCCGCAGGAAAAGCCAATCGGCCGAGCTCGTGCAAGGCGCGTTTGTAGACGGGTCGCTTGAAGTGGATCACCTCTCTTACCGGCTCCCACCACTCCGACCATCTCCATCCGCAAAATTCGGGTTCGCTGGTTTGATCGAAGCGTACAGGCGGCGTCTCGGAGCGACTCTCGAGTAGATACCAACGCTGCTTTTGCCCGATGCAAAGCGGCAACTGATCGCGACGCTGATAGCGCTGTGGAAGTCGGTAGCGAAGCCAACGACGCGTCACGCCTACGATTCGAACATGATCAGGACTCAACCCGATTTCTTCTTCGAGTTCGCGATACATACCCTGCTCTGCCGGCTCGCCGGCTCGCAAACCGCCTTGCGGAAACTGCCAGCCTTTACCACCCGCTCGCTTACCTAAAAACACTCGACCATCCTGCTGCATGAGCACGATGCCCACATTGGCGCGAAAACCGTCTTTGTCGATGAGATCAGTCATGTGCGAGGCGTAGTCTCAGGCGCGGCGCTCCGTCATCGATTTTCGATCTTCGAGATACTCTCGGCCTTTCTCCATAAGGACGGTGAAGGCATCAGCATCACGCGATAACACCGAGCGCCGAAGCGACTCAACTGCCTTGGCAAGCGCCTCGAGAGACTCTGCACCGTAATCATTGAGCGATTGGATTTCGAAATAGAGCTGCGGACTTTCCTGTGCGACACGAGTGGCGACATCGAGCTGAGCATCGAACGTCGTACTCGAGAGTTTTGCGAGTCGGGGTGCTGCCTCACCGCTATCTGCCAGTGCCGTGAAAAACGCAATGTTGAGCGCGTGAGAAAGCCCGAGCACGTAAGCGATGAGCCGATCGTGCTCATCGAGACCCATCACGACTTGCTCGACCATAGTCGGTGCAAACAATTCTTTGGCCTTGGCGAGCGCCTCGTCGTGACCAAGGTCGACGAAGATCACGTGTCGACCCGACAACAATTCGGTATCAGGACCGAACATCGGATGCACGGAGGTCACGCGACAGCCGTGCGACTTGAGCGCCATGAGGCCTCCGCGCAAGGGTGACTTCAATGACCCGACATCGAAAATGACGCCGCGCGGTCGACGCATCGCGAGCTCACGCAGCACGGTATCGGTGTGGCCGAGCGGTGTCGCGACGACGATGTAATCTTGCTCGAGCTCTGCCTGCCGGTAGTCGCCGATGTCGCGCGTGCCTTCCGGCGCGCCGATCGGATCGCTCACGTCGATTTCGAAACCCTGAGAAGCCAGAAACTCGACGAACCATCGACCGAGCTTGCCCGCGCCACCGATCACGAGCGCCCGTCGACCGGTTCCCTGCCCCGTCGCGGCGACGCTCGAACGCTCCTGCGTCGTGAGCGAACTTCGGATCAGCATGCGCATGAGATCCTCGGCGATCCGCGGCGACACGCCCTGAGCTTGCGCCTCCGCGCGCGCGCCGAGGATGACGTCACGCTCTCGTCCGTAATCGCGGGTGGCGCGCCCCGTAGAACGTTTGACCCGCGCGATCTCGCCACTGGTGCGCTGCCGATCGGCGATCAGCTCGATCAGTTGACGGTCGATGTCGTCGAGGTGTTTTCGAAGCTCGTCGAGGGTAGCCATGAACTCGGGCCCGTAGTGAAAGAACAAGGGGCCGATAGGTGGCCCGGACGATCACTACTATAACTGCCCCGTGCCCATGGCTCGTACGCAAGCTCCGCAAGACGGTAACATTCGGGTCATGCCCGTACCCGTCCAATTCTTGCCCGACCCCCTCCCGACCGAACCGCTCTCGATCGCCGCCTCGTGGCTCGAAACAGCGCGATCGAGACGCGATCAGCCGAACCCTAATGCCATGGTCGTGGCGAGCGTCGGCGCCGACGGCCAGCCGTCTGCGCGCGTGGTGCTGTGCAAAGAGATCGTGGTCGACCCTGGGTACATCTGCTTCTTCACCAACTACGACTCCCGTAAGGGGCATGAGATCGACGCTCATCCGCGCGTTGCCCTCGTCATGCATTGGGACCATCTCTATCGTCAGGTTCGCATAGAGGGTCGCGTCGTGCGTGCGCCCGTTGCCGAGAGCGACGCCTACTTCAAAACACGTCCGTGGCAACGCCGCGTGGGCGCTTGGGCCAGCGAGCAAAGTAAACCCGTCGGCTCTCGAGCCGATCTTGAGGCGGCCGTCGTCGCGACGGCACAGCGCTTCAACGTGCCGGTGCCGGGCCCAGAAGACGCGCCCGCTCCCGCAGGGCTCGGCGATCACATTCCCCGCCCTCCTCATTGGGGTGGGTACCACGTCTACGCCGAGGCCGTAGAACTTTGGGTCGAGGGCGAATCGCGGATTCACGATCGCGCACGATGGACGCGAAAATTATTGAGTGGTGCCGATCCCTATCAGCCGCCGACAAGCGGTAGCGGATGGAGCGTGACGCGCCTGCAGCCCTGACGAAAGGCGCTTAACGAAGCGCCGCGAGCAGCGGCGCATGCAGCGCACCGTTGGTCGCAAGCACTGAGGTTGTCGACAGGCCCACGGGCATCCCATCAAGATCGGTGAAAGTGCCGCCCGCTTCCTCGACGAGCACCGTCAACGCCGCGATGTCGAGAATGTTCACATCCGACTCGATCACGGCATCGAGCGCGCCACGCGCGAGCAAGTGGTAGTGCACGAAGTCACCGTATCCGCGAATGCGATTGACGCGGGCGACGAGCTCGCCGTAACGAGCCCAGCGCGGACTCTTGGCCAAAGTTTTGAGATTACCGCTCGAGACGATCGCAGCGTCGATCGCATCGACGCCACTCACGCGAATGCGCTGCTGACCTAGCCACGCCCCCTCGCCTCGCTCGGCCCAAGCGAACTCGCCGTATGCGGGTGCCGACGATACGCCGAGCACCATACGCCCTGCGCGCATCAGAGCAATCTGCGTCGAGAAGAACGGGCATTCGCGCACGAACGACTTGGTGCCATCGATGGGATCGACAAGCCAGATACTCTCCGCGCCCATGTCATGCTGACCGGTCTCCTCACCAAAGAAGCCGTAGGTTGGAAAATGTTTCGATAGCACGTGGTGGATGGCTTCTTCCGAGCGAATGTCGGCCTCGGTCACCGGCGACTTATCGGCCTTGGTCACGACCTGCAAGTTGCGCTGGTACAGATCGCGAATGACCTTGGCAGCGGCCTCGGCGGCCTCGATGGCGGCCTTCAATTCTGCGGATGGCACGATTTGGTCCCGGGTCGATGAGTCTGGAGTGGTATCTTAAACGTCATGGGAAACCGCTTGAGCAAGATCTACACCCGCACAGGGGACGACGGCACCACAGGCCTCGGCGACGGTAGCCGAGTCGCTAAGGACGACCCACGTGTTGAGGCCTATGGCACGGTCGACGAGGCGAACTGCACCATCGGCATGATTCTCGCCGTTCCGGCTCTACCTCAGGCGGTCGTCGATTGCCTCGTCGAGGTGCAGCACGACCTGTTCGATCTTGGGGGCGAACTCTGCATTCCGGGCATGACGCTCATTCAGTCGGCCCACGTCGATCGCCTCGAAACCGCTCTCGACGCCTTCAACGAACACCTTCCGCCCCTTAAAGATTTCATCCTTCCCGGGGGAGGCCCGGCCTCAGCGGCCTGCCACTTGGCGCGCACCACGGTCCGCCGCGCCGAGCGTCGAGTTTGGACGCTCGCCGCGCAAAGCCCGATCAGCCCCGAGCCCGCTCGTTACCTCAATCGTTTGTCCGATCTGCTCTTCGTGCTCGCTCGAGTACTCGCCCGTCACGAAAACGGCAGCGAAGTGCTCTGGAACCGCGCCAGAAAAAAAACGCCCTGACAATACCCCTCGCTCGGCGCGTCAGTCGCGACTCGCGAGCGCGCGCTCATCGACCTCGCTGCGAATCTGCGTGCCGATCACGATCGATAGTGCCAACGCACAGGCGAGTCCCAGAAACGGCACCTGGTAGCTGCCGAACACATCGAAGAGCTTGCCGGTGATCCAGCTGCCGAGTCCGACACCAATCGATTCCATGAAACTGATGGAACCGTTGATACGCCCGATCTCGCGTAATCCGAAATTATTGACTGCGAGCATGTTGTAGAGCGTGAACAGGCCGCCCCAACCGAGACCGATGACCACCGCCGAGATCGTCACCCATTCGCGTTTCATGCTCGCAAGCCCCACCAATCCGACGAACATGATTACGAGGCAAGCCATGAATACTTTGTGCCGATCGATTCGATCTGCGATAGCGCCGTTCACAAGCTTCGCAAACATCGCCACTAAGCTGAACAAGAAGAGCTGAAGCCCCGCTTCTTTGAGCGTGAAACCGAACCCCTTATTGAGGTGCAGCACGTAGTGCTGCACGAAAGAGAAGATCGCAAAGTAGGATAAAAACCCCGACAGGCCGATGGCCCAGAACGTGCGGGTTCGAATAGCCTGCCGAAAAGTCAAGCCGTGCTGCTTGAGATCTCCGAGTGCTTCGTTTTGCCCCACCGCCTTGTAACCGGCCTGCGCAGGCGTTCCGCGAATCACGAGAAAGACCAACACGAACAACACGATCGGCATGAGCGAGTTATAGAGATACGCCTGTCGCCAGCCGAACGCTTCGATGAGATACGGATTGACGAAAGGCAATACGGCACTGCCCAAACTCGTACCCATCAGAGCGATGCCGATCGCAAGACCACGATGTTTGACGAACCAGCTCGATACCAAATAAATCACGGTCATCGAACCCGCTGTCGACAGCGCGAGCGAGAACATCAAGTGGATGAGATAGACCTGCTTGAGAGCGATACCCATCCAGTTCTGCACATAGAGCCAAAGACCGAAAGCCGCCAGTGCTACGGCGATGGCAATGGCCACACGTCGATTGAGGCCGGGGGCGAGCGAACCGAGCGCCACCACCACGACACCCCCGAGCCCGAGTGCGGTGATCACGGCAATCGCCTCGATCAGTGGCACCGGACCGCCATTCGCGATGAGGCTGTAGCCCACGTACCCGAGCGTCAAAAGCCCGCAGCCTGTCATCAAGAGGTACCGCGGGTTGACCCGATCGATCAGGATGCCGATGAAGGGCGCGATGGTCGCCGTCACGGCAAAGTTCAGGAAGTCGCGGAACTTGAAGTCACCACGCGCCCAAGCGAATTCGTCGAGCAGCGACGGATCGAAAATGGTGATGCCGGTGGCGGTCATGCCGTTTGAGAGGAAGAGCGCAAGCATCCCCATTACGGCGACGACCCAAGGATAGTAACGAGGCGCTTCGCGCCCGCCGGCTACGTTGTTCATGGACGAGTACCCCCTTCGCCAGATCATACACGCACCGGAACGTGCCAAAATCACCGCATGATCCACCCCTCGAACGCCGAGTTGCGCGCCCTCGACCTCGCGCACGTCTGGCATCCCTGCACGCAGATGAAGGATCACGAGGCCACCATGCCGCTCGTGCCCCTACGCCGTGGTCACGGGGTCTGGCTCGAGGACTATGACGGTCGCCGTTATCTCGATGCGATCAGTTCATGGTGGGTCAATCTTTGGGGTCACGCGAATCCGCAAATCAATGCTGCGGTGAGTCAACAGCTTGAACGTCTGCCACACGCGATGTTCGCAGGATTCACACACGAACCGGCCGCGCAGCTCGCAGCAGAGCTCACGACTCTCGCTCCTCCCGGTCTCAACCGATGTTTTTTCGCAGATAGCGGCTCAGCCTCGATCGAGGTTGCCGTCAAGATGAGTTTTCACTTCTGGCAAAACACCGGGCGCCCCGGAAAAACCCGATTCGTCACCCTGTCTAATAGCTATCACGGCGAAACCTTGGGCGCGCTCGCGGTCGGCAGCGTCGAGCTCTACAAGGCGATTTACCGTCCGCTGCTGATGGACGTGATCACCGTGCCGTCACCCGATGCGTTTTTGGCCGAACCTGGCGAGAGCCCGTCGGACGTCGCGCGCCGTCGCGCAGCAGAGCTCGAGCGTGTGCTCGCTACGCAGGCAGATGACATTGCCGCAGTGATCCTCGAGCCACTGGTTCAGTGCGCCGGCAACATGCGCATGCATGATCCGATTTATCTCAAACTCGTGCGCGACGCCTGCACCCGATACGGTGTTCACTTGATCGCCGACGAGATTGCCGTCGGCTTCGGGCGAACCGGAACCTTGTTCGCCTGCGAGCAGGCGGATGTGACCCCAGATTTTCTTTGTCTTTCGAAAGGCCTTACGGCGGGCTATTTACCGATGTCGGTCGTTCTGACTCGCGAGTCGATCTACGAGGCGTTCTACGACGAATACGTGAAGCTCAATGCGTTCTTACATTCGCATAGTTATTCGGGAAATCCTCTCGCATGCGCTGCCGCGCTGGCCTCGTTACGACTTTTTCGTGAGCGCGATGCGCTCAAGGCCAATCGTGTCTTGGCCGATCACCTCGGCACTGCGACACGACGGTCCTTTGATGGGCATCCGAATGTCGCCGAGATACGTCAGCGCGGGCTCATCGTCGCCGTCGAGTTCGTGAGTGATCGTAAAACGCGTCGTACCTTCGATTGGCGCGAGCGCCGTCATCTGCATATCTATCGGCATGCTCTCAGTCGAGGCGTGCTCCTGAGGCCTCTCGGCAACGTTATCTACTTCATGCCGCCCTATGTCATCTCGTATGACGAAATCGACCTAATGGTCGACGTCGCGCGAGAGGGCCTCGATCTAGCCGTTCGCGAAGGGGCCGCTGCATGAGAGAAATACGAGTGTATGTCGACTCTCTGCTGGAGTCCGGCCGTCGGGTCGCTCTGAACGCGCAAGCCGCGCAACATGTCACCAAGGTACTTCGCTTGCGCGACGGCGCCACACTCCGCGTTTTCAACGGACGCGGCGGCGAATACCCCGCCACGCTTCGTATCGCGGGACGCGAAGTAAGCGTCGAGCTCGGAGACCATCGAGCCGTCGATCGGGAATCGCCCATACGCGTCGTCTTGTTGCAGGCCCTTGCTCGCGGCGAACGCATGGACTTCGTCATCCAGAAGGCGACGGAACTCGGCGTCCACCGCATCATTCCGGTCGCCGCGGCTCGTAGCGTGGTCCAGCTCGATGCCGATCGCGGTGATAAACGTACGCATCACTGGCAAGCCGTCGCCGCCGCTGCCTGCGAGCAAAGCGGTCGTAACACGCTGCCTATCATCGACTCTCCGCTGTTCTTCGAAGCCGCGCTCACTGCCGTCATCAAAGTTGAGTGCCGTCTGCTGCTTCTTCCGGAGGCCACCGCCTCCCTTGCGGGGAGTCTGACGTCCACGGCACCGACGCAAGAGATCGCCCTCCTCGTCGGACCGGAGGGCGGCCTCGAGGAAACGGAGGTCGAACGGGCTCTGGAGGTCGGATTCCGGGCAGTTCGACTCGGCCCCAGGGTGTTGCGCACAGAAACCGCGGGGCTTGCCGCGCTCTCCGCACTACAATGTCTCGCAGGAGACTTTGCATGACCCGACCCACCCTCGCCGTGGTGATGGACCCCATCGCCGATATCAAATACGCGAAGGACTCAACGCTCGCGATGCTCTGGGCTGCAGCGGCCGATGGCTTCGATCTGCTTTACCTCGAGCTCGGCGATCTCTGGCTGCGCGATGGTGTCGCCTGCGGCCGTGCCCGCCCGCTCAAAGTATTCAAAGACGAAAAACGCTGGTTCGAGCTTGGCGAGCCCTCAACGGTGCGTCTGGGTGATGTCGATGTCATCTTGATGCGGAAAGATCCGCCCTTCGACACAGAATATATTTATAGCACCTACATACTCGAGCGCGCAGAAGACCAAGGCGCACTAGTCGTCAACCGACCGCGCGGCCTTCGCGACATGAATGAGAAGGTCTATACGGCCTGGTTCCCGCAGTGCTGCGCGCCCACGCTCATCACTCGCGATATGGGTGATATGCATGCCTTCTTGACGGAGCACTCAAAGATTGTTTGCAAGCCCTTGCACGGCATGGGCGGTCGTTCGATTTTCGTCATCGAGAAAGGCGACAAAAACGCCAACGTCGTATTCGAAACCTTGACGAACTACGGCAACCAATTCGCGATCACTCAGCGCTACCTGCCCGAAATCGTCACCACTGGTGACTCACGCGTTCTGCTGGTCGACGGCGAGCCTATGCCGTTCGCGCTCGCACGCATTCCGAGTGGCAGCGATAACCGCGGAAATCTTGCAGCCGGGGCAACGGGTGTCGGCCGACCGCTCAACGAGCGCGACCGCTTCCTCGCGGCACAAATCGGTCCGCGCCTCGCCGAGCAAGGAATGCTCTTCGTCGGTCTCGATGTCATCGGTGATTTCGTCACCGAGATCAACGTGACGAGTCCGACGGGTATCCGCGAACTCGACAAGCAATTTGGCATCGACATCGCCGCGGCGCTCATTGCCGCTATTCGCCGTCGTCTCGAGGCGCGGCGTACATGAGCGGCGAAAATAGTCTGACCAATCATCTTCTGGTCGCCATGCCCTCTCTGGCAGACCCTGAGTTCTCGCAAACCGTGACACTCGTCTGCGAACACAGCTTGGAAAAAGGCGCACTCGGTATCGTCATCAATAAACCCTTACCGATGACGCTAGGAGAAGTGTTCGAACAAATGAGTCTTGAGCCGGCCAGTGCAGAGCTCGCGGGCCGCTCGGTGCTGCGGGGCGGGCCCGTTCATCGAGATCGGGGGTTCGTGGTGCATCGACCCTCTGGACGATGGGATTCCTCTCATGTCGTCTCCGAGCAGATTCAAGTGACGACCTCCAAAGATATTCTTGCTGCGATGGCACGCGGAGAGGGCCCTGCTGACGCGTTCATCGCTCTCGGCTATGCAGGGTGGGAGGTCGGTCAGCTCGAGCGCGAAATGCACGACAACGCCTGGATCTCGCTCCCCGTCGATGAACGGATCGTTTTCGAGATGCCTTTCGAAGACCGCTGGCATGCCGTATGGCGGCAGCTCGGCATCGACATCGGCCGCATGAGTCATGTCGCCGGGCACGCCTGAAGGAAACTTTCGCCTCCCCGAAGTCGTAATCGGCTTCGATTTCGGTATGCGTCGTATCGGACTCGCCGTGGGCGATACCTTGACTCGCACAGCCCGGCCGCTGCCGGCCCTCGAGCGAAAGAATCCTGAGCTCAGCGAAGTCGAATGGCGAGCCGTCGAAATCGAGGTCGTCAAAGCGGGAGCCCGGCAGCTCGTGGTCGGCTGCCCTTATAATGTCGATGGTTCGTCGGGTCCGATGACCGGACGGGCCAAAGCCTTCGCCAAGGCGCTCGGCGATCGGCTCAAATTACCGGTCCACCTCGTCGACGAACGCTACTCATCGCTCGAAGCCGAGGCGGCCTTGCGCGACCGACGCAGCACGCGCGATCGCAAACGATATGACCGGGGTGCGATCGATAGCGCTGCCGCAACAGTGGTTTTAGAGCGCTGGCTCGCCGGCGAACGCTGAAGGACGACAACGGATGCCCGAATCGAAACGTAAGCCGCCCACCACTCAGTTGCGAGCCGATGGTTCATTAAGACATCTGCTCACGCTCGAGGGTCTTCCTCCACAAGTCGTTCGCCAGCTTCTCGCGCGCTCAGAGCATTACGCCAGCCCTCTTTCAAAACCTGCGGCACGCAGCGACGTGCTTACAGGCCGTACGGTCGCCGTCATGTTCGCAGAGCCTTCGACGCGCACGAGAGTCTCTTTCGAGCTTGCCGCTCGTAGGCTCGGCGCCGACGTCGTCAATATCGAAGTTCAACTGTCCTCGCGCCTCAAGGGCGAGAGCGTGCTCGACACCGTCGCTACGCTCGAAGCGATGCATGTCGATGCCTTCGTATTACGCGATGCAGATTCTACGGTGCCCGAGCTCGTCGCCTCGCATGTCGCTGAACACGTGAGTGTCTTGTCAGGTGGTGCAGGAAGTCATGCGCACCCGACTCAGGGACTGCTCGATGCGCTCACGGTACGCCAGCATAAGGGTCGTATCGAAGGTCTGCGTATCGCTATCGTCGGAGATATTCGTCATTCGCGCGTTGCGCGCTCATCGTGGCATGCCTTCGCGGCGCTCGGTGCAGAAGAGATTCGGATCGTCGCGCCAAATGGGCTGATGCCCGCAGAGGACGAATTCAAAGGCTGCGCGCGGCTCACATCGCTCGAAGACGGCATCGCAAACTGCGATGTCGTGATGATGCTTCGTATCCAGAAGGAGCGCATGGCAGCCCTGTCGATACCTGACGAGGCGAGCTATTTCGCAGAGTGGGGTCTCACGACCGAACGCCTGCGTGCCGCCAAGGCCGACGCCATCGTCATGCACCCGCAGCCCATGAATCGCGGTGTCGAAATCGCTTCCGAAGTGGCCGATGGTCCGCAGTCGGTCATTCGCGATCAAGTTCGTAACGGGGTCGCTGTTCGCATGGCGGTACTCGAAGCCACGCTAACCGGAGGACGCCGATGAGCGTTCAACATCCCGCACATCGCGGCAGCATCTGTCTCGAAGACGGCAAGGTACTGGCGCAGCACGCCTTCCCCGGCGATCAGTTCGTAATTCGTATCGAGGCACCGAAGTGTGCGGCTCGCGCGCTGCCGGGCAGTTTTGCCCACCTGACCGTCGACGACGACATCCCGATGCGCAGACCGCTCTCGATCATGCGCGCTGATCCACGCGAGGGATGGATCGACATCCTCTATAAAATCGTCGGCCCCGGCCTCTCTGCGCTCGCGCGTCGTCGCGTCGGTGACTCGCTCTCCGTGCTGGGTCCCATCGGTCGGGGCTTCGACTTGAACCCCACACGCCCGAGACCGCTGCTGATCGGCGGCGGTGTCGGAATACCCCCCATGGTCTTTCTCGCCGAGGCGCTCACTTCTGATCGAAGAGCAGAGTGGAAACCTCTCGTGTTAATGGGTTCGGAGATTCCGTTTCCTTTTCAAAGTCGTCCGTCGACCATCCTGGTACCCGGCATCCCCGAGGGTGTCATCGCCTCGATGCCGCTGCTCGACGGCTGGGGTGTGCCGTCCCGTCTGGCGAGCCGCAGCGGTTTCCCGGGGTGCTTCGACGGCTTCGTCACCGAACTGGCTTCAGCTTGGCTATCCACGCTCGACGAACGAGCGCTGAGTGAAGTCGAAATTTTTTCTTGCGGGCCCACGCCCATGCTCGAGGCCACCGCCAAACTTGCCGCCCGATTTGGCCTACCCTGCCAAGTATCGCTCGAAGAATTCATGGCCTGTGCCGTGGGTGGCTGCGCAGGATGTACCGTACGCGTGAAGACACCGAGCGGACCTGCCATGAAGCGTGTGTGTGTCGACGGACCCGTGTTCGACGGCTACACCGTCTTCGACGTTTGAGCCTTCGGTGACTGAGAGCCGCTCTTCTCCTTCTGAACGACTCGCTGCGGTACAACACCGCATCGAGGCTGCAGCGCGAGAGGCCGGACGGTCAGTCCGTGAGATCACTCTCATCGCCGTCAGCAAGCAGCAATCCATAGAGTCCGTGTCCGCGCTCGCCGACCTCGGTCAGCGTGACTTCGGCGAAAATTATTTGCAGGAGGGCTTAGCCAAAATCGACGCCCTTCGCGACCGCGGCTTGACCTGGCACTTCATCGGTCAACTGCAATCGAATAAGACGCGTCCCGTCGCCGAATATTTCGACTGGGTTCATACGGTCGACCGACTCAAAATCGCCACGAGACTCTCCGAGCAGCGACCGTTTCATGCCCCGCCGCTCTCGATCTGCGTGCAGGTCAAACTCGGCCACGAAGACACCAAGGGCGGCGCGCTACCCGCGGACCTGCCCGACTTGCTTGAAGCCATCGCGTCCCTTCCTCGCCTTCGACTGCGCGGCCTCATGGCGATACCGCCCGCCGAGGCAGAACTCTCCCGGCAACGACACTGGTTCGACGCGCTCCATCAACTATTCTTGAAGGCTCAGGATCATCACCCCACCCTCGATACGCTCTCGATGGGTATGAGCGCTGACCTTGAGGCCGCGATCGCCGAGGGCGCCACCCACATCAGGATCGGCACCGCACTCTTCGGTCAGCGTCTACAATCGTCGGCATGACGGCACCTGATGTAGGTCATGGGCTCGGCGTGCTGGGCGGTGGGCATATGGGCCGCGCTCTAGTTGAGGCGCTGCTCAATCGAGGCGTACATCCATCGCGGGTCAAGATGGCCGAAACCGTCGCGTCGACGGCAAAGTCTCTGACTGACGAACTCCGCATCACCGTCGTAACAGACGGTCGCTCGCTGTTCCCGGGCGTTGACACCCTCATCCTCGCCGTCAAACCCCAAGATATGGCGCGCGCACTACAAGTGTTGCGCCCACAACTCGAACTCCACCGGCCGCTCGTGATCTCGATCGCGGCGGGTCTATCTGTCGCTCAACTGCAACAGTGGTGCGGAGCGGGAGTTCCGATCGTTCGCGCCATGCCTAACCGTCCCGCCCTCGTGGGCGCCGGAGCAACAGGTCTCTACGCTTCACAAGATGTCTCTCGATCGTTTAGAGATCGTGCCTCGGCCATCCTTAGCGCAGCGGGTCTCGTGGTCTGGGTGGATGATGAGTCGCTGATGGACGTGGTCACCGCAGTCTCGGGCAGCGGTCCGGCCTACTTCTTTCGAATGGCAGAGGCCTTGGCTGCCGCGGGCCGTCAACATGGCCTACCTGAAACCACAGCATTACAGCTAGCCCGTGCAACGCTGCAGGGCGCCGGGATGATGGCGACATCGGATGCCGACCTATCAGCGCTTCGGGCCTCGGTCACCTCAAAAGGTGGAACAACTGCGGCGGCTTTGGACTCATTCGAAAGCCAGGGGCTCGATGCCGTGGTGGAGGCCGCCGTCTCGGCGGCCGTCCGGCGGGGTCGAGAGCTATCTGCTGACGCCGAAAAAGGGGGTTAAACGTGCATCAAGTCGTTCTCTTTCTCGCAGAAACCTTCTTCTCGTTGCTGCTCTACGCATTCTTGTTGCGATTGATGCTGCAATGGGCGCGGGCGAATTTCCGTAATCCCCTCGCGGAAGCCATTTTGCGCATGACCAACTGGCTCATCATGCCCTTGCGCCGAGCGCTGCCTCCCATCGGACGGATCGATACCGCTTCGGTAGTCGCGGCTTACGCCGTCGCCCTGGTGCAAACGGCCGCGCTCAGCGTCATTCTGGCTGGCGCCCTACCCGATGCCTTGCCTTGGCTCTGGGTCGCTGCCATCGAACTACTGAGATCGGCTTTATGGCTCTATTTCTGGGCGATTTTCATCTATGCGCTCGCCTCGATGATCGCTCCGGGCGTTCGATCGCCCCTTCAGGATGTGCTCGAATCACTCTGCGAGCCGGTGCTGGAGCGAATTCGCAACGCCGTTCCGGCGATCGGCGGGCTCGATCTGTCTCCAATGTGGGCCGGAATCATCATCCAAGTGTTGCTCATTCTGATTCGCTGAGCGCGCGATACCTCGCTTGACGTCGGTAGACGCACGACGAAAAGGCCATTTTTTCAGGCGAAATATCGCAAAAAGTGTTTGCTAGTACGTGGCTCTATGCTATTTTTCGCCCCGTTCGCAACGCGCAAAATAACGCGCAAACCTAAAAAACCAGGAGTATTCCAAGATGGCGAAAAAGGGTGGTCCTCCGACCAAGTCGGAAATCCTCAACCAGATCGCAAAAGAAACCTCGCTGTCCCGCAAGAATGTGGCGGCGGTGTTCGATTCTCTGAACGGTCAGATCAAGAAGAGCCTGCGCGCGCACGGTCTCTTCACGCTGCCGGGCCTTGCCAAGCTCAAGGTCGTCAAGAAGCCCGCCACCAAGGCGCGTGAGGGCATCAACCCCTTCACGGGCGAGAAGATGATGTTCAAGGCGAAGCCGGCCTCGAAGAAGGTTCGTGCGATGCCGCTCAAGAACCTGAAGGCGATGGTCAACTGATCAGCCTCTCGTAAAAGAGCATAAAAAAAGGCCCGGAACGTCATGCGTTCCGGGCCTTTTGCTTTTCGGACGATCAGCCGATCTCGTCGGCTTCTTCCATCAGGAGTGCTCGCGGCTTGCCGCGATGCATTTCGATGCGATCCTTCACGCGTTCGCGCATGCGGTCGCGCATGTTTTCAGCTCGCTTGCGCTGATCAGGCGTCAAGACCTGCCATACCTTGCCGCGAAGTTCGGCGCCTTGCTGAACGAGACTCGTTGTCAGCTCGCCCATCTTGCGCGCGATCGACGCGCTCTCACTCGCGTACTTCGCATCACCCGCATCGAGATTTCTGAGACGCTGCGATTCGGCTCTGATGTCTCGACTCGTCTTGGCCATCACGGGTCGCGCGGTCTCAACGAGTTCGGTCACTTTGCCGCGCTGCTGTGGGGTGAGCTCAAGTGCGTCAGCCATCCGCATGAGCATCCGCGGATCGAGGCCGTAGGCACCCATGAGATCTCCGCCGCCCCGCTGCATGCGAAGCATCGGACGTGGACCGCCTTGCTGACCGGGAACATGATCTCCTCGAATGATGATTCGTCGGATCTCACGACCCTCGACGCCGGGGCCCTCTGCTCGGGCGCCCGGTGCATCGGGCGGTGGCGGCGGCATTTGAGCCTGAACACTGACTGAGGTCAGAAGGACGCCTAAGGCGGCGATGGATAAAGCCATTTTCATGATGTGATCTCCGATAACTCGCCCGCAATGGACGCATTTTCACTTAATTCGACCTCAGCGGAACAAAAAGATGCGAAAACGGTCTGCAAAGTTCTGTGAAGCGATTGCGCACAGGCTGACAAATGACCGCGATCGTCGCAGCATTACCTCTTAAATGGCTCCCCGCATCCTTCTCGTCGACGATGACCGTGATCTTTCCTCGATGCTCGAGGAATTCATGGCTCACGAGGGTTTTATGGTTACCGCGGCCCACGATGACTCGTCCGCCTTGGCCATGTTGTCTCAGAAGACGGTCGATGTTGTGGTTCTCGATGTCATGCTCCCCGGCCGAAGCGGCTTCGAAATTCTCAAGGAAATTCGCCAAATCAAGCCTCGTCTTCCGGTCATGATGCTCACGGCCCGTGGCGAAGCGATAGATCGAATACTCGGGCTAGAACTTGGCGCAGACGACTACTTGGCCAAACCTTTCGATCCGCGCGAACTAACGGCCCGCGTCCGAGCGATCTTGCGACGGATGTCTTCCGCTTCGGACTCCCCTGCCTCCGACACGTCCCTGATAGCGGGTCGACTCACGCTCGACTTGAAGCGACGACGGGTTTCAATCGACAACGATCTACTCGAACTGACCGGTGCCGAGTTTCGTATTCTCCAGCTACTGGTCGAAGAGCTGGGTCAGCCCGTTGAGCGAAAAGTGCTGACGGAGCGAGCACTGGGGCGAAAGCTCACGCTCTACGACCGAAGCATCGATACACACGTCAGCAATCTTCGTCGAAAACTCGGGCGATCAGGCGATTGTCGGATCGAGATTCGGTCCGTACGCGGCACAGGGTACGAACTCATCGATCTCGATACCCATGAGTAAACTTGCCCTTCGAATCTTCGTTTCTTTTTTTTCCGCACTGATCATCACCGTGCTTGGCGCAATCGCCGTCACTTCATGGATGATCTCAGAACGAAAGGAATCGACAGACACCGAGCTGCTCGTGGCAGCACAGGCTGCCGCAGCCGCATTGGCCGATGGCGGAGTCCCTTCGCTGACAAAGTGGGCGAAAAGTCGAGCTCTCGACTCGAGCATGACGCTCGATATTCTAGTGATCGACGAGACCGGTCACGATCTGCTCGGACGTACCGCACCGAGCATCACGACACCGCTCCCGCCGGAAGGAGACGACTTTTTCGGCTATGACTTACCTGCCGTGCTTCTGAACCTTCCAACGAAGGCCCCGGAGTTGATCAGCGATGAAGGCGAGTCATTTCGACTCGTCGCCCTGAGCAAGCGAACAGGCTTCGCGGCGCTGCGCGATATCCCACTGTCTGTGTTACTACTCTCTTTGATCGTCACCGCCCTCGTAAGCCTCTGGCTGGCGAGGTCGATCACTCGCCCGATCATCGAACTACAGCAGACCACCGAGAGTTTGGCCGCGGGGAATCTGAACTCCAGAGTGCCCCGACAAACGACATCACGCAGAGATGAAATTGGGCGCCTGGCACGATCTCTCGACATGATGACCAATCAGCTCGCGTCGCTGATCACAGGACAGCAACAACTGCTCCGCGACGTCTCGCATGAACTTCGATCGCCGCTCGCTCGGATACGTCTGGCATCCGGACTCCTCGCACAACGCGACGCCTCGACGGCGGCGACGACCGGCCGCATCGATGAGGAGGTGGCTCGGCTCGACGAACTCATCGAAAAAATTCTCGATGTCTCTCGCGTCGAATCGGGCGCGATCACCTGGACCCTTGAGCACCTGGCGTTACGTTCTATCGTCGAGCGGATACTGGTCGATGCTTCATTCGAGGCGGCGCAACTTGGAAAGTCTTTGTCATCACAGCTAGGTGCCATGCCTCTCGAGATCATCGGGGATCGCTACTGGATCCAATCGTCCATAGAGAACGTGATCCGTAATGCCCTGAAACACTCCCCAGTAGGCGCGTCGGCGGAGGTGCTGCTCGACCAGGTCGAGGGTTTTGCGAGACTCCGAGTTCGCGACTCCGGGGCCGGACTACCGACCGACGAGCTCACCAAAATATTCGAGCCCTTTTTTCGAAGCGGCGTCGCGTCGGCAGAACGATCTTCGGCGAGCGCAGGCCTCGGACTTGCGATCACTGCCAGAGTGGTGCGCGGACACCACGGACGGATTGAAGCCCGGAATCTTCGTAACAACTCGGGTCAATCGATCGGTTTCGAGATTGATCTGCAGTGGCCGCTGGCGAAGACGTCGCTTACGAATGACCAAGCTGCAAACGCACACGCAAGCCCGGATCCGCATTTTCGAGGATGAGTTTGCCACGGTGCAAACGAGCGACCGCTGCCGCAATCGCAAGTCCTAACCCGGTTCCGGGCTGAAAGGCGGGGCTCTCAAGTCGCACGAAGGGCCGTAACGCCTGTTCGCGTGCATTTTCGGGAATACCCGGCCCACTATCCTCAACGACGATTTCGGCCGCACCGCCCTCGGGTGCCGACTTCACTGCCAACCTTAACGTCGACCCGACAGGGGAATATTTAATGGCGTTCTCCAGAAGGTTTCCGAGCGCCTGCTTGAGTATTTGGGGATGACCGAAAACCTTGACGGGCGACATCGAAAGTTCCAAATGCTGATCTCGCTCGTCTGCTAAGGGCTCAAACAACTCCGACACGTCGGTGGCAAGCGATTCGAGATTGATCTCCTCCATCGAGTCGCGCGAAAGTCCTGCCTCAGCTCGCGCCAGATCGACGAGCGAATTGAAGGTTTGGAGCGCCCGGGTAACATTTTTCTCGGCGTCGTTCAGCAGCTGCTGTCGATCGGACTCACCTTGAGCCTCGCGAGCCGCTGCAATAGATCGACTAACTCGCATGAGAGGCGATCGTAGATCGTGAGCAAGGCTTTCGGTGACGGTGCGCATGCCGGTCACCAACGATTCGTTTTGCTCTAGCATCTCGTTGAACGTCACGGTGAGAGATCCCATCGCATCGAGGCGTCGCCGTTCTGGAGCGCGCGCCGTCATTTGCCCTTTCATGATCTTGCGTGCCGTTCGCGCAAGTCCGCGTACATGGTCGAGCATATATTTATTGAGGAAATATCCCGTCACGCTACCGATGAGAATGATCATGAAGGTAGTGACCGCAGCAGCTCTCCCCAAAGATTGTGCAATCTCCCTCTTGTCTCGATCGATCTGAGACATGACAAAAATGGAACCGTCATCGTTCCTCAAACTCGCAACATAGAACCGGGTGCCATCGTCCGAATCTAGGGTGTAGGGCGCGAAGCGCGACTCAAACACCCTCGCGCCCCCCGGGATATCCGACAAACTGCCCACGATGGGCTTCCGGTCCGCCGTAAATAACGCAAAGTATCGTCCGTCGGCGACGACTCGATTTCGGAGGGCGATGCCGGCCACGAGCGCTTCACGACCGACCGAGCGTTCATACTGCTGACGTAAAAGAAGCTCCTGACGCATCGATTGCAGGATTTGACGACTATGGACATCCATCATCCGGAACTGAAGCCACGAAAACGCCGCTACGAAGGACAGGACCATCACCCCGAGCGCAATAAGCGTGGCCGTCACGCCACGTCGATCTACGACAGTTATACGCATGGGTCTAGCATGCCATGACAAGAGGCCATAGAGTGTCTCCCCCATGACCCGGATGCTACTCATCGAAGATGACGCCGAAATGGCCTCGGAAATCGTCGGGGAGATGCAAGTTCGCGGCTATGACACGGCTCACTGTGCCGACGGTCGCCTGGGGCTCGACACTGCGCTCGCTGAGAACTTCGATGTCATCGTCACGGACCGCATGCTGCCGGGTATCGACGGTCTAAACCTGGTTCGGGCGCTGCGTTACGCGGGTCGATCCACACCTGTTCTCGTCTTGTCCGCTCTCGACTCGGTTGACGAGCGGGTCGCAGGCTTACGGGCGGGGGGTGACGATTATCTGGGCAAACCTTTTGCCGTCGAAGAATTGGCAGCGCGAGTGGAATCTCTGACGAGACGCAAGGCTCAGGCCGCCTTGACCTCCCTAAAAGTCGATGACCTTCAGATCGACCTGCTCACACAAAAAGCCTCACGCGGAAAACGAACTCTCAATCTGACGAGTCGGGAGTTTCGTCTACTAGAGTTCTTGGCGCGACACGCCGGACAGGTCGTCACGCGCACCATGCTGTTACAGGGCGTTTGGGATATTCACTATGACCCGCAAACGAATGTGGTCGACGTGCACGTGAGTCGTTTGCGCCAAGAAGTCGATCGAAGTGAAGAGCGGCCCCTCATCCACACCGTTCGTGGAGTCGGTTATTCGCTGAGAGCGACGGCCTGATCGTTCACAAATCCGGATACGGCATCCCGAACTTCGTGTAGTCGCGCATGGAAGAAATGGTCCGCCTCGGGCAAGACCCATAGCCGAGGTGAAACATCAGAGCGTCCGCTCAAAGAAACGAGCCACTGCTCCACGGCTGTCGCATCGACTAGCTCGTCTTTTGACCCCTGAATGACGAGCCACGGGCACTTCGGTGGATCAATCGCCGAAAAGTCCCATCGGCCGACGGGCGGTGCGACCGTGACGAGCAGCGAAGGTTGCAGCGCCACTTGCGCTCGGAGAGCGACCCACGCGCCAAAGGAAAATCCGGCGAGCCACAGTGGCAAGCCGGGCCATCTCTCGCGAGCCCAATTGGCCAGCCGAACGACATCCTCAGTCTCGCCGCGACCACCGTCGTGGACACCTTCGGAGAGACCAACACCCCTGAAATTGAATCGGACGGCGATCGCGCCAGAGGCGACAAACGAGCGTGCCACGGTATGAATGACTTTGTTGGTCATCGTCCCGCCGAAAAGCGGGTGAGGATGACAGCACAGCGCTACGGCGCGCGGCGCCGACTGCGGTGACTCGACGAGCGTCTCGATCTGGCCTGCCGCCGCGGGCAGCAGCAGGCGCTCAGGGCTGACGGTAGACAACGCCGTCCTTCATGACGAAGTGAACACGCTGCATCACCGAGATATCGACGAGCGGATCGCCCGGCACTGCGACAAGATCAGCGATCTTACCCACCGCCACGCTACCGAGCCGATCATCGATCTCGAGAAATTTGGCGGTGACAGAAGTTGCCGACTGAATGGCTGCCATCGCCGGCATCCCCGCTTCGACCATGAGCACGAATTCCCGTGCGTTCTCACCGTGAGCCGAAACGCCGGTATCGGTGCCGAAGAGAATTTTGACGCCAGCCTTATAGGCCTTGGTAAAAGTTCCCTGAATCTGCGGCCCGACGAGCGCGGCCTTCGGGCGAACGACCGCCGGGAAATATCCGTCTTCCTTCGATCGGTCATAGACCCAGCGCCCGGCCGTGATAGTGGGCACATACCACGTTCCTCGCTCTTTCATGAGCGTCATCGTTTCGTCATCCATGAACGTACCGTGTTCGATGGTGTCGACACCGGCACGGACCGCACGCTTCATACCCTCCGCTCCGTGAGCATGGGCTGCGACCTTGAATCCGTAGTCTCGGGCGGTGATGACGATCGCGCGGATTTCTTCTTCGGTGAACTGCGGGTTGAGACCGTTCTTCGCGATCGAAAGTACGCCGCCTGTCGCTGTGATCTTGATGAGATCAGAGCCTTCTTTGTATCGCTGACGAACCGCCTGAGCCGCTTCTTCCGGCCCGTTGACCACACCCTCGAGCGGGCCCACGTCCTTACCGTTCAGATATTCCGCCCAACCGTTGGTCGGATCGGCATGACCGCCCGTTGTGGCAATCGACTTGCCTGCGGCAAACACTCTCGGGCCGGCCACCTTACCTGCATTGATGGCGTTGCGAAGCGCGATGCTCGCGCGAAAACTGTCGCCAAGGTCGCGTACCGTCGTAAAACCCGCCAGCAGCGTTCGTTCGGCATACATCACGCTGTCGATCGCGACGTCCGGCGCATCTTTCTTGAAGCGCTCGAGTTCGCTGTTTCGACTGTGCTCGCTGGTGAGGTGCACATGCATGTCCATGAGCCCAGGCATGACCGTCGATTTGCGTAAGTCGATGAGCGTGTCGCCCGTAGCGGGCTTGCGAAACCCGCCCTCGATTGCAGTGATGCGGCCCTGGTCGACGACGATGGTACGGTCTTTCAGAGACTCGCCACTGACTCCATCGATCACACGACCTGCATGAATCACTGTCGCGGCATGAGTCGCTGGTGCAAAAGACGATACCGCCATCAGTGCCGCTAGAGTTACGGTCTTGAACTTTGACATGGACATTCTCCTCTACAGGATCTTCAGCGAATCGCCATGAGCTCCACATCGAACACGAGCGTCGCGCCACCGGGGATGACCCCACCGGCGCCTCGTGCTCCGTAACCCAATTCTGCGGGAATGATCAAACGACGCTTGCCGCCTACTTTCATTCCGGCGACACCTAGGTCCCAACCTCGGATGACCTGACCGCCACCGACCGTGAAAGCAAACGTATCGCCGTGATCACGCGAGCTATCGAACTTCTTGCCCTTGCCCTCGGGTTTCGAGGGGTCATG
>Ga0075471_10000337_pt1 | contig 27782 bp, 30 predicted proteins | sample DEB19_08_DNA_2_FD_74787 | JGI IMG/M metagenome (GOLD analysis project Ga0075471, IMG submission 74787) | Aqueous microbial communities from the Delaware River and Bay under freshwater to marine salinity gradient to study organic matter... | ecosystem: Environmental > Aquatic > Marine > Coastal ...
TGATATTTTTGGACCACGCGGCAATCGCGCCAGGCTTTGATCGACGCTATGCTGCCTGCCTGTTGCAGCCGGTTGGCGTCGCGGCGCGTATTGAACCCGGGTGAAGCCATACGCTACAGTGGCGGGATGCCAGGCACGCGATGGGGAGAAGCGATCGCGTTTTATTTGAGCGAGCGGGGGTGGACGCAACGGCAGCTCGCGGAGCGTGCTTCGGTGCGACCGAATACCCTGACCAACCTCGTCAAGCACGGCCGGGACTCCGACACCGCCACGTTGTCCCGGATCGCGGCGGCCTTGAAGATCGACCTTGCGGAGCTCTTCCTCACGCGCGAGCAGATCGCTGTCCTGCGAGCGCATCGCGACAACCGTGTTGAGCACCTGAAGGACGCCGTCTTGCGCGAGCTGTCAGGGACCGTGGCGCGGCTGGTGCGCGAGGAGCTCGACAAGCCGGCCCGGCGTGGGCAGCCGTCCGCCTCCCGAAAGCGCGCCAGGCGCAAGCACGCCTAGCGGCCGGAGGGCGTGTGATCAAGGCTGTCTTTTTCGACGTCGACTTCACCCTGATTTTTCCGGGTCCGACCTTCCAGGCGGAAGGTTACCGGCAGGCCTGCGCCGCGTACGGTATCCACGTCGATCCATCGAAGTTCGAGGCCGCCACGGCAGCCTCGTCGATCATCCTTGATGACGTCGAGGAGCAGATCTACAGCCACGACCTGTTCGTGCACTACACCGCGTCGATCATCGAGCACATGGGCGGCCGCGGCGAGCGTGTCGTCGAGGTGGCGAGGCGGATCTACGATCAGTGGTCGGTGAATCACCACTTTGAGCTCTACCATGATGCGTTGCCCGTCCTCAGGTCGATGCGGGACCGTGGGCTCATCGTCGGGCTGATTTCGAACTCGCACCGGAGCCTGGACGCCTTCTGCGATCACTTCGCGGTCCGCGACGTCGTCAGCGTGTCGGTGTCCGGTGCGGATCATGGCTACATGAAGCCGCATCGCAGCATCTTCGAGGCCGCGCTCGAAAAGGCCAGAGTGCTGCCGGAAGAGGCGCTGATGGTCGGTGACAGCGTCAGGCACGATATTGAGGGCGCGTTGCAGGCCGGCTGGCGGGCGGTGCTGCTGCGACGATCAGGCGAAGTACCCTATGGGTTGCCTCCAGCGCTGCCCGTCATCACCACGCTTGGAGAGCTGGCCGCTCACATCGACTCATGGCAGACATCCAAATTCGCGACCTGACGACCATCGACGAGTTCCGGCAGGTGGTCCAGCTTGAAAAGGACATTTGGGGCTACACCGACGCCTCGGACATGGTGGGCATTCCCGTGTTCATCTTCACCGTGCATCGCGGCGCAATCCTCGTGGGTGCCTTCGAGCCGGGGGGGCGGATGGTTGGTTTCGCCTATGCGGTGGTCGGCAGGAAGGACGGCAGGCCGATGATGTGGTCGCACATGGCTGGCGTGCTCCCGGACTATCGCGGCGGGCTTGGCTATCGTCTGAAGCTGGCGCAACGCGATCGCGCGCTGGCACAGGGCTACGACCTGATCGAGTGGACCTTCGACCCGATGCAGGCGATGAACGCCCATTTCAACTTCGCCAAGCTCGGTGGCGTCGTGAGTGAATACGCCGTCAATTTCTACGGTGAATCGACAAGCGCGCTCCACCGCGGCACGCCGACCGATCGAATTGTCCTCAGCTGGAACCTCAGTTCGCCTCACGTCACCCGGCGTTTGGAGACGCCTCACGCGCTGCGCGCCCGCGCGCAGGACGTGCTCGACGCTCCGGTGGTCAATGCGACGACGATGGAAGGGGAGTGGCGCAAGACGACCGCGATCGACTTGACGCGTTCGGAGCGGCGGATCTGGATCGAGATCCCGACCGGTTTTACGCAAATGCAGCAGCAGGCGCCTGACCGCGCGCTGGCCTGGCGTATGGATGTGCGCCAGATGTTCCAGGAATGTCTCGCTAAAGGCTATAAGGCGGTAGATTTCGTGCTGCAGCGAGAAGCGGGCTTCGGCCGGTACCTGCTGGCAAAAGACGACTAGGCGCGGAGGTCTGGGGAGATCAGTAGAGGTCCTGACGATGAGCGCCAGGACCGGTTCGAAGAATGATTGCGTGGCCGTCCAACTGCGGACGGCCACGCAACGCAGGTCTAGTGACGGCCGGGAACAGTCGCGCGCTTCTTGAGCAGGAATTCCCTGGCAGGTCCGCCGTCGCCACTCACCACGGTGAAGGCCAGTTCGTTGTTGCCCGTCAACTGGCCGGTCCATGTCAGAGTCGGCCCCTCGCCCTGCGACAAGGACGCAGACGTGAACTGGACCGAATTCGCCGATGCAAATCCGTCACGGACATAGAACTCGCCGACCGCGGTCACGATGATCGGCCCGCTCGCAACTTCGCCTTCAACCTGGAGATCGACCACGAACTCGCCGGTCCCGTCCTCGGCAAGGAACTCTGCCCACTGGCCGGCAAGTGGATGCTGGGCCGACGGCTGAGGCTCTTGAGCGGCGGCAAGCGCGGGGGCGAACGCCACTTGAACAAGCTGAAGAACGACATCAACAAGGAGATCGGCAAGTCGTTGACGGCTGCCGAAGCGGCAACGCTGATCAGCCTGCTGAACAACCTCTACTAAGCAACACCCTGTAAGCGCACGAAGCCCGCGGGGAGTGACCTCCTCGCGGGCTTTGTCATTTTTTGAGGGCGATCGGTTTTGCGCCGGGGCGGGACTTCCCGCATCGGTCGTCTCGATGATCGAAGGGATCGCGCGCGAACGCGCCGACGCGCGCTGTCTTAACGTCGCGCCGTGTCGCGCGTCACGGTCAGCTCGAAGGTCGGGCCTTCCAGATCTTCCGCGGTGACGACGAAGGTCAGCGTGTTCTCGTCGGTGGCCTGGCCGGTCCAGACCAATGGCACGTCCCGATCCTGCGGATTCAAAGGGCCGCTGGTAAACGACACGCCGCGTGGAGTCACCTTGCCGGGTTGCATGAACATCTCGCCGGCCGGACCCAGAATCGGTCCAGTGACCACGTCACCTTCGATGCGCAGCTCGATGCGAACCTCGGATTGGGCACCGGCCGTGCCCAACACGCCCTTCCAGGCGCCCGCAAAGGGATGCGGCTCCTGGGCTGAAATCAAGGTCGGAAGCAGAGAAAGTGCGAGAACGCACGTACGAATCAGGGCTTTCATGAAACGCTCCGGGGAGGAGGGCGGCATTATGCCGCAGCTCAGCCACGACGGCCGGTCCCGTTGATAAAGGCTGTGCAAACTCCGATCGCCCGCATTAAGCCCACAGGGAGAACTTCACCCGGGCCGAAATCGTCTCAGGTTGGGTGAAACACTCGCTTCGCCGCCTCTTCAAGACCCCAGCGTTTGCCCTGACCGCCATCATCACCGTGGGCCCCGCCATCGGGGCCAATGCCCTGATCTTCAGCGTGGTCAACGGCATCATCCTCAAACCGTTACCGTACCGCGACGCGCAGTCCCTGGTTGGGGTGTGGTTTGTCGCCCCGGGAGTGATGGCGGGGGAGCTGCAGCAGTCGGCCGCGACCTATTTCATGCTCAAGGACGCTGCCGAGTCGTTTGAACACATCGGGCTGTGGAGCAATGGCTCTTCGACCATCACAGGGCGCGGCGAATCGGAGCAGGTCGAGACCCTCAATGTCACCGACGCGACGCTGGACGCGTTGGACATTCGTCCGGCGCTGGGCCGAGAGTTCAGCCCGGACGACGACCTTCCGAACGGCCCCAACGTGGTGATGGTGTCGCACCAATACTGGCAGCGGGCGTTGGGCGGTAATCCCGCGGCCGTCGGCCAGAGCATCACCATGAACGGCACGGCACGCGAGGTGATCGGTGTCTTGCCGGAGGGTTTCAAGTTCCTGCGCGCGAATCCGTCGATCATCGTGCCCTTCAAGTTCGACCGCGCGACCATCAACGCGGCCGGCTTCAGTTACCAGGGGCTGGCACGACTCAAGCCGGGCGTGACCATCGAGCAGGCCAATGCGGACGTGGCGCGACTGCTGCCATCGCTGACCCAGCGGTTCCCGCTGCCGCCGGGCTTTTCCCAGAAAATGTTCGATGACGCGCGTTTCGGCCCGCTGGTGCGGCCGCTCGAAGTTGACGTGGTCGGCAACATCGGCAGCATGCTCTGGATCCTGCTCGGCACGGTCGGACTGGTCCTGCTGGTGGCATGTGCGAACGTGGCCAATTTGTTCCTGGTGCGTGCGGAAGCCCGGCAGCAGGAGCTCGCCGTGCGGCTCGCGCTCGGGGCGGAAGCCAGGCAGGTGGCCTGGCAGCTCATGTCGGAATCGCTGCTGGTGGCCATGATCGGCGGCGTGCTCGGCACGGCGCTGGCGTACGGTGGCATTCAGTTGTTGCTGTATCTGCGTCCGGCGCAGTTGCCGAGGCTCAACGAGATCACGCTCGATCCGATCGTGCTGCTGTTCACGCTCGGCATTTCGCTGATTGCCGGCCTGGTGTTCGGCGCCATCCCGGTGTTCAAGTACGCGCGTCCGCACGTGGCGTCGGCGCTCAAGGACAGTTCGCGCGGGTCGAGCGAAGGCCGCCAGCGTCATCGCGCCCGCAACACGCTCGTCGTTGCGCAAGTGGCGCTGGCCGCGGTGCTGCTGGTGGCGTCGGGACTGATGGTGCGCACCTTCATCGCCATTCGCGATGTTCCGCCCGGCTTCACCCAGCCGGAGAACATTCTCACCATGCGGATCTCGATTCCATTTGCGATCATGGCCGACGCCGGCCAGGTCGCATTGACCCACGAGCAGATCGTCAGGAAGATCGAGAGCCTCGCCGGCGTCTCATCAGTCGGTGTGACCTCGTCACTGACGATGGACGGCAACAACAACAACGACCCGCTCTGGGTCGAGGAATTCCCCAAGTTTGAGGGCGCGATCCCCCCGTTGCGGCGTCACAAATACATCGGCGGCGGCTACGCCGAAACCATGGGCAACCAGGTGGTCGCCGGACGCGCCCTCACGTGGGCCGACGCACACAACAACCTGCCGGTGGCGGTGATCAGCGACAACCTGGCGCGTGAATACTGGAAGGAGCCGGCACTGGCTATCGGTAAGCGCATCCGGCGGAATCCGGCGGTGGCGCAATGGGTTGAGATCGTCGGCGTGTATGGTGATGAACGCCAGGATGGTGCCACCGTGGCCGCGCCGAAGATTGTCTACTGGCCGATGAAGACCCACGGCTTCGACGGTAAGCCCTTCGTCCAGCGTTCGCTTGCCTACGCCATCCGCTCGGAGCGGCTGCAGTCCCCCGGCTTCCTGAATGAAGTGCAGCAGGCGGTGTGGAGCATCAATCCCAACCTGCCGCTCGCCCGCGTGCGCACGCAACAGGAGATCTACCGCGAGTCGATGGCGCAGACGCAGTTCGTGCTCGTGATTCTCGGCATCGCCGGCGCCGTGACGCTGCTGCTTGGCCTGGTGGGCATTTACGGGGTGATCGCCTACATCGTCGCGCAGCGCCGCCGCGAGGTCGGCATCCGCATGGCGCTTGGCGCGCAGAGTCAATCAGTGCAGCGGATCTTCGTGTCACGGGGCCTGGTATTGACGGGTATAGGACTTGGCGTTGGCCTTATCGCCTCAGCGCTAATGATGCGGCTGCTGTCGTCGCTGTTGTTTGGCGTGCAGCCGTTCGATCCCCTCACGTATGGGGCGGTGATTGCCGGACTTGGCGGCGTGGCGCTGCTGGCGACCTGGCTGCCGGCGCGACAGGCCACGCGCATCGATCCGATGCTGGCGCTGCGCTCAGAGTAGCAAGTAGCCAGAAGTAGGAACGGTCTTCTGGCTACTTGCTACTGGCTACTTCCCGAATATCAAGAAGTACTGGTACTGAAGAATGGGTTCCTGGCGAATCAGCCGGAGCCCGGCCTTCTTTGCGTCGCTCACCACCACGTCAGGGCTGACGCGTTCTTCTGGTGACGGGCCCGGACCCGTGCCGTCGAGTCGAAAGTCGACGATGCCAAGGCGCCCCTGGGGCTTCAAGGACCGGGCGAGGTTTGCCAGCATCGACACGCGGTCTTCGACTTCGTGGTACGCGTCGACCATCAACACCGCGTCGAGCGAGCCGGCCGGCAGCCGCGGGTCGTTGCCGAGACCGAGTACCGGCCGCACGTTGTTGAACCCTTCACGGCTGACGCGGCGCGAGATCGCGTTGATCATTTCCTTCTGAACGTCTTCGGCGTAAACCAGGCCCTGAGGTCCGACGCGACGAGCCAGGCGAATCGTGAACCATCCGCTGCCCGCGCCAATGTCGGCCACGACCGACGCGTCGGCAATGCCCATGGCGTCCATGATCTGGTCGGGCCGTTGCCACAGATCGCGATCCGGCGCGTCGAGGAGTCCGAGGTCAGAGGGCGGAAACAGGCGCCGCTCGTGGCCGCCTTGCTGCCGGTTTTGTGCGTCGATCGGCGTGGAGAGGAGCAGGGAAACGATCCCGGCCAGGATCATTCCCTGCTTACGATCACGTCCAGCCACGGATGACGTCCCGGCTGGCGGTCAGTGCCTGAGGAATTTCCAGGCGGTCGGCAGTACGAGGCCCGCAGCCACCACCTTGATCACGTCAACGACGATGAACGGGTAGAGGCCGGTGGCGAGCGCGGTCTGGATCCCCGCGAAGCGCGCGATCCACAACACGCCGCCGAAGAAGATCACCGAGAGGCCGACCGACATGGCCAGGATCGACGTCAGGTAGCGCCGATCGAGGCCGCGCTCGGCGAGCAGGCCGGTCACAAACGCCGCGATCGGGTAAGCCATCAAGTAGCCGCCCGTGGGGCCGACCAGCCGCAGGAAGCCCTGCGGCAGCTCCGGTGAAAACGCGAACACCGGCAGGCCGGCGATGCCAAGCATGAGATAAAGGATCTGACTGAGCGCGCCCAGTGTTGAACCCAGCGCGGCGGCGCCGATCAGGACGATCATCGGCTGGATCGTGAACGGGACCGGCGTAAAGGGCAGCGGGAAGCTGAGCTGCGCCGCGGCGGCGGTGAGCACCGTTACGAAGACGACCGACAGGAACTGCACGCCGGTCCACGCATTGGCGGACGCAGCACGCATGCTGACGCGATCGAGAATCGTGGACGCGTGCGACACAAAGGGTCTGGATGTCATGAATGAGAATTCTACCGGCTTGCCTACCGCCCTGACAATCGCAGGCTCAGATTCGGGGGGCGGCGCCGGAATACAGGCCGATTTGAAGACTTTCGCCGCTCATGGCGTCTACGGCACCTCGGCCATTACGGCCCTGACGGCCCAGAACACCGTGGGTGTCACCGGCGTTCACGTCGCTCCGGACGACGTCGTGACGGCGCAGATCGAGGCGGTCGTCTCCGACATCGGATGCGACGCGGTGAAGACCGGCATGCTCGCCAATTCGACCATTGTCGAAGCAGTAGCAGCGGCGATCGAATCGCTCGAGTTGCCCAACCTGGTTGTCGATCCAGTGATGGTGGCCAAGAGCGGCGATCACCTGCTTGATGAGGAAGCCGTGCACGCACTCCGCTGGACGCTGCTCAGGCTGGCCCGCGTCGTGACGCCGAATATTCCCGAGGCCGAAGTCCTTGCCAGGATGACGATTCGATCGCTGGCGGACATGAAGGAAGCCGCCAGCCGGATCGCGATGCTGAAGCCCGCCGCGGTCGTGATCAAGGGTGGACATCTCGCAGGCCCCGAAGTGGTTGATGTCCTGCTCGAGCGGGGCCAATTTCACGAATGGGTCGGGCCGCGCATCGAGGGCCCGAATACGCACGGCACCGGTTGCACGTTTGCGGCGGCAATCGCGGCCGGGCTCGCACGGGGCGCGGCGCTGGTGGATGCGGTACCGGCTGCAAAGGCGTATGTCGAAGGCGCCATGCGACACGGCATCCCGCTCGGCAAAGGGCACCGCCCCCTGCATCATTTCTGGCGCGGCATACAATGAAAGCCGGCATGCAGATGACGGCCATCACGACGGCGCCGCTCGACCAGGAGGCATTGGTGCGAGCGCTCGACACGACCGGCATCGGCGGGGTGACGGTGTTTCTCGGCCTGGTTCGCGATCACAACAAGGGTCGTACCGTCCTGTATCTCGACTACGAGGCCTATGAGCCGCTGGCGCTGCGTGGGCTCGATGTGATCGTCGCGGAGTCGCGTGAGCGGTGGCCCGACGTGCGGCTGGCCATTCACCATCGCATTGGCCGCATGGAGATCGGGGAAGCCAGCGTGATTATTGCGGCGGCATCGCCGCACCGGGCCGACGCGTTCTCCGCCAGCCGCTACGCCATCGAGCGCATCAAGCAGATCGTGCCGATCTGGAAGCATGAATACTTCGAGGGCGGTGACGTGTGGATCGAGGGTGCCACTGCCGATCCGGAGAACGTTGACGCGCGCCAGGAGGCCCTGCGCATCGCATGCGCGTGACCGTCCGCCTCTTCGCGCGCTTGAGAGACATTGCCGGCTCGGGAGAGCTGACTCGCGAAGCACCAGCGGGCGCCGATGTACGGGCCGTATGGCAGTCGCTGGTGGCCGACTACCCCGAGCTGTCGGCCTACGAGAAGTCGATTTCCTGTGCCGTAAACGCCGACTATTCGCGCTTCAGTGCCGAGGTCGCTGACGGCGACGAAGTCGCGTTTCTGCCCCCGGTGTCCGGCGGGTAGCAAGGCGCACCTTTCGCACGTCCGCTCCCTCCGCACCTCTCGCACCCAGTTACAATGTAGAGATGTTCGACAAGATTGCGTCGACCGAGGCCAAATACGAAGAGCTGATGGCCTCGCTCGGCACCTCGCAAGTTCAGGGCGACGCCAACGAATTCCGCAAGCAGTCCAAGATGCTCGCGGAGATCGAGCCGCTCGTGCAGAAATACCGTGAATACAAGGGTGTGCTTGCCGAGATCTCCAGCGCCGAAGACATGGTCAAGGACGGCGACCCCGAGATGCGCGACATGGCGCTCGAAGAGCTCAATGACCTCAACGTTCGCAAGGAGCGGGTCTCGGACGAGCTGAAGCTCCTCCTCGTTCCCAAGGATCCCAACGACGAACGCAACGTCATGCTCGAAATTCGCGCCGGCACCGGCGGCGAAGAGGCGGCGCTGTTTGCCGGCGATCTGTATCGCTGCTACACCCGCTACGCAGAACGTCAGCGCTGGAAGGTGGAGCTGATGTCGCTGAGCGAGGCCGGCCAGGGCGGCATCAAGGACGTGGTCGTCAGCATCGAGGGTCGTGGCGCCTACAGCAAGTTGAAGTACGAAAGCGGCGTGCACCGCGTGCAGCGCGTACCGGCGACGGAAGCCAGCGGGCGCATCCATACCTCCGCCGCCACCGTCGCGGTGCTGCCTGAGGCCGACGAAATCGACATCGTGGTGCACGACAAGGACATCCGCATCGACACCTTCTGCTCGAGCGGCCCCGGCGGCCAGAGCGTCAACACCACCTATTCGGCCGTGCGCATCACGCACATCCCGACCGGCATCGTTGTCTCGCAGCAGGACGAGAAGTCTCAGGTCAAGAACCGCGCCAAGGCGATGAAGGTGTTGCGTTCCCGGCTCTACGAAGCGGAGTTGCAGAAGCAGAACGACGCGATGGCGAAGGAGCGCAAGGGCCAGGTCGGCACCGGCGACCGCTCGGAAAAGATCCGCACCTACAACTTTCCGCAGAGCCGCGTCACCGATCATCGGATCAACTTCACCAGCCACCAGCTGCAGAGCGTGCTGGACGGCCACCTCGACGATCTGATCGGGGCCTTGACGACGTACTACACAGCAGAGAAACTGCGCGAAGTCACGGAGACCAAGTGAACCTTCGCCAGAAGATCAACGCGGCGCGTGCCCGCCTCGTCTCGGCCGGCATCGAGGACGGCGAGGCCGGCCGCGACGCCAATCTTCTGGCTCGCCACACCCTCGGGTGGGATCGCGCCACGCTGATGACGCACGAGACCGACGAGGCCAAGCCGGTCTTCATCGAGCGCTACGATCCGCTGATCGAGCGACGGGCCCGCCGCGAACCGGTGGCCTACATCTGCAGAGAACAGGAATTCTGGAATCGCGACTTCGCGGTCAGCCAGGCTGTGCTCATTCCGAGACCGGAAACCGAGATCATCATCGAGGAACTGCTGGCCTGCCTGCCACCGGAGTTCCCCTCACGCCCCGTCAAGGTCGTCGACATCGGCACCGGCAGCGGCTGCCTTGCCGTCACGGCCGCTGCGGAACTGCCACTACTGAAGGTGATCGCGACCGACATTTCAAAAGCCGCCCTGGATGTGGCGCGCGCCAATGCGGCGCGATACGGTGTGAGCGACCGCATCACCTTCGCAGAATACCCCTACGTCAACCGTGCCTGGGGGCCGTTCGACTTCATTCTCTCCAACCCGCCGTATGTCACGGACGCGGAGTACGAGGACCTGGCGCCTGAAGTGCGCGAGTACGAGCCGCGCACGGCTCTCACCGCCGGCGAAGATGGATTGCGTGATATCCGCCAGGTGATCGAGATTGCCTCGACGCAGCTGGTGCCCGGCGGCAAGGCCTTCGTCGAGATCGGCCACCAGCACGCCGACGCGGTGCGCGAACTCGTCGAGCGGTTCCCATCGCTGCACCTGAAGAAGATTAGCGCCGACTTGCAGCGCATTCCCCGGGTAGCGATCATCGAGAGGAAGATCACCGAACCATGAGCTGCGTGTTCTGCAAGATCGTCTCGGGTGAGATTCCCGCGGCCAAGGTCTACGAAGACGACCGGCTGATCGCCTTCAACGACATCAACCCGCAGGCGCCGATGCACGTGCTCGTCGTGCCGAAGCAGCACGTCGCGACGTTGAACGACCTGTCAGCGGCCGAGGATGGCCTGGTCGGTGCAATGGTGCGGACCGCCGCGGCGATCGCGAAGCAGCGCGGCTTCGACGCCTCAGGGTTCAGGACCGTCTTCAACTGCAACGCCGCGGCCGGACAGACCGTGTTCCACATTCACCTGCACGTGCTTGGCGGCCGCACACTGACCTGGCCGCCGGGATAGCCCCCCCGGCGTTACCAAGGCCGACAGTAGTAGCCCCGCCTCACGGCCGTCCATTAAACTTGGACGGCCATGCAATCATTCTTCGAATCCGTCCTGGCGCTCATCGTCAGGACTTCCACTGATCTCCCCCCAGACGTCCGCGCCGCGATGAAGCACGCGGCCAGTACCGAAGACGAGTCTTCGCGTGCCGGGCAGGCGTTCAACATCATCAAGCAGAACATCGATCAGGCCGCCGAGATCGAAGGCGCGATCTGCCAGGACACCGGCATGCCGACCTTCGAGATTAAGACGCCGGTCGGCGCCAACCAGATCTGGATGAAGAAGCAGATCAAGGAGGCGATCGCCGAGGCGACCAAGCGGGGCAAGTTGCGTCCCAACTCGGTCGATTCGATCACCGGCGAGAACACCGGCAACAATCTCGGTCCCGGCATGCCGGTGATGCACTTCGAGCAGTGGGAGCGCGACGAGATCGAGGTGAAGTTGCTGCTCAAGGGCGGCGGCTGCGAGAACATGAACGCGCAGTACTCGCTGCCGTCCGAGCTGGCGCACCTTGGCCGCGCGGATCGCACGATGGACGGCGTTCGCAAGGCGATCCTGCACGCGGTGTGGAACGCGCAAGGCAAGGGCTGCGCGCCGGGCGCGATTGGCGTGTGCATCGGTGGTGACCGCACCAGCGGCTACGTCGAGGCCAAGCAGCAGTTGTTCCGCAGCCTCGACGACATCAACCCCGATCCTCGGCTGGCGGACCTCGAAGCCGAGATCATGCGCACGGCCAACACGCTGGGCGTGGGCCCGATGGGATTCGGCGGCAAGATCTCGCTGATTGGCTGCAAGATCGGCGTGCAGAATCGCCTGCCCGCCAGCTTCTTCGTCTCGGTGGCCTACGACTGCTGGGCGTACCGCCGTCTTGGCGTCACGCTCGACGCGACTACCGGCGCAATCAAATCATGGCTGTATCGCGATCCGTCGGTGCCGACGATCCCGATGATGGACCAGGCCGGCTTCAAGCGCACCGGCCGCGAAGTGCGTCTCGAAGCGCCGATCACCGAGGAACAGGTTCGCTCGTTGAAGGTCGGCGACGTGGTGTTGATCAGCGGCCGCGCCTACACCGGGCGCGACGCCGTGCACCATCACTTGTCGCATCACGACCCACCGGTCGATCTGAACGGCGGCGTGATCTATCACTGCGGTCCGGTCGTTGCCAGGCAGCCCGACGGCGGCTGGAAGGTGACCGCCGCAGGACCGACGACGAGCATTCGCGAAGAGCCTTACCAGGCCGACATCATCGGCAAGTTTGGCGTCCGCGCCGTGATCGGCAAGGGTGGGATGGCGGGCAAGACCCTCGCCGGCCTCAAGCAGCACGGCGCGGTCTACCTTAACGCTATTGGCGGAGCCGCCCAGTATTACGCCCACTGTATCGACCGGGTGGACGGGGTATCCCTGATGGAGTTTGGAACCCCTGAGGCCATGTGGCATCTACAACTTAGGGACTTTCCCGCCATTGTCACGATGGACGCCCATGGCAACAGCCTCCACAAGGACCTGGAGCAGGCCTCGGGCGAGCAATTGGCGAAACTGAAGGAGCCTGTCGCGCCCTAGCTCGGCGGTTTCGCTGGGCGGGCGAAGGCGGACAAAGCGGATAAAATAGGACCGATATGGAAACTCAGACCATGACACCGGAAGTGCCGGTTGTGCTCCCCGAGAGCATCATCAACGTGACCGAAGCGGCGGCGGGCAAGATCCGCGAGCTGCTGGCGGAAGAGGGCAAGACCGACAGCGGCCTGCGCGTGTTCGTGCAGGGTGGCGGCTGCTCGGGCTTCCAGTACGGACTGATGATCGAAGAATCGGGCGGCGTCGGCGATCAGCTGTTCGAATCGAACGGCGTGCGCCTGTTCGTCGATCCGGTCAGCATCAGCTATCTCCGTGGTGCCGAGGTCGATTTCGTGGACACGATTACCGGCGGCGGGTTCACCATCAAGAACCCGAATGCCACGTCCACTTGCGGCTGCGGCTCCTCGTTCTCGGCGTAGAACGGGCAGGGGTTAGGACATGGCCTCCAGCGCGGCCATCCCAGATCTCGATCGCCTTCGGCCGGCTGGCACGAAGCGCTCCAGCAAGCGCGACCTGATCGTCAACGTGTTCCTCAAGCAGGAGGGACACCTCAGTGCCGACGATCTGGTTGCGCTGACGAAGCGCGAAGACCATCGCATCAGCCGCGCCACGGTCTATCGCACGCTCCAGTGGATGGAAGAGGCGGGCATTGCCCGCAAGGTGGATTTCGGCGAGGGCCGATTCCGCTTCGAGCATTCGTACCGGCATCCTCGCCACTTTCACCTGATTTGCAAGACCTGCAATCGGTTGTTCGAGTTTCTCAGCTCAGACATCGAGACGCTGGTTGAGGAGGTGGCGGCGGCGCGCGCCTTCACCGCGCGTCAGACGGTGGTGCAGATCTACGGGACCTGCGAATCCTGCAGTACCGGGCGCGCCGCCGATGAGACGACCTCGAATTCAGAATTGCTGTTCGCGCGCGACGCCTTGCGGATCGCGATTGCCACCGAACGCAGCGGCATGGAGTTCTACGCGCGCGGCGTCAGGCTGGTGAGGGACGCACGGGCCCGCGAGGTGTTCCGCAAACTGGCGACCGAGGAAGTGCACCACCTGAAGACCCTCGAGAACCGCTATCAGGAACTGCTTCAGCAGGACCCGCAGCTCGAGTCGCGTCCGACGTTCCTGTTCTTCAAGGGCGCTGCCAACGGCCTGTTCTCGTCCGGCGCGGAACAGTTGAAGCGCGACGGGGTCGACGACCTTGAGGCCTACCGCATCGGCATCCGCTGCGAGCGCGGCTCGCACCGCTTCTTCAAGCGCTACGGCGAACGCTTCGAGGACTCGGAAGGCAAGCGCATCTTCCTCGAATTTGCGGAAGAAGAGCGCGAGCACCTCGAGACCCTGCTGCGCGAATACCGGATCCTCGTCAAGAAACACAAGAGCGTGCCGGCCAGGCGGCGGGTGAAGCCAGCGCCGGCGAGACGGCGCGCCTCGGCCAGATAGCGCGTTGATCGATCTGCACATGCATACAACGGCTTCGGACGGGCGGCTGACGCCCGGCGAACTGGTCGTGCGCGTCGCCACCGCGGGCCTGACCACGATCAGCGTCACCGATCACGACACCGTGGCGGCGATTGCGGAAACCACCGCGCTTGCCAAGACCGCAGGCATCCGCGTGGTCCCCGGCATCGAGATCACCGCCGTCGAGGACAACCGCGACGTGCACGTGCTTGGCTACTTCTTCGATCCGCAGAGCGCGACACTCGCCGAGTTCCTGGTCGGGCAGCGCGAGCGGCGTGTTGCGCGCGTGCGCGAGATCGCGGACCGGCTGGCGGCTGCCAGGTTGTTCGTTGACGTCGAACGGCTGCTGCAGGCCGCAGCGGAGCGGCCGGGGTCGTCCATCGGCCGCCCGCAGATTGCGCGAGAGCTGGTGCGCAGCGGCCATGTCCGCTCCGTGCAGGAGGCGTTCGAGCTGTGGCTGGCGTCGGGCAGGCCCGGATTCGTGCCCCGCATCGGGCCGGGCACGGCTGCCGTCGTCGAGATGATCCACGCCGCCGGCGGACTGGCATCGTTTGCTCACCCGGGCGTGACGAAGCGCGATGACTTGATCGAACCGCTCGCCGCCAGCGGCCTCGATGCAATCGAGGTTTATCACTCCGATCACACGCAGGAAGACACCACCGCCTATCGTCGCCAGGCGGCACGCCTGGGGTTGCTGGTAACCGGCGGCTCAGATTTCCATGGTGAGGACGCCTCGAAGCCCGAGCGCGCGCGCCGCGCGATTTTCGGCGCGATCGGTCTTCCGCCGTCGGATTTCCTCGCGCTCGAACAACGCTCGCGGGTGACCCATTGAGCGCCCTGCTCGAGATTACCGGGCTGACGAAGAACTACCAGGCGCTCCGTCCGCTGCGGATCGCGCAGTTGCGGGTGCTGCCCGGCGAAGTGGTCGTGATCGGCGGCATCGACGGCCTGGCGGCCGAGACGCTCGTGCACTTGATCACCGGCGCGGCGCTGCCCGACGCCGGCGACGTCACGCTGCTCGGGCAGAACACGAAAGAGATCACCGACGGCGGCGCGTGGCTGGAATCGCTCGATGCGGTCGGCATGGTCTCCGCTCGCGGCGTGCTGATCGAAGCGTTCTCGGTCCTGCAGAATATTGCGATGTCGTACACGCTCGATGTCGACCCGATCGATCCACGGGTGGTGCCGCAAGCCGGGGAACTGGCGCGCAGCGTCGGCATCGACCAGTCGCTGTTCGACGCCCCGGCCGGCAAGGTGCCGCCCGACATGCAGATGCGCGTGCACCTCGCCAAGTCGATTGCGCTTGGCCCGAAGCTGCTGATCGCCGAGCATCCGTCGGCGACGCTGCCGCGAGAGCTGGTGCCGGCGTTCGGCGCGGACTTGATGAAGACCGCCCAGTCGCGCAACCTGGCGCTGCTGGCCGTGACGGCCGATGACACGCTGGCCAAGGCGATCGGCGGGCGACGGCTCGAACTCGTTCCGGCGAGCGGCGAATTGCGTGCTCCCGGACTCTTCAAGAAGCTATTCGGATGACCCCAGGCCTGATTCTGTTCGACATCGACGGCACGCTGCTGCTGAGCGGCCGGGCCGGCCTCCGCGCGATGACCCGCACGTTCGAGAAGACGTTCGGTATAGCGGACGCTTTTGCCGGCCAGCACTTCGGCGGCCGCACGGATTCGTTTCTCGTGTCGCAGGCCCTGCAATCCGCCGGCCTGCCGGACACCCCCGAGCAGCACGAGCGCTTCCGCGCGAATTACATTCCGCTCCTGGCCGAGCAGATCCAGCATCCGGGCACCGGCCACAAAGGTCTGATGCCTGGAGCGCTCGAACTCCTTGAGGCGCTCGAGGATCATCATCACTTGTACCTGGCGCTGCTGACCGGAAACTATCGCGCCGCCGCCGAGATCAAGCTGCAGCATTTCGAGATCTTCGATTTCTTTGAATGGGGCGCGTTCAGCGACGACGCGGCCGATCGCAATGCGCTCGTGCCGATTGCCAGGCGGCGCGCTGAGACCTACGACATTCCGCCGGAGGCCATTGCGCGTGTGGTCGTGATTGGCGACACGCCGCACGACATCGAATGCGCGCGGGTCGCCAATGCCAGGTGCATTGCCGTGGCGACGGGTGGATTTACGGAAGAGCAGTTGGCGGCGGCTGGTGCTGATGTGGTGCTGCCCGACCTCACCGACACGGCGCGGGTCGTCGAGTTGCTACGCTGAGTTGGCGGAAGCGCCTGGGAGTCGAACCCAGCCTGCCCCGCAAGGAGGCAGCGACCGATTTTGAAGACCGGGAGGGCCACCGGGCCCCGTTCACTTCCGTCGTCCGATGATAGCGGATTAATCAGCCGCTCCAATCCAATACAAAAACAGCCGCTGCGTCTCGAACAGCGTGAAGCGAAGCGTGCCGCGGTCGCGCCACCAATGCTCCGCGTCCTCCCGATCGTACCGGGAGGCACGGACGATGATCCCGGCACCGGTGCCGCGGACCCTTCGGTTCATGACCAGCCGCGCGCGCCGCGTGTGCTGCTTTGACGTAACCACGATCACCCGTGACAGGTGCTGCTCGGTCACGAGCTGATACACGTAGTCGGCTTCCTGGGCGGTGCTGTCGGCCTGATCAAGGATGGTGATCGCCTCACGCGGCACTCCCAGCCTGACCATCGCATCGACCTGGACGTCGACCATGCGCAGGTAGGTCATCCCGCGCTTGATCAGCTCAATCTCGCCCCAGTCCTGGATCTCGCGCATCAGGAAGACTCGTGGCGCGTAGCCTTCCTTGAACAGCTCGACGCCTTCCATCTGCCGCTCGTACATCGTGCCGCCGAGGATCACGATGCCGTCGGCCTTCTCGAGCGGGTCCTCGACGACGAGAAATGCGCCGGCACGGCTGAGGGGATAGAGGGAGACCAGCGCCAAAGCGCCCACGATCAGGGCGCTTCGGACCAACAGGCGTTTCACGATACTGCTAAGGCTAACAGAGGTGGGGACGAACATCCGGCCCCACGAGCACGGGCCGGACCGAGGAAGCTAAGACAAACAGAGTTGCAACAGACTTACCCTTCGATCAGTCGAACGTCTCCGGCGCGAGGCCCTTTCTGGGATTCCTCGATCGCGAATTCGACCCGCTGGCCTTCTCGAAGCAGTTCAAACACCGCGCCGCGAACGGCGCTACGGTGAAAGAAGTGCTCGAGGCCGGACTCATCACGAATGAATCCGAAGCCTTTGTCGATTAGGAGCCGTGCGATAGTACCGGTCGGCATAACCTATCCTCCGATGTCCCGCGAGACCCGAAGGAGCCGCCGTTTAGTCTGAAGCAACGGGTAGGGGTCGCGGAAAACGCGGCAAGTGTAGGCAGGTCGACAATGGGAAGTCAAGCAGACGAGCCACCCCGAAATGGCATGAACGGCGCCCCTGCTACGGCTGCGCTGGATATCAGTCTTTTGGCCGAAAATACATGATTTCAGGCATTGTTCTCGCCGCCGGCGCGTCGTCTCGGATGGGGCAGCCGAAGGCGGCTCTGAAGGTTGGCCGGACGGGGCAGACCGTGGCTTCGCGGGTGGTGCAAACGCTGCTCGAAGCCGGCGTCCCGCGGGTCGTGGTCGTTGCAGGCGCGCATCTCGATGAGGTGAAGAGCGCCATGCCTTCGCACGAGTCGCGGGCGCGCGTCGTCGAGCATCCTGGCTGGCCGCAGGGGCAACTGTCGTCGTTGCTGGCGGGTCTTGCGGCGGTCGACGATCCGCAACTGGAAGGCGTCTTGGTCACGCTCGTTGACGTGCCGCTGGTGACACCCGCCACCGTCGCACGCGTGATCGCCGAATGGCGCCGGACGCGAGCACCGATCGTTCGTCCGGTCGATGGTGCGCGTCACGGCCACCCCGTGATCTTCGACCGGGCGGTGTTTGCGGACCTGCGCGCGGCCGACGTGAACGTCGGCGCGAAAGCGGTCTTTGCCGCGCATCAGGACCGCGTGTTGAACGTCGAGGTCAAGGACTCCGGCGCGTTCGAGGACATCGACACGCCGGAGGACTACGAGAGGGTCATCGGGTCGTAAGGCCTAGGCCGTGCACGTCGCGGCGATCACTCCCGTCCGAATCTGTTGCAGCACCTTGCTGGTGGCGTCGCCGTGATTGCAGTTGTTGAGGCGGTAGCGCAGGTATTCGAGGACCCACACCACCGCGCCTTCGTTGTCGACCACCGATGAGGTCAGCGAGCGGCGCAACGAATCGCGGTAGGTGTTGTTCAACTCGTTCATGAACAACAGGCCCTCGTTTCGCGGCGGGAAAGCAATGGCGCCCGAGGGTGTCGTGGCGCACACCAGCGAGCCGCCGTTACTGGTGATCTGGTTCAGCGTGTTGGTCGTGGCGGTCGCGTGGCTGCACTGTCCGACGCGCTGTCGCGCGTATTCGGTCAGCCAGATCACCGTGCCTTCCGCGTCGACGTAGGTTGGCGAGTTGCTGGCGCGCAATTCATCGCGATACAAGGCGAGGAGTGACTGGTAGAACGCATTCGGTTCGTTGCGCGGCGGGAACGTGATGTTGCTGGTGACGCCGGAGCCGTACAGCGACTGGGCACCGGCAATGTCGTCCGCTGTCAACGAATCGAGATTGCCAAGGATCGAGTTCATCTGCGCCGAGACGCTCTGTCCGTTCTCGTCGGGATGGTCGAGGCCGAGTGCGTGACCCAGTTCGTGCAGCGCCACTCGACGAATGTCCCACACGTTGCCGGAACGCACGTTGCCCCGATACGAGTCCCACCGGTAGGCGCTATTGAAGATGATGTCGGCTTCGACGCGCTGGGTGCGTCGCAGTGTCCACTCGGTAGTGATGGCGAGCGTATCGCGGTCAAACGCGTCACCGTAGAGGGTCGAATCGAAGAACACCTGGTTGATCGAATCACCATCGCCGCGGCTGGTACTGCTGCCGGCGGCGAACTGGATGCGGCTCAGCGACTGGTTCCAGATCGACATCGCCGAGGAGACGGCGGCGTTGTAACTGGCGCTGCCGTCGCTCAGGCCCGATCCACCCGACAGTGACAAATGCATGGTGACGGTGCCGGCCGGCCAGGTCGACCCCAGGGTCGAGTAGCCGCCCGCCGTCTGGGACGCCCCGGCGACCAGCGCGACGATCGAGAGCAGGCCGAGTGCGCGGCGAAGCCTCGGGCTCATCGGGCCCTCTCGCCACGCACGCGGCCGCGAACCGCCGACGCAAAGTCCGACAGGCGCATCGGCGTCAACGACAACATGTAGCTCGGACGGTTGTTGCCCAGCTCCGTGGGAGTGCTCAGCGAGCGGCCATCGTGCGTGCGAACGCGATCGACGCCGTTGAGGTCGCGCTCGATGCGCAACCGGCCATGCCAGAAGCCGACCAGCGGGCTGGCAGTACGCACGTTGGGCGAGACGAACAGCACGCTTCGCTGGCCCTCGTGGAACTCCGGCATTCCGTGCACCTTCATCGTCATCTCCCCGACGGTGCCGCCGAGGAACTCCAGTTGGGTGACGGTGCCGGACGTGCCTTTCCACACATCCTCGACCTTGAACGTGACGCGCGTCTTGATCGCGCGGCCCTGCCGGGTATTGACCCAGTCAGAGCGCACGTCCATGACCTCGCCAACGAAGATCGTGTTCGCGGTTGAGACGAGTGACTCGAAGGTTGGCGGGATGACGGTGGTGGACCGGGCCACCCCGGTCATCAAGAGCGAGCAGAGCAGTGCGAGCCACGACACTCGTTGCATAAGAAAAGCCTCCAGACGATGGAGGCTTCAGCTTATGCCAGAAGGGCCGCCCGGTCAGGCGGCCCTTCGGCAATTTCTCGCGGTCGTGCGACGACTAGCCGATCGTGAACGGAATGCTGGCGCGGGTGGTGCCCCAATCGATGTGGAGCGTACCGCCGGCCGGCGTGTCGGTCACCGAGATCGTGAGCTGCTCGGCGGCTGCGGGAGCCTTGCCGGCCGTCATCGGCACGCGGCCCAGGTCTTCGCCCTTCGGGTAGGGCACGCCCCACTGTCCGGTCTTCTTGCTGACGATCAGGTGCCAGGTGCCACCCGTGGGAATCGTGTACAGGGTGTAGGTGCCTGCGGGCACCGCCAGCGTGCCGAACTTCAGCGCCTTGTCTGTTGTCAGCGTGGTCGCCTCGTCGGCGCCGGTGCGCCATTCGCGGCCGTCGTACGGGTCGACGTCCTTGCCGGGCGTGCGGCCCTTCAGGGACGGCCGTCCGTACTCGATCGAGACGTTGGCGCCGTCAATCGTCCACTCCGTCTTCACGTGCGGGCTGCCGGCCTTGCCGGGGTGCACGGGCGTGGTCTTCTGCGCGTGCACGGACGCGCCAAACGCAATTGCTGTTGCCGCCAGGGCCACAGCCAGTACCGATCGCTTCATTCGTATCTCCTTTGACATGCTCGAGCTTGCGGCGGCCCGGTTGGTTGGGCACGGGCGGACGCCGACCAGATAACTATCGTAAACCGTTCGCCGACGCCGCCAAACCTCGACTTCTTCGAATGGTCGACTCGGTTTCGGCGATGGATCGTGACGCGGCCGTCAGCCCAGGTCGAACGCCGCAATGGTCTTGCGATCGCGGACGTAGAGGGTTCGCCCCACCAGCGATGGCGGCGTCCAGGCGCGATTCTCCAGGATCGACGCGCGCCCCAGCACCTTGACGCCCTGGGGCGACACCTGCGCGAGTCCGAGCGTGCCGTCTTCGTCCAGCAGGATGAGCTTGCCGTCGGCGTACAGCAATTGGGCCCTGGCGAAGGCGCGATCCTGCCAATGGATCGCCCCGGTCTTGACGTTCATCGCCGTCAGGAATGCCGGACCGAAATCACCACTCGACATATAGGCCGTGTCGCCGACGCGAATGATCGTGCCGATATGGACGCGCACGCGGCTCACGGCCCATGCCTCCCGTACCGACGTCTTGCCGGCCGACTGCCGCAACTCGAGCGCGCGTGCGCCGGTGCCGTAGGCCGACGAAAACACGAGCAGATGATCGGTCGAATTCCAGACCGGCGAGCTGATGTTGAGCCCCCAGTCGGTGCGGTGGGGATGGTTCCACAGTTCGGCGCCACTCGTGGGATCAAGACCGATGATGCGATCGCCGCCGAACACGACCGCCTGCTTCTGGCCGTCGACGTCAATCACCATCGGAGACGCCGGCGAATAGCTCGCATGACCGGACTTCCAGATCAGTGCCCCGGTCTCGACGTTGAACGCGCCAAGCGCCTGTCCCTTGTCACCGATCGGCAGCAGGACCGTGTTGTTGAACAGCATCGGGCTGTTGGCCATGCCGCGGTCGATGTCCGGCGCGCGGTACTCCTTGATCAGGTCGTGAGACCACAGCAACGTGCCGGTGGTCTTGTCGAGCGCCATGAACTCGCGCCGCGACCCCACAACGATCAGCTTGTTGCCGGCGATGAGTGGCGTGGCGTGTGGTCCCGCGCCTTCACTGAAATCCACACCCGTGGTTGACGACGGAGAGCGATGTTCCCAGATGGTGGCGCCGGTCGCCGCATCGAGCGCCGTGACCACTTCTTCCTGGCTGCGGCCGGTAGCGGAGAGAGGGCGGTACTGGGTGTAGAGACGGCCGTTCTCCACGGCGATTGCGGAATGTCCCTCGCCGAGCGCGCGCGACCACAGCCGCCTGGGCCCGGTTGCCGGCCACGAGTTGGCCAGCCCCGTCGACGGCACCATGAAGTCGCCTGTCGGTCCACCCCACCGCGTCCACGACGGTGCCGGTGTCTGTGCCGTGATCGTTGTGGTGGCGAACAGCACGAATGCGACAGCGAGCAGGCGAATCGATTTCGGCATCACGCCCATTAGACACTGGAGCGAATGGTTTGGCCGGTCGTGACCGGCCGATCAGCAGGCGCTGCGGGTTTTCTCCACGTTGAGATCGAACACCGGCCGCAGGCTGGTGCCGGCGACGTTGCCTGCGAATGCGGCCACGAGCCACAGCCATCCATGCAGGCTGCCAGAGGCGATGCCGCTGAAATATGCCCCGATGTTGCAGCCGTAGGCGATGCGCGCGCCGTAGCCCAGCAACAGGCCGCCGATCACGGCGGCGGCCAGCGAGCGCGTGGAGATCTTCCACACTGGCGCGAACTTGCCGGCGAGGATCGCTGCCAGCAGCGCGCCCAGGATGATGCCGAAGTCCATCACCGACGTGACGTCCCTCAACACGCTCGACTGCAATGCCGTCGCTTGCGCCGGCGTGGTCCAGTACGGCCATGAGGCGACATCGATCCCCAGTGCTGCGAACCACTTGGCGCCCCACAGCGCAAATGCAGACGTTACCCCCCACGGGCGGCCGCCGATCGTCAGCGTGGCGATGTTGACGATGGCCAGGCCAATCGCCCCGGCGACGAGGGGCCACGGCCCGGTGAGCCAGCGCGGCCCTCGTGCCGGTTTCGTGTCGTCGACGAGCTGTCCGTGCCGCTGCTTCTCGAACACCGTCGTCATCCACGCAATCGCGCCAAACACCACCAGGCTTGCCGCCAGGCCCAGCCACGGCCCCATCGTGCTGACTAGTGACGTTGCCGCAAACGCGGGCTGTGCCGTCCACCAGCCCATGTGCGCCGTCCCCACGACCGATCCAATGATGAAGAAGAACAAGGTGATCAGCATGCGCGTGCTGCCGCCGCCGACGCTGAACAGCGTGCCGGATGCGCAGCCGCCGCCGAGTTGCATGCCGATGCCGAAGATGAACACGCCGACGCCAACTGGCGAGACCGATCCACGCACTTGCTGGCCGAACACGGTGCCGCTGGCGAGGATCGGGAAGTACACGGCGCACGTGATGGCAAGCATCAGCATCTGCGCCCGCAGGCCCGCGCCACGGCGATCCGAGATGAAGACGCACCATGACGACGTGAACCCGAACGCCGCGTGGTAGAGCACGATGCCGGCTCCCGCGCCGACCAGGAATAGCGCCGCCTGTCGCCAGTTGACCACCGCGTTGAGATACAACGCGACGATCGCGATGGCAAAGGCGGCGCCGGTTGCCATGGCTAGAAGCTCGTCCCGATGCTGATGCCGAAGGTGCGCGGCCGCCCGTTCTCGCCGATGAAGCCGGACGGCGCAAAGCCTGGGTACGGGATCGCGATCGGCACGTAGCGCTGGTCGAAGGCGTTGCGAATCCAGACTTCGCCGAACAGGAACTTGTGCTTCGCGCCGGCGCGGAAGTTGGCCAGCCTAAACGCGTCCTGGGCCTGCGCGTTCGCCTCGTCATAGTGGAAGGCGCCGGTCATCACCAGCTCGCCACGCACGAAGCCACTGATGGCTGAGGTCAGCACGCGCGTCCATTGCCCACCGATCGTTGCGGTGTAGTCGGGGGTATACGGCAACTCGTTGTCACCGACGTTGACGCCGCCGGCCATGGTGCCGTCCGCAAAGCGCGCGCCGGTGACGCCTAGATTGGCAAACAGGTCAACGTCGGCCAGCGGCCGTGCGGCCAGGTCGACTTCCAGGCCGCGGCTGCGGGCGCGGCCGACGTTGGAGATGTAGAACTGCCCGGGCACGAACGGGTTCGGCACGTTCAATTGCATGTCGTCCCAGTTGATGAAGAACAGCGCGGCGTTGGCCGAGACCCTGCCACCTGCCAGCGAGCTCTTGACGCCGGCTTCAAGGTGCCAGGCGTGTTCTTCGCCGTACGCCTCGCCGCCAGGCAGCGCCGCCGGATTGAAGCCGCCGGCCTTGAAGCCGCGCGCCGCCGACACGTAGCCCATCGCTTCGGGCTTGAAGCGGTACGCGAAGGCGACGCTCGGGGACAGGTCGCTGAAGTCGTCTTCGGCCGCCACCACATTCGCTGGTGAAATGGCCGGGACCATGAAGGTGTTGAGGCTGGCGTCGCTCGACTCGCGATCGAAGCGCAGGCCGGCCGTCAGATCTGCCTTCTCGGCAAAGGTCAACGTGGCGCGGCCGAACAGGCCGATCCCCGTCGTGGTGATGGCCGCCTCGGGCGAGTGCATCGCCACGGGGAAGCCGACCTGTGGTGACAGCACGAACGCGCTCAACGTATTGACCGCGTCCTGGTTGTAGTCCTGGTTGAAGTATTCGACGCCGGCTTGCCACTTCAGCATCGCGGAGCCGAGCGGCAGCGGCGCGTTATCCGGTGACGACACGCGGATCTCCTGCGTGAACTGCGTCGCGTCTTCAACGTTGCTGCGCACCGCCAGCGGTAGCGGCGTGTAATCCAGGTCGGTTTGATCCTCGGTATTCCACTTGACCAAGCCGGATGTGGCCTCCACCTGGAAGTTCTGGCCGATACCGCGGATGTTCAGCGTGCCGTTCTTGATGTCGCGATTGGTGAAGCCTTCGAAGTTGCGGCTGACGCGGAACGGCGCAATGCGAATGGCGCTCAGGTCGCCGAGCGCGTAATCGCCATCACGATCGCGCTCCTGTGAATAGATCATCCGCGCTTCCCAGTTCGCGTTGGGCAGAACCACCACTTGCGCCTTGCCGAACATGCCGTCGCGGTAATCGAGGTCGTTGCCGGTGACCGAGTTCTCGGTGAAACCATCGCGCTGTTGCTTGCCGAGCGCCACGCTCATGCCGGCCTTGCTGCCGATTGGTCCCGACACGTTGCCGCGCACGTCGTACAGACCCGCGTTGCCGAACGGGCCCATCAGCGTGCCGGTCCACTTCGACATGTTCGGCCGGGCCGTCACGACGTTCACCACGCCACCGAGTGTGTTGCGGCCAAACAGCGGGCTTTGCGGTCCGCGCACGAATTCGATCTGGCCGACGTCCAGCAGTTCGATGTTCGAGCTGATGCTGTTCAACTGTGGCACGCCGTCGATGTAGGTGGTGACGGCGGGATTGGCCGGGCTCGAGCCGATACCGCGAAACCGCGCGTTGCTGACCTTGCGCGCCGTGAACTCCGTAAAAACCGTGTTCGGTGCAAATATCCCGGCATCGGTGATTGCCAGCAGCCCAGCGTTCGCAATCGTCGTCGACGTCACCGCCGTCACGCTGGCGGGCACCTCCTTGATGTCGGAGGAATCCTTCTGCGCGGTGACGACCACCGGCGGCAGGATGAGGCTGGGAGTCGAATTCTGCGCGAACGCCACGGTGGGGGCCAGGAAGGCAAAGGCAAGTACACAACGAATCAGCTGCATGAAAGACATTATGCCTGTTTGAACAAGAGGTGAGGAGAGCCGGACGGCGAGGTGGAGAAGTGGGGTGAGGCCCGTGACGAGGGTGGAGTAGTCTGTCGGGGTGAAGCTTGTGATGGCGGCCGCTGTGATGTGGCTGGCAACGTTGGTCGCCGTTGCCGGGCAGCGCGCGGCCTTCGCCGGGCTGCTCGACCAGCACCCGGCCATCGACTATCGAGGAGGCGGGGTTTCGGACGTCGTCTCGGTGTTGCAGCGTGACATCGCCGCGGGCGCAGCATCGATCGCCTTTGACGGTCGGCAAGGCTACTTGCGCTCGGTGCTTGCGGCGCTCAACGTCCCAGTGGAATCGCAGGTGTTGTTGTTTTCGAAGACCGGTCTGCAGCATCCGTTCACCAGCCCCGAGAATCCGCGCGCCCTGTATTTCAACGACCGCGTCGTCGTCGGGTACATTCCCGGGGCGCCAGTCCTGGAGATTGCGGCGCACGATCCGTCGCAAGGCGTGATCTTCCAGACCTTGAAACAGGACGCGGCCTCGGCGCAGTTTGCCAGGCCGGACCGGTGCCTTGGATGCCACCTGTCGTCGAACAGCATGAGCGTGCCGGGGATCCTGGTGCGCAGCATGTCTACCGCCAAGGACGGACGGCCGATGCCGCAAGACGGCAGCTTCGTGATCGATCATCGATCGCGGCTTGAGCAGCGCTGGGCCGGATGGTTTGTCACCGGCGCGTCGTCGTCCGTGACGCACATGGGGAAGCTCGTCGATCCGCGTGTCGATCTCACCGCGTATCCGGTGCCGACGAGCGACGTGGCCGCGCTCCTGGCGTTCGATCATCAAGGCCACGCCATCAACCTGTTGACACGGCTCGGATGGGAAACACGCTTCGCTGCGGCGGAAGGCAAGATCGATTTCACGAGCGGCGACCTCGGCGACATCCTCAGGGAAGCGGTTGAGTATTTCCTGTTCGTGGACGAAGCCACGCTGGCCTCGCCCGTGCAGGGTGCATCCGCCTTCGCGAAATCATTCGCCGGCGCCGGCCTACGCGACCGCAAAGGGCGATCGTTGCGCGAGCTCGATCTCCAGACGCGGCTGTTGAAGTACCGCTGCAGCTACATGATCTATTCGCCGGCGTTCGACGCGCTTCCCGCCGCGGCGCGGGCCGCATTCTACGCGCGGGCGAAGACCGTGCTCGAGTCGCGCGGCGATACCGCCGTCGTGGAAATCCTCGACGACACACGTCCTGGCTGGCGCTAGGGCGCCGGCGCTGCCGCTAGCTGTGACAATCCCCCGTGATCAACGGGCCGCACGCCATGTACCTGAGGTTACGGTCGAGCTAATCGGCACCGGCGGGTACAATCCACGGGTGTACTCACGCGCGGAACTTGCAGCAGATCTTCGAACGCTGGGCCTGACGGCCGCCATCTCGATCGCCGGCCCCGCGTGGCGCGCGTCACGGGTGGATCCGGCCATCGCGCTCAGAGCGAAGTAGGTCACAAGGGGTGCTCGCGCACCCCTTGCATTACTCCTGCCTGAGTGTCTTCATCGGATCCACTTTGGAGGCGCTTCGCGCCGGGATCCAGGCGGCCAGCATGCAGGCGACGACGATCACTAGGAGGCTGGCCGCATAGGCCACCGGATCGGTGACGTGCACGATGGTGCCGATCAGGCCGCCAATGTCGCTCGACAACACCAGCGAGGCCAGCGACGCCGCGAGTCCGGCACCGGCAAGCAGGCCGATCACCACCGGCCGGGTGGTCTGCGCCAGCATCAATCGCGTCACCGTCTGGGACGATGCGCCCAGCGCCATCCGGACGCCAATCTCCTTGGTGCGCTGCTCAACCAGGTACGACAACACGCTGAACAATCCCGAGACGGTCAACAGCAGCGCGAGCCCGCCGAGGATCATCGACACCCAGAACGCAATCTGCAGGAAGAACACCTCGATTCGCGCCACCGTCCGCAGCGTGATGATCTGCCCCATGTTGGTGTCGATCTTGGTGAAACGTTCGATCAAGCCCTCGCGCACCAGCGTCGGATCACCGTGCACGCGGGCGACCACGGTGGTCCTGGCACTGCCGTCGCCCGTTGGCAGAAACACTCCCGCATCACGAACGTCACTGAGCCTGAATCCGGCAACATCGCGCGACACGCCGATCACCGTGACCGTGCGCGGTGCCGCAATCGGCTCCTTGCCGGCGGCGCCCGGATTGACCTGCAGCAGGTAATTGCCCTTCCCGGAGCTGAGATCCGCTTCGAGGAGGAACGATTCCCCGATGCCGCCGCCGTTGGGCCACTGCGCGCGCGCGGTCGATTCCGACACGATCGCGATCGAGTCGTCGTGTTGCTCGGCGGTCGTGAAGCCGCGGCCGCGCAGGATCGGGATGCCGAGCACGTCGAAGTACTCCGCCGACACGAACTTGTACGACACCGCGGTCTTGCCGAGACTGGTGTTGGCGAACGCCGGCAGCGGCATGGCCAGCAGCGGCGGTCTCATCGAGGCGTAGGCGGTGATGGTCGACTCCGTCTTTATCGCCTGCAGCATCGCGTCTCGCTTCGCCTCGTTGATGTCGATCAACACGGTGTCGGCGGTCCGCAGTCCCGGATCGAAGGCCGATGAGGCCATCGAA